>OLKF01000439.1_pt1 | contig 7256 bp, 5 predicted proteins | sample 1603841 | NCBI WGS metagenome assembly OLKF01 (sample SAMN02674795, study PRJEB24791) | human gut metagenome, SKBSTL041 | isolation source: stool | host: Homo sapiens | place: USA | reverse complement strand
TGAGCGTATGATTTTATAGATGATTGTTCCGAAAATTCCAAGTGTAATACTAAGTGTAGAACCTACAGCTACAAATCCACCAATAGCGATAGCTATATATGTTAATATGTTCATAATAATCCTCCATTCTTGCGTGTGAAAAATCTTATTTTTTATACTATTTCCCCTCTACCTGTTCTTTTTCCTGTATTTTAGCTTACTTTTTCAAATAATTCTAACGTGCCAAAGGTCGGATGTCGATGGTTTTTTGACCATTATTTACTCTAATTTATCACAAGTAGCAGGAAAAGCAACTATCCATTTCGCTCTGTAAAATGTTTATGGAAAATTCATTCGACAAATCATGCTTTCCGAACTAAAATAAGAATGCGATATGATAATTTCATGATCCTATGAAAGGAGACAACATGATATGAAGAATAAAAAATATTCCATCGTTTATAGCAGCTTAACAGGTAATACCAAGGTGCTGGCTGATGCAATCCACGAGGCATTACCTCAGGATGAATGTGAGTATTTCGGTGTGTCCGACACAGTGATCCCTTCTTCCGAACTGCTCTATATCGGATTTTGGACAGACAAGGGTAATGCAGATACCAGGACATTACAGCTATTATCGCAGTTAAAGAATAAACAGATTTTTCTGTTTGGAACTGCAGGCTTTGGTGGCAGTGATATCTATTTTCGGAAAATTCTGAGTCAGGTTAAGCAGTTCATTGACGCAAGCAATGTTATCGTCGGAGAGTATATGTGTCAGGGCAGAATGCCGCAGTCTGTCCGGGAACGCTACTTGAAAATGAAGGAAGCTCCTGATCATCCGGCAAATCTTGATGTATTGATCCAGAATTTTGACTGTGCATTGTCTCACCCTGATGCCAATGACCTGGAAAAACTGAAAGAAGCCGTTATGGATCCATCCTTCTGATAAGACCATAAAATAAGGCAGCCCCACATAGCTGAGTCTGCCCTACTCTCTTTATTTAACGTTGATGCCACTGGCATATTGCTGCAGAAACTGTTTCTTTCCACATGGTCTTCCAAAATAATATCCCTGCAGATAATCAACCTTCATTTCTTTCATTTTCAGAAGCCATTCTTTTTCCTCGATGCCTTCTGCGCATATCCTGACGTTAATACAATGTACCATGGGGATGATATTTTTATATAATTCATAATCCCTGTTACTGTTCATCGCCTTGGCAGTAAAATCCCTATCCATTTTCACGTAACTTGGATTCATATCACGGATACAATGAAGATTCGAATATCCTGTTCCAAAATCATCGATCACAAAGGGAATCCCGTTCTTGTCCAGAGTTTTACGGAATTTACAGAACGAAGGTGTCATATCCATAAATCCGCTTTCTGTCATTTCAACACATAAGCATTCCGTCTGTAATGAATATTTTTGAATTGCATCCAGAATATCCCGCTCCACATTGCCTTGCAGGATCTGAACATAGGATACATTTACATTCATCCGGAAGTCAGGAATATATTTCTGCATTTCACAGCACATTGCTGCAGCTTCGTTCAAAATATATCTTCCAGCGGGAATGATCAATCCGGTCTCTTCCAATAATGGGATAAACTCCATCGGTGAAACAAACTCCCGCCCTTCTTCCGTTATCATGGAAAAACGCATCAGTGCCTCTGCTCCAATGATCTGTTCGGACTGACAGTCCACGATCGGCTGGTAGTATACTTCAAAGCCATCATAATGATTCACAATAGCATTACGAAGTGTTGCTATGATTCTTCCTTTTCGTAAAAAGACCTCATAGTCATCCTGGTCAAAAATATAGAATCCATTTTTACCCATGCTTTTTGCCTGTTTCAAGGCAAATTCAAACTTTTTGCGGCATTCTTCGGTTCCCTCACAAAATGTTGCTGCATCTATAACACCAATAGAAATAGAAAATATAGCTTCATAATTTTCGGCTACTATGAAATTACGAAGTTTATCTGTAATCTTTTCTTTCAGTGCCACAGCGTCTTCTGCGGAGGAAGCTTCCAGATCCACGATCACATACTGATCCGCTACCAGATGGTAAATTCTCTGCTTGTCTGAAAGGCATTCCTTCATACAGCCGGCTACGCTTTTCAGGATATAATTACCATAATCAGCTCCCCTGGAGCTATTGATCGCTCCAAAATCATCAATTCCTACATGCATAAAAAATCCCTTGGTAATGGGTTCTTTTTGTACACGCAGATAAGCAAGGAATTCCGGTCCGCCAAGCAGTCCTGTGACATTATCGGCTCTTCTCCTGTTGCCGGTCTCATTCAGACACCCGACCAGATACTCTGCCTTTCCCTGCTGATCAATGATCACGATACCACGGCTGTTAATCCAGACCGGCATACCTTCTTTATCAAGCCACCTGTAATGAAGATTATGTACATTTTCTCTTCCTTCGCATATATCCGCAAGATGCTTTGCAAGCATCCTGCGGTCTTCCTCATATACTACCTTCATAACTTCATTTGCAGCATCTGTCAGAACATTTTTCGACATATTAAACCGTTCCACAGCTGACTGTGAAATCTCAAAGGTATCATTCTGCAGATCAAATATATACAGGTAATCATCCATACAATCTTTAATGATCTCAAATAAGATTTCTCCTGTCTGCTCTCCAAACACTTTAAATATATCATTAATCACAACAAGAACCTTCCTTCCGACAGCTTCACTCTATTCCTGCCATTTTTCTAGAATAGCTTAAAGATATTCACGCGGTCATGCATCTTGGCTGCTCCCTCTGCCAGATTAATACTGATCGCAGTATTCTCTTCGGAGGATGCAGCATTGCCCTGTACTACGCCGGACAGCTGTTCAATTCCCTGGCCGATCTGCTCCAAGGACTCTGCCTGGGAGTTGGCTTTCTCCATGGTGTTCTCTGCAAGCTCTGCAAAGGACTCCATATCTGCAATGATCTGATTGAATGCGTCTGCTGTTGTTCTTGTAATCGTATTGCCCTTTTCGATTTCCACTAAGGTCTTATCGATCAGATCTCTTGTATTTACAGCAGATTTTGCACTGTCTGCTGCCAGCTTGCCGATCTGATCTGCCACTACTGCAAATCCTCTTCCTGCTTCTCCTGCTCTGGCAGCTTCAATGGAAGCATTCAGGGATAACAGGTTGGTCTGGGATGCAATATCCTCGATATCTGTGATAATATTACCGATCTCCTTGGAGATTTCTGTAATGTGCTCCATTTCCTTGAGCAGATCGTTCATTTTTTCTTTTTCTTCGTTCGCTTTATTTGCAGAGGCTTTTACACGTGCCGATGCGTTCTGTGTTTCTTTCGCTGTATCTTCAGCCATATCCACAACCGTATCAATGGTGGCATTCAGTTCCTCGATGACTCCTGCCTGCTCTGTTGCACCGTCCGCCAGGGATTTTGATGCTTTTTCCACCTCGGATGAATTCGATGATACCTGTTCTGCCAGATTACTGATCTCGGTCAGGGTACTGTTAAACCGTTTCAGAATATACAGCAGTGATGTCTTCAATTCCGAGAAATCGCCTAGGAAATCTGTAATATCATCACCATTTCTGGTCAGGTTACCCTGCGCTATTGCCTTTACCTCCACAGAGATCTCGCTGACATAATCTGCCAGAATACCCATGGCTTCTTTCAGATTCCTGATGGTATCGCCAAGCTCATCCTCAGACTCATAGGTAAGCATTTCTACATTAGACAGTTCGCCCTTACGCAGGCTGGCAACTGCTGCATCTATCTGTTTTACCGGCTCGGTAATGGAATTGGTAATGATCTTTCCGATCATTGTCGTCACTACAGCAATCGCAAGACCCGCTGCCACGATCACAATAAATATGATTACCGTGCATACATTAGCCATGGTCTTTGCCTGATCTAATTCTACCTGGAACTTGTCACATAATATAGTTAATTTTTCAGCAAAAGCTTTATATTCTTCATACACCTCTCCGGTCATCAGCTTTGCTGCTTCCTGCTGTTTACCCTCACGGCTCAACTTCAGGATTTCATCTGAAGCAGCTCTGTATTCTTCCCATGCAGCGTTTGCTACTTCATAATCATCCCGTCCTTTTTGAGCATCACTGTCTGCAGACATGATTGCATCCAGATTCGCACCGGTATCCTGGATCTGACTCTCCAGCTTCTGGATTTCTTCTTCGCAGGAGTTCATGACTGCTGCATCTGATTCTACCAGATGCTGATACTGTTTGATTCTGTATTTCGCAGTCATTGTCTCTAAATCCTGCAGATATTCCAATGACGGAGACCAGACCTCCGTGATCTTCTCTATATTTGAACGGATCACTAATGTCGAGATCAGTGCCACCAACACTAAAAATAATGTCATAACAAGCACTGTCATTTGATATACTTTTAATTTTCCTGCAACCTTTAAGTTAGCTATACGCTTTTTGATCTTTTCCATGATAGTTTTCCCTTCCTTTGTAAATTATTGACTCAAACTTCGCACATTAAAATGTGCCTATGCACCTTGAAAATTCAATAATAACTGGCATAAAAATAGCATGAAACCAATGGTTTTGGTATAATTGAGTCGCCAAAAAACAATTACAAACCGGAGGCTCATGCTATGAATAAAAGTATAACACAAGCGACTCAAAATGATAAGCAGATTTCTAAATCTATCAAACGATTTTTCACAAGGTTTCATATTTCCTCAGCCTTGAAAACTGCCAATGCCTATAAAAGGAAAGACACTCCTGTAACGGAGATTTTTCAATACATGTTTCTGCTGATTTTCTCCAACAGAAGTATGTATATGAGTCTGCTTACTGGAAAAAATACTCCTGATTTTGCAAAAGATACCGTGTATCGTTTCATGAAGATGGTTCAAATTAACTGGATGCGTTTTACTACAATACTTGCATCCAGAATCATAAACAACGCTATTCTTTCACTGGATTCGGAAGATCGTGCCAATGTTCTTATTATTGATGATTCCATGTTTGAACGTAACCGTTCTAAAAAGGTAATCTTATAGTTGGACTTGAGTGAATGTAGAAACTATTTTAAAAAAGTAAAACTGATAAAAAATACATTATATGATGTCTCCGAATTCTGATTGATTATGCCAGCGAAACTCTGGCATTGAAGTTTGACAAGTAAATATTATCCGAAATTGAAAATAAGAGTACAAGAAATAGACATAGTACTGTTGTAATACCGAAAAATAAGGTATGATATCTATAGGATTATGCTACATTCAAAACCAACTTTCTGAGGGGAATTCAAATGGCAGATTCCATGCATCCAGATGCTGTAACATCAGGATGTGATAGAGGCGGCAGTACCACATCTTAGTAGAGCGGTGTCTGCCGCTTTCTAATTTGAAGTCTATTTTCTCACGCTTATTCGAGCGTTCAGCAGAAGTTCTTGCATTGTATTTTTTTCTTTTACGTTGCCACGCGGCGGTATATTTATAAGACGTGGATTGGCTTTCATAGCCAGATGGACGGTTCTTTCGTACTTTGAATCAGAACATGGGGATTCACAGGAACAGCCATATTTGTAGCTTGCCAACGGTCATCATAACTTGATTCTTGTTTTCGAAATTTCAACACCATCATGATTCATTTTTCTTCCAGTTTTGCAGACAGAGATAACGGATAGATTTTAAGCTGTACAATCCAGTCAGTCAAAGATGTAATTTTAAAATCAATGGAAATAAGATAAGAATGCTGCATACAGGAAGGAGTTCTTAGGGCAGGACCATACTTGGAATATTTATTCAGTATCAGTTAAATGATAAATTGGTAGATGCCCAAGGAATATTACATAATATACAAGCAATTAGCAGAATAGTGCTTAAAGAAGCTTTAGATGTATACAATTTTGAAGTGGAGGATTGGCATACATACTTTGTTTCAGAGAATGCAATTTTAGTTCATAATGACTGTAGCATAGGAGCAAACAAATGGTATTCCTTACAATGGCAGTGACAGTGTTTGGCGTGTTTGCAGGTACTTACATAAAAATACAGTCTGATATGACGGCAAGAATGAATACGATCAGCAGCTTAGAAAGCCAGATCGCTGATTTAAAGGCGGACAATGATGAGGCATATAAGAGAATCCGTATGTCTGTAGATCTTGACAGTGTCAGAGAAAAGGCACTCAATGAGCTTGGAATGTCATACGCAAAAGAATCCCAGATTATCTATTATACTGTTGACAATGATGATTTTATGAATCAGTACAGTGAGATACCGCAGAAATAGCAGAGAGATACTGACATAAGAAATGCAGGGGTAAGGATGGCAGCAAAGAAAAGAAGAAAACCATGGTTGAAATTTCCAAAACGCATGCAGAAAAAACTGATCGTTATGTTCAGTGCGATCGCAGTTTTGCTGACAGGCCTGATTGGAAGACTTATGTATATTGAATATACCAGTGGTGATAAATATGAGAAAATTGTTTTATCACAGCAGGAATATGACAGTCAGACCATTCCGTATCAGAGAGGCGATATTGTGGACAGCAAGGGCACGGTACTTGCAACCAGTATCGCCGTTTATAATGTCATTTTAGACTGTTCCGTCATGACAAGCAAAGATGAGTATATTGAGCCTACCATTCAGGCACTTGCAAGTTGTTTTGAGGACTTAGACAGCAATACACTGTATGGCTATGCAAAAGATCAGAAAGACAGCCGCTATATTGTATTGAAGAAAAAAGCTTCCTATGAGGAAATACAGCCGTTTGTTGAGATGCAGGAGGCTGTTGATGAAAAAGGAAAAAAGGTGAATCCTGACATCAAGGGTGTCTGGTTTGAAAAAGAATACCAGAGAGAGTATCCTTATGGTGCGCTGGGAAGTTCTATTGTAGGATTTACGGCTTCCGGTAACGTTGGAGTGAACGGTCTCGAACAGTATTACAACGAGACATTAAACGGTGTGGATGGCAGGGAATACGGGTATTTAAACACAGATAATAACTTTGAAAAAACCATCAAGGCCGCAAAAAACGGTAACACGGTGGTATCTACGATCGATTCTCATATCCAGTCTGTAGTGGAACAGAAAATTGCGGATTTTAACGAGGCCTATACCGGAAATTTCCGCGAGGATGAGCCGGGAGCGAGTCATGTTGGTGTGCTGATCATGAACCCGAATAACGGGGATGTTCTTGCCATGGCAAATTATCCCAATTATGATCTGAGTAATCCGAGGGATCTTTCGGCGTATTATACGCAGGAGGAGATTGATGCGATGGATGAAGATGCACAGAT
>OLKF01000420.1_pt1 | contig 7386 bp, 3 predicted proteins | sample 1603841 | NCBI WGS metagenome assembly OLKF01 (sample SAMN02674795, study PRJEB24791) | human gut metagenome, SKBSTL041 | isolation source: stool | host: Homo sapiens | place: USA | reverse complement strand
TCGCTGATGAGGCGGGAACGTACTGACGCTTCACCATTTCCTGCCTCTTCCCAGAAAATACTGTCATTGCTGTTGACGGTCACCATAGGACCTTTGCGGTTAGGTAAATATATTCTGACGGTAGGATATACCTTTACATCCACTGTGCCGAGGAACACACCCCAGTCGGGCATATAACTTATCTTGCGATTGGAACGCATTTGTATGTTTTCCAGGGCTATCAGGAAATCTACGTCCAAATTCTGTGTAAGTTCCAGTACTTCATCTCTCGATAATGTGCTTTCGCGGGGATTGATGTCTTTACTCCGGAGGGCAGAGTCGCATATCACAACCTCTTCAAAGTAGTTTTCGTTGGCAAGGGCCTCTGCAAGGGATTCGGTTGTTATTGCGGCGTCTCCATTGTAGTAGTTGGTGAGGCGTGCCACCTCATTCTCGCTTTTTTTCTGTTCTTCCTCAGTGATGATGAGTTTGTTGTCCGGTACGTTTGGCATGTTGTTGACAACAGCCACACGTTTCAGTGTTGCCGGGAAACTGACTTCTGCCGGAAGCATATAATCAATGGACAGTTGTTCTACACTCTGGCAGCTGCCTAACAGCAGAGACCCCATCAATAACAGACAATAGTGATATTTGGTCATAGTCTTTGGTTTTGTTCTTTGGAGCAAAAGTACTCTTTTAGCTGAATATTCAAAAGCTGGAACGAATAAAAAATGTGATAATGTGGTAGGAGAAAAAGTGATAGGGTGATAAAAGATACCTGACGGTATCATCTTATCACCCTATCGCCTTATCATTTTATAGCTTTGCTTTATGCATTCCGTCCGTGGCAGTTTTTGTATTTCTTACCGCTTCCGCAAGGACAAGGATCATTGCGTCCTACGGTCTTCTCGGCACGGATAGGTTCGCGTCTTGGTTGTTCACGTGTATCTTGTGCCGCAGCGGCCTGCTGGTTCGGGTCATTCAAATCAACCTTCTGTTCGCGATACTTGCTCATATCCTGGCGTTGTTCCGGAGCAGCCTGGCGCACCTCTACTTGGCGGGGAGCCTGGGGAGCCTCAGGGGCTTCAGCCGGAGCCTCTTGTACCGGGATTTGTCCACGCATTAAGATAGAGATAGTCTGATTATTAATCTTATTCACCATGGCATCAAACAAGTTCACAGATTCCAGCTTGTAAATCAGCAGCGGGTCTTTCTGCTCGTAACTTGCATTCTGCACGGAGTGTTTCAGCTCGTCCAGCTCGCGCAGGTTTTCTTTCCATGCTTCGTCGATGACGTGCAGCAAGATGGATTTCTCGAATGACTTCACCACCTCCTTACATTCTGTCTCATAAGCTCTCTTCAGGTTGCAGGAGATGTTGTACATACGTTTTCCGTCTGTGATGGGGATAAGTATGTTTTCGTACATGTGTCCCTGGTTTTCATATACCTGTTTGATAACCGGATTAGCGATCTGTGCCAGACGTTCAGTTTTGCGTTTGAAGTTATCCATCGCAATGTTGAAAGTCTTTTCGGCCAACTTTTCTTTCTTCTCGTTACGGAATTCTTCTTCAGTGAACGGAGTTTCCATCGCCAATGTCTGAAGCAGTTCCATTTGGCAGCCTTCATAATCATTGTTCTCGATAGCATTGGCACAACGGTCCCAAATCATGTTCACGATGTCCATACCGATACGTTCACCCATCAAAGCGTGGCGGCGTTTGGTGTAAACCACTGTACGCTGCTTGTTCATCACGTCGTCATATTCCAACAGACGTTTACGAATACCGAAGTTATTTTCTTCCACCTTCTTCTGGGCACGTTCGATAGAATTGGAAATCATCTTGTGTTCGATCATTTCGCCTTCCTGGAAACCGAGTTTGTCCATTACACTGGCAATACGGTCGGAAGAGAACAGACGCATCAAGTCATCTTCCAGTGACACGAAGAATACAGAAGAACCCGGGTCACCCTGACGTCCTGCACGACCACGCAACTGGCGGTCTACACGACGGGATTCGTGACGTTCCGTACCGATGATGGCCAAACCGCCTGCGGCTTTTACTTCCGGACTCAGCTTGATGTCGGTACCACGACCTGCCATGTTGGTAGCGATGGTCACTGCACAACTGAAACCGGCTTTTGCTACAATTTCAGCTTCTTTCTGGTGCAACTTCGCATTCAGTACGCTGTGTTCGATCTTACGCATGGTAAGCATTTTGCTCAGCATTTCGGAGATTTCTACCGAAGTCGTACCTACCAGTACCGGACGTCCTGCCTGCACTAGTTTTTCGATTTCTTCGATAACGGCTTTATACTTTTCGCGTTTGGTTTTGTAAACGCGGTCGTTCATATCCTTCCTTGCGATCGGGCGGTTAGTCGGGATAACGACTACATCCAATTTGTAGATGTCCCAAAGTTCGCCTGCTTCCGTTTCGGCAGTACCGGTCATACCGGACAGCTTGTGATACATACGGAAGTAGTTCTGCAAAGTGATCGTTGCGAAGGTCTGTGTGGCGGCTTCTACTTTCACACGTTCTTTCGCTTCGATAGCTTGGTGTAATCCGTCGGAGTAGCGGCGGCCTTCCATGATACGTCCGGTCTGCTCGTCTACAATCTTCACCTGTCCGTCGATCACAACATATTCGTCATCTTTCTCGAACATGGTGTAAGCCTTCAGCAACTGGTTGATGGTGTGTACGCGCTCCGATTTGATGGCGTAGTTAGTCAGCAGCTCATCTTTCTTTTCCAGCAGTTGTTCGTTGGTCAGGTTTTGATTTTCCAGTTCGGAGAGTTGTGCGGCGATATCCGGCAGCACGAACAATGTCGGGTCTTCGGAGTTACCGGTGATCAGGTCGATACCTTTATCTGTGAGGTCTACGCTGTTCAGTTTTTCTTCGATGACGAAGTACAACGGTTCGGTCACTTCGTGCATACGCTTGTTGTTCTGCTCCATGTAGATTTCTTCGGTCTTCAGCATGCCGGCTTTGATACCCTGTTCACTGAGGAACTTGATCAATGCCTTATTCTTCGGAAGACACTTGTGGCTACGATAAAGGGCAAGGAATCCTTCTTCCACTTCCTTCTTGTCGTTGGAGGCAATCAGTCGTTTGGCTTCGGAAAGGTATTTGGTTGCCAATGCTTTTTGAGCTTCTACCAGACGTTCTACCAGCGGACGGAGCTGTTCGAACAGTTGGTCGTCGCCCTTCGGCACCGGACCGGAAATAATCAGCGGAGTACGGGCATCGTCAATCAATACCGAGTCAACCTCATCGACGATGGCGTAGTTGTGCTGGCGTTGAACAAGGTCTTTCGGGCTGATAGCCATGTTGTCACGCAGGTAGTCGAAACCGAATTCATTGTTGGTACCGAACGTGATGTCGGCAAGGTATGCCTGACGACGGGCGTCGGAGTTCGGCTGATGGCGGTCGATGCAATCTACGCTCAAACCGTGGAACATATAAAGCGGGCCCATCCATTCGGAGTCACGTTTGGCAAGGTAGTCGTTCACGGTTACTACATGCACACCGTTTCCGGTCAGCGCGTTCAGGAATACCGGAAGGGTAGCAACGAGAGTTTTACCTTCACCGGTTGCCATTTCCGCAATCTTACCTTTGTGCAGAACGACACCACCGAACAGCTGAACGTCGTAATGAATCATGTTCCATACCGTATCATTGCCGCCGGCATTCCAGTGGTTCTGGTAGATGGCTTTGTCGCCTTCAATGCGTACAAAGTCTTTGGTGGCAGCCAGATGGCGGTCGAATTCAGTCGCGGTTACTACGATTTCTTCGTTTTCCGTAAATCGTTTGGCAGTTGCTTTGACGATAGAGAAAGCTACGGGCAATACTTCTTCCAGTGCTTTCTCGTATTTTTCGAGAATTTCTTTCTCTATCTTATCTATTTGTGCAAAGACTTCTTCGCGGTCTTCCAGTTCGGTGCTTTCGATGCTCGCTTTAAGTTCTTCCACTTTAGCGCGTTCGTCAGTAGCCGATTCGCGGATGTATTTTTTGAGTTCTTCCGTTTTGGCACGGAGGGCATCGTTGTCCAGTGCTTCAATCTCCGGGTAGGCAGCTTTGATCTTTTCTACCCAGGGTTTGATTTCTTTCATGTCTCGTGTGGATTTGTTTCCGAAAATCGAGCTTAAAAATTCATTAAATCCCATGTTGTATTATTTAGTTTATTATTATTTCTTGATTGTCTGCACGGTGCTTTTTCCATATATAAATCCGCGCAAAGTTACATTAAAATGCTGATTTATTTATGTTTTTCGCATGGTTTTTGTGAGGAATCTTTTACCGAAGATCGGTAATAGGAGCCGAAGAAGAAGCATTGGGAGCCCGTATGCGCATGAAATGAGCCAGTGTAGGCGCAATATGGTCGATTGTTACAGGTGTCTGAATGATGGCCGGTTTCACGGAGTGACCCATGAAGATCAGCGGTGCGGGGATATAGGAATGACGTACCACCTTGTTCTCGTTGCCGTTTTCGCTGACGATAGTCCATCCCGGCAACACGTCGATCACGAGGTCGCCGGAACGCTTGCGGTGATAGCCGTTGCGTATTCTGTATATTTCCGGAGTCCATGAACCCAGGAGAAGTCGGTGGGCGGAATATGCCTCATTTACTCCGCTGAACTGCATCAGGAAGTCGGCAGACTTTTCCTGCACTTCTGTCAGGTTCAGTTGCTTTTGTTCCAGTAACTTGTGGTTCAGATAGATTTGCTGGTCGTGATAGGCTTCTACATATTTTCCTTCGCCGTAAGTGGCCATCAGAAACATGTTCAGCAAGGCGGTGCAGCGGTTGAGGTGAAACTCTCCGGTCGGTATTTTGTACAGTCCCGAATCCGTCGATTCGCTGTCCGTATATCCGGTGGAAGTGACGAAGATAAGCACATTCTGCAAGCCTACTTTCTTGTCGAGCAGGTCAAGCAGGTTGGCGATGCTGCGGTCGAGGCGTACATAAGTGTCCTGTATTTCCATGGCACACTCTTGTACGGACTTGTGCGCATAGTTGCCTGCATAATAAGTAAGTGCCAATAAGTCAGTAATGTCATCCATGCCGACCGAACCTTTGCCGATTGCTTCTTCTGCGAGGGCATTTACTTCATCGTTGACGAACGGGCTGGTGATGAAACGGCGGAACTTATTGTTGCGGTCGTCGTCAAATTTATATTTGAACACTACGTCCCGCCAATCTGGCAGGAAAGTGTACATACCACGTGGGAAAACCGGTTCCCATGTGACGCTGGAGATGCGGGAGTCGATGGCCTGACGGTCGTTATATTGGCTTGCCCACCAGGGGAATTCGCCATAATAAGTCGTTCCGCTCCATTTTCCGGTCGTGGGATTGATCCAGAACGCTCCGTTTCCTGCATGTCCGGCAGCGAAAATGGCTGCGTCGCAGAAAGGGGCGATGGCGTATACGATACCTTTGCCTTGTGTCGCTATTTTCAGTTCGTCGGCAATGGTAGAGGTTAATAATTTGGTAGGGGCACAGGTCTGATCGGTGTAATAACCCATGAAGGCCGCATCGTCCGTACTGTTGACAGGGCGTAGGGTAGCTACATCCATCCATCGGTTGGAAATGATCCCGTTGACGGAAGGCGTTGATCCGCTGTAGATGGCTGCCATGGCAGAGGCACGGTCTACACCGCTGAATGTATATTCTGCATTGTGGAATACTCTTCCCTCTTTCCAAAGGCGTTTGAAGCCTCTCTCGCCGTAGAGCGACGAAAAAGCTTCCAGATAGTCCGTACGCAACTGGTCAATCGTGAGTCCTACCACAAGTTTAGGGGCAGTAGGCAACGACTGAGCTTGTAGCCCGGTGAAGGTCAGTACGGTAATCAGGGAAGTTAGTAGTCCTTTCATTATTTCTTTTTAGAGGTCAATATCAAATTGCTCGCTGAACGTATCAGCAAACAGAGTGCCAAAGGTACAACAGCTAAGTCAAATCTCTGCGGAATTAGCGGAAAAAGCACCATAAAAAGTGTTAAAACGACTAAATTCAGCGTCAAATACCAGCATTTCTTTCCTTTTCGGACACAATAAATGATGTATGGAAGGAGCAGAAGCTGTCCCGGATGGAATACCAGCAATAAGAAATTGGAGCTGACAGCCGGATGTTCGGAGAATAGGGCGAGGAAGGCCAGCACACAGCCCACGATGCCTGCGGCACCGAATAAAATAAGGTCGACACCCCAGAGTCCTGTCCTTTTGCGGATGCTGTAGATAGTAGCAGCTGCGGTAAGTATAAAAAGCAGGAGGGAACATTGGAACGGGGTGGGCATCCAACCGCCTTCTTCTTCCTCGGGAAGGGCGTCTACGATCAGCTCCTTGCCGGATACGAGCGGACGCTGAACCGAATCATGGACGATTTGGGCGCCTGCGAAAGCATCCATCAGGTAAAAGGGGGCAAACATCATTTGGCGTTGCGTGATGGGGCGGTCTGCTTCGCTACCGATGCAGAGGTCGATGCCGAAGCGGGCCCACGGATGGCCTTTGCAGTATTGATGTACGATATCGCGGAAAGATAGCGAACCGTCTTGCGGCTCTGCGGGATATATTACCTTTCCGTCAATGCTTTCTTCTATTTTATCGCGCGGGCGTGTAGCGCAGTTGTCATAAAAGAAATTATACCGGTAAACTCTGTTTTCGGGAAGATAGTTTTCTTGCAGTAGTCGGATGAGTTCCGCTTTTTCTTCTTTGCTCAGGTTGAGTGTCTGTTGCCAGACGCTGCGCCCGTCGAAGGCATATTCCGCCGCGAAACGGGCGTAGTCGGTAGCTCCCAGCTGGTAGTCTGTCTCACCGAGTGAAAAACGGAGGATGAAGTTGGGAGTATTGAAGCTGAATAGTCCATAGTTGAATACGGCATCTATTCCGTTGGCCGGATCTTCGTAGCGGATGGCTGTATGTCCGAACAGGGAGTATATTTCTTCACCGGGGGCGCAAGTCAGCAGGCTGAGGCGGATGGAGTCGTTGCCAGAAGCTATGGCTTGTCCGTTTGAAAAGATAAGCAGATAAAGAGTCAGTAATGGATATAGAATTGTCCGTTTCATCAGAAATGCCCGTTTATTATTTTGGTGGCGAATATACGAAGAATAGTTGGATTGTAGAAACGGAGGCTTCGTTTTATCCAAACAGAGGCTTTGTTTTACCCAAACAGAGGCTTCGTTTTACCCAAACAGAGCCTCTGATTAGGGTAAATAGGGCCTTTAAAAGCGTTCTTTTTTTCTTATAAAATGTGGAACGCTGAACGGAACACTTTAAAACTCTTGTAACTGATTGATATATAGGGAAATGTTGTGTAAGGAAAAATGACTATGAAACGCAAAGCGGTACCATAATAAGGGATAACTAATAAATTATATATTTAAAAATATATAGTTCGATTAGATCGGAAGAGCGTCGT
>OLKF01000393.1_pt1 | contig 7644 bp, 7 predicted proteins | sample 1603841 | NCBI WGS metagenome assembly OLKF01 (sample SAMN02674795, study PRJEB24791) | human gut metagenome, SKBSTL041 | isolation source: stool | host: Homo sapiens | place: USA | reverse complement strand
CCACAAAAATCTGAGAACCATTCAACTGCATGGTGAGTTTCTCCTGTTTTCCTAACCTTTTTCCACTTTTTACACGTTCCCGGGGAGCTTCTTTTTTAAAAGAAAAGGCCTTTGTCCCCTGTTATCAAGAGACAAAGACCTTGTGATCATCAAGCTCTCTGCGGTACCACTCTCGTTGGCGTGCTGTGCACACCCTCTCACGGGCTTCCAACAAAGCCCTGCACGGTAACGGCTGCAACCGGCGCTGCTTACAAGGGTTTTGCACCCGTTGGGCAGGCTGCTCCGGGATGATTTTCCGCACGAAGCACTGACTGCCTTGCACCAGACGGCAGCTCTCTGAACAGTGGGGATCGTGTGGTACTTTTTCCCATCTGCGCATTTGTTGATGTAAATTATACTATAAATCGGCCTTTTGTCAATCGACAATTTGTAACCTGAATCACCCCAAACATGAAGTTAATTGAACACCTCTTGCGCCATGGCACAATGCGCTGTATACTTCTGATATGCGCGCCTGCGCGTTTAATTTAAGACCAACTAGAGGACAGGAATATGAAATTGAGAGAATGGAATGCCCGGCTGCACGGGCTTGTTGTTTTCCGCAGCCTGCTGGACGACCCCGTTGTGGCAAAGCTTTTGGACCTGACCGACCGCATGGAAGCCGGTGCGCCCGGCTATGGCCCGGTGTGCGACGCTGTGGCCCAATTTGAAGCCGCACTGTTCGAGCACACCACCAACTGGGGCAGCTACCTCAGCGCCGCTGTGCTGGAAGCCGAGACCGTCTGCGTGCGTCAGGCTGCATCGGGCACCCTTGCCCCTGCACTGCAGACCGCGCTGGACAGTGAACTGGCTTTTCTGCAGGCTCTGTGCGGCCTGACGCTGGACGAACTGCTGGCCGCTGCCGGTTCTGCCACAGGGCAGGCGCAGGAGCTGGCTTTCCTGCCCCGGTGGGAGACCTCCGGCATCGACCTGCCTGCCGCCTACGCCCAGCGCATGAGCGAAGTGGGAAAAAAGGGCTATGGCATGTTTGCCAAGCACCATGTGTTCACGGTGGAGAACGGCCAGCTGGTGCCGGTGAAATACCCGGACCCTCAGCGCCTTTCCGAGCTGCCCGGCTACGAGAAGGAGCGGGAAAAGGTCATTGCCAACACAAAGGCCCTGCTGGCCGGGATGCCCGCCAACAATGTGCTGCTGTACGGCGATGCAGGCACCGGCAAGTCCAGTGCGGTGAAAGCCATTGCCAATGAGTTTGCACCTGAAGGCCTGCGGCTGGTGGAAGTGAAGAAGAACCAGCTCTACCAGATCCCGGATCTGATGGACAAACTGGCCGCGAACCCGCTCAAATTCATCCTGTTCATCGACGACCTGAGCTTTACCGCCAACGACGACAACTTTGCCGCGCTCAAGGCCATTCTGGAAGGCAGCGTGGGCGGCCGGGCCAAGAACATTGCGGTATATGCCACCTCCAACCGCCGCCACCTTATTAAAGAAACACTGACCGACCGCACCGGCGACGACATCCACGAAGCCGATACCCGGCAGGAGCTGATGAGCCTTTCGGCCCGGTTCGGCCTGACGGTCACTTTCCAGCGGCCGGAGAAGGCCCGGTTTGAGACCATTCTGGCCGAACTGGCAAAGCAGCACGGCATCGACATGCCGATGGATCAGCTGCTGGTCAAAGCCGAAGCCTTTGCCATCCGCGCCGGCGGCCGCAGTCCCCGCGTGGCAAAGCAGTTTATTGAGCAGTGCGAGGCGGGCGTGCAGAAGTAATTAGTTTGTCTTTATTTTAACATCAAAGTCTCTGACAAATCTTTCACAAAATGCCGAGAAGTCGTGAATTTTTTCACCTTCTCGGCATTCTTTGTCTATTTTTTATTTATCGGTAAAAAGCCTTGCATTCTATTGAAATTCAGGCTATAATATGGCCAACATCAGCCAATTGAGCACTTCTGGAGGGCAACTATGGGCTTTTTAACGGGTAAGACCGCTATCATCACCGGCGCAGGCCGCGCCGTACTTTCCGATGGCAGCTGCGGCTCCATCGGCTATGGCATTGCCACCGCCTTTGCAAAAGAGGGCGCAAATCTGGTCATCACTGGCCGTAATGTAAAAAAACTGGAAGAGGCAAAAAACGAGCTGGAAGCCAAGTATGGCATCCGTGTTCTGCCGGTGCAGGCAGATGTGTGTGCAGGTACCGACAACGAAGCCACCGTGCAAAATGTCGTCAATCAGGCTGTGGATACCTTTGGCGGCATTCAAGTGCTGGTGAACAACGCACAGGCATCCGCTTCCGGCGTGCCGCTGGCAGAGCACACCACCGAGCAGTTTGATCTGGCCCTTTATTCCGGCCTGTACGCTGCATTTTACTATATGAAGGCCTGCTATCCCTATCTGGCCAAGTCCAAGGGCAGCGTGATCAACTTTGCATCCGGTGCAGGCTTGTTTGGCAACTTTGGCCAGTGCTCCTACGCTGCCGCCAAGGAGGGCATCCGCGGCCTGTCCCGCGTGGCCGCTACTGAGTGGGGCAAGGATGGCATCAATGTCAACGTGATCTGCCCGCTGGCCTGGACCGCCAAGCTGGAGCAGTTCCAGCAGGCATACCCGGATGCGTTCAAGGCCAACGTCAAGATGCCGCCCATGGGCCACTACGCCAACCCCGAGACCGAGATCGGCCGGGTATGCGTGCAGCTGGCCATGCCGGACTTCAAGTATCTGTCCGGCGAGACCCTCACGCTGGAGGGCGGCATGGGTCTGCGCCCGTAATTGCTGTTCTCATTCTTCCTCATACATGCAAAAGGGGCTGTGCCAGCGGCACAGCCCCTTTTGTGTTTAGGCCTGATCATTCGCGCACGGCGATGCACTCGATCTCCAGCTTTGCGCCCTTGGGGATGGCGGCCACCTGCACGCAGCTGCGGGCAGGGAACGGCTCAGCAAAGGCCTTGGCATACACGGCATTCACAGCGGCAAAATCGTTGATATCGGCCAGAAAAATGACAGTCTTGACCACATTTGCCATGGAAAGGCCAGCCTCGGCCAGAATGGCCTTGAGGTTTGCAAGGCTCTGTGCAGCCTGCTCTTCAACCGTATCGGCCATCTTGCCGGTAGCAGGGTCTACCGGGATCTGGCCGGAAACAAACACCATATTGCCCAGATCGATCGCCTGGCTGTAAGGGCCGATGGCTGCGGGTGCGTTGGAAGTGGAAACGACTTTCATGATAAAACGTTCCTTTCTTTTTTCTTCTATTATACTCTTTCGCTCACAAGCTGGAAACCCTCTTTTGCAAGCTCTGCGCGGATCTGCTCGATCTGCTCGGCATCGCGGGTCTCAAGGGTGAGCTTGAGGAAGCAGCTGGAAATGGGCATATTGGGATCGGAGCCATCGTGCTGCACCGACACCACATTGCTGCCGCAGCGGGACACGATCTCGGCCACCTTCTTGAGCTGGCCGGGCTTGTCCTCCAGCGCAATGGTCATGTTCGCCTTGCGGCCGCTCATGACCAGACCACGGGTGATCACGCGGTTGAGGATGTTCACATCGATGTTGCCGCCGGAGACGACGCAGGCCACCTTTTTGCCCTCGACCGGCAGCTTGTGGAACAGCACTGCAGCCACCGGCACGGCTCCGGCACCCTCGGCAACCAGTTTCTGGTTCTCCATCAGCGAGAGGATGGCGGCAGCGGTCTCATCCTCGCTCACGGTCACGATGTCGTCCACATACTGCTCACAGATCTGGTAGGTCAGCTCACCGGGAGTCTTGACCTGAATGCCGTCTGCAAAGGTAGAAACGGCTTTCAGGGTCTGGTACTTATGCTCGTGCAGGCTGCGGTACATGCTGGGTGCACCCTCGGCCTGTACGCCATAGACCTTCACCTCCGGGCGCAGACTCTTGATGGCAAAGGCCACGCCGGAGATCAGGCCGCCGCCGCCCACCGGCACAACGACCGCATCCACATCCGGCAGCTGATCCAGAATTTCCAGACCAATGGTTCCCTGCCCCGCGATGACCTGCTCATCGTCATAGGGGTGGATAAAGGTCATGCCGGTCTCTTCCTGCAGCTCCACAGCCTTGTCGTGGGCATCATCGTAGGTGCCGGGCACCAGACACACCTCTGCGCCCAGATTCTTGGTATTCTCCACCTTCATGATGGGGGCACCGTCCGGCATACAGACGATGCTCTTGATGCCGCGGCGGGTAGCAGCCAGCGCCACGCCCTGTGCGTGGTTGCCGGCAGAGCAGGCGATCACGCCCTTGGCGCTCTCCTCCTCGGAAAGCTGGCTGATCTTATAGTAAGCACCGCGCACCTTAAAGCTGCCGGTGGCCTGCAGGTTTTCGGTTTTCAGGTACAGCTGGCAGTCCTTGGAGAGCTTGGGTGCCTCGATGAGGTCGGTCTTGCGGGCAACATCCTTGAGCACAAAGGCTGCATGGTAGATCTTATCCAGAGTCAGCATGGTTTTCTCCCTCTATTTTTATCGTTCCCTGCTCTGCGGCTTTTCCGCTCTCAGAGCCTTTATTTCTGGCTTATTATGCATGTTTCTCAGTATAGGTTAACAAAGTTGATTTGTCAAATGAATTTCCTTCACGCCTTAAACCGAAAAAGAGAACTGCCGCAGGCATACCGCCCACAGCAGTTCTCCGTGTTTTTGTGTTTTTAACGGCCGCGGCCACCGCCGCCGCCGTGGCTGCCGCCGCCGCCCATTCCACCGAAGGAGCCGCCGCCGAAGCTGCCGCCGCCGAACGAACCGCCCCCAAAGGAGCCGCCTCCGCGGGAGCCACCGAAGGACCCGCCGCCAAAGCCGCCGCCCATGGGAGGCCGGGGCGGACGGCGGTTATTGTTCCGGGGTGGGCGGGGCCGGTCATTGCGGGGGCCGGGGCCATAGCCCGGGCCGTATCCGGGACCAAAGCCGGGGCCCGGAGGAGGCGGCGGGCCGGGACGATAATGCCGACGGGCCGAGCCTGCCATGTAGCCCCATGCGAAGGGGCCCCAGTTCCAGCCCACTGCATGGCCGATGGGTGCAATGAACACCCGGAACACGAACAGTACGATGATCAGCATCACCATCAGGGACATGAACAGGATCACGATACCCAGAACGATATCCCCAAAGGTGGTGGGGCCGTCGTCCGGCTGGGCATAGCTGCCGTCGTCGTAGCTGCCATTGTTCAGATTTACCCCATAAACACTTGCAATGGTGTCGGCCACATTGTTGGCACAGGTGATTACTGCATCGCTGTAATCGCGGTTAACAAAATCACCTTCCATGGTCTGAGCGAGGGCACTGGCCTGACTTTCCAGCGTGGTGTTGCGGAAGCCGTCGCCGTAGGTCAGATAGTAGTCGCCGTCGGCGTACTGGTCCGACTGCATCACCAGCAGGATGAGCACGCCGTTGTTCTTGCTGGCGCTGCCGATGCCCCAAGCGTTGAAGGCCGCTGTGGCGTAGTCCTCGGTGGTGGCGCTGCCGGTGTAATCCACGGTCAGCACGCCGATCTGTGCACCGTTACAGCTGGCCGAGAGCTGTGCGTTGATGGTCTCAAGCTCGGTGGTGGTGCTGTCGCTCAGGACACCGGCGTCGTCCACGACGCACTTGTCCTTCGGCAGGCTGGGCAGCTGGATGGCGGCAGCAGAAGCTGCCGGGGCCAGCGCCGTGAGGCTCACCACGACAACAAGGAACAGGGCCGCCATCCGGCGGGAGAGCGTTTTCATCGTCTTCATGCGAAAAGTTCCACCTCCTGTACGCCGAACAGCCTGCCCAGCAGATTGGCCGGGAAGCCGCCGACGTCGCTTTGATAGCTCTGGACTGCGTCGTTATAATGCAGGTTGCTGAGGATGGTCTGGGCGCTGTTGAACTGGCTGTACTGCCCCTGCACCGCGCCCATCTTCATGGGGTCTGCGGCCTGCTCCTGCAGTTTCGCGTAGAGCTGGCCGATGGCCGTGCCCAGCGCCTCGTTCGACTGGTAGAGCATGTGCATCCTGCCGCCGGTATAGACGCTCAGCGAGTCCAGTGCGTGGGTCTTGCCGTCGGACTGCACCGCCCCGAGGCAGGCGGAAAAGGAGTCCAGCGCGGCCTGAGCCGTCTGCACCTCGGCGCTGTCAGCGCCCAGCGTATTGGACGCCGTGGTGATGATGTTGGCGGCCGTGTTGAGGCGGGTGTTCAATTCCTCATTCAGGGTATAGCCGCCGTCTGCGGCCACGCCGGTGGAGAACCAGCCCTTGGCCGCAGCGTACTTGGCCCGGACCTTCGCTCCGCCAAAGCCGACAAAGCATCCCAGCATCACCACGATGCTCAGGATGACGGCCACGGCCTGCCTGCCCAGCGCGGCGGGCAGGGCCTTTTCAAGACCGGCCAGCTTCTGCTGGAAGGGCGTCAGCCGCACCTCCTCCTCGGCAGGCTTTGCGGCACGGTAGCTGGAAGCGTCAAAGCCGCCGGTGGGGTGATTCTGTTGTCTGGAAAAATCTGCGTTTGCCATTTCAGCTCCGGATCTCCATCATCTTCTGTTTCAGTTCATCTTCGATGCGGGTCAGCTCCTGCTCGGCGGCGGCACGCTTTGCGCGGCCCTCGCGCTGGATCTTGTTCAGCTCGTCCAGCGTCTCGATGAGGCTCTTGTTGGTCTGCTGCAGGGTCTCGATGTCCACCACGCCGCGCTGGGACTCCTTGGCCGTCTCGATGGTGCCCATCTTGAGGGCGTCGGCGTTCTTCTTCAGCAGCTCGTTGGTCATGTCGGTGACGGCGCGCTCGGCCTGCATGGCCTGCTGGCTGTGTGCCAGACCCAGCGCCAGCACCATCTGGTTCTTCCACAGGGGGATGGTGTTGACGATGGTGGACTGGATCTTTTCGGCCATCATGGAGTTGTTGTTCTGCAGGAGCCGGATCTGGGGACCCATTTGTAAGCTGATGGTGCGGGTCAGCTCGAGGTCATAGAGCTTTTTCTCGAACCGCTCGCACTGGTCGGCGAGGTCGCGGGCTTTCTGCGCATCCTCGGGCTGGCCGGAGGCCTTGGCCTTATCCATGGCCTGCTGCAGCTCGTTTGCGCGGAAATCGGCCAGCTTTTTCTTGCCGGCGAGGATATACATACTCAGCTCTTTGAAGTAGGCCATGTTCAGATCGTACATCTTATCCAGCATGGCGATGTCCTTGAGCAGCTGCACCTGATGCTTCTCGAGGGCAGACTGGATGGTCTCGACATTCGTCTCGGCCTTGTTGTACTTGGTCTTCATGCTGTCGAGCTGACTGCCCTTTTTCTTGAAGAAGCCGAGGATGCCCTTTTCCTCCTCGGCGGCGTCGAAGCTCTTCAGCTCGCCGATGAGGTCGGTGATCATGCCGCCCACCTCGCCGAGGTCTTTGGTGGACACCTTAGAAAGGGCCGCCTCCGAGAAGTCGCCGATCTTCTTCTGGCAGGCAGAGCCGTACTGGAGCACCTGCTGGCTGTTGGTGATGTCGATCTTCTGGGCGAAGGAGTCCACCATCGCCTGTTCCTCGGGGGTCAGCCTGACCTGCTGCTCGGGCGCGGGGGCCTCAACAGGCTCCGGCTGCTTTTCCTCCGCAGGGGTTTCCACCGGGTCGAGGGTCAGGGTGGGAACAGCGGGTGTGTCTAAGTCAAAATTGAACGTATTATCAGCCATGAGAGATTCCTTCCTTTCCAAATCG
>OLKF01000380.1_pt1 | contig 7752 bp, 4 predicted proteins | sample 1603841 | NCBI WGS metagenome assembly OLKF01 (sample SAMN02674795, study PRJEB24791) | human gut metagenome, SKBSTL041 | isolation source: stool | host: Homo sapiens | place: USA | reverse complement strand
AAGACAGATGTGCCGTTGAATGAGACAGGAAAGCAGCAGGCAAAAGAGCTTGCGGACATGCTTCTGGATCGGAAAAAGGAAGGGACTCTTCAGGTTGTGCGGGCATATACATCCCCACAGCTTCGGGCAGCACAGACGGCACAGGAGGCGGCGATCGCGCTTGATATTCCATGTATTGCGGCGGATGGTCTGCGGGAAATGGATATGGGCGACTGGGAAGGCAGAAGCTGGGAAAGCATTACGCAGGAAAATGCGAAAGAGTATCAGGACTGGGATGCCAACAGGCGTTATGTCCATACACCGCATGGAGAATGTTACAATGAAGTGCTGAGGCGTGCGCTTGATACACTCGGAATGATCTTAGAACGGGAGACGGAAGATGTGTTGATCGTAACGCACAGTGGCGTACTGATGGCATTGCGGTGTTATATTGCCGGACAGGCATTTGAGGAAATGGGTATCATACGGTATAAGACGAAAAATGCAGAGGTGGTTGAAATTTTTGCGGATGACGTCAAAGACGCGATCGCACGTTTTAAAAAAGGGGAGTAAAACGGTCATGATCGTGCAATCACGGAAAGCAGTGTGAAAAAGCAGCGATTAGTATAAATTAGATTAAAAATATAAAGACTGTCGTAAGAAACAGCTTCCTGGTAAAGAAACAGGACTGATTCTTCCGGCAGTCTTTTTTGCACTTTCTACAATTTTTAAAATGAATTTTTGTGAATGATTTTGACTGATTTTGATTGACTATGACGGAATGGAATCATATAATAAAGCTATCGAAGATGAACGAATTTGAACGGTTGTGAATGAAATTGGAGGAAAATATATGCTGACAGAAGAAAGATTTACAAGAATTTTATCCATACTAGAGAGTATGGGAAGCGTGACCGTTCAGCAGCTTATGACGGAACTGGATGCATCAGAGTCAACGATCCGCAGAGATTTAAATACACTGGATGCAAATGGTCAGCTCATTAAAGTCCATGGCGGTGCAATTTTAAAAAACACCGCATACAGTACCGAGGATGACGAAGTCATGCAGCGTAGAGAACGGAACAAAGGAGCAAAAGAAAAGATTGCGCAATATGCGGCAGGTCTGATCGGACCGGGTGATTTTGTTTATATTGATGCCGGCACGACGACAGATCTGATGATTGATTTTATTACGGCCAGACAGGCAGTGTTTGTGACCAATGCGATCACACATGCAAAAAAACTTGCACAGAAAGGATGTACGGTATATATCCTCGGTGGAGAGTTTAAAGCGATAACTGAGGCGATCGTGGGAGAGGAAGCCGTTTCATCGGTTGAAAAATACAATTTTACAAAGGGATTCTGGGGAGCAAACGGAATCAGTATGCAGCGCGGATTTTCCACACCGGAGCTGAAGGAAGCACTCGTAAAAAAACGCTCCATGGAGAACTGCAGAGAATGTTATATCTTAGCAGATGACAGCAAGTTCAATCAGATATCAAGTGTGACATTTGCTCCGTTTGAGAGTGCAAAGGTCATCACGACAGGTCTTACAAAACCTGCGTACCGTAAATGTAAAAATGTAATTGAAGTATAAAAAATACAAAGACCTGCGGAACAAAAACGCGGGAAAAGCAGAAAGGAGACTGAGAAAATGATTTACACTGTTACATTTAATCCATCACTGGACTACATTGTGACAGTTCCGCATTTCACCTGCGGAATGGTCAACCGGACATCAGAGGAGAAGATTTTTCCGGGTGGAAAAGGAATTAATGTATCCATGGTGTTAAAAAATCTTGGACTGGAGAACACGGCACTTGGGTTTTATGCCGGATTTACCGGAAACGAACTGGAGCGTCTGATCAGGGAAAAAGGAATCCGGGCGGATTTTATTCCGGTAAAAGAAGGAATGACAAGGATCAATGTAAAAATGCGTTCCGACGAGGAGAGTGAGATCAACGGACAGGGACCGGCGATATCAGAAGCTGACATCAAAACACTTTATGAAAAACTGGATCGGCTTTCAGATGGAGATGTTTTGGTTATGGCGGGAAGTATCCCGGATGTGATGCCGCAGACCATCTACATGGATATCATGAAATATCTTGCAGATAAGGATTTAAAGATTGTTGTGGATGCGACAAAAGATCTGCTCGTAAATGTATTACAGTATCATCCGTTTTTAATTAAACCGAATAATCATGAGCTTGGTGAGATTTTCGGTGTGAAAATAACAGAAAAAGAAGATGTGATCACTTACGCAAAGAAGATGCAGGAAAAGGGTGCAGGAAATGTCCTCGTTTCCATGGCTGGCGACGGAGCAGTGCTGGTTGCTGAAGACGGCAGCATCTTTCAGGCGGAGGCACCAAAGGGTAAGGTCGTCAATTCGGTTGGCGCCGGGGACTCCATGGTAGCCGGATTTGTAACAGGTTATTTAAAGACGGGAAGCTATAAAGAAGCTTTCCAGATGGGGGTTTGTACTGGAAGTGCATCGGCATTTTCCGAGGAACTGGCAACAGAACCGGAAGTTTTGGCGCTTTTAGATAAAAACAAAGGCATATTTAAGTAGGAGGAGTAAAATCCTCTGCTCCTGCAAGGGCACATGCTATGCAGGCATAGCAGACATTTTGCTCCGCAAAACAAGGAGTAAAATCCTCTGCTCCTGCAAGGGCAGTCGCATTTTGCTTCGCAAAACAAGGAGGATTTAAGCATGAAAATCAGGGATTTACTTGCCGTAGAGAGTATTGACTTAAATGGCAAAGTCACTGGAAAGAACGAAACCCTTGATGCAATGGTTGCATTGATGGCTAAGAGCGGAAAGATCAACGATGTTGAGAAGTACCGCAAGGGCGTATACGCCAGAGAGGAAGAAGGAACAACCGGAATTGGTGAGGGAATCGCCATTCCACATTGCAAGTCAGATGCAGTCAGCAGACCTGGTCTTGCAGCAATGGTCATCAAAGACGGGGTGGATTTTGATGCATTAGATGGAGAAAAGGTCAGCCTGATCTTCCTGATCGCAGCACCAAATACGGAAGACAACGTACATCTGGATGTACTTAGCAAGTTATCTGTTCTTCTGATGGATGAGAATTTTACCAACGGACTGAAAAATGCAAAGACCGTAGACGAATTCTTAAAAGTCATCGATGATGCGGAAAGCGCAAAAGATGAGGACGAAAAAGAAGACGAAACTGGGGCAAAATACAAGGTACTTGCCGTAACCGGATGCCCGACCGGAATCGCACATACTTATATGGCAGCGGAAAGCTTAGAGAAGCATGCAGCTGAGATGGAAATCACGATTAAGGTAGAGACCAGAGGTTCCGGCGGAGCCAAGCATGTGCTTACCGATGAAGAGATCGCAGGAGCGACCGCAATCATCGTTGCAGCCGACACCAAAGTTCCGATGGACCGCTTCGATGGAAAGAAAGTCATCGAGTGCAAGGTTGCAGACGGCATCAACAAGGCAGAGCAGCTGTTAAACCGTGCCGTGGCCGGGGATGCACCTGTCTACCATGCGGCAGAGGGCAGCAGAAAAGAAGAAAAAGCAGAGGGTGGCTCCACTGCACACATGATTTACACGCACCTGATGAGTGGGGTATCCCACATGCTTCCGTTCGTTATCGGCGGCGGCATCATGACAGCGATTGCATTTCTGATCGATACCCTGATGGGCTATGGTGCGACCGGTGGATCGGCATTTGGTTCCTGTACGCCGTTATCGGCATTCTTCAAGTATGCCGGAGGACTGGCAATGGGACTGATGGTTCCGGTGCTTGCAGGTTACATTGCATACTCGATTGCAGACCGGCCGGGACTTGCAGTTGGTTTTACGGGCGGTTTGTTAGCCTCGAGTGGTAACGCATTAGTTACCGGTTACAACTGGGCGGATTCCACAACCGGTTTCCAGAAATTTATCGCAGACTTTGCATTCCAGGGTGCCAACGGTGGTAACACCGTTTCCGGTTTCCTTGGCGGAATCTTAGCCGGATTCCTTGCCGGATTTATTGTACTGTTCCTGAAAAAAGCGTTTTCAAAACTGCCGGCTTCCTTAGACGGAATCAAGCCGACTCTGATTTATCCGTTGCTTGGAATTTTAATTATCAGTATTTTAATGTGCTTCATCTTTAACCCATTGATCGGACTGATCAATACCGGACTGAGCAACGGACTGACCGCAATCTCTGATGCGGGATACATCACCGTACTCGGACTGATCCTCGGAGCAATGATGGCGATCGACATGGGTGGTCCAATCAACAAAGCCGCTTATGTATTTGGTACCGGTGTACTGGCAACTGCAAGCCAGATGATTGAAAAAGGTGCACAGCCAGGCGACCCGGCTGTTCAGGCATGTTACATTGCCATGGCAGCGATCATGGTCGGTGGTATGGTTCCTCCGATCGGAATCGCGCTTGCCTGCCAGTTCTTCCCGAAGAAATTTACAAAGGAAGAACGTGGATCCAAGGTATCCAACTTTGTAATGGGTGCTTCCTTCATCACCGAGGGTGCGATCCCGTTTGCAGCAGCAGATCCGCTTCACGTAATTCCATGTACCTTAATTGGTGCCGGAGTTGCAGGATTTTTATCCGCACTGTTTAAGTGCACACTGATGGCTCCTCACGGTGGAATCTTCGTATTTGCAACCGTAGGACATCCGCTTTTATACATCCTTGCATGGGCAGTCGGCGCTGTCATTACAGCCGTATTGCTCGGACTGATCAAAAAGGATGTTAAATAAAATTTGTAAACAGTAACATTGGTAAAGAAACAAAATTTGAAAAGGAGAATGATCATGAAAGAAATTACTTATACCATCAAAGACGAGCAGGGAATCCACGCAAGACCGGCAGGCGAGCTGGTAAAAGCAGCCGCTGCATATCCATGTAAAGTAACCATCAGCAAGGATGGCAAGGAAGTAGACGCAAAGAGAATCCTCGGAGTTATGGGTCTTGGTGTTAAATGCGGACAGGAAATTGTATTAAAGACGGATGGAGATCAGGAAGAGGAAGCAATCGCAGCACTTGGCAAATTCTTAGAGGAGAAACTGTAAGAAACCGTTCCGGCAACCGTTTACGGAGAATGAATCAGCAAAAGGATGAGGTGACGCTATGACAATTCAGGGTAAAAGCGTATACAGCGGGGTGGCCATCGGCCGCCTTGCCATATACCGCAAATCAGAAAATCAGGTAAAGCGGGAGAAAATCGCAGATACCGCAAAAGAGGTAAAACGGTTTGAAGATGCCAAAGATACCGCAAAACAGCAGCTTGCCGGGCTTTATGATAAGGCATTAAAAGAAGTCGGTGAAGTCAATGCAGCAATCTTTGAAGTACATCAGATGATGCTGAATGACCTTGATTATATCGAATCCATCACAAATATGATTGAAGGCCAGCAGGTGAATGCCGAATATGCCGTGGCAACGACCGGAGATACATTTTCCGAGATGTTTGCGGCAATGGATGATGATTATATGCGTGAGCGTGCAGCCGATGTCAGGGATGTGTCAAACCGCGTAGTTTCCATCCTGCAGGGCAACGGAGGAAATGACCTGAATGCCGATGAGCCGGTGATTTTACTTGCCGATGATCTGGCACCAAGTGAGACCGTACAGCTTGATAAATCGAAGGTGCTTTCCTTTGTCACCCGTCACGGTTCCACCAATTCCCATACCGCGATTCTGGCCCGTACCATGAATATCCCGGCACTGATCGGTGTCGATTTTCCGGAAGATGTCGATGGAAAAATGGGTATCGTCGATGGATACGAGGGTAAGATCATCATTGATCCACCGGTCTCCGTTATGGAAGCTTACCAGAAGAAGAAAGCAGAGGATGAAGAGAAAAAACGTCTGCTGCAGGAACTCAAGGGCAAGGAGAATATCACAAAGGACGGAACAAAGATCAACCTGTATGCAAATATCGGAAGCGTTGGGGATGTGGCATCGGTACTGGCAAATGATGCCGGCGGCATCGGACTGTTCCGAAGCGAATTCCTTTATCTGGAGAGCAGGGATTATCCAACCGAGGAAGAACAGTTTGCAGCATACCGCAAGGTAGCCGAGGCAATGGCAGGAAAGAAAGTCATCATCCGTACACTCGATATCGGTGCGGACAAGCAGGTGGATTATTTCGGACTCGACAAAGAAGATAATCCGGCAATGGGTTACCGTGCGATCCGTATCTGTCTTGACCGCCGCGAGGTATTCAAGACACAGCTTCGTGCACTGTATCGGGCAAGCTATTACGGAACCATCGCCATCATGTTCCCGATGATCATTTCTGTCACAGAGGTACAGACCATAAAGAAGATCATCGAGGAAGTGAAAAAAGAACTGGATGAGGAAAAGATTCCGTACAAGGATGTCGAGCTTGGTATTATGATCGAGACTCCGGCAGCTGTCATGATGTCCGAAGAACTGGCACAGGAAGTGGATTTCTTCTCTGTCGGAACGAATGATCTGACACAGTATACACTGGCGATCGACCGGCAGAATCCAAAGCTTGACAACATTTATGATTCCCATCATCCGGCAATCCTTAAGATGCTTAAGATGATTGTGGACAACGGTCATAAGGGTGGCTGCTGGGTTGGTATCTGTGGCGAGCTTGGGGCAGACACGACACTGACCGAGACATTTCTTAGTATGGGATATGATGAGCTTTCTGTCAGCCCGTCCATGATTTTAAAGGTTCGGCAGGAGATCCGTTCACTGGATCTGAAAGCTTAAAAGGGTGGCTGACTTAACAGCCGATACAAGGGAGTATTTTATATAGTAAACGGAAAAACCGGTGCATCGTCTGGGATGCACCGGCTTTTTTCTGTCTGGAACACTATTGGAATTTCGCATGTTTTTCTGTATAATTGAGGAAGAAAGTACGCAAGATAATACGCAAGATAATTCATACACGGGTAATGTCTTTATGGAAAACAGTCACAACGAACCAAAATACATAGAAGTAAGGGGCGCGTGTGTCCACAACTTAAAAAACGTAAATGTAAATGTCCCTCTGCATCAGATTGTCGGGATTGCAGGCGTATCCGGCTCCGGAAAATCGTCGTTAGCACTTGGCGTGTTGTATGCAGAAGGCTCCAGACGGTATCTGGAGTCGCTTTCGACTTACACCAGAAGGCGCATGACCAGAGCGGCAAAAGCACAGGTCGACGAAGTGCTGTATGTCCCGGCGGCGCTGGCCCTGCATCAGCGTCCGGGCATTCCGGGCATCCGCAGCACGTTTGGAACGGGAACCGAACTGTTAAACAGCCTGCGGCTGATGTATTCCCGCCTTGCCAGCCACCGCTGCCCCAACGGGCATTATCTTGCGCCCACCCTGGCCGTGGCCGCCGGGCAGGAGCTGATCTGCCCCGAATGCGGGGCCCGCTTTTACGCCCCTTCGGCGGAAGAGCTTGCCTTTAACAGCCAGGGTGCCTGCCGCACCTGCAGCGGTACCGGCATGGTGATGACCGTGGACGAGAGCACCCTTGTGCCGGACGATTCTCTTACGATCGACGAAGGTGCCGTGGCCCCGTGGAAGAGCCTGATGTGGTCGCTGATGGTGGATATCTGCCGGGAGATGGGCGTGCGCACCGATGTGCCCTTCCGCGACCTGACCGACCGGGAAAAGGATATCGTTTTCCATGGCCCGGCGGAGAAAAAGCACATTTTTTATCATAACAAAAATTCCAATCAGGCCGGGGAGCTGGATTTTACCTATTTCAATGCCACCTATACCGTGGAGAACGCTCTCTCCAAGGTCAAGGATGAA
>OLKF01000356.1_pt1 | contig 7932 bp, 10 predicted proteins | sample 1603841 | NCBI WGS metagenome assembly OLKF01 (sample SAMN02674795, study PRJEB24791) | human gut metagenome, SKBSTL041 | isolation source: stool | host: Homo sapiens | place: USA | reverse complement strand
CTCGCCGGGTTCGGACGGCTTTCAAAATGATTGGAGGAGTTTTATGAGCGAAAAACTGGATAAGCTGCGGGCAACGCTCAAGAAAGAGCAGGAGCGCCGCATCAAGCTGAACAACCGCATTGCGGTCTTGGAGCGTCGGATTCAGGAGGAGGAAGCCGCTGAGGTCAGCAGCATGGTACGCACGGCTAATGTGACCCCGGAACAGCTTGCTGCCCTGCTGCGGCAGTCGGCTACCGCTACCCCGAACCCGGCCACGCTGTCTGCCGTGGGTGCAACTTTTGAGGAGGATGATTCGGATGAAGTTTAAGAAACTGGGTGCACTGCTGGTATCGGCGGCACTGTGCGCTGGCATGGCAGCTCCCGCCTTTGCCTTTGAGGGCGAAGCCGCCCCGGTGGAACAGCCTGTTTTGCCGGAAGTCGTAGAGGAAGATGTTGTCACCGTCACGGACGAAATCTCTGGTGCCCTGACCCCGGAGGGCAATCTGACGCTGGTAGACGACTACCACACCGACTATTCCGATGGCAGCGGTCAGCAGTTCATTACGCTGGTGTCGAAGTCGGGTGCGACTTTCTATCTGGTGATTGACCGCAACGCCAAGGGGCAGCAGACCGTTCACTTTATGAACCTTGTGGACGAAGCCGACCTTCTGGCTCTGATGGAGGAAGATGCTGCCGATGCCTACACCGCTGAAAAAGAAGCAGCGGCGCAGGCGGAACAGGACAGGCTGAAAGCCGAGGAAGAAGCGAAAAAAGCCGCCGAAGAAGCGGCAGCATCCGGCACGGAACAGCCCAAGGAAAACAAGGTCACAAAGATCGCATCCGGCTTTTTGGGTGTGGTGGTGCTGATTGCACTGGCAGCAGGTGGCGGCTTCTATTTCTATCACCAGCAGATGCAGAAGAAAAAAGCCGAAAAAGAAGCCCTCGACCCCGATGCAAACTACACCGAGGACAAGGGCGATTTTGAGATCCCTACCGATGTGCCGGACGAGGACGAAACCCCGGACGAGCAGGACACTGAACCCATCTGATTTCAAGGCGGCATTTTGCCGCCGTACATATCCAAATGAAAACAGATTGGAGGGAACGCTTATTTCAATTCTAGTTGTAGCAGAAAAGCCCTCGGTTGCCATGTCCTACGCCAAAGTCCTCGGTGCCACCAACCGTCAGGACGGCTACCTTGAGGGCAATGGTTATCTGGTAAGCTGGTGCGTGGGTCATCTGGTAGAGCTGGCACCGCCCAATGTCTACGATGCCAAATACGTCAAGTGGAGTATCGCAGATTTGCCCATTCTGCCGCAAAAGTGGCAGTATCTGGTGTCTGCGTCCACCAAAAAGCAGTTTGGCATCCTGCAAAAACTTATGCACCGCCCGGACGTAGACAGCATTGTGAACAGTTGCGATGCAGGATAGTGCGGTTGGGTGACTCAAGAGAAAGAAAAAAGAGACCTCATCTCGTCAAAAAACTAAATCATAAAAGCATCAAAGAGGGCATTCAAATGAAACAAAATCGAATTTTTGACCAGAATAGTTCTCAAAAAGCACGTTCTTGGCACTATAATATGGACACCAACCGAGCGGAAGCCCAGTTCGCTGATGGCTCTGCCATTGCCATTGACTGCCTTGCCATCGAGGACGAATACGGCAATACCCCGGCACAGCGAGCTGAACTTGATTGGCTACTATACAACAAGCCCTTGGAGTGCGTCCAGCTTGTGCTGAGTGGTGAGATTGAGCATTATCTCTCACTTGGCTGTGACCATGGCAAACTGAAAGACTAACCTCTAAATAGGCCAAACAACCCGCTACTTGCAGTCGCTGCAAATGGCGGGTTGTTTGCTTATTTTAAGTTTTTCCTTTGCTCATAGTAGTGCAAAATCAATGTAGTGCAAAATCAATGGCCCAACGGTCAAAGAAATCACAAATATCAGGCAAATCTACTGGTTTCTTATAAATGTCATTCTAAAATTCAATGGATTTTGCTATTTCTAGCACTTGTTTTTTCGACACGAAAGTCGATTTAACCCTATATTTTATGTATCTCTCGATGATTTCAAGTTTGCCATTTTGGGGGCTTGATTATTGAGAAAATTCTAAATTCCAAAAAGGTCTATCATTTTCATCAATCGCATCGTTATTGAGAATAAGCACTGCACCACCACTTAACAGAGGAGGCAGCTGTAAATAGCTTATATTATTTATTGAGAAAATGAAACGCTATTGCAACAGTTGAATACTGTATATTTTATCAAATTGATACGGATCTGATAGCAACACCTTACCGTTTGATATCACAAGAATGCTTTCGCCTTCTTTAAGATACGACAACTGAAGATTTCCTTTCAAGTAGTTTGATACGCCATAAATTATATAATTGTCATCCGTATCATATAATTGATTTTTTGCAGTCGCATAAATACAATTGTTCTTCAGGTCAACTTCTTCAATTATAAGTTCCGATTTTTTTCTTCCGAATGTATTCGATTGAAATAGAATGCAGAGAACCACTGCCACAAATGCTATGCCAACCATAATCTTCCGTTTGCATTTCATTTTATCAACCTCTGTATGAAAGGAACAGCGTATAAAGCGATTGTGTTATTCTCAATGCCCCTGTATAAGAAGTTGGATATGAAGAACCATCAATTGTGCTTCCATCTTTATGGATTCCGATAGCTACATACCCAGCTCCAGAAATATATTCTACAAGAGGACCACCACTAAAGCCACCTGTCAAATCCCAATCGCCCTTGAGATATTTTGAAGTCTGACTTCTAATATACCCAGAAGATTTACACATCCGATATCTCGCATCGGCACCATTTATTTGGCTCGGATAGCCATAAGCATACACCAACTGTGATGATGAATAATTGCTAGACTGCCAATGTAACCCAAGCCATCCCGTTTTCGTTCCTAAATTATTCTTGAGCGTAATAATCGCCCAATCCTCCGAACTTGTTCCAGCAAGATAAGAATCACTAACAATCATCGAACTTGCCGATACATTTTCGCTTCCAAAAGGTTTACTATTATCAGATCGAGCAGGTGCGACATTTACCGACTTAACGTAGGCTTTTTCCTTTATACTGTATAGATTATGTGCTGCTGTTGCAAGTGCATTAGGCCCAATCATAAATCCAGAACCATAATTTGTCCCTCCATTATTGGTCGTTATCTGTAGGCATACCGTACTACAATATGGTGTTGCCGTTGGATTATCAACAACAGTGATATCATTGCTTCCGATAATCGCATACAGATCGGATAGATCAATATCCGAAATCTTTCCATTTGGAAAATAGCCTGCAGTTGTCTCTCCATCCGTGAAGGAATTGGTTTCAACTATAATTTCCTCTATAGATTCTTCTTTTGTATCAAAATCGTATCTATGGTATCTCTCGATATGAGATTTGCTTCCATCACTTTGATTATCTGCAAAAGCAGTCAGCCCAGAGTTAAGCTCCATTGAAGAAAGAGCCACAATCCCACTTGCTTTCAAAAAAATTCTACGAGATATTTTTTCACTAGCTATTTTAATTTTCCTTCTTTACTTTTAGAGTATACACAAGATTTCTTATACATCAGTTGCTCTGCATTGGAAACACCTCCGTAAAATTTTTCATACGTTAGAGCCATCCTTATTTTAGATTTCAACTTTTACTTTCGCAAAAAAATAAATACCACTGATTTTTTATCCAATAGCCGTGCTAAGATTTATCTCTATGGGATTCAACACATGCGTCTGCTGGCACAACCAAGCCCAATTGTTCACTGTAGTAGTAAACAAGTCGTCATAGTTGTTGTCATATGCAAAATCAAATGTGTCATGAACGGTAATCAAGTAATACATTATAGAATTACCAATCATGAAGCCTGTTCCAGAGGTGCTTACCCTATGCAATGCATAGAATAAATCTGCATTATCAGACTTTTGAATTGTAAAAGACCAACTTCCTCCACTAAAATCTTTCAAGCCACTATTAAGTACTTTGTTTTTATAATTATTAAAAACTGTTGTCGTGTTTAACTTGTCAAGCAATGGCGTCGAAGAATCCGTCACACTCTCAGAATAGTCAATATTATATACAGAGAATTCAACCATAAGAGCCGCACATTCATATCCCTTATCCCGTGCAATTTGCGCAGCTGCCAACCATGCAAGCTGTGTATTATTTAACAAATTTCCAGATGCACGTGTTTGATCTTCATCTTTCATCTTATCGATAAACTTATTTAATTCATCTATCGACATTCCCGAAAAATCAACATGATACTTATCATTCATGCTTTGAATAACAGGATTGCTAGCTTTACGGCTGCTTATGTTAGCAGCATAAGACACAGTATTTATCGAAAACAAAAAACACACTGAAAGAATTAATGATACGAACCTCTTCATAACGAACCTCCTTAAATTCTGTACTCTACTATATAAATTGTGTGCTTCTCATCATCCCAGACAACGAGACTAAAATTCACATCTTCAGAATGTAAAAGCAATGTATTCATTTCGGCTTCCGAGCGTAGTTCCTTATGCTGACTATTATCATAAAGAAAAAAATTTCCACTTGCAATTTCAGGAATCACAAAATCTAATCCAAAATATGACGACACATTTTTTAATATAGAAGATATGGTTGGAGAATCATTAATTTTCTCCCATGAATCGAGTTGATGAATAATTTTGGCTGCATCCACATCGTAGTATACCGCTAACATTATCCCATCATTTTGCAATCCGCCATAAGCCTCATATATCAACGATTCAGAGTATGTTGCTTTTCCAATTTTGAATTGTTTCAAATAATCTCGTTTTTCATATTTGCTTTTTCTTCCAAGCATAAAGCCCAAAAGCAAGCACAGTGCGACTATAGCTAGGTATCGGATAACTCGCGTTGGTCTCGCCTTTATAATTACCTCACACCTTTCTAACTTGCTGAAATATATAACAAACTCCACTTATCTACTGGTACTTCCGGTAATGGTTTCGCTCCGTCCATCGGAATAGCTAAAGGTCGCAGAATACTCAAGCCTATAAGATTTTCCGGGCTTAGTGTTAAAGCTACTGCTCACCATGCAGGTTGAGGTCGTGCTGCTGTTTGAGCAGCTACTTACTTTTTGCCATGTTCCAATTGTCCCCTTTTCATAGAGAACGCCTGAAACGCTGATTTTCTTTACTCCAGTTCGAGTCTGGGCATCAACCTGATAGTATGTTTGGTAAATAGATCCGTTGACCGTACTATCGCCTACATACCGTTCAGACTTTTCAGCGGCCATTGCGGTGCAGGCAAAGCTCAAGAGAATCACCGCTGAAACAACAATGGACAACAAACGCTTTTTCGACATAGACATACACCTCCGTTTTTTTGCTCCCATCAAGAGCCTTTGTATAATCAACGCAATTCGCATTCGCTTCGTTTCAATTTTCAGGAGAAAATTTTTCAAATTTTCCATCTTTGTAAGTTCAGACAAAAAGAAAGCCAGACATTTGTGAACTCTCACAAGTGTCCAGCTTTCTTAACGGATACCTTCCGCAATTTTCATAATCTCATCGTATGGAATGTTTCCCATAACGGTATGTGTAATCCCCCGATGTTCCCAACTTAGAGTATAAACATTCTTTCCATGTTCATCCGTACTGGTTCCAAGTACACCATCTGCTTCTCCGACCTTTACGGTTTCGTACACTGTATGCTCATTATCAAACAGGGACTGCTGCCCTGGCTGGATAATTGAGCAACGGACTGTGTAGCTTTCCTCTGTTTCTTTTGACGAGTAAACATGTAAAAAGTTTTCTGCTCGCTCAAATTTCTGCACATCGTCCATTTCAAAGCCGTTCGGCACATAATGGTCGCTGTATCCATCCGGGAGCCACTCCAGCGGTTCGCCATCCACCTGATAAGTCAGCTGCATCTCAATGGGCAGAAATTTTTGAATCATCGTATAGACTGCCCTGCGGAAATCAGCGCTGACCGCCAGAGCACCAACCGTCAGCATTACGAGTGTCAATGCCGCAATTAGTACTCGTTTCAACACTGGGTGGTGCTTTTTCTTCTTTAAGGCCTCTGTCATTCGTTCGTCCCATTGGGACGTATCTGGGTAGATTTCCTCAAACTGCTTTGGCGTTGGAAGCGAATCCAGTTCTCTTTGCGCATCTGCACGAAGTGCCATCATCAAAGCCGCATCAAATGAAATGTCTGTCCGCTCACTCATGGCTGTTCATCTCCTTCCATAATAGTTTTCGTCCTCGAAAGAGCCGTGTTCGTACCACTTCATCCGTTAATCCCAGCGATTTTGCAATCTCACGGTTTGTATATCCCATTGCCAAAAGGCGTAGCGGATCACGGTACATCGGTTTCATTTGGCCAATCAGTTCTGTTAGACGTTCAATGTTATCGGTGCTAACTGCTGCATCATCCGGCACCGGAGCGGCATCTGGTTCGTTTGGGACATCTTCCAGCAATTCTTCTCGTTGTTTGCGAAGCATATCATATGCACGGCTTCTACTACAACTAACGAGATAAGCAGCGAGTTCGTGACAGTTTTCTCGATGAATTTTAGAAAAATTTTTGGCAACGTACAAAAACACCTCTTGCAGTACATCTTCTGCCAGATACGAATCGCCCATAATTTTGTAAGCGGTATGGTAGACCAGCCGTTTGTAGATATTATATACATCTATAAATTGTTCTTCTTTGCTTTGATCGTCAAGAACAGCTAAGTACAGGGAAAGCAACACAATCACCTCCAACTGATTCGCATGGATTGGATGTAGTGTACCATGAACCAGCGAAAATGTCGAATGTTTTCCGTTCTGAACGAAGAACAGCCAGCATCATGACCTCACTTACTGTTGAGGCCGTTGCTGGCTGTTCGTTTGGTTTGAGATGTTTCCATCAAAATTGCAGAGTGCAAATGTCTTGAAGCTCTACCTTATATAAATAGAAGCGTTTTGAAAAAACGCGCAGCCTGCATCGGAACGGTGCAGAATGAAGGGGATTGGGCACAGCCCAACAAGCATTTTGCAACGCAAAAATGGCGTTTGTATAGACAAAAGCCCTGCTTGCCACAACAATGCGTCCTTTTTGTCCGCAATTTGTAATTTTCAGATTGGAGAAAAACGCCATGGCAAAGACGAAGGCTGAAGAAAAAGCTCTCAACCTTGATTAGATTTTGTTTAACTGCCGGGATTATCTGCGCGCTGCGCGCAACTCCGGCTCGTTCTTTGAAAAGCGTGATAGCAGCTTCTGTGAGCCGCCCAGCACATCCAGCCCACGGTCATCGTACAAATGGTAGAGGAACGGCCCCGGCCCAGCCAGATAGACGCTGGACACAAAGCCGTTCCAGCCGCCGATGTCCCCCAGAATGATTTCCCGAAGAAGCAGCTCTGGTTGAAAGCTGATCTTGCTGAGATCCCAGTAAAACTGCACTTGTGCATGGGTATCCCCATCTTCATCCTGCTCTGTGGCCGAAAGTTGTTCATCGGGAACTGGGAGGCCCACTCGCTGCCGGATAACGGTCAGCAGGGACTCGGCGGGTTCTTCATCGGGATACCCGTCGATCCGCAGAAGGTCCGGCACCGCCGGAAGTGCCCGATAGATCGCGGCGGCTCGGTCCAGCGCCCCCTGAACATAAGCGGGGTTGGTTTTCAGCTTCGCCGCACGCCTATCCAGATAGATTGGTTCCTCCCCGCCGATCTTAAAACGAATGCCCACCGGTGCATGGTAGAACAGAGGGTGTTCCAGCCCAGCCATGCCCAGATCATGTAAAATGTGTTCAAACCGCTTTGCCAGCATGGTATCCCTCCGTTCTCATGTCATTTCATACAGCAGAGCAGCATCGCCCTGCACCAGTTCCAGATGGGAGCGCAGCGTATTAAGCCCGCTTTGCACCGCCTCGGTGGGCAGATCCCAGTCCGGGGCAATTTCAGCG
>OLKF01000349.1_pt1 | contig 8012 bp, 8 predicted proteins | sample 1603841 | NCBI WGS metagenome assembly OLKF01 (sample SAMN02674795, study PRJEB24791) | human gut metagenome, SKBSTL041 | isolation source: stool | host: Homo sapiens | place: USA | reverse complement strand
TTGCCAAAAATCGAGGAAAAGGTTGACAGAATGCGGGGGGGGGTAAAATTTGTGTGGTGATGCGGCGGACGATGTTTGCGGCAGCATCACACAAAGCTTATTTTTATTGAGGAGGGTTTTCGAATGAAACTGTTCAAAAAGGTTCTCGCCGCCGCCCTCGCGGGCGTGCTGGCACTGTCTGTCCTGACCGGATGTGGCAGCGGTTCCGGAACTGTGGATTATACGTCGCAGGTGGTTAAAGCACTGAACAATGCTTATGCTGAAGCTGAAGAAGAGATTACGGTAACTGAAGGCGATGCTGCGATGAAGGCAAAGCTGAAGCAGTTTGTGTCCAAGGTTCTGGATTCGGGTGTGTCGTTCGATGGTGTGACGGATGAGAAAGGCATACTCCAAGCTATCACTGAAAATAAGGAACTGGTAGCTACAATTAAGGAGATGTTCCCGACTGCTGCTGTGGGCGACCCGACGAAACCGGTGTATATTATTGGCACGGCTCAAATTGAGCAGCCGATTAGCGAGAGCAATATGAAGCGGTATGCGCAGGAAATGCTGAATCGGCCGGTGGAATTGAATTTTCCGGATAACGTCAAGGATGACGAGTATGATGACGGCTCGGAATTGACGGCTGCAGTTACGACTGTTACTATCAATAATCAGGTATATCTGGTAGGACTGTTCAGCTATCAGATGTGTACTCCCACTAACGAAGGCTAAACCATAATAAGAGTTTTCTGGCCCCGGTCCGCCGGGGCCTTTTTGCGTCTTTATGAATAAACCCCGCTCCATCGCTCCAAACTACCACCAAAGAAACGATTCCGTACACAAAGATGGATTGGAGTAACGAACGATGGAGCAATTCAGAAAGTTTTTGCGGGACAAGGCCTTTGCACTGGTGCTCACCGCCTGCCTGCTGGCGGCGGCAGCGGCCGGAGTGTGGGCCGTGCGCACGGTGCGCAAGGAGCTGAAGAAAGATCTGGACGCGGTGCGCAGCCCGTCCAGCACTGCCCCCGGCATCGACGAGGGCATCCGCACATCACCCGGCCTCGCCGGAGAGGAGGAAGCCGAATGGCAGCAGCAGACCGCACCCGCCGCAAACAGCGTGGCCAATGTGCCCGAAGCCCGCAGCTCCTCCGGTGGAGCTGCATCCTCTTCTGGGGCGCAGTCTGGGTCTGGTTCGGTGCGCGAACCCTCCGCGCTGCAAACCGAGTCCTCGCCTGCCAGCAGTTCGGCTGCGCCTGCCTCCACGCAGCCTGTCTCGGGGCGCGTCTTGAACAGCTACAGCGGCGATGAGCTGGTCTACAGCAAGACGCTGGGAGACTGGCGCACCCACAACGGCGTGGATTACGCCGCCGAAAAGGGCGCAGAGGTAGCCGCCCCGGCGGCGGGTAAGGTGGTGGAGACGGGCACCGACGACAAGTGGGGTCCCGTGGTCGCCATCGAGGACGAATCCGGCAGGGTCTGGCGGGTCTGCGGCACGGCGGACGCCAAGGTGAAAAAGGGCGATACCGTCTCGGCCGGGCAGACCATCGGCAAGGTGGGCAGCGTGAGCTGTGAGTGCGCCGAGGAGAGCCACATCCATCTGGAGGTCATGCAGGATGGCCGGTATCTCGACCCTGTGAAGGCCATGAAATAAGCAGAAATTCCCGGGCAGGTGCAGTGGAAAACTGTACCTGCTTTTTTATCGCGGTCTTCCAAAACAGCGCCGCTGCAGCAGGCAGTCCAGCCCAGCTGAAAAATGCGGACGGTGATGCATTGCTTTTGGACGTCGATTCTGGTATGATAAACTCGTATCAGTATGAAATGAAGGAAAAGCGGAGGAAACGAAGGATGAAGGTCTTAGTGATAGGCGGCGGTGCGGCCGGCCTGATGGCGGCGGGTGCGGCCCTGCGGCAGGGGCATGAGGTGATGGTGCTGGAACATATGGAAAAGCCGGCCCAGAAGATCCTCGTCACCGGCAAGGGCCGCTGCAACGTCACCAACGACTGCACCGCAGAGGAATTTCTGCACCATGTGCGGACGAACCCCCGCTTTCTGTTCTCGTCGCTGGGGGCGTTCCCGCCCGCCAAGACGATGGAGCTGTTCGAGTCGCTCGGGGTGGAGCTGAAGGTGGAGCGGGGACGCCGGGTGTTCCCGGTGTCGGACAAGGCCGAAGAGATCCGGCAGGCCCTTCTGCGGTACGCCGAGGGGGCGGACATCGTCCGCGACGGGGCGAAAAAGCTGCTGCTGGAGCCGCTGGCTCAGCCGGAGGAAGCGCCCGCCGCGCCGGAAAATCCCCGCCACCCCAAGAAGAAAAAGCCCGGCCCGGCCTGCCGCTGTGTGGGTGTGCGGGGCACCTCGGGCCGGGAATACAGGGCAGACGCTGTGCTGGTGGCGACGGGCGGCCTGAGCTACCCCACCACCGGTTCCACCGGCGACGGCTACAAGCTGGCCCAGCAGGCGGGCCACACCCTCGTGGAGCCTGTCCCCAGCCTCGTCAGCCTCGTGAGCCACGACGCCGACTGCAAAAAGATGATGGGCCTCGCCCTCAAGAACGTGACCCTCACCCTCCACGAGGACGGCAAGGCCATCTTCGAGGAGCAGGGGGAGATGCTGTTCACCCATTTCGGCATCAGCGGGCCGCTGACCCTCAGCGCCTCGAGCCATCTGGGCGATATGAAAAAACACAGGTACGAGGCTTTTATCGACCTGAAGCCCGCCCTCAGCGAGGAGCAGCTTTATGACCGCATTACCCGGGATTTTGCCCTGCTGGCAAACCACGCGGCGCAGGGCGCACTGGTGAAGCTGCTGCCGTCCAGTATGCAGCCGGTCATGGTGGCCCGCTGGGGCATCGACCCGGCCACCAAGGCCAACCAGATCACCCGCGAGCAGAAGCGTGAGCTGGTGCAGCTGGTGAAGCACTGGCGGGTATCCATCGACGCCCGGGGCGACTTAGCCCATGCCGTCATCACGTCGGGCGGCGTGTCGGTGCGGGAGGTGGACCCCAAGACCATGCAGAGCAAAAAGGCGCTGGGCCTCTACTTCGCAGGCGAGGTGCTGGATGTGGACGCCTACACCGGCGGATATAATTTGCAGATCGCGTTCTGCACGGCGCAGAGCTTTGCGAATAATCTGGGATGACCTTTCAGTCTGCGAAGCCGTGACGGAGAGGTTGAACCGTATTTATATAAAAGGAGATAGAAAAAATGGTATCTGTTGCGATCGACGGGCCTGCGGGCGCAGGCAAATCTACACTGGCGCGGCGTCTGGCCGCAGAACTTGGCTACATCTATGTGGACACCGGTGCGATGTTCCGCACCATCGGCCTTTACGCCCTCCGGGCGGGTAAGGACCCGAAGGACAACGAGGCGGTCAACGCCCTGCTGCCCGAGATTTCCCTCAAGTTCGCCTTCATCGGGGGCGAACAGCACATCTACCTGAACGGCGAGGACGTCAGCACGGCCATCCGCACCGAGGAGGTGGGCATGGCGGCATCTGCCGTGGGCGCAAACCCGGCTGTGCGCGCCTTTCTGCTGGAACTGCAGCGGGATATGGCCAAAAAGCAGGACGTGCTGATGGACGGCCGCGACATCGGCACGGTGGTGCTGCCGGATGCCACGGTGAAGATCTTCCTCACCGCCACGCCGGAAGCCCGCGCCACACGCAGGTGGAAAGAGTATCAGGCCAAGGGCATCGATACTCCCTATGAAGAGGTGCTGGCCGACGTGAAGCAGCGGGACTATCAGGACACCCACCGTGCCGCTGCACCCCTGAAGCAGGCGGACGATGCCGTGCTGCTGGACACTTCGGAGCTGGATTTTGAACAGAGCCTTGCTGCAATGAAGAAGATCATTGCGGAGAAAGTGAATAAAACGATAAAATGATATTATATTACATCTTAGTGCCCTTTGCGTGGCTTTTGTGGCATATCGGCTTCCGCATCCATGTAGAGGGCCGCGAAAACCTGAAAAAGGTGCAGACAAAGGGCTGCATCCTTGCGCCCACCCATGTCTCCGCCATCGACCCGGTGTTCATCGTGGTCACCCGGTGGAGCAGGCGGATGATCGTGTTCGCCAAGAAGGAACTGTTCGAGATCAACGCCCTGCTGACCTGGTTCTTCCGCTGCTGCGGCGCGGTGTGCGTGCGCGGCACAAAGGATGAAATGGCTGCCATTGAGCAGACCGTAGAAAAGTGCAGAAACGGCGAAACACTGCTCATCTTCCCGGAGGGCACCCGCGAAAAGGACGGGAAGCTTCTGCCGCCCAAGAGCGGACTGTTTGTCATTGCGGCGGGGGCCGGGGTGGACGTAGTGCCCTGCCGCATCCTGTACGATACGCCGGATGGAAAAATGCACCTGTTCTGCAAAGTACGGGTGATCTACGGCGAGCCGATGCCTGCAGAGCAGTTTGCCATGGAGAGCCGCCGCGACACCAAAAAGCTGCGTGCCAACAAGCAGGCCCTGCTGGATGCGTGGGAAAAGATGGGGGCGTAAAAGATGGAGATCCGAGTTGCCAAAACGGCGGGGTTCTGCTTTGGTGTCAAGCGGGCGGTGGACCTGACCTATGGCCTGCTGAACGAAGGCTGCAAGGTGGCCACCCTCGGCCCGCTGATCCATAACCCGCAGGCTGTGGAGGATATGCAGAAAAAGGGTGCCCTTGTGGCGGATGCCATCGCCGATGTGCCCGCCGGGTACGAGGTGGTCATCCGCAGTCACGGCGTGCCGCGCACCGTGTACGACGAGCTGGATGCGCGCGGCATCACCTACCATGATGCCACCTGTCCCTTCGTGCAGAAGATCCAGCGCATTGCCGCCGAGGCCGAAAAGGCGGGGGCAGTGCTGCTTGTGGCAGGCGACAAGACCCATCCGGAGGTGCAGGGGATCGTGGGCCACACCCGCGGAGAGGTGTTCGTTTTTGCCGATCTGGCCGAGTTGAAGGCATGGAAAGGCCCCTCTGACCCGCAAAAACCCCTGTTTGCAGTTGCACAGACCACATTTCAGGTTACAAAATGGCAAGAAAGTTCGGAGTTTCTCAAAAAAGCCTATACAAACGCCCGAATTTTTGATACAATATGTAATGCGACGTGGGCGAGGCAACAGGAAGCGGAAGACCTCAGCCAAAAATGCGACATCATTGTTGTCATTGGCGGTCATCATTCTTCCAATACCCAAAAGCTGGTACAGGTCGCCGCAAAGCATACGCGAGCCGTAACGGTCGAGACCGCGAGCGAACTTCGGCCGGAATGGTTTGCAGATGTAAAGACGGCGGGCGTCACAGCCGGGGCTTCAACGCCATCGTCTATTATTGAGGAGGTACTTAACAGTATGAGCGCAGAAATCAATGACAGCATGAGCTTTGAGGAGATGCTGAACGCATCCGAGGAAAAGCGTGTTCATGCAGGCAGTATTGTGAAAGGAATCGTGACCAGCATCTCTGCCAACGAGATCCAGGTGGATATCGGAGCGAAGCAGACCGGCTTTGTCAAGCTGAGCGAGCTGACCGATGATTCCTCCGCCAAGGTCGAAGACCTGGTGAAGGTTGGCGATGAGCTGGACCTCATCGTCGAGAAGGTTATGGATCAGGATGGCGTCATCCAGCTCTCCCGCAAGAAGCTCGCATCTCGCAAGGGCATGGAAGAGATCGCTAAGGCCGCTGAGTCCGGCGAGGTCGTCGAGGGCGACGTCACCGAGTTCAACAAGGGCGGCGTTGTGGTCAACGTCAAGGGCGTCAAGGTGTTCGTTCCTCGTTCTCAGGCTACTATGCGCCGTGATGAGGACTACACCGCTCTGGTTGGCCAGCACGTTCAGCTGGTTGTCACCGAGTGCTCCGGCCGCAAGATCGTCGGCAGCATCAACAAGGTGACCGCTGAGCAGAACAAGGCAAAGCGTGAAGAGTTCTGGGCAAACGTTGAGGTGGGCAAGACCTACACCGGCGTTGTCAAGAGCCTGACTTCTTACGGTGCATTCGTCGATATCGGCGGTGTGGACGGTCTGTGCCACATCAGCGAGCTGAGCTGGAACCGCATCAAGCATCCCTCCGAGGTCGTCTCCGTTGGCGATACCATCGAGGTGTATGTGAAGGACATCGACACCGAGAACCACAAGGTCTCTCTGGGCTACAAGAAGGCCGAGGACAACCCCTGGGAGCAGCTGAAGAACAACTACCCCATCGGCAGCACCTTCCATGCTCCGGTCGTGTCCCTGACCAAGTTCGGTGCATTCGTCCGCATCCTGCCGGGTGTTGACGGTCTGGTCCACATCAGCGAGATCAGCAATGACCGCGTTGAGAAGGTCTCTGACGCACTGAAGGTCGGCGATATGGTCGATGTGAAGCTGCTGGATGTCGACTTCGACAAGAAGCGCATCAGCCTGTCTATGAAGGCCCTGCTGAACGACGACGCTGAGTAATCAGCCTTTCGTTCGGAAGAAAAGCTTCTGACACAATGCGATCAACAGCCCCGTTGCCGGGAAAACGGCGGCGGGGCTGTTTTTGTTAAGGAGAGAACCCTCTCAGTCACCTGCGGTGACAGCTCCCCCGAAGGGGAGAGCTTTTGGCAAAAGAGGGCAGGCTCGCCGCGCCCGCAATAAAACCTCGCCCTTCGGGAGAGGTGGACGCGAGCAGCGCGAGCGGACGGAGAGGGTTTGACGAACTATGATAAATTTTTTCAAGAAACACTGGGAAGTACTGAGCTATCTGGTTTTCGGCGTGCTGTGCACCCTGCTGAACATTGTGCTGTATGCGCTGTTCAACAAGCTGTTTGGCTATACAGCCGCCAACAGCTGGGGCAATGTGCTGGATAACATCATCTGCATCCTGTTTGCCTACTGCACCAACCGCGCCTTTGTGTTCCGCAGCAAAACGCAGGGCAAGGCCATGGCAAGGGAATTTGGTGCATTCGTCACCTGTCGTCTGGGTACAATGCTGCTGGACACTGCAATTATGCTGGTGCTGGGCAATCTGCTGGCTGCGCAGGGTGCAGCGCTGATGGACGAGCTGATGCAGGGGGTGCTGAGCGTGGTGGCCCACTGGCTTGGCCCGGATACGGCCATCCAGATGGCAGCCTCCTATGCAGGCACACCGGCGGGGGTCACGGATGGCTCTGCCGCCATTGCCGTCATCGGCGGTGCAGACGGCCCCACGGCAATCTTCGTTACCAGCCGCTACAATGCGCAGGCACTGTGGGGCCTTGCCGTGAAGGTCTTTTCCAATGTACTGGTGATCGTGCTGAACTATGTGTTCAGCAAGCTGATCATTTTTAAGAAAAAGTAAGCAGAACCCTCTCAGTCGCCTGACGGCGACAGCTCTCCCGAAGGGCGAGCTTTTTTGCAGGAGAAGAAAAACTTCTCCTCCGAGCATAAAGCTCCCCCATTCGGGGGAGCTGGCATCGAGCGTATGCGAGATGACTGAGAGGGTTTTACAAATCATCAACACTTTAGGAGGTACGGTTTTATGAAGCGTGGTCTGAAAGGTTTTGCATTTCTGGTCTCCGGTCTGGTGCTGGGCATCATTGGTGCAACGGTCTCAGCAACTGCAATTGCCCTGAGTGCTGTCGGCATGGCAAAGGTGCGCCGTGCCAGCAAGTAAAAAGGAGAAACAAACATGACTCGTGAAGAAATTCTCTCCCATGTCGATCACACCCTGCTGAAGCCGGAGGCCACCTGGCCCCAGATCCAGACCCTGTGTGACGAAGCCATTGCAAACCACACCGCATCCATCTGCATCAACACCTGCTACGTCAGGCAGGCGGTGGAGTATATGGCGGGCCGCATCCCGGTATGCTGCGTGGTAGGCTTCCCTCTGGGTGCCATGGATACCGCCAGCAAGGCGTTTGAAGCCAAGACTGCCATTGAGAATGGTGCCGCCGAGGTGGATATGGTTATCAACATCGGCCGCCTGAAGAACAAGGAGTACGATGCCGTGCGCGAGGACATCCGCGCCGTGAAGCAGGCGGTGGGCGACAAGGTCCTGAAGGTCATCATCGAGACCTGCCTGCTGACCGACGAGGAAAAGGAAAAGATGTGCGATATCGTCTGCGAG
>OLKF01000332.1_pt1 | contig 8199 bp, 9 predicted proteins | sample 1603841 | NCBI WGS metagenome assembly OLKF01 (sample SAMN02674795, study PRJEB24791) | human gut metagenome, SKBSTL041 | isolation source: stool | host: Homo sapiens | place: USA | reverse complement strand
AGGTGCTGCATTATTTGCATTACTTGCATTACTTGCGTGCGTATTGCGGGGGCGGCTTGGAGGCTCCAAGCGTACGCCCGCCAGTTCGGCCAAGTGGAAGGCCGTACCGAGGTGTATCCTGTGGTCTCCCTTTTTCAAGGAGTTGGAGAAAAGTCGTTCGGCCTTCTCCCGGTTAAACTTCACCGATAGGGAACACAGGGCGATGAAACCTTCTCGTCCTGCCTCGCCGCAATCGTTGGCGATGGCAAACGCCAAGCGTACGTATTCACAATATCCGGGGGCGATATCTACACCCGCCGAACGAACCGCTTCTACTAAGCGGGATAAACTGTCTGACATGTAATTTATGATTTATGAGTTATGATTTCAAATCCTAAAGAGTGCGTTGGGATCATGACATAGGAAACAGGAGCGGACGATGTCTTTGCCGCTCGGGTCTACTTTCCGGGAGCCTCGCGTCTCTCCGTCGCCATACACATATTCCACGTAGTTCATTACGCCTAGGATATGCTCGGAGATATAGGCGGGTGTCTCGTTTCCGGGATGTTCCGGATAGGGGACGAAAGCCTTTACGCCTCGTTCGCTCGGGCTGATGAAGCAGAGAGTGGGGCATAGGTAGGCATCGTCGAACAGCTGTCTTCGGAGAGCTTCCGCCTCCGCGGTAGAGTCCAATCCGTCTACATCCACTACTACCAATCCGCTCGGGGCTAGGAGCCGATCGCTTTTCCGGTAGGAGAAAGTCCCGCAAGGCGTGACATACGGTAGCGTTTGCCGTTTCAGCTCGCTGAATCGTTCCTTGTCACCCGTCTCAAGCGGGAGGCGGAGCTGCCGGGTGAGGCGTTCGAGGGCCGGATCGCCGGTGATGAGTCGGGCCACCTCCTGTAAGGTGACTTCTCGACTGGGATATACGGTAGCCGGTCGTGATACTCGTCCCGTTAGGCTATCTTTGACCGGTGAGATCGGGGCTGCGAAAAGGGACATTTTAAATTCATTTTTCATGTATTCTTTTTCTTAAGATTAACGGCGGTGAAGGTCGGATTAATAAAATAAAGTGCGGGACGAACAGTTCGTCCCAATGTTAATGGTGTTGACATGATTAAATAAAAGATAACAGAATAAACAAGGATTTAAGGAGGATTTATATGAAAAAAGAAGACGTGGTGGGGGGTATGTTGGCTTATATAGCCCACCTTCGTGAGGTGGGGCGTTATTCCACGGCGAAGAGTTATCTGGACGCTTTACGCTCGTTCAAGTGTTTTTGCGGGATGGAGGAAATCCCTTATGCCTATATAGACAAAGAGAGGCTCTTGCTTTATCAGGCATGGCTGTCGAAGCGGGGCTGTATGCGCAATACGGTGTCCACCTATATGCGGCGAATCCGGCATATCTATAACTTGGCGGTGGAGGCTGGCGAGGTTTCGTATATCCCGAATCTGTTCAAGGGGGTGTTTACAGGCGTGGAGAGCAAGCGGAAGAAGGCGTTGCCTCTGGATAGCTTGCGTTCGTTGATGGGGACTCCGAGAGTTGAGCCGGAGATGCGGAGAACCCAGCTGTGTTTTTGCCTGATGTTCTCGTTCAGCGGGATGGCGTTCGTGGATTTCGCCCATTTGCGGAAAGAGAATGTCAAGGACGGGGTCTTGTCGTACCACCGTCAGAAGAGCGGGTCTTTCATCCGGGTGGAGATCCCGGCCGATGTACGGCTCTTGTTGGATGAGTTGGCGGTTTGCACGGACAAGGACTCGCCTTACCTGTTCCCGTTTCTGAGCGGGAAGAAAACGGGTGAGGCGGCCTATGCGGAATACAACGGCGCCTTGCTGCGCTTTAACCGCGCCTTGAGGTCGCTGGCGGAGACTTGTGGTGTGGGTGAGCCGGTCACCTCGTACACGATCCGTCACTCTTTCGCCACGACCTTGAAGGAACAGGACGTACCGATCGAGATGATCAGTGAGCTGTTGGGGCATACGTCTATCAAGACCACGCAAATTTACTTGAAGAGCTTTTCCTTGGAACGTCTGTCGGCGGTGAACCGGGCTTGCTTCGAGAGCGTGTATAAACCGGTATCCGAGGTAGGGTAAGAGATTGGCTACTCGGGAAGTAGCGTATTCTTTCATGCCGCGAATATAGTAAAAAATAACTAAAAACAAGCGAATAGATCCGCTTGTTTACTCATTGTAGGCGTTTGATCCTCTCGATTCTTTGATTTTCCCATTTTATCCTAAACGTATAGACATGGTGACGCGGGTGAAACGACCTCTTGTTCCCGGTATCATTCCACCATGCCTCATAACCTGTGTGTGTATCCCTGTAGAGACGGGGCGTGCCCCGTCTCATCTCCTCAAAATGGTATTTAAATTACCGTCAGACGATGGGAGACGGAGCACGCTCCGTCTCTACAGCTGGGTAATTTTCACCTCCTTTTACGCTACTTCCCGAGTAGCTAAATATTCACTAGGTATGGTAATTTTCAGAAATGCCATATTTGAAAACTTAAAGTGCTGTGTGTTAGGCGTAAATAGGGTACGCTTGGCAGGGCTTTGAATTGTCGTTTAATCAGAGGGGAACTCCTCGTATATCTTAGGGAAAAGAGAATCATGCCGACGCGTATTTTGAGAAACGATCGCCCGAAGGGGGGCTTGACACAGGCCGGCAAGCGTCATGACTTGAAAGCCGTGCGCTGGTACGTGCTCACGCTTCCTACCGCCGCGGGTGGACGGCGTGACCGGATCAGTCCCTCCAAAGGCTTGGACGTGGAGCTTTCCCGGCGGGAACGTCGGGGAGAGACTCTTTTCGAGTATTTCGCCCCCTCGTACGTGGAGGTACGAAAGGTGGGTGGCAAGCTGGTCAACACGAGGCGACCTTTGCTGTTCAACTACGTGTTTATCCGTTCTTCGGTAGAGGAAATCTTCCGCATGAAGCAGGCACTCCCCTTGTATAATTTCCTTCCCCGTGTCTCTTCCGGGAGTACGACCTATTTCCCGCACCTCTTGGATCAGGAGATGGCGAATTTGCGCTGGGTGGCGGAGGCTTACTCCAACGAGCTTCCGGTGTACGTGCCGGAGAGTACCCGCTTGTTGAAGGGGGATCGGGTACGCATAACATCCGGTTATTTTACCGGGATGGAGGCCGAGGTGGTGATCCAGCCGGGCGGCGGTCATAAGGAGGTGATGGCGCGCATACTGGATTGCATGTGGGTACCCTTGTTCGAGGTGAAGGCGGGTGAGTACGAGTTGATCGAGTTGAACGCGAAGAGCAAGCACGTTTATACCCATCTGGACAACGACCGCCTGTCGGAGGGCCTGCACGAGGCCTTGGGACGTTACCATGCTTCCGGCAGTGTCTGCGAGGAGGATCGACGATTGGCCGGCGAGGTACTGCGGGGGTATGCCTCTTTGCGTGCGGAGACAGACGTGATGCGCTGCAAGCTGTGCGCGTTGCTCCTCCCGACCTATAAGCTGTCGGGCGATGAGGAGGCTTTCGTTCGCTTGCACGACACGATGCGCGGCTTATTGCCTGTCGTGAAAGCACCGCAATCCCGTGCCCTGTTGCTGGTCACCTTGTACGGCTGTACGGATAACGCTCTCTACCGTCGCATGGCACACGAGCTAGTGGATCCTTGGCAAGTCGATCTCTCGCCTAAGAAAAGTAAATTATCCTTGATCCGCCGGCTGGGCGACTATGATAGATGGCTGGGCCACGAATCGGTTGACAGTTGAGAAGTGGCAGTTGACAGTTTAAATCATAAATTATAACTTATAAATCAAATGAATCCATTATCAGATTTAGAGCGGCTTGTCGCCGCCATCGAACACCAAGGGGCGAACATCGCTCCCACTTACCAAGAGTATATGCCGATCGCCTTCGCCACCGCCAACGATTGCGGGGAAGCGGGAAGGACGTTCTTTCATCGCATCTGCCGCCTGTCCGAGAAATACCTCTACGAAGAAGCGGACAAGCTATACGACCACGCCCTCAAAGCGGGCAACGGGCGCAACGGATTAGGCTCCGTCTTCCACTGGGCCGAGATTGCCGGCGTAAAAACGGACAAGCAACTGGCCGACACCTTCCGCCAATACCCGAGGGAGAACAAGAATCCTTCAAACCTTCAAGCCCCTCTCACACCCACACACGCACATACGTACGCACGTGAGGACTTGCCACCCGCTTTCCCGGATTATCCGTGGCCCCCGTTCATCAAGCAGATGATCGATTGCGGGAACTCCATCGCCCAGCGTGACATACTCCTGCTGGGAGTATTCACCGTACTCGGGGGCACCTTGAACAAGCGGGTACGGGTGTTATACGGACAAAAATACATGTATCCATGCCTACAAACCTTCATCGTAGCGCCTCCCGCCTCCGGAAAAGGAGCCTTGACATGGGTCAGGCGCCTAGCTGAACCTATTCACGAGGAGATGATGGCCCGCTACAAAGACAGCCTAAAGAATTATCGGGAGGAAAAGAACCGATGGGACTCACTCGGCAAGAAACGCTCCGAGACGCTCGAGCCGGAACAACCGCCCCTCAAGATGTTCCTCATAGCCGGCGATAACTCGGGTACCGGTATCTTAGAGAACCTCATAGAGGCCGACGGCGTGGGGCTGATCTGCGAGACCGAGGCTGATACCGTGAGTACCGCCATCGGAGCGGATCACGGCCATTGGAGCGATACCTTGCGTAAATGCCACGACCATGAGCGACTGGCCTTCAACCGGCGTACCAATCATGAGTACCGGGAATGCGATGAGTCTTATCTCAGCGTATTGCTAAGTGGAACCCCGGCGCAAGTAAAGCCGCTGATCCCCTCGGCGGAGAACGGCCTGTTCTCTCGCCAGTTATTCTATTTCATGCCACCTATCGATGAGTGGATGGACCAATTCGATTCGGAAGGCGAGGATTACGGCCTACGCTTCGCCACATGGGGAACACAATGGAAACAGGTACTGGACCTGATCAACGGATCGGTCCAAACGATCCAGCTAAGGCTATCCGAGAAACAGAAAGAGCTGTTCAACCAACGGTTCGCCCAGTTATTCTCCCACGCCGGTTACGCCTATGGAGGTTCCATGCGAAGCGCCGTGGCCCGTATCGCCATCAATACCTGCCGGATCCTGAGCATAGTAGCCCTGTTAAGAGCCTTGGAGAAATTCCTCCCTCCCCAACAAAAAATTTTCAATTCTCAATTTTCCATTTTCAATTCCCCCGGTCTCTCCCCCGCCCCGGAGATACCCATCGAGAATATCAAGGATGGTATCGTCCCCAAGCTGGACCTGCGGGTCACCGACGAGGATTTCCAAGCCGTACTCACGCTCATAGAGCCTCTTTACCGCCATTCGAGCTACGTGCTGGGCTTCCTGCCTACCTCCGAGGCCGTCCCTGTCCAGACCTCTCCTGAACAGGCTTTATTCAATGCCCTCCCAATGATGTTCTGCCGTCGGCAGGCCGTGGAGGAGGCAGCGAAGAACGGCATACCCGAGAAAACACTCGACTCCTCCCTCAAACGGATGCTGGAGAAGGGAACACTGATCAAGACCGCACGGGGCGAGTACGCTTTCTCCTCGCACGTGTGTGTGCGTGAGAGACGCCCAAAGGAATGAAGGAATGAAGGAAATGCCACTACTGTCATCGCCCGTAAGCACTACCGTCGCAGCCCTACGCCAGTACTGGCGTTGTCTGATGCCAGTACCGGCATCGCCACTCGCCTATACCGACGGGTGGCGGTGTCTCCTCTCAAGGACGACCCAAGTAACGGAAGATCAGCTCCACTTGCAGGGAGGTGAAGACCCGTTGCCTCGGGCGGTAGCCCGTATCACCAAGCTCCCGGGTCAGCCGATCGTTATACCGCATCCATTCCGCCAGCCGATTCAGGGCCGAGACGGGGCTGATCTCGGGGGCGTAGGCCATGGCCAGCTCCCGCTTGGAATAAGGCCGCACGGGCCACTCGTCGATTTGTGTGTATCCTGTTCGCATATCGTTCGCATTTTTAAGATTTATCTTATTGGTATAAAGATACTTAAAACATACGACACGAACAACTATACGGAGGTCTATTTTTCAGTATATCTCCTCTTTTATCTCCCTTATTCATCCACTGTCAGCGGTATTCATTTCAGAGGAAACCGAATGTCGTACATTCGTTATCGAAAACAAATCGATTTCATTTTCAATTTTCAATTATCAATTTTTAATTATCAAATCTATGGCTTTAAATTACAGCGTGTCCCTTCGGACCAACCCTATCAAGAAAGACGAGCCGGCGAAAGCGTACGCCACGGCACAGATCAATGGTGAGCTATCGCTCAAGCAGCTGAGCCGCCGGGTATCCATGCAAACCACCGTCAGCCGGGCGGATGTGGTGGCGGTATTGATCTCCACTGTCGAGAACCTGCTCGATGCCCTCCAAGAGGGGAAACAGGTGGATTTCGGCGAACTGGGTAAATTCCGGCTCCATATCCTCAACGAGGGTGCGGAGAGTCTTGAGAAATTCACATCTACAAACATCACCGGTGTCAACATCCAGTATATACCGGGTGAGGACCTGAAGAACATCTTCGCCGGACTGGAGTTCCAGCCGGTGGCCAGTCGCAAGGCTCAGCAAGCCGTGCTTCGTGCGGAGAAGGCCGGGGAGACCTCTGTCGATATCAGCAAGAAGCCCGCTTCCGGAGGGGACGACTCGGAATCGCCTGACGAGATCTAGCGTGTCACTTTTGGCTTACACCCAATCGGTATGTCACTTTTGGCTTGACCCAAAAGTAACCAAAAGGTCAAGGCTGACGCTGACGGGCTACTTCGAGACCTACGCTCGCTGTCGCATCCCAACTCGCTTCGCTCAGACAGGGATGCTCCTCACGCTCGCTACGGTCTCTTCGCTTGACGCCCGTCCGCTGAGGCCGCCCAAAGGAAAGCGTCGCTTTCCTCTTATATCAGCCGGGATATCATTATTCAATTCATTATTCACTATTAATTATTAATTATCATGAAAAAGTCCGTATGGAGTACTATTATCAAAGTGATCATCGCCGTAGCTACCGCCATCGCGGGGGCCTTCGGCATAACGGCTTGCGGATTATGAGCAAGAACTATTGTTTCTACCAGAATTACAGGGAGGTCAGCCTCCTTGTAATTCACTGCTCGGCCACACGATATGACAGGGATTTTCCTGTCGAGGCACTCCGTTCCTCGCACAAGGCACGGGGATTCGCCGATATCGGGTATCATTTCTATATCACACGGGACGGGGAGCTGCATCGCTGCCGCCCGGTCAACCAGATCGGGGCGCACGCAGCCGGATGGAACGACCGGAGTATCGGAATCTGCTACGAGGGAGGGCTCGACGAGCAAGGCCGTTCGGCCGATACACGCACCTACGCCCAGCGATGTACCTTGATGGATCTGCTACGGCAATTACGAAGGGATTACCCGAAGGCACGCATCCTAGGACATTACCAACTTAGCCCCTATATTCGTAAGGCTTGCCCTTGCTTTGACGCAAGGGAAGAGTATACAGAAATCTAATATTCAATGTTACTTGATAAAAAACTTACAAACAATAAAATACGAGGGCCTCCAATGGAGAATTAAAATATATCCGAGTGAGAACCTGTACGTACAAGTGTTATGATTTTCAATGAAGTCCCCACACTATAAATAAGAAGCCAATCCGGAGTGATATGACACTCACGGCAATCCTTATAATCTCCCTTTAACGCATGATCTTTGTTTGATGAAGGAAGTTTTTCTCCATTCAACAGTTTCAGGAGGATATCATTCAACTTACCCTCGTCTAAATGTCTTTTCCTCGCCAGCTTGAGATCTTTCAAATACTGGCGGGTAAATTCCAATCGATATTTCATTGGACCTTACGCAAATAATCCTCAAAACTATCGCATTTGATAGTACGCCCCTCTCGAGCGTCCGCAATGGCTTGCTTCGTCACATCATTCAAAGAGTCCGACTTCCGCTCGGATATATTTGTCACACCACGTAACATTTTTATCGCCCGTTTCAAATCAGACAATAAACTCGCATCCTCAACCGTAACTATCAATTGTGCCATTTCTTTCACTTTGGGTTTATTTAAAACAAAGGTACAAATTTTTTTCATCAATATCCAATCCGTTGATCAGAATTTCTTGCCGAACGCTTCCTCCCTCTCCTGCCGCTCCCGGTTCCGGGAGATAAGCCTGTTGATTGACAGATGGA
>OLKF01000325.1_pt1 | contig 8241 bp, 7 predicted proteins | sample 1603841 | NCBI WGS metagenome assembly OLKF01 (sample SAMN02674795, study PRJEB24791) | human gut metagenome, SKBSTL041 | isolation source: stool | host: Homo sapiens | place: USA | reverse complement strand
TCATCCTTGCCGGAGCTTTTGCCCAAAGCGCAAAGCAAATGGGTGCAATCGATGCCACCGTCAATCTGACGCTGCATATTCTTCCTGACAATTTATTGCTGGCAGGTATCTTTATTGCCGCCTGTTTCATCTCTTTATCCATCGGAACCAGTGTGGGAACTATTGTCGCCCTTACTCCCGTTGCCGTAGGACTGGCAGAAAAAACTGAAATAGCTCTCCCCTTTATGGTAGCCGTCGTAGTAGGCGGTTCTTTTTTCGGAGACAACTTATCTTTTATCTCCGACACCACCATCGCTTCGACAAAAACCCAGGAATGTGTAATGCGTGATAAATTCCGTGTAAATTCTATGATTGTCGTCCCGGCAGCCATCATTGTGTTGGGAATTTACATATTTCAAGGACTATCCATTACAGCCCCCACCCAAACACAGACCATTGAATGGATCAAAGTTATACCTTATATAATAGTATTAGGAACAGCCATTGCCGGAATGAACGTGATGCTGGTATTAATAATAGGTATCCTGACCAGCGGTATCATCGGCATAGCTACCGGGAGTTTTGACGTATTCGATTGGTTTGGAGCAATGGGTACGGGTATCACAGGCATGGGTGAATTGATTATTATCACATTACTGGCAGGCGGTATGCTCGAAACAATCCGTTATAACGGAGGTATCGATTTCATCATCAAAAAACTGACCCGTCACGTCAACAGCAAGCGTGGTGCGGAACTGAGTATCGCTGCTCTGGTAAGTATCGCCAACCTATGCACTGCCAACAATACGATTGCCATCATCACCACAGGGCCGATTGCAAAGGATATTGCAAAGAGATTCCATCTCGACCGGAGAAAAACAGCCAGTATCCTGGATACATTCTCCTGTCTGATACAAGGCATCATACCCTATGGGGCACAAATGCTGATCGCTGCCGGATTGGCCAACATCTCTCCTATCAGTATTATCGGCAATCTCTATTATCCGTTTACGATGGGAGTCTGTGCCCTGCTCGCTATCCTGTTCCGATATCCGAGGAGGTATTCATAAGAAAAAGAAAGGAAATATTTGTCAATCAAAAGAAAAGCTGTATCTTTGCGCCCGCTATTACGAGTTAGTAGCATAATTCAAATCATTAATTAAAAACAATTATTAAAAAATGCAACTAGAATCAGATTGCAAAGACACGGACGTAAAAGTTACGCGTTTTATTCAATTGTAATTGCAGACAGCAGAGCACCACGTGATGGTAAATTTATTGAGAAGATTGGTACTTACAACCCTAACACCAATCCTGCTACAGTAGATTTGAATTTCGACGCTGCATTGGCATGGGTACTGAAAGGTGCACAACCAAGTGACACTGTACGTAACATCCTTTCTCGTGAAGGAGTTTACATGAAGAAACATCTTCTGGGCGGTGTAGCAAAAGGCGCATTCGGAGAAGCAGAAGCAGAAGCTAAATTCGAAGCTTGGAAAAACAACAAACAGTCAGGTTTGGCTACTTTGAAAGCTAAACAAGACGAAGCTAAGAAAGCTGAAGCTAAAGCACGTCTGGAAGCAGAAAAGAAGATCAACGAAGTGAAAGCAAAAGCACTCGCTGAAAAGAAAGCTGCTGAAGCTGCTGAAAAAGCTGCTGCTGAAGCACCTGCAGAAGAAGCTGCCGCAGCTCCGGCTGAAGAAGCTCCTGCAACAGAAGCTGCTGCTGAATAATTTTCAGCAGATTCCGAACAAGAAATTAGGAAAAAGCAATAAATCCTCTCCGGTCCGCCGGAGGGGATTTTTTTATTACTTTATGCTATAAAACATATCAAATTATTTATTCCGTTCAGAATAAAATGCCTTTCTTTGCATCAGCATAGTTCAGCACAGTATTACTTATTTTTCGAATATGAAACGAACTGATAAAAAGGCAACATTCGGACAACAGGCAAGCAAGGTTACGCAACTAGCGGACGCACTTAGCCAGGCGATTTCCAGGAAAGAATTTCTTGAAGGAGATTCTTTGCCTTCCATCAATCAGTTAAGCGCTCAATACGGAGTATCACGTGATACAGTTTTCAAGGCTTTCCTTGATTTACGCGAACGAGGCTTGATTGACTCCACTCCCGGCAAGGGTTATTATGTGACGAGCCAAGTGACCAATGTCTTATTGCTGCTCGACCAATATACTCCTTTCAAAGAAGCCTTATATAACAGTTTCGTCAGACATCTGCCTATCAACTATAAGGTAGACTTATTGTTTCATCAATACAACGAACGGTTGTTCAATACGATCCTCCGGGAATCCATCGGAAAATACAACAAATACATCGTGATGAATTTCGATAACGAGAAATTCAGCACTGTTCTCAATAAAATTAATCCTTCAAGATTATTACTTCTCGATTTCGGCAAATTTGAAAAAGAAAAGTATTCATATATCTGCCAGGATTTTGATGATTCTTTCTATCAGGCATTGAATCTGCTCAAGGAAAGGTTAAGGAACTATCACCAGCTCGTTTTTCTGTTTCCCAAAAGCCTGAAACACCCTCAAAGCAGTAAGGTATATTTTACCCGTTTCTGCCAGGAACAGGGATTTCTCTGTGAAATACAGGAGGATATTGAGAACCTGATTGTACGTAAGGGAGTTGCCTATATCGCTATCAAACAACAAGACGTAGTAAAGGTGGTGAAACAAGGAAGATTGGAAGGGCTGAAATGCGGAAAAGATTTTGGCCTATTGGCTTACAATGATATTCCTTCCTATGAAGTGATTGACGAAGGAATAACCTCATTGAGTATTGATTGGGAAATGATGGGAAATGAAGCGGCCAATTTTGTTCTCAATAATGTACCGGTGCAGAAGTTCTTGCCGACGGAAGTAAGACTTCGAAAGTCGCTTTAATTTTTTTTGCGAAGACATCAGCACAGTTCAGCACAGATATTAATTAATCCTTTAATAGATAGAAACCATGAAAAAGTATCCGAAAATCGGGATTCGTCCCACTATCGACGGTCGCCAGGGCGGTGTTCGTGAAAGCCTTGAAGAAAAGACAATGAACCTTGCCAAAGCAGTAGCTGAGTTAATCAGCAATAATCTGAAGAACGGTGACGGAAGTCCTGTAGAATGTATTATTGCAGACAATACTATCGGACGTGTAGCCGAAAGCGCTGCTTGCGCAGAGAAATTCGAAAGAGAAGGCGTTGGGTCTACTATCACTGTTACCTCCTGCTGGTGCTATGGTGCGGAGACAATGGATATGAATCCTCATTACCCGAAAGCTGTCTGGGGCTTCAACGGAACCGAGCGTCCGGGAGCAGTATACCTTGCAGCCGTATTGGCAGGACACGCACAAAAAGGACTCCCTGCATTCGGTATTTACGGACGCGATGTGCAAGACCTCGACGATAATACAATTCCTGAAGACGTAGCGGAAAAAATTCTTCGTTTTGCACGTGCCGCACAGGCAGTAGCAACGATGAGAGGCAAATCTTATCTGTCAATGGGTAGTGTATCAATGGGTATCGCCGGCTCTATTGTCAACCCCGACTTCTTCCAGGAATATCTGGGAATGCGCAATGAGTCAATTGACCTGACGGAAATCATCCGCCGCATGGAAGAAGGTATCTATGACCACGAAGAATATGCCAAAGCAATGGCATGGACTGAAAAATACTGCAAAGTAAATGAAGGAGAAGACTTCAAGAACCGCCCGGAGAAACGCAAAAAGCGCGAACAAAAAGATGCTGACTGGGAATTTGTCGTGAAGATGATGATCATCATGCGTGACCTGATGACCGGAAACCCGAAACTGAAAGAAATGGGATTCAAGGAAGAAGCTTTGGGACACAATGCTATCGCTGCCGGCTTCCAGGGACAACGCCAATGGACAGACTTTTATCCTAACGGTGACTATCCGGAAGCATTGCTCAACACTTCTTTCGACTGGAACGGTATTCGTGAAGCATTCGTAGTGGCTACCGAAAACGATGCTTGTAACGGTGTAGCAATGCTGTTCGGACACTTGCTGACCAATCGTGCACAAATATTCTCTGATGTACGTACGTACTGGAGCCCTGAAGCCGTGAAACGTGTAACCGGTAAAGAACTGACCGGCTTGGCAGCCAACGGTATCATCCACCTGATCAACTCTGGTGCAACAACACTCGACGGTTCCGGCCAGTCATTAGACGCAGAAGGAAATCCTGTCATGAAAGAACCATGGAATCTGACTGATGCAGACGTGGAAAACTGCCTCAAAGCAACGACCTGGTATCCGGCAGACCGCGATTACTTCCGTGGCGGCGGCTTCTCGTCCAACTTTCTTTCAAAAGGTGGAATGCCTGTTACTATGATGCGTCTGAACCTGATCAAAGGCTTGGGCCCTGTCCTGCAAATCGCAGAAGGATGGACCGTTGAGATTGATCCGGAAATCCATCAGAAACTGAATATGCGTACCGACCCGACATGGCCGACTACGTGGTTCGTTCCTCGTCTGTGTGATAAATCCGCTTTCAAAGATGTATATTCTGTAATGAACAACTGGGGCGCTAACCACGGAGCCATCAGCTACGGTCACATCGGACAAGACCTGATTACGCTTGCCTCTATGCTTCGCATCCCTGTTTGCATGCACAATGTAGATGAAAACGAAATTTTCCGTCCGACTGCATGGAACGCATTCGGTATGGACAAAGAAGGAGCAGATTACAGAGCTTGTACAACTTACGGTCCTATCTATAAATAAACAAGAATCTTTCGTCCTATTTGATTTAATAATTTAACTTTGCCGTATCATAGTGGAAGCTGTCTTCAAACACAAGCTTCCACTATATGACGGCTTAAATAAAAACACTATGATAACTGACGAACACATCGAACTGTTTCTGGCACAGGCACACCGCTATGGAGACGCAAAATTAATGCTTTGCAGCAGCGGTAATCTTTCCTGGAGAATCGGAGAAGAAGCACTGATTTCGGGTACAGGTTCATGGGTCCCTACCCTTGCCAAAGAAAAAGTTTCTATCTGTAATATAGCCAGCGGTACACCGACGAATGGCGTAAAACCATCTATGGAAAGTACATTCCATCTTGGCGTTCTCCGCGAACGGCCGGATGTAAATGTAGTACTCCATTTCCAGTCGGAATATGCCACTGCCATCTCTTGCATGAAAAACAAACCGACAAATTTCAACGTAACGGCAGAAATACCTTGTCATGTCGGGTCGGAAATTCCCGTAATTCCTTACTATCGGCCGGGATCTCCCGAATTGGCCAAAGCGGTAGTAGAAGCAATGCTGAAGCATAATTCCGTCTTACTGACCAATCACGGACAAGTAGTATGCGGAAAAGACTTCGACCAAGTTTACGAACGGGCTACCTTCTTCGAAATGGCTTGCCGCATCATAGTTCAGTCCGGCGGCGATTACTCCGTACTGACACCGGAAGAAATAGAAGACCTGGAAATATACGTATTAGGAAAGAAAACCAAATAAGTATCCGGGAATACCATGAAAGATACCACAAGAAACACATATTTGGCAGTAGACTTTGGAGGAGGAAGCGGTCGGGTCATCGCCGGCTCCCTTCTCCAGGGAAAGCTGGAATTAGAAGAAATACACCGCTTTACCAACCGGCAGGTTAAACTCGGGAATCATGTTTACTGGGACTTTCCCGCCCTGTTCGAAGATATGAAAACCGGACTGAAACTTGCTGCACAAAAAGGATATCATGTCAAAGGAATCGGCATAGATACCTGGGGAGTAGACTTCGGCCTGATTGACAAAAAAGGAAATTTACTGGGCAACCCCGTCTGCTATCGGGATGCTCGAACAGACGGAATGCCGGACAAGGTATTTCAAATACTGGATGCACAAAAGCATTACGCCTGCACAGGCATACAAGTAATGCCTATCAATACACTGTTTCAGCTTTACAGCATGCAACAGAATCAGGACGTACTGCTAGAAGTTGCACAGCGGCTTCTCTTTATGCCCGACCTCTTCAGCTATTACCTGACGGGAGTAGCCAATAATGAATATTGCATAGCTTCCACCTCCGAACTGCTCGATGCACGCCAACGAAACTGGTCGATGGATACCATCCGTGCTTTGGGACTCCCCGAACACTTATTCGGAGAAATTATTCTGCCGGGAACTGTCAGAGGAACACTTAAAGAAGAGATAGGCCGTGAAACAGGATTAGGTCCTGTCGACATTATCGCTGTCGGCTCGCATGACACAGCCAGTGCCGTTGCTGCCGTTCCGGCAACCGAAGGTCAAGTAGCCTTTCTCAGTTCCGGCACCTGGTCATTGTTGGGAGTCGAAGTGGATGAACCCATATTGACGGAAGAAGCGAGATTGGCTCAATTTACCAATGAAGGAGGCGTAGGTGGTCACATCCGATTCCTGCAAAACATTACCGGACTGTGGATTCTGCAACGCTTGATGAGCGAATGGAAGCTACGTGGCGAAGAACAAAGTTATGATACGATTCTTCCGCAAGCTGCGGACGCAGAAATTGACACGATTATTCCTGTGGACGATGCAGAGTTCATGAACCCCGAAAATATGGAAACAGCCCTTCTGAACTACTGCCGGAATCATTCACTTAAAGTTCCCGGAAACAAGGCAGAAATGGTGAAATGCGTACTACAGTCACTGGCCTTCAAATATCGCGAGGCGGTAGCACAGCTCAATCGTTGCCTCCCCTCTCCGATTCACCGGCTAAACATTATCGGAGGAGGCTCACAAAATAAACTGCTCAACCAACTTACTGCCAACGCACTCGGCATCCCTGTTTATGCCGGACCGGTAGAAGCCACAGCAATGGGGAATATCCTGACTCAGGCAATGGCGAAAGGAGAAATATCCAGCCTCCGGGAAATCAGAGAAGTAGTAAGCCACAGTGTTACACCACAAGTATATTACCCTGAAAAATAAGAAAGATATGGAAACACCTCAAACTGGCTATCAAGTAAAAACCTACAACGTCCCTGTCAAGCGATATTGCCAGACTCTTGATCTACGGGATTCACCGGAGTTAATAGCTGAGTATCGGAAAAGACACAGTCAGGCAGAAGTATGGCCCGAAATCCTTGCAGGAATCCGTGAAGTAGGTATCCTTGAGATGGAAATCTACATTCTCGGTACCCGTCTGTTCATGATCGTCGAAACACCCGTCGACTTTGACTGGGACACAGCCATGGCACGTCTGAACACTCTCCCCCGGCAACAAGAATGGGAAGAATACATGTCCATCCTCCAGCAGGCCGCTCCGGGAATGAGTTCCGCTGAGAAATGGATCCCCATGGAGAGAATGTTCCATTTATATAATACCTAAAATAACAAGAAATTACCATGAAACACACTAAGCAGTCTATTATCTCAAAGGATGGCGTCAGCTATCTTATTCCATTCATACTTATTGCTGTTCTGGATCATGGTTCCGTAGGGAACGTATTTTACCGCATCCGGAATTTCCTTTGTAAGGATTCCCGGGTCACCGGCAATACCAGTCAAAGTAAGGACCATTAAGACCTCGTCTCCGGACCTGAGGGTCAGGGTACCATTGATCTCCCGGCCGTCATCCACGCCGTCCTTCAGCACCAGGCGCAACTTGGCCATATTGGAAAGTTCGCCGTAACTGGAGCCATCCCGGATGGAATCCATCCCCGCCAGCGCGTATTCCCCCTTTAAGGTCCAGTAGTTGTCTAATTCTACTTCATCAGAAACCACTTCAGCGGTCAGATTCTCAATGGGTTCAGTTCCCACATTGGCCACTACAATGTCGTGTTTATAGTCATATCGCCCATCCAGGAACATCTCCCGGATAGAGTGGATCACGCCGTCTTCTTCTTTTGTCTCCGCGTCCACATCCGCCAGACTATTGATATAGAGTTTTCCGTCCCCCTCTTCTGCCTTGATTATCTGGAGCCAGTAGTTTCTGGACCCTGTCCCGTTTTCTGCGGAAGCAGTGTATTGGACTGCCCCTTTTGAGAAATCATGAACGCTTTTTCCGCTCACCTCAGGAGTTGAACTGCCCTCTGCATACAGATGGATCCCGGCTCCTGTATAGAATACCGGGGCAAGCTTTGTCAAATCTGTATCCGGCTCCACAAAAAATGTTGTAAAGGCCCCTTCCGCATAGTCATCTTCATCGACCGGTATCCTATACTTATATACATAATGTTCCGTATCGTCATTCAGACCTGTAAACTGTACCGCTGTACTACTGTTTAATTCGGGGTCCCCCTCTTCT
>OLKF01000319.1_pt1 | contig 8279 bp, 5 predicted proteins | sample 1603841 | NCBI WGS metagenome assembly OLKF01 (sample SAMN02674795, study PRJEB24791) | human gut metagenome, SKBSTL041 | isolation source: stool | host: Homo sapiens | place: USA | reverse complement strand
CCCAAGATAGTTAGCTGGAAACGGCTTGTGAAAATAGGTAGTCGCCGACTTGAATGAAACGCTCTAAGAGAGATCTTAGGGCGTTTTCTTTTTGCTTTTTTCGTCCAAAGCTCTTGCATCTGGTCGGCGGGTGCGGTATGCTTAACCAATAGAACGCTTGGGAGAGGGAGGGCAGAGGCATGGACAGAGAAGAGATCCGCTATCTGCTGGGCAGCACGATCTATGCGCGGGCCAAGGCATACGAAAACCGGGTGCAGGGGATGGAATGTGAGACGGCGGAGAACGGCGTGCGTCATCTGAGCGCCGACGTGCGGGGCAGCAGCCGGAATGTCTACCGTACACAGGCATGGCTGCGTCAGAATGGAAGCTTTGTCAGCGCAAGCTGCACCTGCCCTTTCAATGAAAACGGCGAAGGCCCCTGCTGCAAGCACATCGGTGCGCTGCTGCTGAAGGATGCAGCTGAACCGGAAGAAAAAGCTGCGCCGAAGCCAGAAAAACGCAGGGCGCTGGATATTCCGGGCGTGCAGCGGGGGACGGAATTTGCCAAGGAGGCCGCAGCCCGGAAGGACAGCTATGCCTCCGGACTTGAGATGCTGTTTGGCAGGAAATGGCGGGGCGACGAGCCGGTGTCAGATCTGCAGGCGCAGGAGCTTCTCCGGGCCTATCAGGAAGACGCGCTGGCCGAGGTGGAGAGCCTGACAGCCTCGGACAGCCAGCAGAGAGGATTCGCGGAGCTGGAACCCGAACTCATCCTCGATGACTGGGGCCAGCCGCCGCTGCTGCGCCTCCGCATTTCGGACGGCGGGCGGCAGTATATCGTCAAGAGCGTCCCCGAGCTGCTGTCGGCCATCGAAAAGGAGCGGAGCGTCAGCTACGGCAAAACGCTGGCCTTTGTCCACCGCTGGGACGCCTTCACCTCCGAGGCACAGAAAATTCTGACGCTGCTCCGCCGCCAGCAGGACACTATGAAGAGCGTGGAGGCAGCCACAGGCCGTCCCACCCGCAGCATCGCAAACGGCCCGGCCGGCTGCGTACCGCTTTCGGGGGAGCTGCTGGACGCGCTGGCGGCCCTGTACGAGCCGAGAGGCGAGGTGGGCGGCTATGAGCTGCGCAAGGGCCTGCCTCCGCTGACCCTGAAGGTCGAGAAGAAGCGAGGCGGCGTGCACATCGTGGTGGAACCAAGCCTGCACACCCTGCAAGGCCTCGACTACAGCTATCTTTATAACGAGGACACCATCTGGAAGCTGGAACGGGCCGATGCGGCCCGGCTGCTGCCCGCGCTGAATGCGCTCTGCGGCAGCGGACTTTTCTTCACCAGCAAGGACGCGGTATCCTTCTGCAGCTTTGTGCTGCCGGAACTGGGCCGAAAGCTTACCATCGAGGATCCCGACCGGCTGCTGCTGAATCAGATCCCCCTCGAGCCGGTGGTGCAGTTCTATCTGGATGCGCCCCACATGGGGGTCATCCGCGCCCACCCGGAGTTTTTGTACGGGGAGGATAAGGTGACGCCCTTTGCGGCTCCGGCGGATCTGCTGCGGGACGCCCGGGCAGAGCGGCGGGCGGGGCGGCTGCTTCAGACCTATCTGCCCCAGCAGACCGATACCAGCCCCGCGGAGTACGGCACGGACGACGAGGATACCCTTGTCACCTTCCTTGAAGAGGGCGTGCCGGCCCTGCTGGCAGAGGGTGAGGTCTATCTCAGCGATGCATTCCGCGACCTGCAGGCCGCGTCGCCGAAGATCTCGGTGAGCGTGTCGGTGCAGGGCAGCGTGCTGGATCTGGAGGTGGACACCGGCGAGTTCCCGGTGAGTGAGCTGAAGGCCCTGCTGAAGTCGCTCCACCAGAAAAAGCGCTACCACCGCCTGCGGGATGGCCGCCTGCTGCGGCTGGACGACTCGCTGGAAGTGCTGGACGAGCTGAACGAGACGCTGGAGCTTTCCGGCGCAAAGCTGGGCCAGAGCCACGCCCGGCTGCCCATTTACCGTGCACCCAGCCTAGACTGGGCGCTCTCGGGCCAGACCGGCGTGCGGTTCGATCGGGACGACGCCTTCCGGCGGATCAGCCGGAGCTTCCACGCGGTCAAGGACAGTGAATATGCCCCGCCTGCCTCGCTGCAAAAGACCCTGCGCAAGTACCAGCGGGACGGCTACCGCTGGCTGCGGACGCTGGACAGCTACGGGATGGGCGGCATCCTCGCCGATGATATGGGTCTGGGCAAGACGGTGCAGGTGCTGAGCTACCTGCTGGCGATGAAGCAGAGCGGCCAGACTGAGGGCAAAGGGCTGCTGCCCAGCCTCATCGTCTGCCCGGCCTCGCTGGTGCTGAACTGGGCCGAGGAGTGCCGGAAGTTCACGCCGGAGCTGACCTGCGTGGTGGTGGATGGCGACGCAGCCCACCGGGCTGCGCTGGCTGAGAGTTGGCCCGCCGCCGACCTCGTGGTGACGAGCTACGACCTGCTGCGCCGGGATGAGGCTCTTTACGAGGGGCAGGAGTTCTACGCCTGCATCCTCGATGAGGCGCAGGCCATCAAGAACCACACCACCCAGAAATATAAGGCCGTCTGCAAGGTGCGCAGCCGGGTACGGTTCGCCCTCACCGGCACGCCGGTGGAAAACCGGCTGGGCGAGCTTTGGAGCATCTTCTCCTTCCTGATGCCGGGCTATCTGCCGCCCTATAAAAGCTTTTGCAGCCGGTTCGAGAAGCCCATCGTGCAGGAGGAGGATCAGACGGCCGTCCGGCGGCTCAACCAGCTGACCGGCCCCTTCATCCTCCGCCGGATGAAAGCGGATGTGCTGAAGGAGCTGCCCCCCAAGACCGAGAACGTCTACCGCATCGAGCTGGAAGAGGAGCAGCGCAAGCTCTATCTGGCCGCTGTGGTGGACGCCCGGGAGAAGCTGCAGGCCGCAAAGCCCGAGGACAAGATGGCGGTGTTCGCCGTCCTCATGCGGCTGCGGGAGATCTGCTGCGACCCGCGCCTTATCGCGGACAACTGGGAGGGCGGCAGCGCCAAGCTGGATGCTTGCGTGGAGCTGATCTCCGGCGCCGTGGAGGGCGGCCACCGCATCCTGCTGTTCAGCCAGTTCACCTCCATGCTGGAGCTGCTGGCAAAGCGTCTGGATGCCGAGGGCATCAGCCACTTTACCCTCCAAGGCTCGACGCCGAAGCCGGTCCGGGCGGAGCTTGTCCGGAGGTTCAACGGCGGCGAGGTGAGCGTCTTTCTCATCTCGCTGCGGGCGGGCGGCACGGGCCTCAACCTGACGGCGGCGGACATCGTCATCCACTACGACCCGTGGTGGAATGTGGCCGCGCAGAATCAGGCCACCGACCGCGCCTACCGCATCGGACAGCAGAACCCGGTGCAGGTGTATAAGCTCATTGCACAGGACACCATCGAAGAAAAGATCGTGGAATTGCAGCAGGCCAAGCAGTCGCTGGCCGACACCGTGACCGGCACCGCCGATGGTGCCATCCTCTCGATGCGGCCGGACGAGCTGCTGCAGCTGCTGGAAGGGAGCGAAGGATGAAATACGCATTGTTTTCGGTGCCGGTGGGCACCATTTACGACCTGCCCCAGACCATCAAAGAGGGCGAGGCAGGGCTTGTCTCCACCATCGGAGACGAGGGTCTGTACGGGCAGGCCTGTCAGGTGCGGACTGCGCCCGGCGGCGTGACCGCATCCGGCGTCCTGCTGCCGCCGGATGTGGCCGAGGTGGTCAGCTTTTACGGCTATCGCGGCTATGTGGACCAGCGGGAGCTGCAGTTCGTCCGAGAGGAGGAGCTGTGGGAGTATCTGGGAGCAGACCTCGTTCTCGTGGGCCGGGCCACAGACGTCCTCAGTCTGCCGAAGGTGCAGGGGGTGCGGATGCTGGAGCTGGAGCGGGGCGGCGTCCTCCGCCGCCAGCACGAGACCGCTGAAGAGGCCGAGGCCCACAAGGGCTGGGCAAAGGTCCTGCTGACCGATGGCCGGACGGGCTACGTCCGGGATGTGGCACTGGAGCCGGTGCGATACGAGATGACGGCGGTGTTCTCCCAGAGAAAGGGGCTGGCCTTCAACGACGCGCTGGCTGAGGCGCTGACCACGACGGCCGAGCGGCTGGTGCCCGACGCCGTGGCCCGCTGGTACGGCGGCAGCGAGGATGCCTTCCGGGCTGCGGTCTGCGCACAGGCGAAGAAATATAGGGGCACTGAGTACCGCTGGGGCGGAAAGTCGGGCCGGGGCATTGATTGCTCAGGACTCGTCAGCAGTGCCTATATGCAGTGCGGCGTCCTCATCTACCGGGACGCCAAGATCGTCGAGGGTTGGCCGATGCATGAGGTGGCGTTCGAGGACAAGAAGCCCGGCGACGCCCTCTTCTTCCCGGGCCATGTGGCCCTCTATCTTGGGGAAGGGAGATATATCCACTCCACCGGAGCCGCAGTCAGCGGCGGGGTGGTCATCAACAGCCTTGAGCCGGAGGATCCGCTGTATCGAGACGATCTGGTCAAGAGCTTATATGCGGTGGGGAGCGTTTTCTGAAAACGGCGTTTCGCGCGCTTGTGGTGCGGATTAAATCGCTGTTGCGGTAAGGCTAAGTTCTCTTTTGCGTGCCAAAAGAGAACCAGAAATCCTTCTCGCGCTGGTGGCGCGGGGCAGTTTTCTCTTTCGGTCAAGTGGCTTGCGCTCCGCGCGGGCCAGAGGCAGGGAGGGGTGTTTCGACTCCCCCCTCCCTACCTCTGGACTCCACTCTCCCCGCAACGAGTTAAGGGCTGCTCGCCCTTAACAATTCCAAAGAGGAAGTCGAAGCCCAAAAATGCTAGCCGCTTCGCTAAACGCATTTTTTTGTGCTTCTCCCATTTACGGCTCCGCCGAAGATTTCACGTCGTTGCTGAACTTCACGCCCTGCGAAAACGTAACACCAGCTGCGAAGCAGCAAATCGGAGAAACGAGAAAAAAGCGTTTAGCGCAGCGGCTAGCTTTTTTCCGTTTCGACCTCTCCTTCGGGGTCTGAAAGGGGCGAGCAGCCCCTTTCTCGTGGATCCAGCGCGTCGAAATCGCTGGTGCTTTTCTGGTTCTCTTTTGGCACGCAAAAGAGAACATTAGCCTTAATGAAAAAGTGCTTTAACCCGCGCCACCAGCGCGCACGCCCACTTAAAGAAACCCTAGCCCTACTGCAAGAGCGCTCTGCCCCGCGCACACCCGCTCAAAAATAAAAGAGAAGCACCTGCCCTTTTGCAGATGCTCCCCCTGATTCATTATCCCAGCTTCGCCGCCAGAACAGAAAGCACGATCTTCGGATTCACCTGCGCCCCCAGCCGCTGGATGGCGGCATCGGCCAGCGAGAGGGCGCGGCGGGCGGCATCGCCCGTCAAGGGCGCGCCGCCGCAGCCCCGCAGTCCGGCGGCAGCCACAGCCCGGAAATCGCCCAGCAGCGCGGCGGCTGCGGCCTTGTCCTTCTCGTACCCTGCCAGCAGAACGGCGGCCGCGTAGCTGTCCTGCGCCGCCGCAGCCTTCGCCAGCGTCAGAGCCTTTTCCACCTGTTCCCGGCGGGCGTCGTCCCGGGCGGCGGCAAGCACTGTGCCGATGTGGCCGTCGAACAGCTGGCTGTAAAGCTGGGCCTGCTTTTTGTCCACACCCTGCCCGATGCACCACTTGGCGCACTCCTCGGGGCTGACTGGGGCCACGGCAAAGCTGACGCAGCGGCTGCGGATGGTGGGCAGGACACCGGCCAGCGAGTCCGCGGTCAAGAGGAACAGCACTCCCTCAGGCGGCTCTTCCATCACCTTCAGAAGGGCGTTGGCAGACTCCTCGTTCATCCGCTCCACATGATAGAGCAGGACGGCACGGCCTTCGGCAGAGAGGCTGGTGTTGAAGATCTCAGTGCGCATGGCCTTGACCTGACTGACGAGATACCGCCCGCCTGTGCCCATGCCGGTGACGGAGATGGCCTCCCGCACGATGCCCGTTTCCACCCTACCGCTGCTGCGGTCGCCGGCCTTACCTACGGCACGACAGCATTCGCCCCGCAGAAGGGCCTCAGCGGGCGCGCCGCCCGCAGGGTAAAGATAGTCTGCCGCCACGCAGCGGGCCGCGTAGCCCGCGCCTAAGCCCGTCTCACCCACCAAGAGCACACTGTGGGTCAGGCGGCGGCTCTCCAGCATCAGGCGGACGCTGTCTTTGAGGGCGGCGTTGCCCGCAAGGCGGTCGATCATCATGAGCGGCTCACCTCCGGTTCTTCCGCTTCCACTGCTCCCGGCGGATCCACGCCCGGACGCTGCGCAGAGCCTGCGGCCCGAAGAAGAGTGCGAAGCCCAGCATACTCAGCAGATAGCTCACCTTATACAGCCACCCGGCGGTAAGGAAGCTGAACAGCCACATGGCGGCAGCAAAGAGGCCGAAGTACTTCACTTTCACCGGGAAGACGAAGAACAAAAGCACCTGCACCTCGGGGTAGAGCATGGCGAAAGCCAGCAGCAGGGACAGCGACAGGCAGTAGGTATCGGCGGGGATGCCGGTGACGAGACAGCCCAGCGCCGTGCCCGCCATCCCCAGCAGGAAGTAGAGATTGAAGCGGAAATCGCCCCACTCCTTTTCCAGCGCAGAGCCGATGAACCATGTGAAGTAGATGCCCAGAATGACGCTCAGCGGCCCGCCGCCCGAGAACGGGATGAAGACAAAGGTGATGAGACGCCACACCTGCCCCATCAGCAGCAGGCTCCGGCTCAGGCCGAGATAGACGGAGATGAATTGGTTGACGAACAGCTCGATGGCGTAGACCAGGATCTGTCCGCCTACGATGAGGGAGATGAGATTCGGGATGCAAAAGCGGCCATATTTCCGCTCAAGGCGGGAGATCCAGTTCATAGACAGACGCCTCCGTGAAAATAAATTTTGCGGCCCATGTCCGGGGCCATATCCTGCCTTTCATTGTATCATGTTTGCCCGGTCCATTCAAGAAAATCCGTGGGAACAGCGGTGTTCCATTTTCATCCGGAGATGGGAGAAGTATCCCGTCTGGAATCATCTTTTAACTTTTTCCACTGGGTTTTCCACTGATTTTGTGAAAAAGAAGCCGGTTTTCCCACAGTGTTTTCCACTTTTTCCACTGAGTTTTCCACAGAAAATCGAGCATCGGGTTATACACGATGTATTCAAGAGCGGGAAATGAGGGAAAAACTGGGGAGAAAAGGGGTCGGAGCACCTTTTTTCCAAAAGAAAGTCGAGGTCAAAAATTTATTTTCGGAGGCATTTCGCACCCGGGAGGAAAACGACTCTCCCCTCTGGAATTTTTGGTCCCGGAGTTTTCCACAAGCGTGCCCCGGCAAAACGGCTCCGTGGAAAACTGTGGGGAGACCTGAGGCCTCCGCATCCTTCGCGGGGAAAACAAAATGCGCCCCGGGGGCCGGACGGCCCGCAGAGGCGCAGGGGTGCAGAAAAATTTATACAGCTCCATAGATGCCGTGGACGGAGACTTCGCCGGTAAAGACCCTCTCCTCGCCGCTGTCGGTGCGGACGATGAGCTGGCCGTCGGCGTCCACGTCGATGGCCGTGCCGCTGCCCAGCTCCCCGCCCGGCAGGTCGAAGGTGACGTGACGGCCCAGATTGATGCAGGCAGCCTTATACTCCTCCCGGAACGGCGCGAAGCCCTCCCGTGCGAAGGTGTAGAGGGGGCGGTCGAAGCCGAAATCGGTCAGCGCCTCGGCCAGCCACTGGGGGTCGGCGTCGAGGTCTACCGCTGCGCCCTGCAGCTCCAGCGAGGTGCCGTTGGGCAGGTCGGCGGCGTCGAAATAGCTCTGGGGCTGGGCCAGATTGATGCCGATGCCGCAGACGATGCCCCGCCCCTGCATCTGGTAGCCGTAGCTCACGCTCTCGCAGAGGATGCCCACGACCTTCTTGCCGTTCAGCAGCAGGTCGTTGGGCCATTTGATCTGGCAGTCCACGCCGTAGCGCCGGGCCAGCTGCTCGCGGACAGCGAGGCTGGCCAGCAGCGGCAGGGTGGCAGGCTGGGCCAGCGGCTCCCGGATGACTGCGGTGTAATAGAGGGCGCGGCCCTCTGCGTTTACCCAGCTGCGGCCCAGACGGCCCCGGCCTGCGGTCTGGTTGGTGGTGTACACCGCGCCCACCGGGCCAAACTCCTCGAAATGCTCTTTTGCGTAGGCGTTGGTGCTGCCGCACTCGGACAGCCAGCGCACCTCATTGATGCTCATGCCTTGGGTACCTCTTTGTGCTCGTGGCCCACCACCTTGCCGTCGGCAAGGGTCAGGATGCCGTAGGTGTTGGGACCGGTGTAGCACCGGCCGCA
>OLKF01000307.1_pt1 | contig 8434 bp, 8 predicted proteins | sample 1603841 | NCBI WGS metagenome assembly OLKF01 (sample SAMN02674795, study PRJEB24791) | human gut metagenome, SKBSTL041 | isolation source: stool | host: Homo sapiens | place: USA | reverse complement strand
ACAATATTACAATCACTGCCGCCACAAGAATCACTACCGCAATAAACTGCGTTTTCATGGAATGCCAGAAAGAAATTTTCTGCTGCCTGTGTTCCGGATTCATAATGATTTCCCCCTCTGTTATCATTTTTTACATTATACCACAACTCAGCATTTTTTCACAATATTTAACAATTTTTTCGTTCATTTTCGTTTGTTTTCGTGCATATTCATTACTTACGTCTGTTTATCTGACAAGTTTGAATGCCGGGTCCTGTTTCGGATTTGCCAGAATCCGGATATGGCAGTCCGCCAGATGCTCATTGTTTATCTCCAGCGCATATTCCACCTCAACCGTAATCTCTTCCTCTTTCTCCTGCACATCCACACGGTAGGCATCAATTCCCACCAGCAGACTGCCGTACGGTGTATTGTAGTATGTAATATTCTTTTTATTTTTTTCAAAAATCATATGAACGTTGACGGCACCCTTTTTCGTCAGTTCCATATAATTGTCCCTGACCTTAATCATGTTTCGGGTAGATTCTTTCTGACCTTCCATGACTTCCTCATACATAAAAAAATGCTTGCCATTCCGAAAATAATAATCTCCCGGAGAAATCACTTCTATCGTGTCATTCTGTTCATTTTCCCCGATCTGCAATCCCTTAATGGACAATAATACGTCTTTTGTCATAGTCATTTCCTTCTTTTCCTTGATATCTTAACGCACATTGGCGTGCCCCATTATCATAACGAGTTTAACGGAAATAATCAAGGAATTTCCACCGGATCTGCATTTTTCCAGAATCAAACACATCTGCATATTCTTCCTGTGTCAAAACTTCACGCAGCTCCTCACCGGAAGATTCATCCATAACCTCATATACCGATCCCTGAAAACACATATTCGGATACAGCACACACCACCAGTTATGTCCTTCTCCTTTTCCCAGTGTAATCTGCAATGCACGGTATTTGCCTGCAGGAAACGTATAATCCCCATACGTTTTCACAGGGAAATCCACATTGGCAAGCCTTGCGCTGGCACCGTATGTATAGCCGTTTTTGTGCAGCGTTTTTTCCGCTGTTTCTATAATTTCGTCCATGTGGTCCTGCACAATTTTTTCGGTTTGCGCCCGGTCTGTTACCTTTTTTAGTTTTTGCCCAAGCATATGCCCCACCGCATCCCGGACCTTTAGTTTCACATTCTGGTCGTCCTTGGCATCACTGTTTGCCAGTACATGAAACCGCAGTATTTTTTCTGCAATTGCCGGCTGCAGTGGGTCCACCCTTTTCTTTTCTGTTGCGTGCGCAGTTCCCGCAGCAAGAACCGTTAACATACATAAAATGATAAACATGATTTTTTTCTTTTTCATTTTCCCACACTCTCTTTCCTCTGATAGTAAGAGCATTTCCATTATTTTTCCTGTTTATACAAAAACCTGTCATCCGGTACGCGGTACATGGTTTTCCAGAAGATGATATGGTCTTCTGTTTCCAGATATGGCAGCATAATCTGCAGGATATGGTTTTCCTTCTCGTCCAGCAGCCTGCCAAGCTTAAACAGTTTTCCTGATCCCGCGGATTCCTGATTCTGCAGATACTGTTCCAGATAACTTCCCAGATCCTGTGGCAGATCTTCTTCTGTCTCAAACAATGCCAATGGATCTTCCGCCACACATACATAGATGTTTCTTGGGAAAAGTCCGGTTTGTTTCAGATAAGAAAGAACATCCGCATACCGTCCGGTATCCTCCATCAGATTTTCCCCGAAGACAAGCACTTTCATATGATTGCAGTCTGCCAGTTTTTCCAGCCGGCTATCATAGGTCTGCACACAGCTTTCCATCGTCTTTCCCGTGACAGGCGCGATATTCACACGCGCCTCTTCCAGATCTGTATTATCCTTCTGGCTCAGCTTGGGAAATCCATAACCAAAAGAAATCTGTCCATCCTTTTCGTCCACAACCGCCATCATTGGAAAACAGCGGTCTTCGAGTTCTGTGGCACTGCATCCGCAAAGCAGCTGCTGCACAGACAATACCAGTGCAACATATTTTTTTATTTTACCCTTCATGCCGTTTTTTCCCCTTTCCCCACAAAAGTACAAACAATGGCAGGAACAAAAACAACGGGATTCCGATATACAGCAGATAATCCCGGAACCATTCCCCATGGCTGCTTTGATGGAGCATTTCTGCCACCCCGAAAACGGCAGCCATCACCCCACAGAGATACCATTTTTTATGCGTATCTTTTTTCCGCAGTTTCTGTACCAGTTCCTGTGCATAAAACAAAAACACAGTCACAAGTGCAAACAGCGTAAAAAACCAGATGGCGATCATAAAGGCATCCAGCCGCTTCAAAAAACTTCCCCTCAGATGGATACTGCTCATCAGCGTAATGGCCGGATATTTCATGGTCGTTAGGGAACGGCCTCCAAAACTGCCCAGCAGGATCACATACAAAACTGCAAGAACACCTATGGCAAACCACATTGCCGCATGCACGGCATGCACCAACTTCCCCCATTTTGCTTTCTGCACATAGGAGGGAAAAAATGCAAGCAGAAACAATGGCATCAGACAAAAAAAGACTGCCAGACTTCCTTTCATCACCGACCCGGTATCTGCCTGAAAAAAGCCATACAGATATTCCATCTCCAGATCCCCCGCCGCAATCAAAAGCATTATTGCAAGAAGTACAAACAAAACGACAAACAAAATCTCATACACCCGTGCACGGCTTTCAATCCCGCCACACACGGCATATCCTGCCGTCAGCAATACCAGAATCAGAATCAGGGGAAACGGCTCCCCTGCAATCAGCCCCTTTTGTATCACGTCCGAAAAGATATATGCCCCGTATCCTGCCATACCGGTAAAATAGACCAGCAGTAACACCAGAAAAATTTTTTTCATCCATGTCGGCAGAATCCGTTCCATATAAGTGACCAGATCCGTTTCCATCTTTTTTAAAACGTATGCAAGATACCACAGATACAGGCTTCCCATGATGCCGCCCAGCACGATGGATGCCAGACCGTCATTTCCCGCAAATGCAGCCAGCTGTGAGGGCAGAATCAGCGTACTTTCCCCTACAAAATCGAACACAAACAGCCGAAACACCTGTCGCGTTGATATCCGGTTATTATTTGAAAACATTTAGTTCCTCCGTTACTGTTCACTCAGCTATTTTTTCCGCAGACGTATCCGCTCCCCGCGTTTTGCATAAATGGGTCTTCGCACCATTTTTTTCAGCGGTGCACGCCAGATACTGTCGCGTTCATCATGATAATCATTGACATCTGCCCCCACAAACGGCACGAGATACGGAATCCCAAAGCTTTCCAGCCGCGACAGATGGATGAACACCGTAAGCAGTGCAATCAAAAATCCGAAAAATCCCAGCCATGCCGACAGGACAATCACATAAAATTTCAATATCCGGAACGAAAAAGCGAATTCCTCATTCGGAATGGAAAAAGAACACAGCGCGGTAAACGCAACCACGATAACCACAATCGGACTGACAAGGTTTGCATCCACAGCTGCCTGCCCGATAATCAGTCCTCCGACAATGCCAATCGTATTTCCCATTGCTCCCGGCAGCCGGACGCCCGCCTCCCGCAACAGTTCAAATGAAATCTCCATGAGAATGACCTCAAGTGCCGCCGGAAAAGGCACACCGATCCGTGCCTCCCAGAAGGATAACAAAAGCGGTGTCGGCAGAATCTGTGTGTGAAAATTTGTCACCGCCAGATACAGTCCGGGGAGTGTCATGGAAAAAAAGGCTGCCATGTAACGCAAAATCCGTGCAAACGTTGCCACACCAAACCGATTATAATAGTCATCACTCGTCTTCAGAAAAGAATTCAGGTCTGTCGGCAAAATGAGTGCGACCGGGGAATTGTCACACAACAATACGATTCTCCCCTCTAAAACCGCAAGTGCTGCCCGGTCCGGGCGCTGTGTCGTCTGAAACTGTGGAAACGGCGAATACCATTTCTTTTCCGCCAGCTGTTCTAAGATTCCGCTGTCCATGACCCCGTCAATCTCATATTCTGTAATTTTTTCCCGGATTTTTTCCAGCACGGATGTATATTTCAGATCTGCCATATACACCAGGTCAATTGCCGTATGCGAACGCACCCCCTCCTGTACTTCTTCTACTTTAACCCGTGTCGATCGCACACGCTTACGGATAAGTGCCGTATTCGTTTTGATGGAATCGGTAAACCCCTCCTTCGAACCACGGATCACCTTTTCCGAATCCGGTTCCTGCACCCCCATGCCGGGATATCCTTTGTCGGCAATCTTTAATGCATGTCCGTATCCATCCACAAAAAGGATGGCATCCCCCGTGAGCATCCCCTGTGCTGCATCCTCTATGGTATCGTACGGTGTCACATCTGAAATCCCCATCGCATTCTCATTGAGTACCTGATTTAAGTCTCTGTCCGGCAGCTCCGATAATGCCGCCAGCAGTCTCCCCAAAGCCGTCGTTTCCAGCAGCATATTGCTGACTGCCACCTCAATATATGCCAGAAAACATCGTCTTCTTTTTCCTTTTCCCAGACGCATTTCCTTCATTTTAATATCTGCACTGTCTGCAAACAGCTGTTGAAACTGTTTTATATTCTGCTCAATATCGGTCGAAATTTTTGTATGCTCCATTTTTACATTCCTATCTCTTTTCATCCCATAAGGTGCCTGTATACCTAAAAAAAGACAGACACCAAAAGGTATCTGTCCTTACTATTTCCATCTGTTACATAAACTATTCATTTTCTGCTTCATCCTGACACTGGATTACACTTTTTACTGCCACTGCCTGGTTTTTTACATGCTTGTGCATGGCAAGCGTTGCCGCTTCTTTATCCCTGTTTTTCAGTCCCTCCGCAATCGCATTATGTTCTGCGATCAATACCGGATAATTGTCCGGATTTTTGATATATTCCACACGGTATCGGTAGATCTGCTCCCGCAGATTGTTCAATAACGTCACGAGTTTCGGATTTCCCGTTGATTCAAAAATAACATCGTGGAATTTTACATCCATCTCGGCAATCATTTTCACATCTCCGGTCTTTGTACTGTTTTCAAACTGATCTTTGACTTCTAAAAGTTTTTGCAGCTCTTTCTCCGAAATCTTATCACATGCAATCTTTACGGCAAGTTCATCCAGTGCCTCCCGGATTTCCAGAACATCTTCCATATCTTTGAGCGTCATCTTTGCAACCTCTGCCCCTTTGCGTGGCATGGTTACAGCAAGTCCCTCCTGCTCGAGCATACGGATGGCTTCACGGATCGGTGTACGGCTCACCCCAAGCTTTGCTGCCAGCTGTAACTCCATAAGCCGCTCTCCCGGTTTGAGATCTCCTTTTAAAATTGCCTCTCTTAACGTATTAAATACAACATCTCTCAGTGGCAGATATGCGTCCATATTGAGCGTCAGATCATCTGTCATGTTATCGTCTCCATTTCTGTTTGTGTGAATTATTACTTTCTCCTGTTGTTGTAGATCGTGGTCAGATATACCTGTTTTGCAAGACCGGAGCGTTTCATTTCCCGCAGCGCACGCTTTGCCGTTTCTCCATCTTCAAAAAGACCGAATACGGTAGGACCGCTTCCGCTCATCATGGAAGCTTTGGCACCCGAACGCATCATCTGCTGTTTGATCTCTGCAATTACCGGATAGTTTGGTATCGTAACCGATTCCAGTACATTTCCCATATGTGCACAGACACCGTCAAAATCTTTCTCCCGGATATCTTTCATCAGTGCATCAATATCCGGATGGTTCGTCTGTTCATCCAGCTTCAGGTTCTGATATACAAATTTGGTCGATACAGAAATGGATGGTTTTGCAATCAGCACCGGACATTTGATCATCGGCGGAAGCTGCGTCAGTTTTTCCCCGATTCCTTCTGCTAGTGCCGTTCCACGCATAAGACAGTAAGGAACATCTGCCCCGATCTGTACCCCTCTCTTCATCAGTTCCCTGCGGGACAATCCCAGATCATACAACTGATTCATCGCATACAGCATGGCGGCAGCATCCGTGCTTCCTCCTGCCATCCCCGCCGCTACCGGAATTCTCTTTGTCAGTTTTACGGAAATTCCATCTGTAAGCGCAAACTCTTCCTGTAACAGCCGTGCCGCTTTATAGACCAGATTATTTTCATTTACCGGCAAAAAAGAGAGGTTGGAAACAATCTGTATCTCCGGCTCCCGGATCTTTTGAATCTCCAGAAGATCGTACAGATGAATGGTCTGCATGATCATGCGCACTTCATGATATCCATCTTCCCTGCGCCGGACCACATCCAGTCCCAGATTTATTTTTGCAAGTGCTTTGAGTGTTATTTCATCCATTTGTATTTCCTCAGTATTTTGTATACACCGATTGTACTACAAAAAATACAATCGGTCAAATTCTATTCTCCCTGTTATTCTTTCCACTTTCTTCCGAAAAAATAAGTCACAAAATAGATCACAGATGCGATAATTACAATCATTGGGCCCGTTGCAACGTTTGTATAATAAGACAGAATCAGCCCCATGACGCCCGAGAAAACGGAAAAAATTATCGAAAAGATATGGTATTCCCGCATATTTACCGACAGATTTCTGCTCGATGCCGCCGGAAGGATCAGCAATGCATTGATGATCAGAATACCTACCCACTTGATGGAAAGCATGACAATCAGTGCTACAAGTACCGCAAAAACATAATCCATCAGTTGTACCGGAATCCGCTTGCTCTTTGCCAGTGCCCGGTGAATACAGATGGCATTCAGCCAGTTAAAACAGGTGATCCAGAACAAAATCGTAACGATAAAAATAATAACAAGATACCAGATTTCCTTTTTGGTAATGCTCAGAACATCCCCGACTAAAAGACTCGAATATTTACTGAAATTTCCGCCTTTTGACAGGATTGCCAGACCAATCGCAACCGAACAGGAAGAAAAAACCGAAATAATCGTATCGGTTGATACGGTACTTCTGCTTCCGATTTTGTTTAACAGCAGCGCGAATACAACTGCAAAAATCACCATGGAAATATTCGTATCCGGAATTCCGCATACCACTCCTACAGCAATTCCCGTCAGTGCGGAATGCCCCAAGGCATCCGAAAAATATGCCATTTTTTTATTGACAATCATGGTTCCCATCAGCCCAAACAGTGGTGTAATGATCAGTATTGCGGCCAATGCCATCTTCATAAAACCATAATCCATCCAGGAGGTCCAATCAATCATTTGTCTCATCCTCCTTTATCCATGTTTCTTCTTTTCCCGCAGAAAAAATCCGTTCAAATTCGGAACTTTCGTATACTTCTTTTACCGTTCCCTGCCTGAGGACCGTCTTGTCCAGAAGCACTACATGATCCGCATATCTTGCCACGTAATCCAGATCATGTGAGATCAGAATAATCGCAAGGTCATAATGTTTTTTCAGATAATCCATCGTTTTAAAAAAAAGTTCCATGCCATTCTGGTCAATTCCGGATACCGGCTCATCCAAAAGCAGCAGATTCGGCTCATCCATCACCGCCAGTGCAAGAAGCACTCTCTGCAGCTGTCCTCCGGACAGATTACAAACCTGTTTGTCGATCAGTTCTTCTGCCTCAAAAATGCGCAGATGCGCTTTGATCTTTTCATATAATTTCCGGTTTTTCGGCAGAAACACCGGATATCTCGACTCATAGCTTGCCAGCAGGTCATAGACACTGACCGGTGTATTTTTTTCGATGTTAATCGATTGCGGGACATATCCGATTTTTAAATTCTGCATCCGTCCGTCTTTGGTATCCCGAAACTCAATATCTCCCGTATGCGGGATGTCCCCCAGCATGGCACGGATCAATGTCGATTTTCCGGCACCGTTTTCACCCATCAGTCCCATAATGGTTCCAGGTTTGACATTCATGCTGATATGTTTCAGAACCTTATTTCTACCGAACGATTTGCTCATGCCGTTAATCGATAAGATATATTTATTCTTATCATCTGTCATAGCTGCGCTTCCTTTTCTTAGTAAAGAAGGGTATCATTGCTGACACCCCTCTATAATTTCATTCATTTACGGTAACGATTCAGAAACCTCATCTCGATTTCGCATGGCTCTGAATCGTTGCCATTTACACTTTTATTCTGTCTCAAATTATTTGGAGAGAAGTGATGTATATGCTGCTGCATTATCGGTCTTAACCATGTTAATTGCAAAAGCATCATACTCGCTCGGGTTTCCAAGACGGTTTGTGATATTGGACTCTGTCTGTCCGTCTCCACCGATGTAATCTACCTTCAGGTTCAGCAGATCATCATATTTCTCCAGCAGGGGCTGGTAAGTAGCGCTCAGGAAGTTATCTGCGGAGTTGTAGATATCCAGCTAAACGCTCTTTTCCGGGCTGGTAGTGGCATCCAGCTGGTTGGAAACAGGCC
>OLKF01000305.1_pt1 | contig 8445 bp, 5 predicted proteins | sample 1603841 | NCBI WGS metagenome assembly OLKF01 (sample SAMN02674795, study PRJEB24791) | human gut metagenome, SKBSTL041 | isolation source: stool | host: Homo sapiens | place: USA | reverse complement strand
TACGAATCCTTCGATACCGATGAAGTCGCCTAAATCGAGCAAACGTTTGAACACGGTGTTGTACATCTCCTTGTCCTCGTCCGGGCAGATGTCATCGCGGGTGATATATACCTGGATGCGTCCTTTGGAGTCCTGCAATTCGATGAAAGATGCTTTACCCATGATACGGCGGCTCATGATACGTCCGGCAACGGACACTTGGCGAGGCTCTGCATCGTCGTTGAATTCAGCTTTAATATCGGTAGAGAAAGCATTTGTTACATACTCTGCTGCGGGATAAGGCTCAATGCCCATCGCGCGAAGTTCATTCATGCTGTTGCGACGAATGATTTCTTGTTCACTTAGTTCTAATACGTTCATTTCGCTATATTTCACTCAATTTGGGTACAAAAGTACGAAACATTTTTCAGATAGCGAACCTTTTTCCTTGAAATATAAGGAACGGGGAGTGACATTAATCCTCTCCTTCGGTATCTACCCATTCGATATGCGGGGAGAGGAGGGTGCGTTCCGTCACTTGTCCGCATTGCCCGCGGTAGTATTCGGGGATGAGGCGTATCTGCACCGCAGTGATTTGCGTCGGACTCACTTCTTCTGGGGTGTCTACCCCGGTGCCTTCCGAACGGCAGGTGTAGTAGAACGTCCCGATGCCCTTTAGCTTTACGGAGTGTCCCGAGCTCATCAGCTTGCCCAGCACTTCACCAAGGTTCATTAATACTGCATAAGTATCTCCCGGGGTTACCGTAGACATTTCCGACAATAATCGGGCTATTTCATCCGTTGTATAGGGATGTCCTTTGGTGACGGCTCTTGGGTGCCATTTGTCGTCGCCTTTCTGTTTTACTTTCTTATAGAATGCCATGGGGGCTTGTTGTTATTATGTGTCCGGCTCAACCGGTAGGTCAGGCATGGTTCATACGGTATGAATGTGCCAATCATACGGTATGATTATATCAATCATACGGTATGATTATGGTAATCATATCTTATGATTTATCATTGAATCGCAAAGATAGCATAAATCATCCGCATAGTGTGCAGGTTTAAGGTGTTTTTTCTGCTGTTCTGTTTTAAAAAAAGAGTACCTTTGCACCCGCTAAAAAGAAATAGATATATAATATGGCAGGACAAAAGACTCCCTCGGCGTTGGGGACGGAAAGTATAGGTAAACTCTTGATGCAATATGCCGTTCCGGCAATCATCGCAATGACGGCATCCTCTTTATATAATATGGTAGACAGTATCTTCATCGGTCACGGCGTTGGGACGATGGCTATTTCGGGATTGGCGTTGACTTTCCCGTTGATGAATCTGGCTGCGGCGTTCGGCTCGCTGGTGGGTGTGGGAGCCTCTACACTGATTTCCGTCAAGCTGGGGCAGAGGGATTATGACACGGCACAGCGTGTGCTGGGCAATGTCTTTGTGCTGAACATGGTGCTGGGAGTGGCCTTTACCATCATTGTCATGCTCTTTCTCGACCCGATTCTCTATTTCTTCGGAGGCAGTGACCAGACGGTGGGCTACGCCAGGGATTATATGCAGATTATCCTTTTGGGAAATGCCGTTACGCACCTCTATCTGGGGCTGAATGCAGTGCTACGCTCTTCAGGGCATCCGCAGAAGGCGATGTATGCCACCATAGCCACGGTGGTTATCAATACCATACTCGACCCGGTGTTTATCTATGGTTTCGGCTGGGGCATACGTGGCGCTGCCGTCGCTACCATTGTGGCGCAAGTCATCTCTTTGACGTGGCAGTTCAAGCTTTTCAGCAATAAGGACGAGCTGTTGCATTTCCACCGGGGGATATTCCGTCTGAAACGTAAGATTGTATTCGATTCGCTTGCTATCGGCATGTCTCCTTTCCTGATGAATGTCTGTGCTTGTGCCATCGTTATCGTGATTAATAATAGTTTGCAGGAACATGGAGGCGACATGGCTATCGGTGCTTACGGAATCATCAACCGGTTGCTGACGCTTTATGTCATGATCGTATTGGGACTGACGATGGGCATGCAGCCGATTGTAGGCTACAACTTCGGAGCACAGAAGATAGACCGGGTGAAACAGACGCTAAAGCTGGGAATTATTTCCGGTGTAGTGATTACAAGCAGTGGCTTTCTGATTTGCGAGTTTTTCCCTCATGCAGTATCGGCAGTCTTCACGGATAGTGATGAGTTAATCGGACTTGCGGTGGACGGTCTTCGGTTGACTGTACTTATGTTCCCGTTTGTAGGAGCACAGATTGTAATCGGTAACTTCTTCCAAAGTATAGGCAAAGTAAAAATAAGTATTTTCCTTTCGTTGACGCGGCAGTTGCTTTATTTGCTGCCTTGCCTGTTGTTATTCCCGCATTGGTGGGGACTGAAGGGAATATGGATCAGTCTGCCGGTATCGGACTCTTTAGCATTTATTACGGCAGTTATCAGTCTGATGATTTATATAAAGAAAGTATCGAAAGAACATCCGATAGCGGATAAAGTGGCGGAATAAAGCAAAAAGGACGCTATGCTAAAAGATATATCAGTATGAAAAATATTTAGGCACGAATACACGGATTAAGATTACTTCTGCAATGAATGCATCTCATAAAAGCCGCGTTAATCCGTGCCTAAAAGATAATAATATTCTTATTCGCTCTTTATACTTTTCACCGGATTCTCATTGGCGATGTGCCACGCTTTCAACACAACGCAAACTACGATCAGCAATAAGACAAACAGCGCCGTACCCACAAACAATAACGGGTTCATATAAATCTGTTCGGCAAACTGGTCAAGCCATGCCTTTCCGACAAAATAGGAAACAATGGTACCAATCAATATGGAGGATGCGGAGACATACAGAATCTCGCGTATCAACAGACGCAAAATATGAGAAGCTTCGGCTCCATTCACTTTCCGGATAGCTATTTCTTTGCTTCGACGTTGCGTTTCATCATTCACATATCCGATCAATCCCATTATTACAATCAGCAGAATAAAGCTTGAAGTGATCCAGACTGAATTACGGAAACGATATACACTCTTGTATATATCCTTTATCATACCGTCTACAGAACTGAAATGCAAGGCTACATTCGGAAATGTCTTATCGGCAAACTCGTTCAGACGTTTCAGATTTTCATCATACGGCTCTTTCAAACGGACATCAAATACATGATTGGTATTCTCCGATCCTATCAAGACAATAGGTGCCTGAGTTGAAAAGAAGCTATAGTTGCGGACATCCCGGAAGACACCGACAATCGTACCCTGTATATCATTCAGTTTCTTTCCTACCGCCCCATCTGTCCATTTCATCAGACGTACCAACTCTTCATTCACCAATAAATCGTCCTGTTTCTTAAGAGTGCTGCCTTCGATAATCTTTATTCCCATTACTTCGGGATAGTTATAACTGCAATAATTAAGGTTAAGTGTAGCGATTCTTTTACCGTCATTACTCATCAGTCCGCGTGTCCAGTACTGTCCGATTACTCCGCTTGTAGCAACAGCCACTCCCTCTACCATAGGCTGGCGACGCAGTTCATCGGTGACATGCTCTACCGTTTCTTTCGGCAACCAGGTTCCTGCCTGAACCAGTCCCGGAACGTTTATTCCCATATCGCGGCTCATCAGATGGTTGTATTGCAGGAGCGTTACCAGCAACAGCCCCAAAACAAATGAGACACCTGTGAACTGTATAAACAATAACGAACGTTTCCAACCCGTTTTACCATCAGAGTAACGACGGAACACCTGCGTGACTGGTATACGCGAAAACAGCCGTCCCGGTATGCCACCTGCCAAAAGGAAAAGTATCACAATCGTAAGCAAAGGCACCCATAGTGTCTCCCACGCAAAAAGTGAGGATAGACGGACAGAAAGCAAATCTTCGATTATTTCATGTGCGTTGACTATCAGCAGAAGACTAAGAAGTACGGAAAAGATAACAAGGATTCCTGTTTCTGCCAAAAACATGCCGAAGATATTTCCGGAACTGGCACCACTGCATTTATGTACTCCTACTCCTTTGGCACGACGGCTTAGGGTGGCAATAGATATCAGCATATAATTCATGATGGCCACAAAGAAGATAGCGAATCCCAGAAAGCCATATATGATCAAACGCTTCTGCACATCGGAAGATATCAAATGATACTTCACCAATGGGATGACACTGAAATTCATTTTCCAGTCATCATACTGGGCAGGAGTGTATTTTTCGATTACCCGTTGGATGTTGTCATTCACCTTGTCAATATCCGCAGCATTACGCAGGCGAAGAAACGTGTAAAAGACATCATTTCCCTTCCAGCCATATCCTCCCTGATATCCTCCATCCCGATGGATGGAGACAACAAAGTCGTGAGTGAGCACCGTATTCTCCGGCATATCCTTGTATACACCACGAATAGTAAAATCATTTTGCCTGTCTGCTTTAAGAATTTTACCGATAGGGTCCGCATCTCCAAACGTTTCACGGGCAAAATGCTCTGACACAAACACACTTCCCGGCATGATCATATCTTTCGGGTTCCCTTTTAAGACAGGGATACCAAAAGTCTGGAAGAAACAAGTATCAGCGTATATATAGTTAACGTCCGATAATAATTTGTCTTCGTAATATATACTCATCCCTTGTCCGGTGAGGACACAACTGGCAAACTCTATTTCTTCGGACATATCCTGCGCCAAAGTAGATGCAACCACATCAAAAAGTGTGTAATCATAATTGTTGCCGTCGTCTCCCATTGTCTCCCCCGTGCTAAGGTTAGTGGTCAGGCAACGTGCAATAGCCAGTCGTTCCGGTTCCGGATAGCAACGTTCATAACTCAATTCAAACGCAATCTGCGAAAAGAGCAAAATACCAATAGTAAGTCCCAGCGAAAGAGAAATTACCCTGATGATATTTGTGCCGCGTTCGCGCAGTAAGGTTCGGATGCTATAATAGATTTGTCTCATTGTCGTTCCGGTTTATGCCGTTACACTTGCCACTACACTACCGTCAAACAGATGTACGGTACGATGTGCGAAACTCGCATCGTGCTGTGAGTGCGTTACCATGATAATGGTGGTTCCCTCCTTGTTCAGTTCTGTCAGCAGGTTCATTACTTCCGCGCCATTCTTGGAGTCCAGATTACCGGTAGGCTCATCGGCAAGGATAAGCTTTGGATTAGTCACTACCGCACGGGCAATTGCCACACGTTGTTGCTGACCGCCGGAAAGTTGTTGCGGGAAGTGTTTGGCACGGTGGCTGATATTCATCCTTTTCAAGATGTCTTCTACCATGCGGCGGCGTTCGGAAGATTTGATACCAAGATAGGTCAGCGGAAGTTCTACATTCTCAAAGACATTCAGTTCGTCTATCAGGTTAAAACTCTGAAATACAAAGCCCAGTTTGCCTTTGCGGACGCCGGTACGTTCCTTTTCTTTCAGTCCGGCAACTTCTTCTCCCAATAATCGGTAAGAACCTTCGGTTGGGTTATCCAATAAACCAAGAATATTCAGTAAGGTGGACTTGCCACAGCCCGAAGGTCCCATAATGGCAACAAACTCTCCTTCCTTTACTTCAAGGTTCACGTGATTTAATGCGACTGTCTCTACTTCGGTAGTACGGAATACTTTACTAATGTTTTCAATCTGTATCATCTTGTTCATTTATTATGTTGTTATACTTTTTATTTCTTCTTTATTCGCTCTTTATACTATTGACCGGGTTTTCATTGGCAATCTTCCATGATTTCCAAAGTACACATGCCACAATGACTGCCAGATTTGCAATTGCTATCAGAAGATAGGCAGCCCAACTGAGCGGAACATGTTCGGCAAACAAATCCATCCACATACCATTGACGTACCATGCTGCTACCACTCCGATTAAAACTGCAACAACAGCTACATAAAGCACATCTTTCACCAGCAGTTCCAAGATTCCGGTTGCTTCAGAACCATTCACCTTGCGTATGGCTATCTCCTTGGAACGACGGCGGACCTCATCCGTAGTGTAGCCTATCAATCCCATCAACATCACAAAAAACATTGTTATTGCCGCCAGCATCGTAGCATTACTGAAAACACGAACAGAGTTATAATTCTCTTTGATCATCTGTTGCATCGACCGAAATTCGATAGTCTTATCAGGAAATGCACTCTCCATCTCCTTATTCAGTTTGAGAAGATTCTCGGCAAAAGGTTCTTTCAACCGGACATGGATACAATCACCAAACCTCTTGGTGTGCATAAGCAGCAACGGTTGTTGCGGGCTGGTAAAACTTCCGATGCGATAATCTTTCATCACGCCCACTACCTTACATACGTATCCCGAATTATAAACCGTACGATTCAGTATATTGTTTCCCCAATGCATCCACTCGGCAAAAGTCTCATTGACGACTGTCTCATCGTCACCACGGGGCATACGTCCCTCTTTCAGAACCATCCCCATCATCTTCGGATAATCATCCGGAACACTGCAATAACGGGATGAAAATAGTGACTGTCCGCTTTCATCATTAATAATCGTTCCACTATATCCGTAGACAGGATGATAAGTGGCACTGGACACGGATTCCACATAAGGCATATTCCGGAAAACATTCAAGGCATAATTTCCTTTTTCTTCCTCACCGAAGCTGGCATTGGCCACCACTACACGCTTTGGATTATAACCCAAATCTTTATTCAAGATATAATAATATTGCATCATCACCACATACATCAGTCCGCAAATAAATGCTACACCGGCAAACTGGATAAACAGCAACGGTCGTTTCCAGCCCTTTTTACCTTCCGTGTATCGGCGGAATACCTGAGTAACGGGTATCCTTGCAAACAGTCGTCCCGGCAATACCCCACCCACAACGAAAAGTACAGCCACCGTTAATAAAGGTACCCAAATACGATCCAAGCTGAACAAAGCGCTTAACTTGACAGCTGCCGTATCTTCAAAGAAATCCTGAAAATTCAATAAGATCAATCCCATCAGGATCAGGGCAAACAGAATGATAATCGCTGTTTCCCAAAGAAACATACTCAATATGGTCATGTTTCCTGCCCCATTGCATTTATGCACACCGACCGCTTTCGCCCGATAGGAAAGTGATGAAACAGAAATCAACACATAATTCAATGAAGCGATGAAAAGAATAGTAATACCCAGAATAGTCATGATGTTCCGCATCCGCCTTACATCTTTATTGTCACGGTATACATCACGGATGGGCTTTACAAAAGCGGTATATCCAACCACTTTTTGATCTTCCGCAGGACGATACTTCTGTATCATTGCGTCTATCCGGGCATTCACTACCGACTTATCGGCTCCGGGACGAAAACGGATGAACGCCAGCCAGCTGTCGCCGCCTCTCCATGAGTAATTTCCCCATTTGCGGCTCCATATCGACGGCAGAGAAATCACCGCTTCAGGCCTTACCGTCGCATTCTCCGGTATATCAGCATAGGTGCCTTTTACCGTAAGTTCTATCTCCTTACTGTATGAGATAACCTTGCCTATCGGATTCTCTGTGTCGAACATCTTTCGTGCCAAACGGTCACTCAGGTAAACTACATCTTTTTGGGCTAAATCTTTCACCGGAGTTCCGCTTAAGACCTCGATTCCCATCGTCTGGAAAAAGAGGGAATCTGCCGCCAGCTTTCTGACTTCAAAACGGACACTACCATGATAGAGAGGATCATTCACCCAAAGGCAGTAACTGGTAGCCGCCTCCACTTCTTTGGGAAAGTTTTCAAGAATTGCACCCGCTACCGGTCCGCAATTTTGATCCTGCGGTTCGAGTTGTTCGCCATTCATCGTAAAGATGGAAAAGACTTGATATAAGTTTTCATAATCCTTAAAGCATTTATCAAAGCTCTGCTCAAAAGCCACGCGGGCAAATAATAAAATACTCATTGTCAGCCCAAGCCCTAAAGAAATGACCTTGACAACATTGGAACTACGCCCCCGCAGCAAAGTTCGAATGACATAATAGATTTGTCTCATGATTATATAATATATTCCTGTTTTTTTTATGATGCAGTGCAGATAACGTGCCACAATAGTGAGAATACTCATTCTCAATCATTTATAGTTATCTGTCCTATCATCTACTGTCTAATAATTAGACACATGCGTCTAATTATTAGACAAAGACAATCGTATTTCTTTTCTCAGTGGAAAGTATGCATTAATGCCTATTTATTGTTCCATTTTTCTTATTTCGCCCAAGCAATCGCCCATATCTCAACTGAAAACTCTATCTTCGCATCAAGTTTTCAATTAAATAAATTATTCTATTTATGGTAAACAAGAATTTATACACTCTCCTGGTCTGCCTGCTTCTGGCCGGATGCGATCTGATAGACTACCACCCCTACGATGTACGTATCAGTGGAGAGACAGACGTAAATGCTCATAACATTGAACAAATAGAAGCTAAGTGCAAAGGAAAGACAACCATCCGTT
>OLKF01000269.1_pt1 | contig 8862 bp, 6 predicted proteins | sample 1603841 | NCBI WGS metagenome assembly OLKF01 (sample SAMN02674795, study PRJEB24791) | human gut metagenome, SKBSTL041 | isolation source: stool | host: Homo sapiens | place: USA | reverse complement strand
CCCTGTAAAACTTATAAGTATCCACATTCATCATTACAATGGAAACAAGCGAAACAACCATAGCAACAGCAAACGTTACAATGACTGTAGTAAATGCATACTTCAACTTCATTCCTACCTTCAGTTTTCGGTAAAACTCTTCCATTTTTTTTCGTCCTTCCATTTTCTCTGTTTCTTTCTTTATTCCGCTTTAAAATACTATTTTTATCATACGCCTTTTTTCCTCCCACTGCAATGTTTCTGTCGAAAATATGCGAATTTTATCTTTTTCCACACTCAGAAATTCCCCCCTGGTTTGTCCCCTTTGCATTCCAATAAAATGATGGTACAATGATGACATAGCACAAAACATCTGTTTTACATATATTGTTGGAAATGGAAATGAAATGGAAAAAGCACAGATTCGAATAATCCGAAGCAAAAGAAAAACCGTTGCACTGGAAATCCGTCCGGATTTATCGGTTCTGGTAAGGGCACCTTACTGGATGGCAGACTGGCAGATCCGTAAATTTGTCGATGAAAAATCAGACTGGCTGTATGCCCATCTCCGGGAAATGGAACAAAAACAAAAATTGGAAGCTGCACGCCCGAAAGCCGCACCTTTAAATCCCGAGGAATTGCAGGTGCTTGCAGATGAAGCACTGCGCGTAATTCCGGAACGGGTACAGTTTTATGCCCCGGTTGTCGGCGTGACCTATGGCAGGATCACCATACGAAACCAGCGTACACGCTGGGGAAGCTGCAGTGCAAAGGGCAATCTTAACTTTAACTGCCTGCTGATGAAAGCACCGCCGGAAGTGCTGGATTACGTGGTTGTCCATGAGCTGTGCCACCGGCTGGAGATGAACCATTCACCACGCTTCTGGGCACAGGTGGAGCGTGTGCTTCCAGACTATAAGGTTTCCCGCAAATGGTTACGGGAACATGGCAATGAGCTTATGGATTTAAACCCATAAGAAGGAGATACCGGTATTCCTGCATCTCCTTCCTGCTTTCATGTTATTTTTTACATGTAATATCGTTCTGTTCTCAATTACTTTCTATTGTATAAGTCCCCTCTTCAAAATTTACATGCAATTCGGCATATGCCTCGTCATATTCCCAGCGGATTTCCAGAGAACTCTCCTCTCCGGAGATTGTCACCTCTGCACCTTCCGAAAATGCCTTATGGGTATTCCTCATACGGATTAGCGCAAGCTGTTTTTGAACCACATCTTTTTTCAGTCCTTCCGCGATCTGATCAACGGAAAGATTTGTCCGGTTGATTTCCTTATGTCCGGATTCCCCTGCACGCTGCACCGCTTCATGGTCATTTTTTCCGGCAAACAGATCCAGATACCAGATCTGCGGTTTGCCCGGCATAAACATCTGGATGGCCCGCGCCAGAAGCATTTTTTCATCCGACTCTCCCAATGCACTGTAGTACGTGGCATTTACCTGATAATACAGATTCTTTTGTCCATGTAAATTTTTGACCATGCCTCCGCGGGATACAATCCGGTCAATTAACGACTGGATCTCCTCTTTTGGAAGCAGTCCCTTTAAATCCAGAAGCGGGATGCCGTCGTGACAGCCAAGCATGTTGACCGTGGAGATCTTCTTTGCCACGATCTCCTCTGCCCATGCTGCAAGGTACGTTCCGCGCCGGTTCTCAATCGCATCAATGACCAGTCCCGGCAGGAAAAAGTCATAGGTTGCATAGCCTTTTTCTGCAAGTGTCTCATATATTTTTTCATCATACGCTGCGTGGATCTCCGGCAAAAGCGTAAGTCCCAAAGGTTCTGCCAGCGCATGAATCTTCTGTAAAAGTTCCCATGTCTCCGGATCATTGAGGAAGTTTTTCTTTCCCGGTGTCTTCGGCGCATAGGCAAAGGCATCCAGCCGCACGATCGCCGCTCCGTAAGAAGCTATTTTCTCCAATGTTTCACGATAAAACTCCCACACCTTTGGCGACTGGATGTTTACATCCATCTGTCCAAGATAGTGTCTGCCATGCACTTCCTGATAAAAGGTATTCCAGTACGGCACCTTTTTTCCATCCGGAAATTCCACCATCAGGATCGGCAGCCCGGGTTTGCGGAAAAACATCTGCTTCAGGCAGCTTTCCTCCGGCTGGATATAGCCTTCCTCCGTCATGGTTCCATGCCCTTCCCAGAAATGGTTCCAGTCGATGAAAAAATTGCGGTACGCAGAATCCTCCCCTTTTTCCACAAGATCCCGAAACTGCGGGGACTGTGCGGAAGCATGGTTTAAAATAAAATCCAGTTTCAGGTCGATTCCCATATCCTTTAACTGTTCAAGGTCTTTCCGGTTGGCAAGCTGCTCATTCAGGTCATAGTCGATCACGGAAAATCCCCGGTCGAGATCGGAATGGTACAGACTCGGCAGAATGTAAAAGGAAGAAAATACATCCTGCATTGCCTCAGTTTTTAGCAATGTTACAATATCTCCCAGATTTCCTCCAAGGCTGTCGGGATATGCATTGAGCATCGGTTTATGGTTCATAAACTCTTCCGTCCTTTCCCACGATTAATCCTGCATTTTTGCGCTGCACTTCAAGTTTTTCCTGTTCCAGTTCTACCACGCGGCAGATAAACGGGCTTGCGGCATTCTCATCGCGGTTTCTGCGGATGCGCCGCTCCTTTGTCTCCTCCGGGGAACTTTCCAGAAAGACGGATAGATCCACACCATGTAAATCGTCACTGCCTCCGTGCGTCCACTCCAGAAGCAATACAGATATTCCTGAAAAATCGGTTTCTTCTGATGAAATCTCACCATCTTCCCGTCCCAAATGCCGCAATGTGATCGTATCTTTTCCCTCATGAAATGCCGCAAGCACTTCATTGATCCGGTCGAAGTCAATCTCTTTCTTTGTTCCGAGATATCCACGCAGTCCGTCTTCCCCGGTTTCTTTATACACACGCATCCGTTCTTCATCGTTGCGTTTTGGAATCCGGTGTGGATAATCATCGCCCGAGAGCAGATAGCATCCGGTTCCGTCATTTAAAAAGTACTGCTGCAATGCCGTTGCAAGTGTTGTTTTTCCAGAACCGGAGCCACCGTAAATGCTGATGACCACCCGTTTTTCGGCATTCCTGTCACACAATTTCTGCACTTTTTCATATAATCTTCCCGCCTCTTTCAGTTCTGTAAAAGCAAACTGATATGCCTCATATTCTCTGGTAAACGGTGGAAGCGGAATTCCCGCATGCATCAGTGCTGCACCGGAATACTGTCTGCCGCTCTGTTCTTCCAGATACACGGCATCCGGTTTTAACCCACGCAGGCGGACATAAACGGTCGCCTGATTTGCCTCTGCCATAAGACGCACTACGCTTACCAGTGCATGATCCTGTTGCTCTGAGACGGACATCCATGCCGCAATTTCATCCGTAAACGGATCCGACAGCCGCCAGTACGTTCCCTCGTTAATGAGCGTTTCATACTTCTTGTACGTTTTGATCTGCTCCCGGATCTGCTGTTTTTCCTCATCCGATAAAAGCGCCGGGTTTAATTCGTAACCGAAAGTTCCCGCCATCGCCGTCACCCCACGGGTATGGAAACTTGTCACCCGTCCGGTCTGGTGATTTGGCACCGCCGAAACATGCGCCCCCATCGCGGAAACCGGATAGAAAAACGAAGTTCCGTACTGGATTCTTGTGCGGTTGATCGCATCGGTATTGTCGCTGCACCAGATCTGTGGGGAATAATAAAGCATTCCCGCGTCAAACCTGCCGCCGCCACCGCTGCATCCCTCCAGCAGAAGATCCGGATAGCGGCTGCACAGGTGTTCCAGAAAATCATAGACACCAAGCACATAATCATAGGAAAGATTTCCGGCATAAACATCTGCCATGCTGCGGTTCATATCCCACTTGACATAATCAATTTTTCCCTGATCGAGCACGGCACAGATCTGGTCAAATACACAGTCGCGCACTTCTTTTCTGGAAAAATCAAGCAGTAGCTGGTTTCTCGAGCGCACCGGCTTTTTCCCCGGAATCTGAATTGCCCAGTCCGGATGTGCCCGGTAAAGGTCGCTGTCTTCATTGACCATCTCCGGCTCAATCCAGATGCCAAATTTCACGCCCTGCTCATGCACACGGGTAATAAGATCTGCCAGACTGCCCCCCAGTTTCTTTTCGTTGACCTGCCAGTCCCCAAGGGAAGAATTGTCATCATTTCTTTTCCCGAACCAGCCGTCATCCATCACTACCATATCAATTCCAAGGGAAGCGGCTTCTTTTGCCAGATCCACAATCGTATCTCCCGTAAAATCGAAATAGGCTGCCTCCCAGCTGTTGATCAGTACCGGGCGCTGCATATGGACATATTTGCTGCGGCACACATGGTTGCGGATGCAGTTATGATATTGCTGCGACAGTGCAGACAATCCGTCTGCCGAATAAGACAAAATGACTTCCGGTACCGTAAAGGTTTCTCCTTCCGCAAGCGGATAGGAAAACAGTTCTTCATTTAATCCGAGAAGCAGGCGCGTCTGGTTGAACTGATCTTTTTCTGCCTCACAGGAAAAATTTCCGCTGTATACAAACAGCATTCCATAGCAGCTGCCTGCGGTCTCTGTTGTTCCTTTTTCTGCCAAAATCACTGCCGGATTATACTGATGGCTTGACGTTCCCCTGCGGCTGCCAAACGCAATGGTTCCATGCCCCAGCGGCGTACGCTCCAGATTGCGCTCCATGGCATGCTTTCCATAAAACCGCAGGACATCAAAATCTCCCTGTACAAAATCCAGACAGGCTGCCGCTGCCTTTTCGATCGTAATCTGTCCGGTTCCCATATTTTTAATCCGGACACTCCTTGTAATGATATCTGTTTCTTCTAAAACACCATACAGCAGATGCACTTCAACCTGTGCGTTTTCATCTGCAAGGACTATTTCCAGTGTCTGTGCTTCGTTTTCATCTGCCCAGACAGCCGGAAGTCCCTGTAACTGATACTTGCCGCTTCGGATCTCATAGCTCTTAAAAAGCAGATCCGCACTTTCCACCCCTTTTTCATTTTTGATATTCAGCGCAATATTGCGGTAATCCCCAGTTCCAATGGAAGGATACTCCTGTGGCAGCGCATCCAGCGAATATGTGCGGTCCATGCCCGCTGCATAAGGATTTCCGGAAAATCCGCGGTCTGCATAGGTTAAGACATAATCCATGGAACTGTTTGTTTTTTCCCCGTAGTACAGATGCAGCAGATATCCCAGTGGGTCGACCTGCATCTGATAGGTTGTATGCGCTGTATGCAGGGTAAAGATTTTTTTATTTGGATTGTATATAATTGCCATAGAAGCCACCTCGTTTTATTTTTTATCCTTTGACTGCACCGTTTGCCACACCATTTAAAATCTGTTTCTGACAGATCATATAAAAGATCAGGATCGGGATCAGTGCCAGAATATAGGAGGCAAACGCCAGATTGTAATTAGTTCCAAACTGTGTCTGGAAGTTAAGCTGTGCAAGCGGCAGCGTATTCTGTCCGGTTCCGGACATGATCACAAGCGGTGTCATAACATCGTTCCATGTTCCAAGGGTTGTCAGAATCGCAACCGTCGCATGCATCGGTTTCATCATCGGGAATACCACTCTCCAGTAAGTCGTCCAGGTACTTGCCCCATCAATATCTGCTGCTTCTTCGAGTGCTTCCGGAATATTTTTTAAATATCCACTGTAAAGCAGGACATTCATTGGCATGTAAAATACCAGATACAACACGATGACACCGGCACGGTTTCCAAGTCCCATGTGTGCCGTCTGTTTTACCAGAGGCATCATTAAGATGGAAAATGGAACAAACATACCACTGACAATATACAGATAGATAAAACGGAAACTTTTTCTTCTTGCCATGCCCCGCCCGATCACATAGCCTGCAATCGAGTGGATCAGAATTGCCAGTACGATCGTTACCAGAGTGATCAGTAAACTGTTTCCAAGAGAACGCCAGAAATCGGTCACTTCCATTGCCTGACGGAAGTTTTCAAAACTCCATTGTTTCGGGAAAGAAAGTGCACCCGCCACATCGTTTGTCATCTCACTTGGTTTCTTAAACGCAATGATCGCTGCCATATACAGTGGAAAAAATACGGTAACCGTCCCCAAAATCAGAACAATCGTAAGTACCCGGTTTGTTTTCTGTTTTTCTTTCATCATAACTGCTCCTCCTTCTTATTCATGACTGTCATCTGGAAAAGTGAAATTGCCACAATCACAATAAAGAAAATAACTGCATTTGCACTCTGGAATCCAAACTGTCCGCCATCCATACCATTTTTATAAATCAGGTAAGAGATCGATTCGGTGCTCTGTGCCGGACCTCCCTTGGTCAATGACATGATCTGGTCGAATACCATGAGGAAATTCTTTGTGCTCAGTACCAGATTGATCGTCACAAACGGCATCACCAGTGGAAATGTTACTTTCCAGAACTGCTTCCATTTACTGGCTCCGTCAAGCATACTCGCCTCGTAGACTTCCTCCGGTACAGTCTGCAGACCGGAAATATAGATGATGGTATTCATGGCAACTGCCTGCCATACACCGACAATCAGCACACCAATCCATGCGTATTTTTCACTTGCAAGAATACTGTTCTGTAAAAATCCAATATGGAACACATTTCCCACAGTTGGAAGAATGTAAGTAAAAATAAAACTGAAGATATAGCCGATGACAAGTCCTCCTAAAATATTCGGTACAAAATAAATACCGCGCAATGCACTTTTAAAACGGATTGCACTGTTTAATCCAACTGCCATGATCAGACTTAGCACATTTACCAGTATCGTTCCTGCCAGTGCATATTTAAACGTAAACAAATAGCTTTTTCCCACGCGGGAATCCGTAAACAGATCTGCATAGTTCCGGAACCCGACATAATCGTACGTTCCGTATCCTTTATAATTGGTAAAGCTGTAAATCACACCTTTGATCATTGGAAGTGTATTGAATGCAAAAAATAAGATCACAACCGGTATAACAACCGCCCAGAATGTTTTGTCCCTGTTTGACATTTTCTTTTTCATTGTGCATCCTCCTGTTCTTTCTGATAATCCTGTACTTTCCGAATCAGATCCCGGTTATAGCGCTTCCAGTCGGAATCAAATTTTTTCAAAAACTTTTCCTGTGCATTGTCGCTTGTATCCAGCAGGAACGTCTGGATCATGGCATCCACACTCATCTCACTCGGATAATGGTGATCCTGATAATCTGCCATGCGGTTGTTTTCAATGTAAGGACGCATATCCTCGAGTGTTTCCGGAATTGCAAAATCCCCGTCTTTGCAGGCAATTCCGCCCTGATCATCCAGATAAATCTGAATGGTTTCATCGTCATACAGATATTTTAAAACTTCATATGCTGCTTCTTTGTTTTTGCACGCTTTCATCACAGAAAACTGTAAATCAATTCCTGAATTTAATACATTGTCTGATTCCTCATCATTTGCAGGAAATGTAAAAGAGCCGATATTCATATCCGGATTGACCGATTTGATCTGCGGGATCGCATAGCTTCCGATCGGATACATGGCAGATTCCCCGCGGGCAAATGCTGTACAGGCATCGTTATAACCGTATGCATACGGATTTTTTTCGGCGTAATCCAAAAGCGCACGCATCTTTTCTGCTACCGGTCCATACGTATCGGAAAATGTGGTATTTCCCATATTTACCTGATTGTAGGTATCCGAATCGGTAAGTCCGACTGCCAGCGCATTCCACGGAGCCAGACAGGTCCAGGTATCTTTAAAGCCCAGATACAGCGGAAGTGTTCCGCTCTGTTTTATTTCATCACACAGTGTGGTAAATTCCTGCCAGGTGGTCGGAACTTTCCAGCCATTTTCCTCAAACAGATCTTTGTTATATAAAATTCCTGCCGCGTTTGCCACATATGGAAGTGCATACGTGCCATCCTTTGGAATAAACTCCAGTTCCTTATCCATATCCAGATATGCCTGTTTTATGGTCTGGACTTCATCCAGATCGGAAATATCATCAAACAGATCTGCATCTAAAAAGTTGGAATAGTTGATGTCTCCTCCGATTGCGATGATATCCGGATAATCCTCCCGGATAAAACGTGTCTTTAAAATGGTCATTGCTTCGTTTGGAGATGAAATCGTCAGATGGATGTCATCATGTGTTTCATTGAACCGCTTTTCAATCTTTTCAAATGCCTTAACTGCTTCCGGTTTGTAGGAAACCACTTCGATTTCTGTTTTCCCGTCTGACCTTTTTTCACTTCCGCATCCGGCAAGACCCATCATACACATGCCAAGTGCAAGCACCGCTGCAACACGGCGGAAAATATTTCTTTTTGCCATATTCCTCTCTCCTTTTCTTAAATATATCCGCTTGCCTTTTTGATAATCTGATTATAACATACCTTTATGCGTCCTTAAATATCTACATTTTTTCAGTTTTATACCGAAATGCAATATTTTATGCTATAATAGACATTGATGTCGCATTTTGGTATATAAGGAGTATTTTATGAGCAATATATTATTTAATATTTTTCCGAATGAAAATTTTATTGATCTGTGTATGTATCAGTTTGGATATGAACAGTGTGATCCCGGTCATTCTTTTGGTCCTGCCACACGCAATCACTATCTGTTCCATTACATTCTTTCCGGAACCGGAACCCTTATGGCTGACAATGCAAAAGGTGAAACACAGACCTATTCCATAAAAAGCGGGCAGGGATTTATTATTTTTCCCGGTCAGATCAACACCTACATTGCCGATAAACAGCTTCCCTGGGAATATATGTGGATTGAATTTGATGGCTTGCGTATAAAAGAAGCTTTAAGTGTCACAGATTTGTGTAAAGATGCGCCCATTTA
>OLKF01000262.1_pt1 | contig 8923 bp, 5 predicted proteins | sample 1603841 | NCBI WGS metagenome assembly OLKF01 (sample SAMN02674795, study PRJEB24791) | human gut metagenome, SKBSTL041 | isolation source: stool | host: Homo sapiens | place: USA | reverse complement strand
TCAATGGCAAGGCTGGCCACCAGCGGCTTATCGGTCGTCTGGGTGCCGTTAAAGGCAACACGCACCATTTTGCGGCCGGGCAGCAGCTCGCGCTCCGGCGTGCCCGCCGGGAACACCAGCCGCTTGGCAGCGTCGGAATGCGGGTTCGAGAAGATATCCCGCACGCTGCCCTGCTCCACCACGGTGCCGTTATCCAAAATGGCAACATGGCTGCACACATCCTCCACCACGCTCATCTGGTGGGTAATGATAACCACCGTAATGCCCATTTCGCGGTTGATCTTCTGGATCAGCTGCAAAATGGCGTGGGTGGTGTTGGGGTCCAGGGCACTGGTGGCTTCGTCACACAGCAACACCTTGGGGTTGGTGGCCAGGGCACGCGCAATGGCAATGCGCTGCTTTTGCCCGCCGGAAAGCTGCGCCGGGTAAGCGTCCGCCTTGTCCGGCAGGCCAACCAGCTCCAGCAGCTCCCTGGCGCGGGCTGTGGCCTCCTCCTGACGCTGCTTGGTGCGGCGCTTGATGCGGCAGACCGAGCAGATGCCCTCGGAGCTGTTCGGCGCGATGGGCTTGCCGCAGTCGGCGCAGAGGGTCTTGCTGCATTTGTAGATGCTCACCGGGCCGAGGGTGGTCAGCTGGCGCAGCTTCATGCCGTCGATGCCGCTGTTCGAGCAGGCTGCGACACAGACGCCGCACTCGCTGCACTTCCACGGCGTGACGACCACGCGGGTCTGCCCGTCGGGCAGGTCCTCCAGCTTGAGCGCGCCGGAGCGGCAGGCCTTTTCGCACTTGCCGCAGCCGAAGCACTTCTGGGTGAAATTGGGCAGATACCAGCCGTAGCGCAGCGGCGTCTCGGAGGCAGCCTTGAGCTGCTTGGTCCGCTGGTGGAGCATGAGGCGGAAGTCGGCGGCGCTGTCCTCCTCGCTGCGCAGGCCGGGCAGCATCTGCAGCAGCTTCTTGGTGCCGGCGCGGGAGCCTTCGGTCATGTGGGAGAACATCTCCCGGCGGCTCAGCTCCTGCACATGGTAGGGGGCGTCCTCCTGCTGGTAGGCCAGCGTGACCCGGCTCTCGAAGAGCTGGGGGCCGAGGAACTCCACGAGGCGGGTCAGCTCCTTGCGCAGCTGGGCAGCGCAGGCGTCGTTCTCGCACTCGCCGCAGGGGGTCAGGTCCAGCACGAGCTTCTTGTTCAGGGCGAGATAGGCCAGCGTCTCCCACGAGAAGGCGGCCACGCAGGCGCGGACGGCGGTATTCTTCCGGCTGCTCTTCTCGCAGCCCAGCCAGAGGGTGTCATTGTCGGTGTCGGCCAGCGAGGTGTCCCGCTGCACCTGTTCGGGCGAGGGCACGATGCAGCCCGAGCGGCAGACCGAGACGCAGAGGCCGCAGTCGGTGCAGGGGTCCCAGTCCTTGACGAGGTTGGGGCGGGTGAAGATGGCGTCGCCGTAGGGGCAGATGTCCTTGCAGTCGGTGCAGGGGGTGCGGTGGGGGTGGAGGTTCCAGCACTGGCGGCGGACGACCTCGGGATGGGAGGTCTTCATCAGGGCATCCATGGCATAGCGGGTAAACAGACCCATAGCGGTATCACTCCTTTTCGGGGGCATCGGTCACGGTGGTGACCTGAGCGTTATCCAGCAGGAAGCGCTGCACCTTCTTTGCGGCCAGCGCAGCGGCCACAGCGTCCTCGGCCAGTGCCTTGCGGATCTCGGCTTCGGGGGTATCCTGCAGCTGGGAGAGGCGGCGGTACTCCGCGTTGACCTCCTCGGGGTGGACGACGATGCCCTCGGCCTCGGCGATGGCCCGGGCTGCCAGCACGAAGCGGATGCGGCTCTCGGCCTGTGCGCGGTAGTCCTTCTCGAGGGCTTCCGGGGTGGTGTGGCTGTTCTTGCAGTGCTGCTCGAGGGTGATGCCGCTGCGGGAGAGGCGCTCGGTCAGCAGCTTCATCTCGTTCCGGGCCGTGCGGTCGAGGATCTCGGCGGGCAGGTCTACGGTCATGTTGGCACCGGCCATGTCCAGCAGCTGCTTTCCGGCGGCGCGGTCGGCGCCCTCCTCGTGGATCTTCTGCTTCTTGGCGCGGAGGTCGGCCTTCAGCGCGTCGAGGGAGTCGAAGCCCAGACTCCTGGCGAAAGCCTCATCCGGTGCGGGCGTGACCTTCTCGGCCAGAGAGCGGAGCTCGATCTCGAACTGTGCGGTCTTGCCGGACAGCTCCGGCAGGCGGAAGTCCTGCGGGTAGGTAAAGTCGAAGCGGAACACCTCGCCGGCACGGTGGCCGTAGATGGCCTGCTCGGCGGCGGGCATCAGCTTGCCGTCGCCCAGCACGACCATGACCTTCTCCATCCGGCTGTCGGGGATCTCCTTGCCGTCCATGTAGCCGACAAAATCCAGCAGGGCACGGAAGCCGCGCTTGGCCGGGGCGGTGGTGGGGTGGTAGACGGCGTGCATCCGGGTCTGATGCAGCACCTCGATGTCCACGGTCTTGTCGGTGACAGGGCGGACATGGCGGGTGACGGCGAGGCCCTTGTACTGGCCCAGCGTTACTTCGGGCAGATTCTTTTTCTTCTGTTCCATAGCGGCATACTCCTTATGACATAAGCAGCCCGGCGTGCGGCGCTGCGAGTTTTATAACAATACGTTGAATTATACACGTTTTCAGTAAAAAGGGCAAGGTCACAGCCCGTGGGCGGTGAGCCACGCTTCGGCCACCTGCGAGAACATCTCGGGATACTGGGCATCCTCTGCGGCAAAGGCGCTCAGATAATACTCCACCTCTGCGCGGGTGGGGGCGGCGGTGCGCCGCCAGATGGTGAAGGTGGTGCCGTTGCCCATGTCGAAGCTCTGCTCAAAGGTGAAGGCGTCGTCCTTTGCGGCGAGGAAGCGCTCGTTGAGCTTGATGGACATCTCCCCGCTGCCCGCATAGGTCTGGGGGAAGGGGTCGCAGGTGATGACGTACTTCGCCTCGAAGAACTGCATGGGGAAGTTGTGGGTGCCGGGCACCGAGAAGCCGAAAGCCAGCTTGTCGTTGATGGAAGCCTCCGGCAGGCGGCAGTTCTTGAAGTGGTCGGGGTTGTAGAGCATATCGTGGGGGATCATGTAGCACAGCTCCCCCTCATCGCAGTGGGTGTCGATCCAGTCGGCGATGGTCTGGATCTGGCCGATGTCTTTCCGATCGTAGATGAGCTTGTCCAGCGAGATGAAATACCGGGTGGCGGGGGTCTGGATGGGAAAGTGCTCGATGACGAAGCCCGGCATGGCCAGCGTGGTCAGGGGCGAGCAGCGCACCGACATGGACAGCACCAGCACGAAGGCCCAGCAGCCCAGTTTGAGGGTGCGATGGCGCTGGATGCCCTCGGCCAGTGCGGCTGCACCCAGCAGGAAGAGGAGAAAATACCCCGGCAGGAAGAGCAGGAACTGATGGGAGCCGGTGTTCTGGACCCGGGTGAAGAGCAGCAGGCTCACGACCAGCTCGCACCCTGCCAGACAGGGCAGAGCGGGCAGCTTTCGCTTTGCTGCAAAGACGAGGCCCAGCGCGATAAGGATGAGATTGAACAGGCCCAGCCGTCCGAGGTGGTAGAATGCCTCGAGGGCCAGACCGCCGCCGTTATAGTAGGAATAGCGGCCCGCGTAGTTATAGGTGAGGATGTGGGACACCATGGGCCAGAGCAGGATGACCATGGCGGCGACGGACGCAAGGCCGAAGAGGATGAGGTTCTTCCCCCGGCGGAGGGCGGCAGAGACCGCGCCGCCCTTTGCCAGCCGCACACAGCCTGCGACGAGCAGCAGCACATAGGCGAAATAGTAGCCCACCACGAAGTAGAGGAACCACCGGCGGGCGAGGATGATGGCGGCGGTGGCGAGGAAGATAAGGCCGAACCGGGCCGGTTCGAGGGTGTCAAAACGGAAGTCCAGCGTCAGCAGCAGGATGGCGAAGGCGAAGATGAGGCCGAACCAGTCCGGCTGTGCCAGCACGGCGCTCATCCGCAGGAAGGGATAAGCCGCCGTCAGGGTCATGCCGAAGAGGAAGTAATACATCCGGTTCTTCACGTTCAGGAGCTGGCCGACCTTCACCACGAGGCCAGCCAGAAGCACCAGCAGGGTCGGCAGGATGCAGAACACCTGACTGAAGGAGTAGGCGTCGCCGGTGTGGTCGGTCAGGCAGAAGGGAAACTCGGTGAAGAGGGTGATGAAGTTGGTGTAATCGTCGGCCATCGAGCCGAAGAGATAACGGAGGCCCCCACCGGTGCTCTGGGCAAAAGCGGCTTCGGCGTCATATTGCTTGAGCAGGTAGTTGGCGTAGTCCCAGACGTAGATAAAGCTCCGGCTCGATAACGTCCAGTAGAAATAGACGACGGCCACGGCCCAGATGCCGAAGACGACGGCTTTGTGGAAGAAGTCCAGCTCTGCACCTGCCACACGGAGAACGCAGAGGGCCAGAACAAAGAGCCCCACGCTGGCCCAGAGACTGAGCAGCGGAAAAAAGAACGGGCTGGCCGGGACACCGACCCCCAAAAAGAGGAGCGCCACGGCACAGAGGCCGAGGTCCAGCCCTGCCCATTGCAGGGGCGAGAGCCGACGGAGAGCAGCAGATGGCATAGAAAGATGATTCCTTTCGTTCAGCTTGTAAAAAGGGTGAAGCACACAACTTTCCATCTAACAGTATAACGGCTCCGTCAAGGCTTGTCCAGCCGCAGAGGGCGCTGAAACGCAGAATATCCCGCCACATTCTCAGCAGACGGGATATTCTTTACCAAATATTACTTTTTGGAGTTGTGCGCTGCGGCGTCAGCCTTGGCGTTCTGGGTGCGTGCGGCCTTGCGGCGTGCGGCAGCGGCCCGCCGTGCACTGGCCTGTGCGGCCTCGGGGCGGGGCGCTTCGGGGGTGAGCCGGAACATCCGGCCGCCCATGGCAGGCAGGTCCACCGTGAGGGTGTAGTCCCGGCCATAGACGCCGCCGTCGGTGGTGTGGAGGGCCTTGGGCTTCGACTTGTCCGCACCGCCCCAGCAGGGGGCTTCGGTGTTCAACAGCTCTTCTGCCCCGGCGGGAAAGCGCAGGTAGAGGGGAAACTTCTTGTGGGCGGTGTTCTGGGTGTTCATGACGCAGAGGATGGTCTGGCCTGCGCCCTTGCGCAGCCATGCATACATGCCCTCGTCCCGGCTCTCGCTGGCGACCCACTCAAAGCACCGGGGGTCATATTCGCCCGCATAGAGGGCAGGCTGGGTGGCGTAGAGGCGGCTGAGGGAGGCAAAATACTTCTGGAAGGCGTCGTGGAAGGGATACTGGAGCAGGCCCCAGTCCAACTCCCGCTTTTCGTCCCACTCCCGGAAATGGGCGATCTCGTTGCCCATGAAGTTGAGCTTTTTGCCCGGGTGAGCATACATATAAAAATAGAGGGTGCGTAGCTGGGCGCATTTTTCCTCGTAGGTGCCCCAGAGCTTGTCGATGATGGTCTTTTTGCCGTGGACGACTTCGTCGTGGCTCAGGGCCAGCAGGTACAGCTCATTGTAGAAATAGTGCATACTGAAGATGATCTTTCCGTATGCATTGGGCCGCTCGCCGAAGGGGGTGGCAAAGTAGTCCAGCGTGTCGTGCATCCAGCCCATGTCCCACTTGTAGTCGAAGCCGATGCCGTCGTAGCGGGTGGGGGCCGTCACCTTGAGGAAGTTGGTGGAGTCCTCAGCCATGTAGATGCCGGTGGGCCAGCGCTCGTTCAGGCCGTGGTTGAGGTTCCGCAGGAAGGTGACTGCGCCCTCGTTGACGCCCCGGGCGGGGTCGCCCTGCCAGTAGAGGGCGCGGGAGATGGCGTCCATCCGGATGCCGTCGCAATGGTAGACCTCCATCCAGAGGGCGGCGGCGCTGCTGAGGAAGCTGCACACCTCCCGGCGGTAGTAGTTGAAATTGCAGGTGCCCCACTCGCTGTGGCCCACATCGCTGTCGTACTCGTAGAGGTGGGTGCCGTCGAAGTTGGCCAGCGCGTCGGCGTTGGCGGCAAAGTGGACGGGGACGAAGTCCATGATGACGCCGATGCCCATCCGGTGGCAGGCGTTGACGAAGGCGGCGAACTGGGCCGGGGTGCCGTACCGGCTGGTGACGGCGAAGTAGCCGATGGTCTGGTAGCCCCAGCTGCCGTCGAAGGGGTGCTCGGCCAGCGGCAGCAGCTCCACATGGGTGAAGTGGTGCTCCAGCAGCCACGGGATCAGCTCCCGGGTCAGCTCTTCGTAGTCGTACCAGCCGTCCGAGCCGTCGGGCCGGGTGGAGCCGGGCTTATGTTTCCAGCTGCCGACGTGCAGCTCGTAGATGTTCATGGGCAGGTTGCGGCACTTGTCCCGCCGCTCCATCCACGCGCTGTCGTCAAAGGCGAAATCCAGCTTGGTCAGGCGGCTGGCGTTGGCGGGGCGGACTTCGGAGGCAAAGGCGTAGGGGTCGGCCCGCATAACGACGCTGCCGTCGGCGCCGTGGATGCGGTATTTGTAGAGGTCGCCCTCGCACAGCCCGGCCACAAAGCCGCTCCATACGCCGGTGTCGGCCTTCTGGAGAGAGATGCCGGCACCCCAGCCGTCAAAGCCGCCGCAGACCTCCACGGCGGTCGCGCCGGGTGCCCAGACGGCAAAGCGCCAGCCCTCTTCGCCGCGATCGCCCTGCCAAGGGTGTGCGCCGAGGACGTGGTAGGCGTCGAAGCAGTCGCCGCTGAAGAAGGAACGGGGGATAGAGGGAAGATTCATACGAAAGACTCCTTTTATCGCGATTTTTACAGAGAACGTGTACGATGGAATATGTAAAATGAGAAATATACAACACTTTTATCACACTTTTGTCGGAAAATGTGCTATACTGAATAGGACACAGATGTACTTTTGTCGGAAAAGTACTCTGCTGTAACTTTTTGAAAACAGGAGCGGTACAGACAATGGCTTGGTATGACAATGCGGTATTCTATCACATCTATCCTCTGGGACTGTGCGGCTGCGCGCATGAAAATGACGGGCAGCCTGTCCCCGGGGCATTCAAGAAGCTGGATGAGTGGGCAGAGCACGCGGCGGAGCTTGGCTGTACGGCAATCTATATCGGCCCTCTGTTCGAGAGCGGCTCCCACGGCTATGACACCATCGACTACCGGCAGGTAGACCGGCGGCTGGGCACCAATGAGGAGTTCAAAAAATTCGTCGCCGACTGCCATGCGCGGGGCCAGCGGGTCATCGTGGACGGCGTGTTCAACCATGTGGGCCGCGATTTCTTCGCCTTCCGGGAGCTGAAGGAGCACCGCGAGAACGCCCGCTATAAGGACTGGTTCTGCGATGTGAATTTCTGGGGCAACAACGAGTACAACGACGGCTTTTCCTACGGAAACTGGGGCGGCTTCAATCTGCTGGTCAAGCTGAACCAGCGCAACCCGGAGGTGCAGAACTACCACTACGATACCATCCGCTTCTGGGTGGATGAATTTGACATTGACGGCATCCGTCTGGACGCAGCCGATGTGCTGGACTTTGACTTTATGCGCGGTCTGCGCCGCCTTGCCAACGAGGTAAAGCCAGAGTTCTGGCTGATGGGTGAGGTGATCCACGGCGATTACAGCCGCTGGGCAAACCCGGAGATGCTGCACTCGGTCACGAACTACGAGCTGCACAAGGGCCTGTGGAGCGGCCACAACGACCACAACTATTTCGAGATCGCCCACACCATGCGCCGTCTGCAGGGCCTGTGCCACGATACCCGGCTGTATCTGTTCTCGGACAACCACGATGTGGAGCGCCTGCCCAACAAGCTGCGCAACCGGGAGCACATCCGCCACATTGCAATTCTAGTATATACGCTTTGGGGCATTCCGTCCATCTATTATGGCTCAGAATTTGGCATTGAAGGCAAAAAAGAGTGGGGAAGCGATTGGCCGCTGCGCCCCTGCCTGGAACTTTCCGACTTCAAGGACGCTGAGACCACCAACCCTGTCACCAGCGTGTATGCCGCACTGGGCAGACTGAAGGCGGAGCTGCCGGAGCTGACCGACGGCGAGGTGAAAGAGCTGCAGCTCACCACCCAGTGCTATGCCTTTGCCCGGGTGCTGGATGGAAAGGCCTGCGTCGTGGTGCTGAACAACGGCGACAGTCCCGCACAGCTGGAATTCCAGCTGCCGGTGGAGGCATCCTCTGCAAAGGACCTGTTGGCCGACACGGTGGGCGCACAGCCCGTTTTGACCAGCATGGAGTGGGGCCGCATGAAAGTGCAGCTGCCCTCCAATTATGCTACCATCCTGCAGCTGGAAAAGTAAACGCATTCTTGCATGATCCGCCGTCTTTTGCTACAATAAGAGCATAATACCGTAAAGCGGAAAGGAAGCTTTGAAAACCATGAATGCAGCGCAGCGCAGAGAATCCATTCTGAAACGGCTCAGCGGGGCCGAAGCACCGGTCAGTGCCAGCGCACTGGCGGCTTTGCTGGGGGTCTCGCGCCAGATCGTGGTGGGGGATGTGGCTCTGCTGCGGGCAGGCGGTGCGCAGATCGATGCAACGCCCCGGGGCTATCAGCTGCATCCGGCGGAAAAAGGCTATACCGCCATTCTGGCCTGCGTGCACAGCACCGAGGACGAGATGCGCACCGAGCTGTACACCGTGGTGGATCAGGGCGGCATCGTGGTGGATGTGGCCGTGGAGAACCCGCTTTACGGTGAGCTGCGCGGCAACCTCAACCTCGCCAGCCGGTACGACGTGGACCATTTTATCCAGCAGGCGGCGGACACGCCCGAGTGCCTGCTGAGCCGGATGACCGGCGGTGTGCATCTGCACACCCTGAGCTGCCCCACGCCGGAGGCGTTCCGCCGCATCGAAGCGGCACTGGACGCCAAGGGCCTGCTCTATAAAAAAGAAGAATAAGGGACCTGCTTTCATTGTAAAAAATCCGCGGGGTCTTGTCCATCGACGAAAGACGAAAACCGTTGGATAAT
>OLKF01000245.1_pt1 | contig 9230 bp, 11 predicted proteins | sample 1603841 | NCBI WGS metagenome assembly OLKF01 (sample SAMN02674795, study PRJEB24791) | human gut metagenome, SKBSTL041 | isolation source: stool | host: Homo sapiens | place: USA | reverse complement strand
CTCCTTTTATTTTTAAGACTTCCTTAGATGGTATTCTATTCGATGATCCTATAAAGAAACTTAATAAAGGAATTATGATATCCCAAAGTATAGGCTGGAAGCCCACTACCCTACCTCTTCAAATGGATGGTTATCTAGCGTGGTTTCATACGGATGATTACAATAGCCGGGTCAGTTCGTATGAGAAGAATATATTGTATGCCTTTAATATGCCCTCTTTTTATGGGGATGGGATGCGGTTTGCCCTTACCTTTCGTCTGGATATTTGGAAACGTTTATCCTTATCCGCGAAACTGGCTCACACCCATTATTGGGACAGGGATTTGATAGGTACTGATACGGAGGAGATAAGCGGTTCTGATAAAACAGATCTTTATGCTTTGCTTCGCTGGAAATTTTAGAGTAGATTTGCGTGGGTAAAAACAAACAGCGCTATGTCTACAATTCTTTTTGATAAAATTGTATTTGGCCCGATACATAGTCGGCGCCTAGGTGTCTCTTTAGGGATGAATTTACTTCCTACAGACGGGAAATTATGCTCTTTTAATTGCATTTATTGCGAATGTGGATTGAATGAGAATCATAGGACCCATAGTAAACTGCCTACTCGTACGGAAGTGAGGGAAGCCTTAGAGCAAAAACTAAGTTCCATGAAAGCGGAAGGGATCGCTCCGGATGTAATTACGTTTGCCGGAAACGGAGAGCCTACGATACACCCGGAATTCGGTGGAATCATTGATGATACGGTCGCTATCCGGGATCGGTTTTTCCCTGACGCTAAAATCGCCGTACTTTCTAACTCTACGATGCTCCATAAAGAGGAAGTCTTTCAAGCCTTGAATAAAATAGAGGATAACATATTGAAACTGGATTCTGTATTAGACAGTCGGATTCGGCAGATAGATGTACCTAATTCTCCGGCGTTTAATTTCGAGTCTTTATTAAAACAATTATGTCGTTTTAACGGAAACTTGATTATACAGACCATGTTCTTGAAGGGGGAAGTGAATGGGAAATCGGTTAATAATATGACAGAAGAGGAGATAGCGGGCTGGATTTCCGCCTTAAAACAAATCCGTCCGAAACAAGTCATGATTTATACGATAGACAGGGAGACCCCGGTTAAAGCTTTGAAAAAAGCTACTAAAGAAGAATTAGATGCGATTGCGGAACGGGCCCGGAAGGAGGGTTTTGACGTGACGGTATCTTATTAAACTAACTAATTTAGAGAAACACAATAAGTAGTATGAGAACATTCAGTAAAAAGAAAAAATTGCCTCGACTCTTGACGCTTTGTGGAGCGGTAGCGGTCTCAGCATTGCTAGGGGGATGTGGGCAGAGCGGTGTTCCGGCGGAATCTTTCGATCGGTCGGATTATTATACCAGAGGTATCGGTTCGTATCCGGGAGATCCGGGGGAGGATTTTTCTCCTTCATTACGTCCGGATTATTCCACGTATCGTAACATAGCTCTTTTGCGTAGCGCTTACAACTCCTCCAGTTATGATTACAATCTAACGGCTCAACTGGTGACGGATGGTGTTATTAGCGATAAACAGCCTCAGTATCTCGATCTCTCCACGCAAAATGGGGATATCGCTCGTCGTGAGCGTGAGTGGATGATCGATCAAGGTCCTTATTCTCGTAATGCGGTTACAGGCGAGGATGCCTATTTCCTGTTCACGCTGAATAACTGGAAAGAGAAAGCCGACAAGGTACAATTTCGTGGCAGCGTGGCTTATGACGAGAATAAGATTAAGGATGGATATGAGATTGTTTGCGAGGGATCGAATGATGGAAATACTTGGACGGAATTGGCTGCCTTAAAGGGTAAAGGTATGCCGGGTAAGGCCAGCAAGTATAAGGCCCATTCGGACCCGAATAAGAATAGCTGGGATCCGGGTACGTTGCCCACCCGTATGTTGAATGAGACTTTGACATTCGATCAACCGGGTGAATATGCTTATTATCGGATGCGATTGAAAATGGAAGGTGCCGCTTATTGGGCATTCTTCGAGATGAATTTCTATAACCAAGATAAGTTGATAGATTTGCTTCCTTCCAAATTCTTTAATAGCGCTTGGATGAGTGCCACGACAGGAGAGGAGTGGGTCTATGTAGACTTGGGTAGCCAATCCGAATTCGACAAAGTAAAATTACATTGGATCAATAAAGCGATCAAGGGTAAGATTCAAGTTTCCGACGACGCGAAACAATGGGTTGACATAGCGAATCTTCCGGGTGGAGATGCTAATCTGGATGAGATCAAGCTAAAAGGAAAGGGCCGCTACGTACGGGTATGGATGGAGCAACCGGCTAATGACGGACGCTATATCTTAAGCGAGATAGAGGTGATGGGTAAAGGTGGCTTGCTTGCCCAACCGGCTGCTGCTCCGGCTTCTACAAAAGACGAGATCCGTTTATCGGGTGGAAACTGGAAAGTACAACGAGCTTCCGAGGTAACCGCTTCTGGTGAGGAAATATCGAAACCTTCTTTCTCTCCGGAAAATTGGATCGTGGCGACCGTACCGGGAACGGTATTGAGCAGTTATAAGAATATCGGAGCTATCCCGAATCCGAATTACGCGGATAACTTGATGCAGATATCCGAGTCATTCTTCAACTCTAATTTCTGGTATAGGGATGAGTTTGAGGTACCCGAAGGATTCAAGCAAGATCGTTTGTTCTTGAATTTCGATGGTATCAACTGGAAAGCGAATGTATATTTAAACGGTAACAAGATCGGCCGTATCGAGGGAGCGTTTATCCGGGGTGTATTTGACGTTACAGACAGGGTCGTACCGGGTAAGAACGTTGTCGCGGTGGAGATCATCAAGAATGAGCATATCGGAGCTATCAAGGAGAAATGTGAGAAGAATACGGATTTCAACGGTGGTATCTTAGGCGCTGATAACCCGACCTTCCACGCTTCGATCGGTTGGGATTGGATCTCGACGATCCGTGGTCGTAATATCGGTATTTGGGATGATGTGTACTTGACTTCTACAGGCAAGGTAACGATTCAAGACCCGTTCGTACAGGTTGTATTACCGTTGCCGGATACGACTTCCGCTACCTTGACTCCGGAAGTGATCGTGAAGAACCATGATGCCGCTCCCGTGAAGGGTATATTGACAGGAAAGATCGGTGATATCACTTTCGAGCAACCGGTGGAATTGGCCGCCAACGAGGAGAAGAGCGTTGCTTTCGACCCGAATACCTTTAGCCAATTGAAGGTTCAGAATCCACGTTTGTGGTGGCCTAAAGGGTACGGATCTCCTTATTTATACGACGCTAATTTCACCTTTAAGGTAGGTGATAAGGTATCCGACTCTGAGGATTTCAAGGTAGGTATCCGACAAATGACCTTCAATGAGAATAATAGTATCTTGAGTCTCTTTATCAATGGTCGTCGTTTTATAGGCCGTGGCGGTAACTGGGGATTTGGTGAGTCTAATCTGAATTACCGGGGTCGTGAGTACGATATCGCCGTGGCTTACCATGCCGATATGAACTTTACGATGATGCGTAACTGGGTAGGACAGATTGGCGATAAAGAATTATATGAGGCTTGCGACCGTCATGGTATCATGATCTGGCAAGATTTCTGGTTGGCGAATCCTTCCGACGGACCCGATCCTTATGATCCGGAGATGTTTATCGCTAATGCTGAGGATTATGTGAAACGTTTCCGTAACCATGCCTCTATCGGTATTTATTGCGGGCGCAACGAGGGCTTCCCGCCGGAGCAGATCGACAAGGCTTTACGCCGTATCGTGAAAGAGGATCATCCGGGCTTACATTATATCTCCAGCTCGGCGGATGAGGTGGTAAGTGGCCATGGCCCGTACCGTGCGCTTCCTGTTAAAGAATACTTTAGCTTGAAGAATGGTAGTGATAAGTTCCATAGTGAGCGGGGTATGCCTAACGTGATGAATTACGAGAGCTTGGTTCGTACTTTCTCTCCGGAAGCGCTTTGGCCGCAAAACGCTCAATGGGGACAACACGATTATACGATGGAAGGCGCCCAGTCTTGCGCTTCTTTCAACGCTATCATCGAAAAGGGCTTTGGCAAGCCGAACAACGCCAAGGAATTCGCCGATCTGGCTCAGTGGGTAAACTATGATGGTTACCGGGGTATGTTCGAATCGAGAAGCTTGAACCGTAAGGGATTATTGCTGTGGATGACGCATCCGGCATGGCCTTCTATGGTATGGCAGACCTATGACTATTATTTCGAGCCTACCGCCGCTTATTTTGGCTGTAAGAAAGCTTCCGAGCCTTTGCATATCCAATGGAATCCGGTTACGGACGAGATCGAGGTAGTGAACTATAGCGCCGGCGTACGTAATGGTTTGACGGCAAAGGCTCAAATCATCAATATGGACGGTTCTATTTCATGGGAAAACGAGGTTTCCGTGGATAGTAAGGAAGATACGACCAACAAATGTATGAAACTGGATTTCCCAGCTAGCGTATCCAGCGCTCATTTCGTCAAGTTGACGTTGACCGAGAACGGTAAGATCGTATCGGATAACTTCTATCTGCGTGGCGTAGAGGAAGGCAATTACCAAGCTCTGCGTGAGATGCCAAAGGTTACTTTACAATCCAACGTGACAACCAATAAGGGTAATGACGGTACTTGGACCGTTATCGCTACCTTAGAGAATACTTCATCCACCCCGGCTCTAATGATTCGTGTGAATGTAGTGGGCGAGAAGGATGGCGAGCAATTCCTCCCCGTCTTCTATAGCGATAACTATTTCTCATTGCTCCCGGGCGAGAAGAAAGAGATCAACATCCATTGGAAAGATGTAGATACGAGAGGCGAGACTCCGAAGGTGGTTATCTCCGGTTATAATGTAGAGTAATAGATAGATTAATCCTCTAGGTCAAAAGATTTTGATCTAGGGGATTTTTTATATCCAAATGCATACCTTTGTGAAAATTTTATCTTTAACTACATGTGAGAATTGAATATGAATTTGAAGGAATATCTTAATAAACCTACGTACGCTATAGATAGACCATGGGTGATCGTTCTGTTAAACTCGATGGTAGTGGCGTTAATACTCGCTATTTTCGAGCCTTTTCACTATCGGCTAAATAGCGTGATACAGTTTTGGGTATTATGGTGTTTCGTAGGCTTGACATTTATATTTTCTGTTGTCGCTTTTGTCTTGTTTCCTAAATTATTCAAACGTTTTTATGATCCTGAACGATGGACTATTGGTAAAAACTTACTACATTGTTCCTGCTTTTTGTTATTTTTGGGACTCGCTTGTTTCATTTATGACTATTACTTCTTGATGCGAATGGACTTTTGGAGTGATTTAGATACGACTATTTTTTATAAAATGTTGCTTATAGATGTGTCAGCGGCGATCACGATTGTTATTATTCCCCTTATTTTCGGATTTTTCATTATAGAGAATAATGCTTTGAAACGTAATTTGCAAGAAGCGAAAAGGATGAATAAACTATTATCCGAACGAAATATACAAGAAGAGAAAGGGGGTGATGCCATAATCCTGTCCGGCGATACAAAAGAATCGATTTGCGTACTTCCGGATAATATTATGTATATGGAATCTTCTGGTAATTATGTAGATGTCTGTTATAGAGAGGAAGGGAATATGAAGCATAAACTTCTCCGTTCCACGATCAAGCAAATGGATGAGATGATGGAGAAATATGGTTGTTTTGTCCGTTGTCACCGGGCTTATATCGTAAACGTGAATAAAATCATGAACATAAACGGTAATGCGCAAGGCTACCGTTTGAATTTGGAGGATACACAACAAGAGATTCCTGTCTCACGTACCTATCTAAAAGACTTTAAGAGTTTTCTTAATAAGGAAAACTAGGTTGTATTTTATCCCTAAAACTTGTGATAAGGCACAGATTTCCATGTTTTATCACCAAATCTTGACATCTATCCCTATTGTTTGACTGGCTTTTTTACCCACTTTATATTTGCTGAAAAATCAATTGCAAAAATAATCAGCGATATGGAAAAGTCAGTAGTAAAAAAGATTCTTATTAATGTTATGTTGTTATTATTTGTGGCTGTCAATGGATCGGCGCAATTTATCACCGGCTCAATTACGGATCGTCAGGGTTTACCTGTGGAATTTGCTAAGGTAATTATATACGACTTTGCACTATCTCTAAAATAATAAAAGGACACATGATTATGTATCCTTTTATTATTCAATCGTTTTTCTCATTTTTCTTTCCCTTTCCTTCTTTTTTAACGCTCCAAGAAAGAGTTTTCCGAAAAAGAGGATCACGGGGATCTGTTTTCGGATTATAGCCGAATATGTTATCAGCTATTCTCTTCATCTCCTTCTCGATTTCTAAAGAATTACATTTCCAAGTATGTTTTATATCTTCTAGGTCTTTCTTTTTTTTCATGCCGCTACATTTTTTAACTGTGAATACCTTAATCGGTGTCCGATATTCTGCAAAAGTACGTCGAATCTTTCACATTCGGAAAGATGTTTGGTATTATACCTAAAAGCTGATGAGTCCACGTATCTTTGCAGATGTTTCCTAGACACCCAATGATGGACGCCCTTCAACGTTCTCTTTAGGTGTCCCCAGAATCCTTCGATCGTATTAGTATGTCTATCCCCAATGACGTAAGCGCCTTTCTTATGATAGACTACACCGTGATCGTATAGGTTAGGATCTAAGTTTCTATAAGCTTGCCATTCATCCGAGAAGATTGTAGATCCCGGACATACAACATCATTGATGATCGGGAGCAAGGTTCCGGCTTTCGTATCGCTAACAACCTTAGCTATAACAAAGCCTTCTCGTTGCAGCATACCAAATACCGGGACCTTGTCCTTACAACTCCTGCCTCTTGCGTTTCTTACCTTCTTACTACTATGCCTATTCTTATTCAATCCCCCTATATAAGTCTCATCTACCTCAACCTCTCCGTTTAGACATTGGCTGGCATCTATATTGAAACAATTCTGGATACGTTGCAACATAAACCAAGCCGTCTTTTGTGTTACGTTAATGAACTTAGCCAACTGAACGGAAGAGACACCCTTCTTAGCGTTTATGACGATATAGCAAGCCAACATCCATTTCCTCAACGACACTTTCGTGTTCTCGAAGATCGTGTTTGTCCGGACATTGAAATACTTTCCCGTATTCTTGCACTTGTAACGGTTTCCCTTACATTTATAAACTTTTGAGTCCGGATCGTATGGAGACACGACATGATCACCCCACCTCCTCTTTTCAAGAAAGTCTATACATGACTGTTCGGTTGGGAAGAATTTCACGAACTCATCAATAGATTTAAAATGATTCTGTTCAAACATAACGATCTGATTTTTACCTCATAAAGATAATAAATTCGTTCCAAACCAGCAATCAAACCAGAATCCAATACAATCATATTAAAATTGTTTTAGTTTTAATTAGGATTGTTTAGAAATAAGATTGCTATATTTGAAAATAAACTTTAAAATCTAATGTTATGGAAAATAAAGAATTAAGCTATATTATGATTGATCGAACCGAGAATGCTATTGATGTTGACCCTAATAGTTTGTTAGACAATTTGTTTTATGACTATAAATTAAAACCGGGTAATATTATTGAGGTATCTATTAAGATACATGATAATATACGCTATAAATCAATTGTTATTACAGGACTATTTGAAATAAAAAATCAAATACTAGAAGAGAATACTCATCTTTTAATAGCGAAAATTATATATAACTTCTTTGTTGAAGAAGTTGGTAAAATTGAAACTGAAAGGGAATCCCCATTTATAGGTAAAGTATCAGAAGATGAGGTTTACAGTAATATTAAAAACAATAAAAACTAGGTTCTTAGATGACGAGGCATTCTACCTACTCCACAAAGTTTACCATCCTCTGATTTGACAATCTTTATTCCATTAATGGAATGGTAAATGTTTCTTGTAGGATCATTTAAAAATTCTTTAAAATTTGCCAATTCTTCATCTAATAAAAAAAATTCTTTTTTGCAAAGTCCAATGTCCATATTTGCGGTTTTTTAAAAAGTTAATAAATATAATAAAACAAAAGCGGGACTAGCCTAAATCTAATCCCGCTTATCTTTTAATTTTACTGTTTAGTCTACTCATCCATTATTCTGAATAGCTCAAATGAGTAAGTATCCTCATGTGTTAAGCCATGTCCAGCGTCCCAGATCCCGTGATGTGTTAGGATCATATAAGATTTTCCTTTCATTTCCACGGTCCACTCTGAGTATATTGCATTATCAAACTCCTTATCAAAAACTATACTCATCGTATTTGGATCAAATTCATATGTGAATCCATCTACGCTAATAGTATTGTTTCTTCTATCAGTTGTTTTTTCATACCCAGTCCCGTCTTCAAAGAACGCATATACCATTTGTTCTTTGCCTGCTTCTCGAAGCCACATTCCTACGATAGAGGTATTATTGCCAACTACATTTTCGACACTAAAACGATCGTCATCGTGGCAAGAAATAAGTAGGAAACATGATACCGCTAATAAGTATATGATACGTTTCATGTTAATCCCCATAAACCGTTATCGTATACTTGGCGAACAGCCCTAAGACGCTTGTTGACTTCTGATCAATATGACTAATCTTTGTGATACCGCCGTCTTTAGCCGCTTTTTGTACGCTTGCGTCCCCGAATGCGAACCAGCCCAAGACGCTTGTTGCCGTAGCCTCCCCTTTCTTAGATCCTAAAGGATTTGAAGTTACCGAGACTGGTGATTGAGTCTCTTGATAAACATAACCTGTTACCGGAGACTTTACCGCTGCGCAACTTGATAACAAGAATGCCGTACTGATAAATAAGAATGCTTTTTTCATTGTGTGTTTGTTTTTGCCCTCCCTGTCCCCTTCGTTCGGTGGTTCCTAAATAAAAGAAGCGTGGGGACTATTGGATGTTACCGTATTTGAGGCTCTGGACTGCCCACCACTCGATAACAAACAACAGCCCCACGCCTTATGATTGTGTATAGTTTGCCCCTAGAGGTATAAATATAACAACATAGGCGTAGGAGGCATCTTTGTCTATTATCCCGAGTGGTTGAAATTGTCCAGATTTCAAATACGAGATAATATCTTAACGCTTCTACGTCTTTATTCTAATACGTGGGGCAAAGATATAGATATTTAGAAACGCAAACAACCCTATGACATACTTTTTAATGCTTTATCATAGGGGCGATC
>OLKF01000217.1_pt1 | contig 9523 bp, 5 predicted proteins | sample 1603841 | NCBI WGS metagenome assembly OLKF01 (sample SAMN02674795, study PRJEB24791) | human gut metagenome, SKBSTL041 | isolation source: stool | host: Homo sapiens | place: USA | reverse complement strand
CCCGAATTCCATGCTTGCATCCCAGTAACTGTTTCCGACACGCTGCAGTTTTCCGAATTCCGACTGTGCAATCACTGCCTGAATGGATGGAGAAGCCTTAACCGCATCCGAATCCGCTGCCTTTGTATTGGAAGGTCCCTGTCCGTTCATCTCAAACCGGACAGTCTGGTTCTGCTCATTGGTCAACCAGTCTGCCAGTTTTGCTGCCCACTGTGGATTTGCCGAATAAGCACTGACTCCCATCAGCTTATAGCCGGTAAAGGAAGCCATCTGTACCTGTTTTCCTGCCACGGTATAGGTCGGAAGCTTGGCTGCGCCAATATCATCTCCCCAGATCTTTTTCAGTTCGGTCTCACTCCATACACCGCTTACCCCTGCAATTACACTGCCTTTTTTTGCACCTTTAATAAAATCTTCATTCACCGCATTTTCAAATCCACTGCTGGAACTGATATCAAGCATCGCCTGCGCAATATCCACGCCTTTGATATCCCCTTCGGTGGAATTCCATTCACAGTGGTTTGTCACATTGTCATCATTGATACCGAAATCCAGTCCTGTATTTCCGAAAAACGAATACAGATACCAGCCGGAAGACCAGTCCATCATAAACTTCTTATGATTTTTTTCTGCTACTTTTAAAATGCCGTCAAGGGTTTTGACATCCGAATCACTCAGGTACTTTTTGTTATAATACAGAAAATACCCATTGTCTGCAGTCATGGGATATGCATAAAGCGTATCATCGACTGTGGCAGCGTCTATTGCGCCCTCCACATTTGCTTTTTTCACTTCGTCTGCATTCGGAACCGGATACAATGCACCACCGGCCGCCATAGAAGCCACCTGGTCATCTGCAAGGATAAACACATCAGCTGCGTTATGCACATCTCCAAGCACATTGTCACGCGTATCGGAATCCGCATTCTGTTCCAGAGTGATATCAAAAGTTGCCTGCCCCTTATACTCTTCTTTGAAACTGTCGATCATCTTATTCAACGCATCATACGTTGATTCCTCTGCCCACACTCTCAGTTTTACCGTTCCGCTCGTCCTGTCCGTCTCCTGTGCACTGCCCTGCGTGGTCTCCGTTGCACCCTGAGGTACCGCCGATGCGCAGCCGCCCAGCATGGACACAGCAAAGATTCCTGCCAGCATGGCTGACAATAACCTCTTTCTCTTCATAAAGTCTCTCCCTTTCTTCATGTCGTTTCCACCTTTTGTTGTATATACACAAATTTCACAGTGGATTTACTGTTATTATACTATAAATATTTGCAAAAAACAGGTAAAATTGCATTTTTATTGCGCATTTTTACCTGTTTTTTGCGTTTTTATTATATTCTTTTATACGTTATCAGTGATAGATTATTTCAACATGTTTTCCAGTGCCGTCTTCGCCTGTGCAATGGCATCCGGAATACCAGCCGGATTCTTTCCACCGGCCTGTGCCATATTCGGACGTCCACCGCCGCCACCGCCGACGTTTCCGGCGATCGCCTTGATCAGATTACCGGCATGTGCCCCCTGCTTCATCGCTGCATCGGTTGCCATGGCAATCAGGTTTACCTTTCCGTCACAATCGGATGCGATCACTACGACGCCCTCACCGATCTTGTCCTTCAGCTGGTCACCGAGATCACGCAGACCATTCATATCCACACCAGATACGCTGGTTGCCAGAAGCTTCACACCTTTGACATCCTCGATCTGATTCATCACATCCCCAAGTGCATCCTTGGCTGCCCTGCTCTTTAACGCCTCGTTCTCGCTCTGCAGATCTTTCATCTCTGCGGTCAGATGCTCCAGACGTTCCTTAAGGTTTGCAGCCGGTATCTTCTGTTTCTGTGCACATGCCCCCAGCATCAGGCACAGGAGCATAACAACAACTGATAATTTCATTGCCGATTTGGTTTTATTCTGCCTGTTCCATAGATTAAACGCTCCGCCACAAAACATCCTGCCAATTATAACTGTGATCCGTTTCGTTCTCATCCATAAACCTCTTTCTTATGATCCACATATTTTACATATTTTTTAAGATTACCTTACGGTTTCATTTATGTAAATAGTATGGTTTCAAAATTAAAGAAATATTTATTTTTATTGCTCTGTTTTTGGAACATTCAGCAACGCTTTCGGCAGATATCACATCTGTCCTGAAAAGCAAAGTAACCGAATGAATTGCTTCTTATGCCACATGGATTCAGGTTTTATTCGGAAATGTTTTGTTATTCTTTTTTACTCCGTCTCCCTCAGCCGCTCCACAATCGTCTGCTTTCCAACCACACAATAGACCACAAGCGGAACCCCCGCGCCGATCACGGTAAAGATCAGTGCCGCAAGCACGACCGGACCGATGGTATACTGAAACCGGAAAAACCAGAACATTTTTTCAATCATCTTTCCCATAAACGGTTCAGATGCCACAACAAGAATAAGCGAAATGACAATCGCCGCAAACGTATACAACAGTCCCTCATACACAAGCATCCGCTTCAACTGGTGTCTGGTCATGCCAACCGACTGCAGCACAGCAAACTCCCTGCGCCTTGCAATCATCCCCGTGAGGATGGCATTCAGGAAATTTAATGTTCCGACCACGGCAATCACACCGGAGAGAACACCTCCAAGCAGCAGAAACATCCCACGGAACGAATCAAACTCTTTTTCGTAGGAAAATTTCGATTCATAGCTGTACAGCGGCTCGACCTGTTCCGTATAATTTTTCAAAAAACTTTCCATTGCTCTTGCACTCTGATTGTTTTTCATATCAAACATCATATGCATGACATCTTTTGTCCCGGTATCTTTGATAAACGTATCGCTTCCAAGCACAAACTGCGGTGATCCATAATACCGGCAGCTCATCACGGAAGGCACCAGAATCTCCGCCACCACCGTATAGGTTTTTTGTGTATAATCATCTGCTTCCACGTCACATGCACCTTCGTAGCTGTCAATCTCTTCCTCCGGGATCTCTTTTCCAGTCTCTGCATTAAAATATTTCCAACTGTTTACATACCTGAGTGTCACCTGATCGCCCACCCCGGCCCAGTTACTGTGATCAACTTTTTTGTCATAATCATCCTGCATATAGACTGCTGCAATGGCATTCTCCTGATCCAGAGCTGTGACATCGCCTTTGAGCACCTTTACTTTCTGAAGCGGGAATGCATCCATTCCATACAACTGAATATCGTCATAATAACTGCCATCATCTGCCTGTTCCTTCCAATTGAAATAACCCTTTTCCTGCTCTTTTGTCATGGTATGTCCCATGGATGTAAAATACGCCAGCATATCTTTTTTCTTTATTTTTTCCAAAACCCGGGTTGTCTGTCCGTAGACACATCCACTCTCTTTAACACCATTTTGCGCGAGCACGGTCTGCATTGCAGAATCTTCCACCGCTTCATCGGAAGAATGAAATCGTTTCTGCACGTTAAAATAATCCGCATTGGCAAACATAAAATCGCTCACACAGAAGTGTTTCAAATACAGATCCATATCAAATCCGTTTGCAAACATAACGGTCAGATTTAAAAGAACAACCGCAAGGGAGAGGGAAATGACAACAAGAACCGTTTTCTTCCGGTTTCGTCCCACATTTGCCCATGCCATACGCCCCAAAGATGCCGGCTTTTTTGCCGCTTTTGCTTTTTTTCGGCCACAGTCTGCCTCCGTATAGCGCACCGCTTCGACCGGGGATACCTTTGCAGCGATCCGCCCCGGCTTATTGCAGGATAAAAATACGGTGACCAGTGAAAAAAGTGCTGCTCCCACAAATACCCACGCATGCAATTTTATAACCGCTGTCGTGTAACTCGTCTGTGCCATGACAGCCGGTGCCAGTCCCACGCCGATTCCAAATCCCAGAAGAAGTCCAGCCGGAATTCCAATGCCTGATAAAAGGACTGCCTGCAGCCGGATGATCCGCTTGAGCTGCCGCCCGGTCATGCCGATCGTTTTTAACAGTCCGTAGAAACGGATATCGTTGGCAACGGAAATCTGAAACACATTGTAAATGACCAGGTAGCCGGTAAATACAATGAGCACAAGCAATGCCACAATGGCTGCAATGCTTTCCGCATTCAGATTGCTGCTCGACTGCGCACCGGTATAGCCCCAGTTTACACCAAATGCAATATAGCCCGGTTTGGAAGCATCTTCTGACTGAAATCCACAGTCTCTGATCACCTGCCGCATATTTTTTTCGATATGAAGTGCATTCCCAAACATAACGTCAAGTGACCATTTTCCACTCTCTTCATCCTCCCCGATCTCCACATGCTGCAATGTCTTTTTCACATAACTTTCTGGCACGATCACATTGCTTGCCTGGGAAACTCCGTTGTAATCCCACCAGCCGGAGAGAACAAACTCCTGCGTCACCGTTTTCGGTTCTGACTGACCTCCTCCGATCTGATACGTCACGGTAAATTTTGTGCCGATTTTGGGCTGTACTCCTAACAGTTTTAACACCCGGGTATCTGTCATCGCCTCATTGCTTCCCTCTTTGGGACGATGTCCGTGCGTTGGTGTGCAAAAATAATGTTTTACTTCATGCGCATCCATATAGCTGACTTCCACCTGTGTCTTGCGAAATGCATCCCCGGTTCCCATTCCTAAAAACAACCGCGCACCTGTCTCCCGAATGAGCGGATCTTTTTTTAAGGTTTCCATCTGTTCTTCCGTCAGTTTCTTAAAAGACCCGTGCGCATCGCCTCCGGCCATAAGAAAGTTGGACTGCTGGAACGAATCATTGATGGAAATTGCAATCGTAAACAGCGCGGTAAACAGCATCGTGGTCAGCATAATTGCAATCACGGCAATCAGGTTTCTCATTTTAAAAGCCCGCAGACTGCGCACGGCAACGGTACGCACACAGGCACGGTTTTTTACCTGCATCATAATGCCTCACCTGCTTTCCCGGTCACAATCCGTCCATCCTCGATACGAATGATCCGGTCTGCAAGCTGTGCGATCTCCTCGTTGTGTGTGATCATCACAATGGTCTGCGCAAATTTGGTGCTAGTTGTTTTGAGCAGCCCCATCACATCCTGTGAGGTACGGCTGTCGAGATTTCCGGTCGGTTCATCTGCTAATAAAATCGCCGGTTTGGCTGCGAGTGCCCGCGCGATCGCCACGCGCTGCTGCTGTCCTCCCGAAAGCTGGTTTGGCAGCACGTTTAATTTTTCTTTCAGTCCGAGTGCCTCTGCAATCTCCCCGATAAATGCATTGTCCACGGTTTTTCCGTCAAGCTGCAGCGGCAGCACAATGTTTTCATAGACAGACAGCACCGGAACTAAATTAAAGGACTGAAAGACAAATCCGATTTTTCTTCTGCGGAAAATCGTCAGTTCTTCATCCTTTAATGCAAAGATGTCTTTGCCGTCCACATAGACTTTGCCGGATGTTGCCCGGTCGAGTCCTCCAAGCATATGTAAAAGCGTCGATTTTCCCGATCCGGAGGTTCCTACCACCGCGACAAATTCTCCGTTTTCCACCGACAGGTTTACCCCCGCCAGCGCGTGCACGGCTGTTTCCCCCGTGCCATACTGTTTTTTCAAATCTCTGGTTTCCAAAATGACCATCCTGTAATCTCCTTTTGCTCCTGATTTGGCATTTCCTGCCTTCTTTTAAGATTGTCGCACAGAATTCTTTCGAGAATCTGTCCCGGAAACAAAAGATTCTTACAGTTTTGACACAATTGCCGTTGGAAAATACAGCCCAAACGTTGAGCCTGCCCCAGGCACGGACGAAAGCCGGATATATCCGCCCTGCTGCTGCATGATAAAACGTGCCAGATACAGTCCGATCCCCACACCGCTCTTTTCGGCAACCGCGTTTCCCCTGTAAAAACGCCCAAATACCGCCGCATGCTCCTCCTCACCGATGCCGATTCCCGTATCCGTCACTTCCACGCAGGCAAACAGTTCATAGGAACAGAGTTTTATGGTAATCCCTCCTGTGTTCGTATATTTGATCGCATTATCGAGAATATTTCCCAGTGCTTCCATGGACCATTTCTTATCAAAGTACGCATAAACCGGTGCGTCTTCCTCTGCTTTTTTCGTCCCGGAAAACGCAATCGCAAGTCCTTTGGCGGCTGCTTTTTCCCGGTAACTTTCCATACCGTCTACCACCAATTCTGTCAGCGGCTGCCGGATTGGATGCAACACAAAAACGCCTGTCTCAAGCCTTGAAAGTTTGACAAGCGCATCCATTAAAAACTGTAATTTTTCACTCTGCTGCCGCAGCTTTTTTACGGAATCCTGCGCTGCTTCCCCCAGCGGTTCTTCCTCCAGCAGTTCCGTATACAATAAAATATTTGAAAGCGGCGTCCGCGTCTGATGGGAAATATCTGCAATCAGTTCCTTGATTTTTTCCCGCTCCGCATCTATGCTTCGCACCGAAAGTTCCGATGCCGCCAGATACTGCGCCAGACGGTTTTCCAGCGACGACTGCCGCGACTCATCAAATGTGGTCTCGGAAAAGGTGCCGTTTATCGCCGCCTCAAGCATATCGGAAAGTCCATCCATCACCTGTTTCTGCCGGTGTCTGAAGAAAAATGCTGCTGCAAGCACACTCCCTGCCGCAAGCAATATAATTACAAAATATCCGATCATACTTCCCATACATATCCGATCCCATACACGGTCCGGATCTGCTCCTTTGCCTGTAATTTATCCCGCAGCCGCTTGATGGCAACCGAAAGCGCGTTTTCATCCACGTACACCGCGCCATCGGTCCAGATGCGATCCATCAAAGTTTCCCGCGGCACGGTCATCCCCGCATGCTGCACAAGAAGTGCCAGAAGTTTCTGCTCGGTTTTACTTAACTCCACTTCCTGTCCGCTTACGGTAAAACGCATATTTGTAAAATCAAACTTCCAGATACTGCCCTCCCAGATCTGTGTGTTTTTTGCGCTTTCTTTCTGCATCTGCACCGTCCGGTTCCGAAGCTGGGTGTTTACCCGCGCCCGGAGTACCGCCAGACTGAACGGCTTTGTAATGTAATCATTTGCTCCCTGCTCCAGTCCGCTTACAATATCCATTTCCAGATCGTTTGCCGTAAGTAAGATCACCGGAAGATCCGAGGTTCTGCGAACCTCCTGCAGCAGATCAAAACCGCTTCCGTCCGGCAGATTCACATCGAGAATCAGCAGATCTGTCTTGTTCTGGTGCAGATGCTGTCTGGTCTCCTGTATGTTTTTACAACATAGCACCTGCCGGTTTTTCTCCTGTAATGCGCGCTGCAGTCCCTGTGCGAGTGCCATATCGTCTTCCGTGATCAGAAGATGCATGATTTTTTCTTCCATTGGTTTCTTCCTGTTCTGTTTAGTTTTGTTGCGGGATTTGTTTCAATCCTGCAAAAAGACGAAGCTTAACGCTTATTGCTTTTTATCATTTTCAATCACACAGGAATGTTCTTTCGTCTTCTTATCATAATTGATTCCTACGAGCAGAATATTTCCTGTATACTGCTCTAACGATTGCGGATACTTTCTTTCTTTTATCTGTTGTAAGGCGGTATCCGCAGTTTTATTCCATTTCAGTTCCACAACCAGTGCCGGATAATCAGCTTTATATTCCGGTTTTGGAATATAAACAAAATCCGCAAAACCACGGCCGGTCGGCAATTCCCGGACGGGTTTAAAATAATACTGCATGGAACTTAAGTATGCGATCGTAAGTACACTGCTGAGCGAATTTTCATCATGGTACATAATCGTTGAAGAATACCCGGTATGAATTTTCTCAATCCCCTTTGCAACCTCCATTCCATCTTTTTCCAGCGTTGCATCTAATAACGCTAACGATTCTTTTTGAAATGTCACCATCTCATTCCACCTGGTACGTTTCACTGCATGATTTAACTCGTGCCGGATTTCTTCATTCGGAATAAAAACATGCCGGCTGTCCTGATCATAAGCCAGATATCCCAAATGAATCAGGTACGTAAGCACATCATCCCGATTTGCAAAACTTACCGTGTCATTCTGAAAGGATGTCACATCCACTTCTACGGATGCACCCGACAACATCTCGATAATTGCAGATTTCAAGCCATCAAAATCCATGTTGATCAGTGGCACAATTGCCTCATAGCTTCCGGTATTTGACCAATAACTTTTATACTTTCCATTTAACATGACACTGACAACGGCCTTCGGATTATATACCTGATAATCCTCTAATAAATAGCCATCATACCAGGATTTCACCTGTTCATAACTGCATCCGTATTGTTCACACAGTCCGTGGACTTCTTCTTCTGTAAACCCGACGTAAGGAGCCATCCGTCCTGCATCGAGCATGGTAAACTCTTCAAAATTGTTGAGCGCTGACTGCGTTTTTAATTTCTTAATCGGTAAAATTCCCGTCAAATATGCTAACGCAATGTATCTGGAAGGTTCTGTGCCTTTAAACATTCCTCTGAGAAAATCAATATATGCCTCCTGCAATGTATGATTCTGTGCCTCATCTCGAATCAAAACATCCCACTCATCAATGATGACAACAAATTTATTGCCCGTAGCCGCTTTGATATAGGACATTGCCCCATAAGCAGTCCTGACCGCATCCGGAATGATCTGTCCGTATGCTTCCCTCAGTTCCTGTAAAATTCCCTCATTGATATAATCTACAACATGATCTGCATCTTTGGCATCCATCATGCACCACTGTACATCAAAATGAATCACATCATAATTATTAAGATTCTTTTCATATGATGAAACTGTACTTATCTCATAATTTTTAAAGAGCTCTTTGGAATCACAGCCCCTGCTGTAATAAGCGGAAAGCATGTCTGCAGTCATGGACTTTCCAAAACGTCTCGGACGGCTGTTACAAATAAATTTTGATGTGGTATTTATCACCCGGTTGATGTATTCCAGCAAACGGGTTTTATCAATATAAATTTCTGAATTGACTGCCTCTGAAAAAGCCCCGTTATCTGGATTCAAAAATCTTCCCATAAGTACCTCCAAAAAATAATCCGCTATACTATGCATCTAGTATAACGGATTACGCTTAAAAAAACAATTATATTGCCGAGTCCCGATCCCCCATACCGTTTTACTCACACGCAATATAGTTGTATTCCCACCTGAAGAGCCCAGGCAGCCGTGCTCTTTTGCCACAAGCTGCATATTATAAAACTGATAACCGTACATCGCAGAAGCACCGAGTGCCCGTACCTTTCCTGCCTTTATCAGATCGTTTAAGGCTTCCATCGTCTCCTCGATCGGAGTCTCATAATCAAACCGGTGAATGATATACAAGTCCAGATAATCGGTTCCCAGACGTTTTAATGTTCCATCAATTTCTCTGTGAATTGCCCCGGCAGACAATCTGCCAGGATTGAAATAAACCTTTGAGGCAATGACAACTATTACCGGTAATCCCCGGACACATCCAGATAACTCCGCTTCACGCTGATATAATCCGCATAGGCAAGTTCCGGATCTTTTCTGTTGATGTTTCAGATCGGAAGAGCGTCGTGTAGGGAAAGA
>OLKF01000212.1_pt1 | contig 9603 bp, 5 predicted proteins | sample 1603841 | NCBI WGS metagenome assembly OLKF01 (sample SAMN02674795, study PRJEB24791) | human gut metagenome, SKBSTL041 | isolation source: stool | host: Homo sapiens | place: USA | reverse complement strand
GGTCCGGTTCCGGACGGAAACCTTTCTCTATCAGAAGCTTTGCCGCTTTGCGTTCTTCAGCATTTGAAACTTTGGGCATATATTCGGGAGCATCATTCTCAACGCCCGAATTTGAAATCAAACGAAGATAAGAAGAAGCCATTTCACTATCATATTCCGCCTTTCCATCGGGAGAACCGGCTAAAGCCATCATGGCAAAATGCATAGGAACCAGTTTACCTTTTCCATCCGGATGACGACCGGACATAGAAAGAGGGAAATTCAGTTTATTGCAATAAAAGCGCATGGTCAGCAATACATTCTTCACCGTTTCATGAGCCAACTTGGAAACTGCAAATTCCGTCCGGCTAAGAAGATAAATCATGTTTGTTGCCCCATCCAGTCCGCCTACGGCATAAGCCGGATAGTTATTGCGATGATGGAAAGCACCTCCGTCCACTTTAAATGAACCGGACAGCCCCAGTGCAGGACGGCAACCATAATCAATCCAACGAGAGAAAGACCGCAAGTATTGCAGTTTCTCCGGTGTATCTTCCATCATTAGAATACTGGCAATACGCCCTGTGGTCTGTGTATTGAAAGAGTCCATATCAATTCCGTCAACTTCCGGTTTGGGATACACTTCGTTAGTAATCGCATACCAGCGTAATGTCCGTTCGGCTTCTTGGAGTTTGCCTGCTTCCCTAAGCACATCTTTCATCAAGAAATATGCCAGATACAGGCCGCGAACACTATACCCGTAATGATGGATATTTCCCCAACAACTACCATAAGCCACGCCCTGATCGGTTATGTGATCGTACATTGCCAAGAACTTCTTCTTCATTTCTTCCCGAATCACCGGTTTCGCCGTACTATTATTATATGCAACAGCTATTTTTTTCATCAGATCGAAATAAGCACGCATCTCCACACCCATCTTAGTGAGCATATCCTTGTTCCAATCCGGAATGATTCGTTCATAAGCTTCGGCGGCACGTACCATATAGATAGGTACTCCCGAAACCTGACCGTTTTTGTAAGTGATCTGATAGAAATCATATTTCTTGCGAATATTTTCAACCTCTTTATCTGTGATCTTGCCTTTCGTGTAGATCATATCACGAAAACGCTTTTCCAACAGTTGCATTTCTGCTCTTTGCTTATCGTCTACAGGAGTCAATTCAATATCCGGTTTCAAAAGCGAGTGTTGATAGACAACCAGCCAATGGTTGGTGGTTCCGGCATTGACAAAAGGGACTTGCAGATCGGCCGTCTGTTGACGTGCATCAACCTTAGTAGCCGTAATCAAATGATCGATGAAAAGGGTTCCTTTTGAATTTGGAGCAATAATTCGGAGTTCATTCATGCCTTCTTCCGGTGTGCCTTGCATATCACGTTCATAGCAGACCCATGCAGCGCGCCAACCACTGAAATTAATACCAAAAGGGAAAGATGTGCATCGTTTGCCGTCTTTCAGAAACTGAAACTCAATAGTCGCATTCTGAGGCACTTCATTATAAACCCACACAATAAAAGCCGAAAGATATAAATCCTTGCCGGTCGGATCTTTCTTCTCAAACTTCAGGTCTTTCTTGAGTTCCAATATACCACCCGGTTCAAATGTCCATTCCAACGAATGTTTTCCATCTTTATAATGCAGATCTGATACCGACAGGCGGGAATGGGTAGCGGTGATACAATCCGGTATTTGCGGTTTTTCAAAAGAAAACATCCGCTCATCTGTTACGACTTGCGCATGAAGGAATGTTGAACACAAAAGAGAAAATAGAGTTGTCACTCCAAATTTAATAAAAGGTTGTTTCATCATGGATATATCGTCTTATTAGGTTTTTCAGTATATAAGTCAGAGAGTAGTCACTTTAAAATCTGTAAACAGTACATGATTCTGCAAGAGACGAAGACCGAAGTGTCCGTCACCTTCGTCGCCTGTAAGAACATAGCGGAACAGTTCTTCACCATTCACAGAATAAGTCGTGATTCCTTTTTCCACTCTAATCCGAATCTGATACCACTGATTGGGAACAAGTAAGTGAGAGGCATCAGTATATTCTTTCAATAAGGGTTTCACCTTGTCATCTGCTACTCCATAATATTCTCCTCTGTAACGACGGAAACGAGTCGTCGAGTTATCATTTCCCCCGTATCCAACGTAGAAAAGGTCTAATGTGTTGTAGTTTTTAAAGATACCGTCGCGCCACTGACTACGAGCAAAAAGATCATCTGGGTATTTAGGGTCATTAGCAGCCCAAAAACAATTCAAGTCACTCAAGCGATCGCCTTCTGCCTCAACAACGACACACGCATCGTACTCAATGGTTACCTTGCCACTCATCTTTTCTTTTCGCCAAAGAGTTAAGCCTTTGGGAGAAAGAATTTCAGCGGTATCACCACGAAAGGTTACTTTATAATCCGGAGATTCGGACTCTACTTTCCAGTATTTATGAAACTGGCGGGCGTTGAGTCCGGAGGTTTTATTATCTTGGGCGTTCGATGCCAAAGTAATAAGCAAGAACAAAAAAATAGATATGCTTTTCATATGCTAATTTAGGATAAGGAGTTCCATTATAAGGAACATTCTCAATGGTTTCACATCACAAAATTAGAAAATACCACCCGAATGATAAATAGAATATCATTCATTTAAATGGATATTTGTTCAACAAACGGTCTTCTTCCAGCAAACAGCAATATCATTGATTGTATTAAAAGTGACAAATACAAAAAAAACGATCTGATAACCAAGCCTAACTTGATATCAGATCGATTCATTTATCTTCAGCGTATATATCTATTTTTGAAACACAAGCTCACCCATACGGTCTGCCGTACTAAAGACTATGGAACAAAGGCCATCTTTTATTTGCAACACTTCCATTCCAGCCAGTTGAACGATCTCCGGTTCAGCTCCGGTTTTACTACTCAAGATCTCTAACGTGGCATTCGACTTCACACCAACCGACAAATCACCGTCGCAGGATAACACATATTGTCTTCCTTCCATTACGTTGGTAATAGCAACACTATTGACGTCGGTGAACAAACTCCAATTATTGGCTTTATTTAATTCAATCATGTTTCCCCATACAAAACGCTGATTATCGGTGCTCAATACACTTGATACAACCACTACATCAAGTGATACGCTGTGTCCTTCCAAATCTGTTACATTCAAGACGACTTTGCCGTATTTCACTCCCTGAATGTATATCAGATTTTCACGATACTTGGCGGTAGCATAACCTTCTTCAGAAAAAGAAAACTGGTATCCACCGCTTCCGCTTTCAATCTTTAGTATACCTTCACTTCCTTCTTTGATTTGAATAGCTGTACGATCAAGCTTCAGTTCAGCAACCGTATCTTCGTCTTTGCAAGACGAAAAGAGGCTGAGTTGAGATAATATCAAGACAAAAGATATTATATAAATATTAATAAACTGTTTCATATTATTCTAAGTTTATCCGTTTTATCTTTTAAATTTAAGCGCAATAGATTTTGTAATGTTTCCGTTTGCATCTTCAATGACTGCCTTCACTTCAAGCACGCCGCTAAAATCAGACAAGTCTATTGAGTTCTTATCAAACTCCGTCGTTTCTTCGCCATCTACAATCACATACATCTTCGTGAACGATGCAGCTTCGGGTCCCACTACACTGGCTTTACTTCCAACTACAACAATTGTCGGCTTCTTCAACCAACCAAAATCAAGATCAGTAGGTTCACCTGTAGCAAAACATCCCATTCCCCAAAAACGTAATTCCGCATCAGTAGTCAGCTTTCCGAAATTAACATCAGGCAAATCTCCGTTAGGCTTGCGGTCTCTCATCAATTCCGCTTCTTCCAAACTAATAAAATCGGTTTCTATCACTTCCTCGCTACCATCAAACGAATTGTTGGATACTTCGCTCTTCGCCCTGTTCACCATTACAATATGCTTACTACCCGATCTTGTAACCAATGATAAGTTGTTCTTAACCATATGATCATATCCGTTGACATCAGTCGGAGGAAGCGCCAGAGGTGACTCACGGTTTGTCATATTATAGTTTTCTCCGCTATTGACAGCCGTATTGCTCTCAAATATAATTCCACCTAAATGATGATTGGCATAAAATCCTCTCAATCTATTGTAATAAGCCAAACTATTCCGTACCTCATGTTGAGGGATCACACTGGGTATGGCAGGCAGTTTGTCGGCAGCCATTCCATAGCCTCCGGCTTTAAAACCGGTACCGTCACCAGCAACTTCTTTGGTTCCGGGTTTATACCCATTCAAGAAAGACCAACAATTAATTATCTTCACAGCCTCGAAGCAATTGATCAAATCGAAACCATCATCACTATTGTACCATGCGCGACATCCTTCAAACACATTTCCCGTGCCTTTGCCTTCGCCAACTGAAGATGAGTTAATGTGACCGCCAAAACCATCAACATTGCCCCCCTTACCACCTTCGGAAACCGAATCATAATTGTTGTAAGCATCACAGTTCAAGATGTGATTATTGCTTCCTCCAAGCAAATAGAAACCAATTGCCATACCATCATGCGTTCTCAAATCTTCAAATTTGTTATTATTGGCTCCTTTTACAATACGGAAACACTCTGATTGCGTATGACCGGTAATAGTCACTTGCGTACCGATGACATCAAATCCCTTTAGATAAAGATTGGAACCTGTAACATAAAACACCGTAATACGCTGATCTTTCGGTTTTACCTGCGAAAGATCAAAAATGGGCCTCCCCTGTTTATTCGGATTAGCCAAATAAGAAATAGGTTTACCTGCTTCACCACTTTTATTCATATGAAATACACAATGATAAAGTCCGCTATTGGTAGTTGTCATCGGCACTTGATTGGCGGGAACCACATATGTTCCCGGATTGATATAAACTACATCTCCCGCAACTACCACTTCCTGCACTTTTACTAAAGTGGCAAAAGGTTTATCTGAAGTTCCCGGATTAGAATCACTTCCCTCAGGATCCATATAATATGTCTTTTGTGCGGCTAGAGGGACTGATAACATCAGTCCCAAAAGTAAGTACGTTATTTTTGTTATATCTTTCATAATTATCTTTTTTTGATTGAAAAACATGCTATTTAATGAGAAGAAGACTTACCTTGCAAGTCCCAAGGTACGAAATAAGCACCATTCATAATCTTGGCTTTTACTTCTGCTTGTTTAGCCTGATCGGATTCATATTTCTGCCCGACAAAATCTGCTATGAATGAATAGTCATTCCAACGTTTTGCCACACGAATCATAAGCGGATAAGTTTTTCCTTCACAAGGGAATTCCAAGAAGGCTTCTTTCACCAATTCAATATCATTATGCTTTTTGATCTTGTCCTCGTCACTCAAACCGTCTAATTTTTGTTCTGCTACAATCTCCTCTTTGATGTCTTCCGGGGTCTGCCACATATCGCGCTTGCCAAGTCCTAAAATACCGCGAACACCGTTATCGGCATACGTGCGGCGGAATCCCGCATAAAGTGTTGTCCACAATCCCCAGTTGCAATTCAGTCCTTGCCATTGTTCGCCCAATACTACACCGGCTCCGTAGAAGGGATCCACACCAGTATTCATCAAGACGGATACCGGCTCAAAACGTCCCATATTATTCAGCGCTTCAATCGCCATGAAATAAAGATCAGAAGTGTGATAAATCATTATATATGTATCGTCATGAGCAACAGAATGTCCGCTCTTTCTAAATCCACGGTATTTGCGTATCGCATATTCCACATCTTTTTCGATTTCCTGAATGGCTCTGAAACGCGCATCAGATGTTTTAATAGCCGTTGCATCGGCAGACGGATTGAAAGTAATATCTTCAAAACGTTTTGATCCTGGCACAGAAGCACGCATCATATAGCTTCCGCTACGGTCGAAATGATTCAATAACGAATTCTGCTGATTGTATTTGTAATCATACATAATAACAGATTCAGCTGCTGTCAACACCGGCATCTCAGAATCATATTGCTGACCGTAATTGCTACCGTAACTTCCCGAACGCATATACTTGATATTAGCAACATTTCCTTGATACTCAGCCAACGCAAAAGTTCTGCTCATTTCTCCAAGAATCGTTGTAGCCGCTTTCTGATAATCCCCTTTCCAAAGTGCGATTTCTGCCTGTAATACGAAGTATCCGGGAACCATCATATTCCATCTTTTATATTCATCGTTTGTGGAAGTAGCTCCGTTAGCTGGATCAAGCCACTCATTCCATGACATATTGTATGTACCGTTTATTCCATCAAAGCCTGTATTCAACAGTTTGTCGCATTCATCGACAAGCTCACTCAGGTTCTTAGGAGTCTGGCTGACGATATCTTTCATGCTTTGCATCGGATCGTCGAACCATATAGCTTGTCCATATATCTTTGCCAACATGAGATAAGTCCATGTTTTCAATCTCACCGTACTACTAATCAGACCTCTATAATCATCGTCATCTACGGTAGTAACATGTGTATCCCTGTATTCTTTTGCTTTCTGCAAATAATCATTGCAAGCAATAATTACATCATAATACTTAGCAGGGTCAGCGTATGTGTTACCGCTCAAATCATCATCATAATTATAGATGCTGTAAAGGTCTGCCGGTGTATTTTCGGTAGGTTCCAACAGCTCTCCACGCATATCGGTCAGATAAATAGCTTTGTCTCCGATAGCTTGTATCTTTGTGATGATACCCAGAAAACCGGAATAAAGCTCGCTGCCTTCCTTGATATATCTGTCACCATTCAAGGTCGTATCATTGTTTGGCTCAAAGAAGTCACTACACGAAGCGAATATCATCGCCAACACCCCCATAAGTATTATTTCTATCTTAAACTTTTTCATTTTCATTAGAATTTTAAATTAACGCCCATTTTCACTGTTTTGGGTTGCATTAGCTTTGCATTATCAAAACCTTGCATATTCTCAGCATAAGAATAAGAGAATTCAGGGTCCATTCCCAAATAATCGGTGAAGGTCAACAGGTTCTCGCCTGTCACATATATTGTTCCCGAACGGAAGAAATTCCAAAGTGTTTTAGAGAAAGTATAGCTTAATGTCACATTCTTCATTCTCAGGTAAGATGCATCTTCCATCCAGCGAGAAGAGAAATAGCTGTTGCCCACAGGATCTTTCCATGTTGCCTTCGGCATATCGGTCTTCTGTCCTTCTACTGTCCAACGGTTTACGGCTGCAATACTTTGGTTGTTGGTAGTAGACACAGCCTCCAATTGTTGTCTGACAGCATTGTATGCGATGTTGTCTTTTGAATATGAGAACTCTGCAGAAAGAGCAAATCCTTTATATTTCAATTGTGTATAGAAACCTCCAAAGTACGAGGGAGCAGCACTGCCAAGAAGAATACGGTCTTTATCGTCAATACGGTTATCGCCATTCTGATCTACAAAACGTACATCTCCGGCATTATAACGACGTCCGGTACGGTTACTGAGATTTGCAGCGTCAGCTTCAGCTTGTGTGGAATATACTCCGTCAGCCTGATAACCGTAGAATTGGTAAGGAGATTCTCCCACACGGTTGACCATCTGCACACCATTATCGTAACTCAACACAATTTGTTCTTCACCACCCAATGACTTGATCTTATCTCTGGAGCGAGTGATGTTTCCACCTACGATCCACTCGAAATTACGAGTGCGCACCAATGAAGCCTGCACTGACAACTCTATACCTGTATTCTCCAACTTACCTACATTCGCATAATAAGGAACCGATCCATAAACGGATGAAAGAGGCATGGCTGAGATCATATCGCTGATTTGATTGTTGTAATAATCAAAAGATACGTTCAGGCGATTGTTTAATACAGACAAATCCAATCCGAGATTCAAAGAAGCATTCTTCTCCGGTTTCAATGATACGTTCGGAATATTAGAACGAACGATGGTTGACAACTGCATGTAAGGCACTGTAGAATAATAGTATCCACCCATCTGTGAAGAGAAGCGTGAGTTACCTGTCAGTCCGTATTCGGCACGTACATTCAACTTATTGAGCCATGTAGCATCAAGAAGCGGTTTCCATCCTTTTCCCAGCAAGGTTACTCCTACTGACGGATATGTATAGAAACGAGCTACATCCGTACCGGTAGAAGAAGCTGCATCAACAGCTATATTCACAGATGCCTGTACCATATTATTGTAAGTATAGTCGGCGTGTCCGTAAAAGTTTGTCCAGTTCCAGCTATTGATATAACCCAAGAAGCGTCTTCCGTCAATCGTGCTGCCTAATGTCTGGTAAAAGTCATTGCCAGTGTTGCGCCCTTCTCCTGCATCATATTCGTTTTTAGTAGTCATCAACTGCCATCCGGCTATTGCATTCAACTGATGAACATAATTGAATGTTTTCTTATAACTTGCATTCAAGTTGGCGAAAAAGTTTGTTGTTACAGCTACTCCGTCGCTTACCGCATTATTTCGCAAACCATATTTATCGCTTAGCGGCACTATAGTGGCTTCGCTTGCTCCGGGGATAAAGAGATGTTCGTTATCGTAATTATAATACAGACCTACTGTTCCGGTCAGTGTCAGTTCACGGAAAGGGTTGTATGCGATACCGGCTTTCATATTCAGATCATATTGGCGATTGCGAGAATCCAACGTGTTAACGATAGCTAAAGGATTGCTGACACTGTAATCTCGGCTCTTGCTCCGTCCATAGAAATGCGATGCGTAAGTCTTTAACGTATTTCCCTCGCGGTCTTTTTCATATGGACTCAGGAAAGGAGATCTTGCGTAAGCTGCCAATATAGGATTCGTCGTAATATCCATGCCCTGCATCTGATAATGTCCGTTCATATAAGCCAAACCTACCGTTGCAAAAATATTCAGTTGTTTATTGACCAATACATTAGCATTCAATAATGTATGAAAACGTTCCATACTTGTGTTATCCATCAGGCCATTCTCGCGGTAATACCCTAATGATAGGTCGTACTTAGCAATATTATCACCACCTTCTACTCTAAAAAGATGATCGGTGGAAGCGGTGTTCTTGTAAATCAAATCCTGCCAATCTGTATTATTGTTATACAGATAGTTGTAACGTGGATCGTTCGGATTCTGCATGAAAGGAAAATTGTTATAAAAGTTCTGCGGGTCCTTAGAAATAGTCATTCCCATATCTGCCAGATACTGTTTGTAGTCATCCAGTCCCATCACCGGCATCCGCTTATCATTCCAGTTGATTCCGTATGATCCATAATAGCTTACTCGCGTCTCCAAGTCATTGGATGCCGTACCGTCTGTTTCGATCAAGATTACACCATTGGAGCCCATTGAACCATACATGGCCGCCTCAGCACCTTTCAATATAGTGATATTCTGTATATCCTGCAAATGATAAAACTGGAAGATATCGCGTGTAAAGCCATCAATCAGTGCCGAAGGTGTTTTATCGGGCATGTGGGGCACACCGTTTATCACAATCAAAGGAGCGTTATCACCAGTCAATGTGCGGATCCCTCGCAAGTTATAATAACTGCCTTCTCCCGGCATACCACTACTGCGTTTCACTTGTAAACCGGCAACTTGTCCTGTCAATGCGCGATCAATCTTCGTAGTTCCCGGC
>OLKF01000203.1_pt1 | contig 9865 bp, 8 predicted proteins | sample 1603841 | NCBI WGS metagenome assembly OLKF01 (sample SAMN02674795, study PRJEB24791) | human gut metagenome, SKBSTL041 | isolation source: stool | host: Homo sapiens | place: USA | reverse complement strand
TGCTGCCCGTCTCCGAAAAGACGCTGGACTACGCCGAGGGCGTGACCGAAAAGCTGGTGGAAGCCGGTGTCCGTGTTGTGCTGGACGACGACAACCAGAAGATCGGCTACAAGATCCGCGAGGCACAGCAGGTGGACCGTGTGCCTTATATGCTGGTTCTGGGTGCCAAGGAAGCCGAGGCAGGCAACATCTCGGTGCGTGACCGCAAGGGCGAGACCACCACGATGGAGCTGGATGCGTTCATCGCAAAGGTGACTGCCGAGATCCGCAACCGCAGCCTGTAAGCAGACACTGCAAAACACAAAGCGCCGCTTTCCCGGCAGGGGAGAGCGGCGCTTTTTTTGCATGGCAACAACGAATGTAAGAATCCGTATGGATGCCACAAACTGAAAAAAATACCGCCGCCTTGACTTTTTTGCAAGGATGCATATAATAAGGGTAGAGAAAGTTGATAGAGATTGAGTATTACATCGGTCTCACACAAAAGTGAACCCCCTCGGAGTTGCCGCTCCAAGGGGGTTCTTGTGCTTACTTGCCCTTCGCTTATGTTATATCCTCCGTAAAGAGAGTTACACGTTTTCCTTCTGGACGCTCTTGACGGCCAGAGCCTTGGCAGGCTTCATCAGCAGCACGCACACGCCGTTGAAGAGAACGGAACCCACGATGAAGGTGATGAAGAACTGGGGCAGGTGGGTGGCCAGAGCGGTGGTGTCGATGCAGGCCACAGTCAGGTAGGCAAAGCCCACGTTGTTCAGCACCTTGGGTGCGTAGGGGTGCAGGATGATGAGGATGAACAGCACCACGGCCAGCGGGATGAGGAAGCCGAAGAAGCCGCCCAGCACCGGGGTCAGGGCCGTGATGGAAAGCAGAGCGATCACAGTGAGGATCAGGCCTACAAGACCACCCAGCTCAACGGTGACGAAGCGATCCTTCACATCGCCTTCCAGCGTGAACATCATGATATTGCTCAGAAAGATCAGCCAGCTGTACTCCAGGCCGGTCACATGGATGATGGCATGGCGATCAGGATCCACACCAGCAGCATCAGGCGGAAATACAGCAGAAAGCGCTTGGTAACGGCTTCATTCATGATAAAATACCTCTTTCTTGATCGTATTGGAAAGCTTTGCTTTCACTAAAGGACGCTTTTTGACAGGTAAAACCTGCATTGATGCCGCCATTATACAATATTTACACGTCAAAAACAATGCTTTTGCAAGAATAAATTGCATATTTTGGAAATTTTAGCTTGCAGAATGTCTCGGAGGGTGGACGGAGTGAGTGAAGCCAATGCCAACATCAACACCCTTGCTCACGCCTGCCAAGAGTAGTATAATAAACGCAAGAATTTCTGCCGCGGCTGCGGCTCAGATACGGGAGGAACCTTATATGAACAAACCGGTACTGGTGGTCATGGCGGCTGGCATGGGCAGCCGCTACGGCGGCATGAAGCAGATCGACCCGGTGGGGCCGAACGGTCAGGTGATCGTGGATTATTCCCTTTACGATGCCCGCCGCGCAGGCTTTGAGACGGTGATCTTTGTTATCAAGCATGAGATCGAGGATGCTTTCAAGGCAGCCATCGGCGAGCGTGTATCCAAGGCCATGGACGTGAAATATGCCTTCCAGCAGCTGGATGAGCTGCCCGCAGGCTTTGCCGTGCCGGAGGGCCGTGTCAAGCCCTGGGGCACCTGCCACGCCGTTCTGGCTGCAAAGGACCTCATCGACGGCCCGTTTGCAGTCATCAATGCCGATGATTATTACGGCCCGGAGGCCTTCCGGGTGATGTATGATTACCTGTCCACCCACGAGGACGGCAGTTATTACGACTACTGCATGGTAAGCTATCTGCTCCGGAACACTGTCTCCGAGAACGGCAGCGTGGCCCGCGGCGTATGCGTGACCGAACCCGACGGCACCCTGCACAGTGTGACCGAACGCACCCGCATTGAAACGTACGAAAACGGCGTACACTTCACCGAGGACGGCGGCGCAAGCTGGACCGACCTGCCCGGCGATACCCCGGTGAGCATGAACCTGTGGGGCTTCGGCAAAAGCTTTCTGGACGAGGCCGAGCAGCGCTTTGCAGGCTGGCTGACCGAAAATCTGCCCAAAAACCCGCTCAAGTGTGAGTATTTCCTGCCGCTGGTGGTCACGGAGCTGATCGAAGAGGGCAAGGCAAAAATTCAGGTGCTGCGCAGCACGGATAAATGGTACGGCGTTACCTACCGTGAGGACAAGCCGCTGGTGGTGGAAGCCATCGCCCGCAAAACGGCAGAGGGCCAGTACCCGGAAAATCTGTGGGCCTGACCATTTAAAATGCCCTCCGCTTGGCTCTGGGCACCCGGCACAACTTTTCTGTAAAAACAAAAATCGGAAACGACCGCAGTCGTTTCCGATTTTTTTAACGTTTAATCACTTATTTTGTCTGGGGAGGGGTAAGGGATACCCCTTCATCCGAGAAGATCCAGAGCGTTTCATCGATATGAGAGCCACTCCTGGAGTAGGGTGTCACCTTGACGCGGAAGGTGGTGTCGTCGGTCTTTTTATAGGTGTGCTCCACGATGTCGCCGGTCAGGACCTTGCTGCGGATATAGTTGTAGTCCAGCAGGTCCGCCAGACTCTCGCGGTAGGCGGGCTGCACCTGCGTATCACGGTACTGCTGCAGAACGGCGAGGAAAGAGCCGCCGGAGGTGTCCAGAATTTTCTGGAAATAGTCCGGGACGATCACGCCGCGCATACGGTCGGTCTTCAGATCCACAACGAACACGCTCTTGTACTTGGGGGCAAGGACCCGCAGGAAATGCTCGGCATCCCGCTTTTCGGTCAGGGTCTGCTCCAGCTTCTCGTTCAGGCCCCGCAGCTGGCGCTCCTGGCCGTTGCGGGCATAATAGGCCTGCTTGTCCTGCCGCATGGCGGCTTCGGCCTGATTCATGGCATCGTCCAGCCGGTGCAGGTCGTTGGTGCTCTGGATGCCCACCGAGATCTCATATTCCTTCTCGCGCAGGAAAGCACGCATCTTGTCCACAGCCACCCACACGCTGTAGGGCGGCTGGTTCGGGGTGAGGATCACGAATTCGTCACCGCCGATGCGGTAGATGCGGCTGGAAACAAAGAACCTGCGGGCCGCATTGGCAATGAAGCAGAGCATGGCATCGCCGCTGCGGTGGCCCAGATGGTTGTTGATCTCGTGCAGGCCCACCACATCGATGTAGGTGCACACCATGGAGTCGTATTCGCTGGCCTGCAGCGTCCGCAGATCGGTCTCGAAGAGGCTGCGGTTCAGCAGGCCAGTCAGGGTGTCGTGGCTGTAGGAGAAGTCCAGCTCCTCGCTGAGATGGTCGGCCTGTGCATCCTCACGCACCACCACGGTGGCCCATGGGTTCTGGGCGCAGCAGTTGCGGCAGGGCAGAAATTCCATGGTGATCCACACGAACTGGCCGGACACGTTTTTGCGGAAGCGGTAGGCCTCCGGCTGCTGGGTGCTGAAAACAGCGGAGCGCAGGGCCTCCAGATCGGTCTGGTCGGTGAACATCTCCGCGTCGTCCGGGTGGATCACCTTGTTCGTCACCATGCGCTCACAGTAAGCGGCAAAGTTCTCCTCAGTGTCCGAACCCGCACCGGGCAGGCGCGGATCCCGCTTGATGACCCGGTATTCGCCGGTGGAAAGGTTCAGCAGAGAAAGCTCCAGCACATTATCCGCAAAGATCTGGTAGGCCTGCAGTGCCAGTGCGGTCTGCTCGCTGTCGGAGATGGGTGCCCGGCGGTCACGGCACATCAGGTCGCGGCGCATATCCCAGTAATCCTCGCTGTTGGGCTGGGCCAGCAGGGCCTCGGCATTCTCCACCGGCATGGGCTTGTAGAAGTAATAGCCCTGCGTATACAGGCAGTCGGCGGCCTGCAGCATGGAGACCTGCTCCGGCGTTTCCACGCCTTCGGCGATGATGGGCAGATTCAGGCGGTGGGCCATATCCACCACCGATTCCACGATCTGCACGCCCTTGCTGCGGTTTTGCTGGTTCATGTCGATGAGCTTCATGTCCAGCTTAATGGCATCCACGTTGGTGTCCTTGAGCATATTCAGCGAAGAATAGCCGCTGCCAAAGTCGTCCATCATCACAGAGAAACCTTTGCGGTGCAGGCCCTGGATGGTGTTTTCCACCAGAGAAGCGTTTTCGGCCAGCATGGTCTCGGTGATCTCGGCCAGCAGGAGCTTGGGCTCCAGCTGATACTTTTCCACAAGGTTGGAGAAGATCTGCGGCACATCCAGATTGACGATATCCACCACGGAAACGTTCACAGATACAGGCACAAGATTGCTGCCGCTCTCCTGCCACTTGTGCAGGGTCTTGCAGACAGACTCCCAGATGTACTGATCCAGCTGGGTCACAAGGCCGGTGCTTTCCAGCAGGGGCATGAACTCAGACGGGGGCACGCAGCCGCGGGTGGGGTGGTTCCAGCGCACCAGTGCTTCCATGCCCACGATGGCGCGGGTCATGCTGTTGCACTTGGGCTGCAGAAAGAAGCAGAACTCGTGATTTTTCAGGGCGTGCTCCAGCTCGCTCAGCAGCTGACGCTGCTTCTTGAGACGGCTGAGCATGGCCGGAGTAAAGGGGTGCATACCGCCTACGGCCGGGCTGGGGTCTACCGATGCGATCTGTGCAAGTGCATCGGGTTGCAGTGCGCCGACATTTTCATTCGACTTCAGTTCTTCGGACATGATAAATCCCTCGCTGTTGGATGTTTTCGACAAAATATGGCATTTTAGAAAACAGTATAGCACGATTTTAAACCTTTGAAAATAGATATTTAAAACATTGCGACATTGCGGCAAAAAAGAACGGAACGCCGGACGGGTCCGAAAGGCGGGGCATAAAAAGACCGCTGCATTCCTGTGCAGCGGTCTTTTGGGCAGCGGTCTCAGGCATCCTTGCGGGTGTCGGAGCCGTTTTTCTTCGGTTCTTCTTCGGGGCTTTCCCGGCGGGCAAGACCAAGGCGCAGGGCCTTGAGGGTGGTCTTTTTTACGCCATGCTTCAGGCCGGGGAAGGCGCGCAGCATGCGGCGCGGGCCAACGATGCGGGGGGTGCGCAGCAGCTGGGCCTGCATTTCATCGCTGCGGGCCTGCAGCTCCTCGGCCAGCTGTTCCAGACGCAGCAGCTCGGCAGCGCGCTCCATCGTGCCCTTGGCAGCCAGCTGTGCAGCCTTGGCGGCTTCGGCCGTGTTGAGCTTGGCGATCTCGGAAGCACGCTTTGCGGCCTCGCGGGCCTCTTCGGCCTTGGCACGGACGGCGGCCAGCGTTTCACGAAGGGCGCGCTTTTCCGGTGCGGCTTCGCGGGCCTCGGCGGCAGCAAGCTTGAGCTGCAGGCGCTGCTCGTCCAGCTTCTGGTCGGCGTTCAGGGTGGTGGTGCCCAGCAGCTGGGTCATGGCATCGCTGACGGCATGGATACTGTCGGCCAGCTGCTCCATGGCATCCAGCGTCTTGGCCAGACCGGAGGCGGCAAAGGCCGTAACGACTACGTCTGCCGCGTAGACTGCATAGAGCACACACATAACGACAAAGCCCACAAAGGGCGGGACCATATCCACAAGACCGGCGACGACCGGGTGGACGATGCGCATGACCACCAGCGTGCCCACGCCCCACAGCAGGCTGAATTCCAGACAGATATAGCCGCCAATGTTGAAGGGAAAGTCGCTGTAGTCCCACCAGCGGGTGTGATAAAGCTTATACAGTGCCCAGCCGCCTACCAGTTCCAGCGCACTGGGCAGGATGACACCGCCGATGTACAGCAGCAGGACGCTGCCCTGCAAAGGGGTCAGGGTGAACAGCACAATGACCATGCCGAAGCCGTAAATGGGGCACACCGGGCCGTTGAGAAAGCCGCGGTTCACCAGCTGACCGGTGGTGGCGGCGGCAAAGATGACCTCCAGACACCAGCCGGTGCAGGAATAAATGAGGAAGAAGGCCAGCACATGATACAGCGAAAAGCCGCATACTGTGGTGGTCGTGAGAAAGTTGAGCATAAAACACCTCCTGTGAGAATCAGGCTGCTGTGCAGGTCAGTTCTGTTTTTGTACGATCTTGTATTCATCGCCCGGCTCAAAGAACGGGCAGGCAGCCGTGCTGCAGGAAAGATAGCGGGCCATCTCGTCCTCGTCCAGACAGCTGCCCTGAGCACAGTACCAGCTGCCGTACTCGTCCTGCACATTGTTCAGGCAAATCTCGCAGGGGTCATTCATTGCCTTCGCCTTCCTGTGCAGCCTTGGCAGCAGCCTCGGCCGCTTCGCGGGCCTGACGCTTGAGGATCTTCGGCTCGATCCAGGTCACGCTGGCGGGGTCCGGGTCCTTGCGGGCGATCAGGGCCTTGATCTTGATGCCCATTTCGGTGAACATGCCCTCGTGTTCGGTGCGGATGTTCCACTCCGGCTCGTTCTCATGGAGGTCAAAGGTCATCCACTCGATGTCGTAGCCGGAAGCGGGGAAGTATTCCAGACTGTCGCGGAACAGATCATCGTCGTCGGTCTTGAAGTAGATCTCGCCGCCGTCCTTGAGGAACTCACGGTAGTTGATGAGCTGGCGCGGGTAGGTGAGACGGTGCTTGTGGGAAGAGCCGTTCTTGCTCCACGGATTGCAGAAGTTGATGTAGATGCGGCTGACCGTATCCTCGGCGGTAATGACCCCCTTGATGCGCTCGATGTCGGTGCTCATGATCTTGACATTGTCGATGGGGCGGCCTGCCTCGGCGTAAGCGGCTTCGATCTTGCGCTTTGCGAGGATGAGCACCTTGTCGGTGATGTCGATGCCCAGATAGTTGTTCTCCGGGTGGGCAGAGGCCAGCTGGGAGAGGAAGCCGCCCTTGCCGCAGCCCAGCTCCAGCACGAAGGGCTGCTCCGGGCGGGCATACTGGCTGTGCCATTTGCCGCCCCAGACAAAGGGGTCGTGGACGTGAAAATCGGCGGCCATCAGTTCGTCGTGGGCATAGGGCTTGAAACGCATTCTCATAAGATCGTATTCTCCTTGTGACGTAAAAAGTTTGTGCTTACAGAGCTTTCCTCAAAAATTCCTCCACCTGCTCGGGTGTGGCGGTGCAGCTGCCCTGACAGATGCCGGGCTTGCCGCCGCCGCGGCCGTTGAGGGCGGTGTTGAGGGCTTTGGTGAGGGGGCGGACATCGCCGCCGGAGCGTGCGATGCAGTAGCCGGTGCCCTTCTCGTTGGGGGTCAGGGCGGCGCACAGGCCGGTGGTGGACTCGCTCAGCCGCGCAGCCAGACGGTGCAGGCCGTCCGGGTCGAGGCCGGGAACGATCCGGATGGCGGTCTCGTCGGGGCCGAGCTGTGCGGCCATGGCGTCGAACAGCTGCTGACAGAGGCCAAAATGGGCAAATTTCAGGGCCGTGTACTCGTCGTACACCCGGTGGACGGCCACAGCGGTCTGGTCGGCCTTGGCCGAGAGGAGGGCGCCGATGTCGGCCTGACGGCTCCGCATGGCCTGCGCTTCCCGCAAGGCCCGCCCGCCGCAGACCACGCTGAGCCGGACGCCGCCCTTGTAGTTCTCGGAGGCCAGAATTTTGATCTGGCCCACCTGACCGGTGGTGGCGGTGTGGGTGCCGCAGCAGGCGCAGACGTCCGCGCCCGGGATGGTCACGATGCGCACCTGCCCGGCGATCTCCTTCTTGCTGCGGTAGGTCAGAGCCGCCAGCTCTTCGGGGGTGGGGTAGGTGATGACCACCGGCACATCCTCCCAGATGATCCGGTTGGCGGCAGTCTCGGCCTCCCGCAGGCCCTCGGCAGAGATGGGCACGCTGGTGTCCATCCGCACGGCGTCAGAGCCGATATGGAAGCCGACGTTTTCGGCCCCGAACATCTGGTGCAGGATGCCGGAGAGGATGTGCTCGCCGGTGTGCTGCTGCATCTTGTCGAAGCGCCACGCCCAGTCGATGGCTCCGGTGACGGCGGTGCCGGGCTGTGCCGCCTCGGGCAGGGCATCCACCGTGTGCCAGATGACGCCGCCCGTTTCGTGGACGTCGGTAACGTGCAGCACCGTGCCGTCGGCGAGGGTCAGAGTGCCCCGGTCGGCAGGCTGTCCGCCGCCCTCGGGGTAGAACACCGTGCCGTCCAGAGCGATGCGCCCGCCGCCGGTCTTTGCGTCCGCCTCTGCCGCAAGGATGACCCCGGCGGCGCTTTTGCGGAATGCGTCTTTCTCGAAATATTTTTCCGTGCGCTGCATGGCACGATACCTCCTGAATCTAAGAACTATCGGCCGGTAAGCGGCTTGCCCTCTCAGGCCGCTTCGCGTCCAGCTCTCCCAAAGGGAGAGCCTTTAATCTGCCGGGGAGCTTCTGCCTCTCCCCTTGGGAGAGGTGGCACGGCGTCAGCCGTGACGGAGAGGGCAAGCCGCCTTTCCGATAAAATCAAGTATACCACGTTTTTTGCCTGTGGAAAATAGTCTTGGCTTATGTTATGATAGAAAACAGCGAAACCGGAAATTTGAAAAACGAGGAAGGTATCATCATGCGTGAAAGTGGAATCCTGATGCCGGTGTCCAGCCTGCCCGGCCCTTATGGTATTGGCTGCTTTGGCGCCGAGGCGCTCAAGTTCGTGGACTTTCTGGCCGCTGCGGGCCAGCACATCTGGCAGCTGCTGCCCCTCAGCCCTACCGGCTACGGCGACAGCCCCTACCAGAGCTGCTCTGCCTTTGCGGGCAACCCCTATTTTATCGACCTCGACGCGCTCAAGGCCGACGGCCTGCTGACCGCTGCCCAGCTCAAGGCAGAGCCGTGGGGCACCGACCCGCTCTCGGTGGATTACGGCACCCTCTACACCAGCCGCTACAAGGTCCTGCGTGCGGCCTATGCCGCATGGCGGGAGAAGTACGCCGGACGCTTCGGCTGTGCCCACTATTACCCCGACGACTACTATGCGTTCACCCTCACGAATGAGAGCTGGCTGAACGATTACGCGCTGTACATGGCCCTCAAGACCGCCAACGGGATGAAGAGCTGGGCCGAGTGGCCCCGGGAGTACCGTCTGCGGGACGCCGGAGCGCTGGCAGGGTTCGCCGCCGGGCAGGAAGAGGAGATCGGTTTCTGGAAATTCTTGCAGTATGAGTTTGCAGTCCAGTGGAAGAAGGTCAAGGACTACGCAAACGAAAAGGGCATAAAGATCCTCGGCGACATCCCCATCTATGTCTCCGCCGACTCGGTGGACGCATGGGTGGGCGGCGAGCTGTTCGAGCTGGACGCGCAGGGCGGCTTTGCCCGCGTGGCCGGGTGCCCGCCGGATTACTTCTCCGCCGACGGCCAGCTCTGGGGCAACCCGCTGTATAACTGGCCATATCATAAACAGACCGGATATGCATGGTGGGTGCGCCGCGTCCGCCATGCCCTCGGGATCTACGACCTGCTCCGCATCGACCACTTCCGAGGCTTTGACACCTACTGGGCCATCCCGGCGGGCAGCCCTACCGCCTGCACCGGCAAGTGGGAGATCGGCCCCCGGATGGACTTGTTCCACGCACTGGAAGCTGCCCTCGGTAAGCTGCCCATCATCGCGGAAGATCTGGGCGAGCTGTTCCCCAGCGTCCGCGAGCTGCTGGCCGACAGCACCTTCCCGGGCATGAAAGTTTTGCAGTTCGCATTCGGCGGCGGCGACAACGAGTATCTGCCCCACAACCACGTCAAGAACAGCGTGGTCTACCCGGGTACCCACGACAACACCACCCTCACCGACTGGTGGGAGAACGCCGCCACCGGGAAGGAAAAGGCCAACGCCGCCGCTTATCTCCACCTGACCCCCTGCAAGCCCACCGCGAAGGAAGTGGCCGCCGTCAAGCCGGACGCCGCCCGCATCGCGCTGCTGCGTGCGGTC
>OLKF01000201.1_pt1 | contig 9894 bp, 8 predicted proteins | sample 1603841 | NCBI WGS metagenome assembly OLKF01 (sample SAMN02674795, study PRJEB24791) | human gut metagenome, SKBSTL041 | isolation source: stool | host: Homo sapiens | place: USA | reverse complement strand
CATACCGGTGTCAATAACCTTTGCAGGAAGCGGCTCAAGGCTGCCATCTGCTTTGCGGTTGTATTGCATGAATACGAGATTCCAGATTTCAATTACCTGCGGATGATCGTGGTTCACGAGGTCGCGACCGGAGATCTTGGCGCGTTCTTCAGCAGGACGGAGGTCGATATGGATTTCGGAACAAGGTCCGCAAGGTCCTGTATCACCCATTTCCCAGAAGTTGTCGTGTTTGTTACCGTTGATGATGTGATCCTTTGGCAAGAACTGTTCCCAATAAGAAGCAGCTTCGTCGTCACGGCTCAATCCTTCTTCGGGACTTCCTTCAAATACGGTTGCATAGAGATGTTCCGGATTCAGTTTCAAGACTTCTACCAGATATTCCCACGCCCAGCTGATCGCTTCTTTCTTGAAGTAATCGCCGAACGACCAGTTACCAAGCATTTCAAACATGGTGTGGTGGTACGTATCGTGTCCTACTTCTTCCAGGTCATTATGCTTTCCGCTTACACGCAAACATTTTTGCGAGTCCGCGACTCTTTGGTATTTCGCCGGATGGTTACCCAAAATAATATCTTTAAACTGGTTCATCCCTGCGTTGGTAAACATCAGGGTAGGGTCATCTTTTATCACCATCGGAGCCGAGGGAACAATGTGGTGTCCTTTCGACTCAAAGAAATTCTTGAATGAATCTCTGATCTCTTTTGCAGTCAACATATTCTTCTATATATCTATTGTTGAGGTTAATATTCTCAAAAAACTGTGCAAAGATAGCTTGTTTTTATTACTTTTGCCGTATTAACAAGCGAAATATTTCCAAAAAGATGCGCAAAGTTTACTACATCTACAATCCAAGGACGCAGACTTATGACCGAATTTACCCTACCGTACGGCAGCGTGCACTTAGCATTCTGCGCCGGCTTTTTATCGGTATGGGACTTGGAGCCGGATGCTTCATCGTCTTGCTTCTAGTGTTCGGATCGCCTTCGGAGAAGGAGCTGCGAATCGAAAATAGCCGTCTTTTGGCGCAATATAATGTACTTTCCCGCCGTCTGGATGATGCGATGGGGGTGCTGCAGGATATTCAGCAGCGTGACGATAACCTGTATCGGGTGATTCTGCAAGCTGATCCTGTTTCGCCGGCTATCCGTCAGGCAGGTTTTGGAGGTACGAACCGGTATGAGGAGCTGATGGATCTGGCAAACTCCAAGCTGGTGGTAAATACGACCCAAAAGCTGGATGTACTGTCAAAACAACTTTATATCCAGTCCAAATCTTTCGATGACGTGGTGGATATGTGTAAGAATCATGATGAAATGCTGAAATGTATTCCGGCTATCCAGCCTATCTCCAATAAAGACCTTCGCAAGACTGCTTCCGGATACGGAACACGTATTGATCCGATTTACGGTACGACGAAGTTTCATTCGGGAATGGACTTCTCCGCTCATCCGGGAACGGATGTCTATGCGACCGGTGACGGTACAGTGGTAAAAGTAGGATGGGAAACCGGATATGGCAATACGATTGAGATTGATCATGGCTTCGGTTATCTGACTCGGTACGCTCACTTACAGAGCTATAACACGAAAGTTGGGAAAAAGGTGGTGCGTGGCGAGGTGATTGGAAAAGTGGGAAGTACAGGTAAGAGCACCGGTCCTCATCTTCACTATGAGGTACACGTGAAGGGAAAGGTTGTGAATCCTGTCAACTATTACTTCATGGACTTGAGTGCGGAAGATTATGAGAAGATGATTCAACTAGCCGCCAATCACGGTAAAGTGTTCGATTAATCTCTTAAAACAACGATTTCTATGCTGAATACGGACAAAGAACTAAAATTATATTACTCCATAGCCGAAGTGGCCGATATGTTTGGAGTCAATGCATCCTTGCTTCGTTTTTGGGAGAAGGAGTTCCCGCAGATTTCTCCCAGGACAACGGGGAGGGGGATACGTCAGTATCGAAAGGAGGATGTGGAAACGATTGGTCTGATCTATCATCTGGTGAAGGAGAAAGGTCTGACGCTTCCCGGTGCCCGTCAACGGTTGAAGGATAATAAGGAAGCCACGGTTCGCAATTACGAAATTGTGAACCGTCTGAAAGGTATTAAGGAAGAGCTTCTGGCTATCAAGAAAGAACTGGACGGACGATAAATTATTCCTCCACCCGGTTCACCTGTTTGATGTTTTGAATCTTCTTCAGATTATTACAGATTGTCTTTACATCTTCCACATCGTGTACCCATAGCTGAATCTTTCCTTCGAATATCCCGTCATTCGTTTCAATGGCAAGTTTACGGATGTTCACGTTGAGCTGTCTGGAAATGACCTGAGTCACTTCATTCAGAAGTCCCATGCTGTCTATACCTCTTAAATAGATATATACGAGGAAAGAAAGTTCTTTGTGAGTATCCCATTCGGTCGCTAATATACGGTTACCATAGCTGCTTTTCAGCTTGGCAGCAACAGGGCACTGGCGTTTATGAATAATAATGCGGTCGTTTTCATCAACGTAACCCAAAACATCATCACCGGGAATCGGATGACAACATTCGGCCATGATGTATTTCTTTTGCAGGCTTTCTTCGGTCAGTTTAAGAATCTCTTTCGGATTGATCTTTTCTTTTTCCTGCGGTTCTTTCTCTTCCGGTTTTTCCTTGTTGCTGTTCCCGAAGGAGAACGTCAGGTATTTCTTCCAGTTGCTGGTTTGCTTTTCTCTCAGCTCGTTCTTGTCCGCTTCTCCCAAAGTAATGGCTTTGCTGCCGATAGCGGCCAGTAACTCTTCTTCATTCTTGAAGTTGTGAAATTTACGCAACTTCTCGATGACAGCTTCTTCCGGACGTATTTCTTCCTTCTTCAGAAACTCGTTGAGTAGCTCTTCGCCAATTTTCTGATTCGCTTTCCGTTCTTTGCGAAGAATCGCTGCGATCTTGGCACGGGCACGGGCGGTCGTTGCAAATACCTCCCATTGCGGTTGTACACGTTGGGATTTGGAGGTCAATATTTCAACCTGATCTCCACTTTGCAGTTTATGACTTAGCGGCACCAGTTTATGATTGACCTTGGCGCCGATACAATGGCTACCGATATCTGTGTGCAGTGAGAAGGCAAAATCCAGTGCCGTAGAGTTTTGTGGCATTGTCTTTAACTCTCCCTTCGGAGTGAACACGAAGATTTCGGAAGCAAACAGGTTCAGTTTGATCGTATCCAAAAAGTCGATTGCGTCCGGTTGCGGATCATCCAGTATCTCTTTAATGGTTTTCAGCCATTTCTCCAGTTCACCTTCGTCTTCGCTGCCTCCTCCTTCTTTATATTTCCAGTGGGCGGCAAAGCCTTGTTCTGCAACATCGTTCATCCGTTCGCTGCGAATCTGTACCTCGATCCATTGTCCGTTGTTTCCCATCAGGGTGACGTGCAATGCTTGGTAACCATTCGCCTTCGGGTGGCTTACCCAGTCGCGTAGGCGGTCGGGATGAGGCTTGTATATCTTGGAAATGGAGACATAGATGTCGAAACAGTCGTTGAGCTCTTCTTCCACGTTGCGTGGTTCGAAGATGATGCGGACAGCGAGCAAGTCATAAATCTCCTCGAACGGGACGTGTTTGGTCTGCATCTTGTTCCAGATGGAGTAGATCGATTTCACACGTGCCAAAATCCGGTATTTCAGCCCCATCTTATCCAGCTGGGTGCGGATCGGAGCTGTGAAGTCGTTGAATACTTTGTCGCGTTCGGCGGCGGTAGCATTCAGCTTTTCTTCTATCTCGGCATATTCTTCGGGGTGTTCATATTTGAAGCTGAGGTTTTCAAGCTCTGTTTTTATCTTGTACAGACCTAGGCGGTTGGCTAACGGGGCATAGATGTAGAGAGTTTCTCCTGCTATCTTATATTGCTTGTTGGGCAGCATGGAACCCAGCGTGCGCATATTGTGCAAGCGGTCGGCTATTTTGATCAGGATAACTCGGATATCGTTCGACATGGTGAGCAGTAACTTCTTGAAGTTCTCTGCCTGTGCCGAAGCACGGTCACCGAAGATCCCTCCGGAGATTTTGGTCAGTCCGTCTACAATCTGGGCAATCTTCGGTCCAAAGATATTTTCGATGTCTTCTACCGTGTAATCAGTGTCTTCTACTACGTCGTGCAGCAGTGCCGCACAGATAGAAGTAGAACCAAGACCAATTTCGTTACATACTATTTGTGCAACGGCAATCGGGTGCATGATATAAGGTTCGCCGGATCGGCGTTTGATTCCTTTGTGTGCCTGATTAGCGAAGTTGAAAGCTTTTGTGATGATTTCAACTCGTTTGCGATGTTTAGTATGGAGATAATCATTCAGAAGTTCCTGGAACGCCTGATTGATCATCTCTTCATCTGCTATTTCTTTGGGGGTTATATTATCCATATTCGTTATCCTTTCATTCGCTTATTTTTGCAAAAATAAGCAAATTTCCGAATGAAGCAAGCGGGAAGTCATTTATTTGTAGATTTTCAATTGTTTTCCTGCTGCGATTCTGGTGTTCGACATACCGTTCCACTGCTGTATATCTTTGACACGTACGCCTAGCTTTTCGGCAATCGATGAAAGAGTGTCTCCACTTTTTATCTTATAATAAGTTAATTTTCCTTTACCGGCAACAGCGCTTGTCTGTCTGCGGGTGGTTGGAGTAACTTCTTTCACTGCAACGGTTTTGCGGTTGCGGAATAGCTCGTCGGCACGGTGTGCGTAGATTGTATCTTGCTTGTCAATAAACGTACTGATGGCACCTTGTGGTAAACGTAATGTACAAGGTTTGGTCGTGCCGGGAATCACTTGTTTCTTGTATTGGGGATTCAGGCTTTTCACTTCCTCCAGCGGAACATTGCAAAGTTCGGCAATCTGCTCGAAATGAAGGTTTTTAGTGACTTGCACCGTATCTGTGCTTGCCGGAATGTTTGTTTCCATCGGACAGATGTTGTGGTCGCAATAGTATGTCATCACGTAGTTGGCTGCGATGAAAGCAGGTACATATCCGCGTGTCTCTTTAGGCAGCAGGTTATAGATTTTCCAGTAATCCGTTTCGCCTCCGGCGCGGCGGATTGCCTTGTTGATAGTACCTGGGCCACAGTTATAGGCTGCTATAACCAGATTCCAGTCTCCATAAATATCGTACATCTCTTTCAAGTAACGGGCGGCAGCCCAGGTTGCTTTGATCGGGTCGCGGCGTTCGTCTATCAGACTATTGGATTCAAGACCGTAAATCTTTCCTGTTCCAATCATGAATTGCCACAGTCCAGAAGCACCGGCACGTGACACAGCTGAAGGATTCAGTGCAGATTCGATAATCGGCAGGTACTTCAGTTCCAAAGGAAGTCCGTAAGCGTCCAGTGCTTCTTCGAAAATAGGCATATAGAAATTGCAGGCGCTCAGCATGAATGAAACCTGATTGCGCAGGCGACCCGCGTACATATCGATGAATTTGCGTACAATGTCATTATAAGGCATTTCCATGACAGCCGGAATACGTGAAAGGCGGTCAATGTAGACAGAATCACTGAATAAAGGATTCACTTCCGCCGTACTGCAATCTTTGCCTAAATCAATATAGTTTTTAGCTTTCCAGTCGTTCAGCAGACTGTCGAGCGGGTAAGTCATACTCTTTGGAAGATCGATGCTTTCTTTGCGTTCGGTTCCGTTTTCACGAATAACTACATCTACACTTTGAGCTTTTACCTGTGTGGTTGCCAACAGGAAAAGGAAAATAATCGAACAATAGTTTTCTAATTTCTTCATGCTTTAATTATAAGTTCAATCTAAATTGTGTTTTTAAAATCGTAGTACGCATTGCAGTCCCACTGACTTATTCTTGTAACTGTTGGAGCGGAACTGGCTGTTATTGTCGATGACAGTTGGCTCCAGCTTCATACTCAAGTCAGGTGAAATGTCGAAGTTCGATAATTCCGCATCGACATAGGCATCGATGATGGAGATAAGGTATACTCCGATAAATGCAAATATACTAAGGTCCCGAAAACGACGGAACGAGTCCTTTCTTCGTTTCAAGGTGTTTTTCAGTTGCTCTTCATTATACTGGGCGTTCGGTGGCAGCAAATCTTCATAGCTCTTGGTGTTTGGATTACTGTCCATGATGTCCAGATAGGCCTGTGAATAGTCTTTATACATTTTCCCGTTCCAGCTGAGGGCATACGCACATCCTGCAAACCCTCCATATATAATAGGTAGTTTCCAGTATTTACGGTTGTAAATCTGTCCTCCGCCAGGGAATACGACTGCAAGCCATGTTGCTTTGGTCGGGTTGGGAATGAACAGTTTCTTGTTGAGATCCTGCACAGGAGGTACTGTGTCGGTTTTCACTACAATAGGTGCCGGCTGTTCTATCTTCTTCAGTTCTTTTTTATTGGCTGCGTCAAGACTGTCGGCTATCTGTATTTTGACAGCAGACAGACTGTCGGTTGCTTGCAGGCGTTCCGGATGCAATATTTTGATTGAATCCTTTTTCAACGAATCCATCACCTGAGCAGGATCCCGGTGCCTTCGTGCACGTGCTTTCGGTGCTTCCCGGCTCTGAATAATACTGTCTTTCTGTACCGGAGTCACAGGTTCTTGTGCATACACATCAATCCCTGCCACCTGTAGAAAACAGAGAAGCAGGGTGATGATGGGTAACTGATATTTCTTACTTTTTCTTGTCATCTACTTTTTTAGCGTATCGAAGATTTCCATGATACGTTCCAGTTCCTCCTCGTTGCTGAAAGGAATACTGATTTTTCCTTTCCCCTTTTCGGAGCAAGTCAGTTGTACCTTGGTGTTGAAAAATCCCGTGAGTTGTTGCTTTAGTAAATTAAACTCTTCCGGTAGTTTGCTGCGTTTCGGAGTGATTTTCCGTGTGCCGCTTTTCACAGCTTCTCCTTCGCTTAATGATTTAACAATTTCTTCTACTTTGCGGACTGAATATCCGTGTTCTTGTATTTCTTCGAATATTTTAACTTGTAGTTTAGGGTCGCCTAATGAAATCAGTGCACGGGCATGTCCCATGTCCAACTGCTTGTTTTGCAGGGCCATCTGTATCGGAGCCGGCAATTTCAGTAAGCGCAGGTAGTTGGCGATCGTCGTTCGTTTCTTTCCGATACGTTCGCTAAGACGTTCCTGTGTCAGTTCGTACTGATCGAGCAGATGCTGGTAGGCAAGTGCGATTTCTACGGCATTCAGGTCTTCACGCTGGATATTTTCAATCAGCGCCATTTCCATCATGTTTTCGTCGTCGGCAGTGCGGATGTAGGCAGGGATGGTTTTCAGTCCTGCTTTTTGTGAAGCACGGTAACGACGCTCTCCCGCGATGATCTGATACTCATCGTCCGAGAGCTTGCGTAGAGTGATAGGCTGTATGATACCGATTTCCGCAATGGAATCAGCCAGTTCCTGCAATGCCGTTTGATCGAATTCGCGGCGTGGCTGATTGGGGTTGACGGTAATCTTCGCCAACTCTATTTCACTAATGGAAGAAGAACCTTCGGTTTTCACATCATCCATTGAGAGCAGGGCGTCAAGTCCGCGTCCTAATGCATTTCTTTTTTGTGTTGCCATATCTTCTTCGGTTATTTATTTCTGTTGATAATCTCTTTGGCAAGGGCGAGATGGTTTTTGGCACCGGTAGAGTCCGCATCATAAAGAATGGTCGGGATACCGTAGCTGGGAGCCTCGCTCAGTTTCACATTTCGCTGGATCACGCTGTTGAAAACTAATTCCTGGAAGTGTCTTTTCACTTCGTCGTAAATCTGGTTTGCCTGACGCAGACGTGAGTCATACATCGTCAGCAGGAAACCTTCGATTTCCAGAGCGGGATTCAGTTTCGACTTGATGATTTTAATCGTATTCAGCAGTTTGCTGATGCCTTCGAGAGCAAAATACTCAGCTTGCACGGGGATGATCACGGAGTCGGCTGCCGTCAGGGCATTGATGGTAATCAGTCCGAGTGAAGGAGAACAATCTATCAGAATATAGTCATATTCTTTCTTCAAGGGTGTGAGCACTTCTTTCAGTATCTTTTCGCGGTTTGGGAGGTTCAGCATTTCAATCTCTGCTCCTACAAGATTGATGTGCGAAGAGATCACTTTCAAAGAGTCGATTTCTGTGTCAAGAATAGCGTCCTGTACATTGGCTCTGTCAATAATGCATTCATAGATAGTGCATTCCGACTGCTTGATGTCCACTCCCAGGCCGGAAGAGGCATTTGCTTGCGGGTCTGCATCTACCACGAGTACTTTCTTTTCAAGTGTAGCAAGTGACGCTGCGAGATTAATCGTAGTCGTGGTCTTTCCTACACCCCCTTTTTGATTGGCCAAAGCAATTATTTTTCCCATATACTCTAAATTTATTGGCAGCGAAATAAGTGATAATTCCTTAGAGCGCCTACGAAAAAAGAGAAACTTTGCATTTTCTGTTGATAAGTCACCGGTTTTGTTAATAACTGCCGGACGAAACAGTTCCGAAACCTGGTTGATTTTATCATCATACTTTCTCTGTTTGAGCTTGCAAATATACATATTTATATTGGATATCTATTTCTTTTTTTACTCGCTTGCAGAAGATTAAGATTTGTAAACGGGTGTATATTCGTCAGATAGCGATGTGATTAATGTGATATTCGGAGATAAGCGGTTGGCAGTACGGTTACTTTTTGCTACTTTTGTGCGAACATTAAAAAGGAAAGGATTGAATATATGGAAAGTAAGAAGCCGTTGATCCTCGTTTCGAATGACGATGGTGTTATGGCTAAAGGTATTAGTGAATTGGTGAAGTTCCTTCGTCCGTTGGGGGAAATTGTTGTAATGGCACCCGACTCTCCGCGCTCCGGCAGCGGCAGTGCATTGACGGTGACTCATCCGGTTCATTATCAACTGGTCAAAAGAGAAGTGGGACTGACTGTATATAAATGTACAGGAACGCCGACCGATTGTATCAAGCTGGCATTGGGCTCAGTGCTCGACCGGAAGCCTGACCTGATCGTAGGCGGTATCAATCATGGAGATAATTCCGCTATTAACGTGCATTATTCGGGAACGATGGGAGTGGTGATTGAAGGCTGTCTGAAGGGAATTCCTTCGATTGGTTTTTCTCTGTGCAATCATCGGCCCGATGCTGATTTTGAACCTTCGGGTCCTTATATACGCAAGATAGCTGCCATGATATTGGAAAAAGGACTGCCCCCGTTGACTTGTCTTAATGTGAACTTTCCCGATACTCCCAACCTCAAAGGAGTGAAGGTTTGCGAACAGGCAAAGGGATGCTGGGTGAATGAATGGGTAACTTGCCCCCGTCTCGATGACCATAATTACTTTTGGCTGACCGGTTCATTCACCGATCATGAACTTGAAAACGAGAATAATGATCATTGGGCGCTGGAAAACGGATATGTGGCTATCACGCCAACGACAGTCGATATGACTGCTTATGGCTTTATAGATGAACTGAATGGCTATTGTCAGCAACTGGAATTCTGACATACGCATTGTGCTGATTTCAAATTTCAAAACTCCTAATTCAAAATTCCCATGAAGTACTATCTGATTGTCGGTGAAGCTTCCGGAGACTTGCATGCGTCCCATTTGATGACGGCCCTCAAGGCGGAAGATCCTCAGGCCGATTTCCGCTTTTTCGGCGGAGATCTGATGGCTGCCGTCGGAGGAACGATGGTGAAGCATTATAAAGAACTGGCGTATATGGGATTTATCCCTGTACTACTTCATTTGCGTACGATCTTTGCAAATATGAAACGTTGCAAGGAAGATATTGTGGCCTGGAATCCCGATGTGGTGATCTTGGTCGATTATCCCGGTTTCAATCTTAACATAGCTAAGTTTGTGCATTCCGAGACGCAGATTCCTGTCTTCTATTATATTT
>OLKF01000199.1_pt1 | contig 9922 bp, 6 predicted proteins | sample 1603841 | NCBI WGS metagenome assembly OLKF01 (sample SAMN02674795, study PRJEB24791) | human gut metagenome, SKBSTL041 | isolation source: stool | host: Homo sapiens | place: USA | reverse complement strand
AAGAGCGGATGCCTAAACGCCCAGCCCATATCAAGGAGGAGAAGCCTCCCTGCGTCAATCCGGTGGCAGACTATCTGCCCATTGAGAAGATCGCCAACGGCATTATCTACACGAAAGACCACCGATTTGTCAAGGTGGTTGAGGTGGTCCCCATCAACTTCATGCTGCGGAGCGCCCGGGAGCAGAGAAATATTATCTACTCTTTCGTCTCATACCTAAAAATCAGTCCTGTTAAATTGCAGATCAAAGTGCTTACCCGGCGTGCCGACATCAACCGCCACCTGGACACAGTACGCCGTGAAATGGCGCAGGAGGACAATGAACAGTGCCGCTTGATGCAAGAGGACTACTTGGATTTTGTTCAACAGGTCGGCTCCCATGAGGCGGTTACACGACGCTTCTTTTTGATTTTTGAGTATGAGCCTTGGAACAACACACGGCGCTCCGAACAGGAAGATGAGGCAATCCAATCTCTCCAAAGTGCTGTCCACACGGCATCCAATTACCTGCGTCAATGCGGCAACGAGGTCGTTGTCCACGAAAACGAGGACGAATTTACCGTAGATGTTTTCTATAATTTGTTGTGCCGAAATGAAAGTGCGGTCAAGCCCCTGTCGGTACGGGCGCAGGAAATTGTGGCACAGTATCTCGACAAGGGGCGGGAGGGCGAGATTGACCGCATCCCGGCGGCTGAATTTGCTGCTCCCAAAAGCATCGACTTCACCCATGGACGGTATCTCTGCATAGACGGGCTGTACTATACTTATCTGCTCGTCCCATCAGATGGTTACAAAACCCAGGTGCCCGCAGGCTGGCTGAGTTTGATCGTCAATGCCGGTGATGGCATTGACCTCGATATGTTTCTTTCGCGTCAACCCAAAGAGCGCATTATTCAGCGGGTCGGCCAGCAGCTCCGCATCAACCGGTCAAAAATCAAGGATGCCAGCGACACGAACACGGACTTCGATGATATAGACGGCGCTATTCGGAGCGGCTATTTTCTGAAGGAGGGCCTTGCGAACAACGAAGATTTCTATTATCTCAACTTGTTGATTACTGTGACTGCCCCTTCTGTGGAGGACCTGGAGTGGAAGGCCAGCGAAATAAAAAAGCTCCTGCTTTCGCAGGATATGGATGTCTGCAACTGCCATTTTCGGGAGGAGCAGGCATTTTGTTCTGCCCTCCCGCTGGTTTCCATGGAAAAGGGACTGTTCGAGCGTGGTAAGCGCAACCTGTTGACTGGAGGCGCGGCCAGCTGCTATCCGTTCACTTCGTTTGAGATGTGCGACGACAATGGAATCCTTCTGGGGGTTAACAAATATAACAGTTCCCTCATCATCGTGGATATTTTCAACTCTGCGATTTACAAGAACGCCAATATGGCGATCCTGGGTACCAGCGGCGCAGGCAAGACCTTTACGATGCAGCTCATGGCGTTAAGAATGAGGCGGAAAAACATTCCCGTTTTCATCATTGCACCGCTGAAAGGGCACGAATTCCACCGTGCCTGTGCCAATGTGGGCGGGGAGTTTATCCAGATTTCCCCGGCCAGCCCGCACTGCATCAATGTGATGGAGATCCGCAAGGTGGATCGGTCGGTCAGTGAGCTTCTGGACGGGCCGGGAATCCAGCTCTCCGAACTGGCCGCCAAAATCCAGCAACTCCACATATTCTTCAGTCTGTTGATACCCGATATGTCTCACGAGGAACGGCAGCTGTTGGATGAGGCTCTGATCCTCACCTACAATTCCAAAGGTATCACTCATGACAACGCCTCATTGGAAGACCCGGCCAATCCAGGCCACTACCGGGAGATGCCGGTGCTGGGTGACCTGTATGAGATCTTGAGGGCTACCCCGGAAACCACTCGCATGGCCCATATCCTCAACCGTCTGGTGAATGGCTCCGCCAGTACCTTTAACAAGCAGACCAATATGCGGCTGGATAATAAGTACACCGTACTGGATATTTCCTCGCTTACTGGTGATTTGCTGACTGTAGGGATGTTCGTGGCCCTTGATTTTGTTTGGGACCGTGCCAAAGCCGACCGAACCGAGGAAAAGGCCATTTTTATTGATGAATGCTGGCAGCTCCTTTCCGGCGCAGGCGCCACGGGCACCCGGCTGGCCGGCGATTTCGTATTGGAGATTTTCAAAACCATCCGCGGCTTTGGTGGGTCAGCGATCTGCGCCAGCCAGGATCTTAACGACTTTTTCAATCTGGACGAAGGCCGTTTCGGGAAAGGCATCATCAACAACAGCAAAACCAAGATCATTTTGAATTTGGAAGACGATGAAGCAGAGCGGGTCCAGGAGACCCTGCACCTGTCTGATGCGGAAACGATGGAGGTCACCCATTTTGAGCGCGGCAGCGGCCTGATCTCCACCAATAACAACAATATCATGGTGGAGTTCAAGGCCAGTCCATTGGAAAAAGATCTCATAACCACAGACCGCAGGGAACTACGGGAACTTTTGGAGCGCAAGCGCCAAGAACAATCTGATTCTGCTTAAAAGGCATTTTCTCTGGGAGGTGCGGAAGCGCCTCCCTTTATTGCGCGGAGTAGTGTAAAGAACATGGTTGGATGCTTTACCAACAGACGGCGGGGCAGTACCGTCCTCCGCAACCATTTAGAATTTTATATGAGGTGAGTCCAATGTATCCGACAATAAAGTAATCAAACAATGAATTTAGAGGTGATATAAAGCGAGTTTAAGAGTTTCTTTAAGCAAGTTGGAGGCAATGAAGGCGACAAATGCAAATATAACACCCGTTTAGATACTTACGGCTGCGGCTGTCAACACAACTGTAACTACTGCTATGCCCGTTCATTGCTTCATTTTCGTGGACTATGGGATGCAGCGCATCCTCGTGTTGCAGACATTGAAAAGGTCCGGCGGAAAATCCGCAGCCTCCCATCCGGCAGCATCATCAGGCTTGGAGGCATGACAGACTGTTTTCAGCCCTGTGAACTCCAGTACCGCACTACCTACCAGACCATCCAGGAGATGAATCTGTGCAGGGTAAGCTATCTCATCGTCACGAAGTCTGCACTTCCCGCTGCCCCGGAGTATTTAGAGATCTTGGACAAGGAACTGGCCCATATTCAAATTACTGTGACCTGCCTGGACGATGCACAAACCGCCCAATTTGAAAAGGCCAGTCCTCCCAGTCAGCGCATCCGCGCAATTCAGGCGCTGCAAGCGGAAGGGTATGATGTAGCAATCCGATTAAGTCCCATCATCGAGGAATACATGGATTTCGACAAGCTGAATGATTTGGGAATTGAGCGGTGTGTGGTTGAATTTCTGCGCGTCAATTCGTGGATTAAGCAGTGGTTTCGGGGTGTTGATTTCTCTAAATATACCGTGCGGCAAGGAGGCTACTATCATCTTCCTTTGGAAGAAAAGCAGCGGATCGTGGAAAAAATCCATATTCCGCAGAAGACAATCTGTGAAGATGTAACGGAACACTATCAATTCTGGAGGGATTTTGTAAATCCCAATAAAGAGGATTGCTGTAATCTCCGGAAAACGCATCATTGACAGTTGCAATACGCCTATAAGACGCCTTTTTCCTACTGTTCTCGAAAAACGCCGGATTGACGCTCCAATGGCGTCTTTCCACAATTCCTATTTAACAATGCGCTTTGAAGGCGTCTGATTGACGCCTTTGATAAAGGAGGTGAGCCCCATGAAGACCAGGGCTGAAATCTATGGAAACGAGGCTGCGGACTTGTTGCGGATCGTGACGATGTACCCCGGCCTCTGTGAACACCAGCTTCTTTGTTTTCACCCTGGCAAAGAAGATACTGCAAAGGCCCTGCTCTCTCATTTGGAGAGGCAGGGCCGCATTTTTCAAACAGACGGCGGCGGTTATTTCCTGGCAGGGCAAACACCAAAAACCGACCATGTGCTTGTCCGGGCAGTGTGGGTCCTGCTGGACTTCATCCGACGGGTAGATTACCACGCTCCAGCTGATTTTCCCGTTAAACTCGTGTTTTTTGCCGACGGTGAATTATATGAAATCGCTTATATTGCCGCCGGACAAGAGGCGCTTGTCTGCCATGCTCTGCGGGGCAACAAAGGGGGAAGCCGCCGTATCATGCTGGTCGATGCTCCGGCGCAAATCGCCCAAATCGACTGTCCGGGCATATCCGGATTTTGTACTGTAGACGAGGAAGGCCGGACAAATTATTTCAAGAAAGCAGGAGGCACATGATTGGATCGAAAACTAATATCCCACCGCATTGGAAGCATTCTCGACGATATATCCCGTCTGAGTAATGCGCTGTACGCGCTGGACACCACTGACATCCAGCGTTATCCCGACAACTATGAAACACTTTCCATAGATGCCGCTTTACGGGCAGAGCGGATTGCCTGCCGGCTGCGGCATCTGATTTATTCCAGTACAACCATCCGCAAAGGTGACTATCTCAAATCCGCCGGTGCAACGCACGGCATCACTGTCAACTGCGAGGACAGGGTGCTGGAGGTGACGCTGCCCTGTTTGCTGCCAAAGCGCAAACAGCGGCAAAGCGATGAGTTCCTGTTGGACCCGCTCTATTTTGTCCTTGATCAATACGCAAGAGAACACCCACTTCCGTATTACCGCGATTGCGTTGTCTGTTTCGCCCAGGTCTATGACCGGGCACTTCCCGACAGGCGGATACGCGATTACGATAATTTGTCGGAAAAGCAATTACTGGATCTTCTCTCTTCCTTTGTGATGGCTGATGATACCGGCCTGTTGTGCGACGCCTATAACACGGCTGAACTGGGTGACCAGGATTGCACAAAAATCTATATCATGGAGAAGCAGCGTTTTCCGCAATGGCTGACAGAGCATAAAACGAGTCTAAAATCCATCTCGGATTTTTGACCATTTTGGACCTTCGCCAGCCCGACCTCCAGCGAAGCGGCTGAAACGCCCGATTTTCCGGGCTTTTTCCCCTCATAGGGAGGCCTATTTTTACCGAAGTCCTCAGTCATTACGGTAAAAATCCTGTGCTTTCAAGGGAGGTGACTACTTGGGAAAAGCACCAACTATTTTCCACAGCCGGATACGCTTCCGTTCCGGCTTTTATCGCTGACCGCTATTTCGGGAGAGTTCCCCACCAGCCAGCTCAACCGCCTTCCCGCCAGTCCTTACTACTTGGAGGCGGTCGTGACTGCGCTCAAAAAGGCCGGACTGCTGCGCACCTACTACCGGGACCGGCTCCGGGGCTATCGGCTGGGGATCAAAGCCAAGTCAGCTCTGCTGGACGGATGGCCCGAGCGTTTTACATTCTGCCTTACAGGAGACGCAGAAACCAACCGGCTCAAAAGCGAAGCAAACCGGAGGTTTCGGCTCCACCGCCTCGCGGAAACCTATATCACTATGGGCAATGCCGGGGTACTGCTCTACCCGGATGAAAAGCCGAAGGTCTTTGCCCAGACCGGTTTTGGCGGCGAAGCTGTAACATATCCTGTGTTTTACAGTTCACGCGAAGTCAAGGAATTGGGGGCTGATGCCACCCAGATTCGAAGCTCCCGCTTCGCAGGGGTGCTGCTGGCCCCCACCGGCATATTTGTGACCTACAATAGCGGGGGCGCTCTGATGAAGTGGCGCTACAAGTCCGAGCTGCGGGTAAAAACGCTTCTCTGGAACATTCTATGCCAGCAGCGTCTGGCCCAGCAGTACCGTGTCGAGCAGGTACATGGACTGGTATTGGGGGACAGCATGGATCTGGCCTACCAGATACTCACCAGTACCGGCGGGGCCAAGCATGACTACTTCATGCTGGACGGCAGCTACGACCACTTTTATTTCCTAACCAATGACCATCAGGGGGAGGTGATACTGGCGTTACTGTGTGACCCTGTGAAAACTGCGGAACTTGACCACATTCTGTCACAGGGCCTCTCCGCCGGCAATCCCGGCAGGGCCATGGAGCAGGATGCCGCAGAGCCGGATGGAACGCCGGTGCTGTTCGGTTACTTCTGCGATCTGCCCCGGATCGTGCGCTTCAACACCGCCCTCGAACTGATGGAACGCCCCGGTACGCTGATCTGCTTTGATTTTCAAGCGGATGTGCTGCGCCGCTACTGCGGTGACCGGGTGTGCCTGCAAACCATTGACTTTACAAAATTCGAGGGGAGGTTGTTCCCATAAACAAAAAGAAACTGATCATAGGCCTGGTAGCAGCGCCGGCCGCCGTATTTGCGATCCTATACGCAGGCGGTTTCCTGGCACAGCTGTTTGGCAATTACGCGGCGTGGAAACAGGGCGGCGGTATCCCCGGAGACGGAACTTCTCCGGCGATGGCATCGCCCGATTTTTTTACCTGTCTGGCCTCCGTGTTTCGTCCGCCCTACGGAGTGTACGGTGTCCTGATCTGCATCGGCCTGTTGGCAATTCTGCTGCTCATGGTCATGCGCATGGGCTACAGCGATACCGGAGAATATGATTCTGACCGGAATTTCATTTACTCGGCCAAGGGCACCTACGGTACCTCCGGCTGGATGAGCCGCAAGGAGATGGCCGGTGTGTTGGATCTGGTGCCTGACCTGCGCAAGCATAAAGGCGTTGTACTGGGAATGCTGGACAACAAGGCTGTCTGTATTCCTGAAAATCCCCATATCAACGGCAATCTGGCTGTGTATGGCTCCAGCGGCAGCATGAAAACCCGATCCTTTTGCGTGAATCGCATCCTTCAGGCGGCGATCCGCGGAGAATCCCTGATCATTTCAGATCCGAAAAGCGAGCTCTACGAAAAATCCAGCGAGTATCTGCGGGATCAGGGGTACTGTGTCAAGGTGTTCAATTTAGTCAATCCGGAAAACTCGGACAGTTGGAACTGCCTTTCCGAAGTGGAGGGGCAGGAACTGATGGCGCAGCTTTTTGTAGATGTCATCATTAAGAACACCATCAACAACGGCAAAGGTGACCATTTCTGGGATTCCTGTGAGATGAATTTGCTGAAAGCCCTCGTCCTCTATGTGGACCAGAGTTATGCTGAACAAAACCGCAATATCGGAGAGGTGTACCGGCTGCTGACTTTAAGCGGCGAGTCCGATTTGGACAGCCTGTTTGAGAACTTGCCGCCCACCCATCCGGCCAAAGCGCCATACAGCTTGTATAAGCAGGCCAGCGATACAGTCCGCAGCGGCGTCATCATCGGCCTCGGCTCCCGTCTGCAGGTGTTCCAGTCGGAGCTGATTAAGAAGATCACCACCCGGGATGAAATTGACTTGGAGCTGCCCGGCCAAGAGCGGTGCGCCTACTTCCTTGTTACCAGCGACCAGGACAGCACCTTTGACTTTCTGGCAAGCCTGTTCCTGTCCTTCTGCTTCATCAAGCTGGTGCGGTATGCAGACAAGAACTGCGAAGGAGGCAAACTGCCGGTACCGGTGCATGTCTTGGGTGAAGAATTAACAGCCTGCGGCACCATTCCAGACCTCTCCCGCCGGTTAAGCGTCATTCGTTCAAGAAATATCTCTATGAGCTGTGTGTTTCAGAACTTGGCGGGCTTGCAGAATCGGTATCCTCTCAATCTCTGGCAGGAAATTCTGGGCAACTGCGACGCGCAGTTGTTCCTGGGCTGCACAGATGAATTGACGGCGGAGTTTATTTCTTCCCGTACGGGACTGGCTTCTGTGTCGGTATCCAGCAAATCCAAGCAGCTGGGTACCTGGCGTATCTCCAACTACACGCCGGAATACCGGGAAACCTCTGGTGTCGGCAAGCGTCCTGTCCTCACCCCGGACGAAGTTCTGCGGCTGCCTATCAAGCAGGCACTGGTCATCATCCGGGGGCAAAAAGTTCTCAAGGTAGACAAAATGGACTATTCCAAACATCCGGAGGCATCCAAGCTCCGTTCCTGCAAGGCATCCGCCCATATCCCCGAATGGCGCAGGCTGGAACAGGAGCAGCTAAAGCCCTCTGCGGCACAGCCAAAGCCGCAGGCCCCCGCGCCTAAAAAGCCAGTGAAGAAAAAGCCGAAAGCAGCCAGCACATCTACCGGCACCAAGCAGACCGCAGCCGTTCCAACCGCAGAGGCTCCGAATGGCATCATCACGACAGATAAGGACTCGATCCTTTCTTAATACAAAACATAGGAGGTTAATTTTATGGCAACCAGGAAAAAAGTATTGCTGGAGCAGGAAACTCCTGTTCCTGAAAACACCGCTCCCGCGGACGGTACCATTTCTTCCGCTGGCCCCCCGGCTGATGCGGCGGCGCCGCCTGACAGTGACGATTTGAGTGCGCTGCTGGCCTCTATGGATCAGACCAATGACAGCGCCTCTACGGATCAACCTGATGGCGACGCCACTTTGGAAGGCTCTGACCCTCCCCTTGAGTTTATGGAAACGGAGGCGTCTGATGAAGCTGCCCCCGAGGGTGACGGCACGGCCTCTGGCGCCCCTTCCGATTCGGATGAGCCTGCCGGATCGGCGGCCGGTGAGGATGGCGACGGTGAGGAAGAGACTCCTTCCAATTTGTCTGCTGAAGGTGCAGATGGCATCCCGGCGGAGACGGTTTCCGAAACTGCTGGGGAGCCGGCTCCCCCCAAGCCCAAGCGGGCACCCCGGCGGAAAAAGGCGGCGCCTGTGGAAGATCCCGTACATGGCGAGAATGAGGACTCTGCGGAGGCTCCGGCTGCTGAAGAGCAGGCTGTGGAATCTTCCGCCTCTGTTGAGAATACGGCACCGCCTGATGAGGGAGAAACACCCATTTCAGAGGATACCGCTCCCCAAGAGGAGGCGCCGGTAGATACTGCATCTGCTCTGCGCCGGACCGCCGTAACACACCGCAGTGACGCCTCTATCCTGACCATCCGCAGTCGTGAAGAGGTGGAAACACAGGAAGACCGCGAGGATGTCATTTGGCACGAGATCCACAACGCCTCCCGCCCCCGCCGCATCCTCACAGGTCAGCTGGGCGGCATTGAGCAGCTGGACAACCGCAAAACTGTGGCCGTAGTGGATTACAAGGGATTCCGCATCATTATCCCCATCAAGGAGATGATGATCAATCTGGGCCGCAGCCCTTCCGGCCAGGAGTATGCCGACCTGATGCTGCGTCAAAACAAGATTTTGGGGAATATGCTGGGGGCGGACATTGACTTTGTGGTACGCGGCATTGACTCCAAGACCCGCAGCGTTGTCGCAAGCCGCCGTGAAGCTATGATGCGGAAGCGCCAGACCTTTTATTTCGATTTGGACGCCGAGGGGAAGTACCGCATCTACGAGGGGCGTATTGTTCAGGCCCGGGTCATCGCTGTTGCGGAGAAGGTCATCCGCGTCGAGGTATTCGGCGTTGAAACCTCAATTCTGGCCCGTGATTTGGCTTGGGACTGGATCGGCGATGCTCACGAGCGTTTCTCCGTGGGCGATGAAGTGCTGGTCCGCATTCTCAATGTGCGGCGCAACAGCCTTGAGGATCTCGGAATCCGCGCCGACATCAAGAGCACATCTGAAAACACCGACCGGGACAATCTCCAGAAGTGCCGAATCCAGGGCAAATACGCCGGAAAAGTAACCGATGTACACAAGGGCGTGGTTTATGTCCGGCTTGCCAATGGCGTCAATGCGGTAGCTCATTCCTGCTATGACTACCGGATGCCCGGAAAGAAGGATGATGTATCCTTTGCCGTCACCCATTTGGATGTGGAGCGCGGTATCGCTCTTGGAATTATCACCCGTATCATCCGACAGAACCTGTAACCCGAAAACCGCCTGGGAAGTATCAAATAGCTGCTTCTCAGGCGGTTGTTTTTATTGCTATGTCATCCGGTTTCGATGCTGAAAAATCAGTATAAATTTTTTGGCTATGGCAATCCTAATTACGAAATGCTCATTGCATTTTTGTAACCAATTATATATAATATTGGTTACAGAAAGGAGGCCAAGCATATGAGCAACAGTTACATGGAAAA
>OLKF01000191.1_pt1 | contig 10143 bp, 6 predicted proteins | sample 1603841 | NCBI WGS metagenome assembly OLKF01 (sample SAMN02674795, study PRJEB24791) | human gut metagenome, SKBSTL041 | isolation source: stool | host: Homo sapiens | place: USA | reverse complement strand
TTTGTCCATGGCCTCGGGCATGACGCCGCTGTCCAGCTGGGCAAGGTCGGCCTCCCCGATCAGCTCCCGCACGGCAGCCACGGCTTCCAGACGCTTCTCGTCCTCCACCGTCACGGTGAACAGGGCGCAGCCATCCTTATAATAGCTCTCCACCGTGGCGGTGTCCTGCATCTGCAAAGGCACTGTCACATCCAGACTGTCGTCCAGCCATGCAACGGAGGACACTCCGTCGATGGCGGCAAGCTTTTCCTTGTACTCCAGCGCCTGCGGTACCGTGACATCCCGCACCATGACCCGCATGTTGGGGATGCCGCCGGTGAAAGCACCGTTCATCACCTCGATGGCGGTGGTGGAGGGGGATTCCGGCGGCAGGTAGTCGTTGATATCGTAATCCACCTTTACCTGACGCACAGCGAACACGCTCAGCACAGCCGCCAGTGCAAACACCGCCAGCACCAGCCTGCGGCGGCGCACGATGGCGGTATAAAAACGTTTCATCAAAACAGGAGTTCTCCTTTCCGGATCCATAAAAAAACTTTTATCAGTTTAACAGGTTTGATAAACGTTGGAAAGAGACAGTTTATGAATTTTGACCCTCGAATGCCGATTTTTTGATTTTTCTGCCTTGACAACAAAAATAAATTCTGATATGCTCTTTTTCGGTTCATCGGAGGACCGTTTTCAACGTAATTTGAAACGGGCCGGATAAGATGCCGTGCAGACAGCGCCCCGCCGGAGGTTTCGTTGCCGTAGTGACGAAGCAGATCGAGGCCGGGCGTGCACTCGCGGACATTTATCCGGCCCGTTTTTTGCACCTTGTGCAGAAAGGAGGACGCCATGTCCAAGCATCGGATCCAGCTTTCCGATCATTTTACCTATTCCCGCCTTTTACGGTTCGTGCTGCCCTGCATCGGCACCATGCTGTTCACCTCCATCTACGGCATCGTGGACGGCCTGTGTGTCTCCAACTTTGTGGGCAAGACGGCCTTTGCGGCGGTCAACCTCATCATGCCGCTGCCCATGCTGCTGGGCACCATCGGCTTTATGCTGGGCACCGGCGGCAGCGCCATCGTGGGCATCACGCTGGGCGAGGGCGACCAGAAAAAGGCCGACCGCTATTTCACCCTGTTCCTGCTGGCGGCTCTGATCTCGGTCAGTGTGCTGGCCGTGCTGGGCATTGTGTTTCTGCGGCCCATTGCCGTGCTGCTGGGCGCCAAGGGGGAGCTTTTGGACTATGCGGTGCGCTATGGACGCATCCTGATGGTGTCCCTGCCCACCTTTGCGCTGCAGAATATGTTCCAGAGCTTTTTCGTCACCGCCGAAAAGCCGCACCTCGGCTTCTGGTTCACCGTGGGCGCGGGCTGCACCAACATGGTGCTGGACGTGCTGATGGTGGGTATCTGGGGCTGGGGCGTGGAGGGCGCGGCCATTGCCACCTTTATCAGCCAGCTGGTGGGCGGCGTACTGCCGGTGTTCTACTTCATCGACCGCAGCAACTCCAGCCGCCTGCACCTGTGCAAGACCAGTTTTTACAGCAAAGTCCTGCGGGATGCCTGCATCAACGGCTCTTCCGAGCTGATGACCAACCTTTCCATGTCGCTGGTCAATATCCTGTATAACTTCCAGCTGCTGCGTCTGGCCGGTGAGAACGGCGTGGCCGCCTACGGTGTCATCATGTACGCAGCCTTCCTGTTCGTGGCGGTGTTCGTGGGCTATGCCGTGGGCAGTGCGCCCATCGTCAGCTTCCACTACGGTGCCCGCAACCACGCCGAGGTGCACAATCTCTACCGGAAAAGCCTGCGGCTCATCGCCGTGGTGGCTGTGACCCTGACGCTGGCTTCCATGTTCATCATCCCCTGTGTAGCGCGCATTTTCGTGGGCTACGATGCGGAATTGCTGGCCCTGACCAGCCGGGCCTTCCGGCTGTATGCGCTGAGCTTCCTCATCATGGGCTTCAACGTGTATGCGTCCTCCTTCTTCACGGCGCTGGGCGACGGCGTGACCAGCGCGCTGATCTCTTTTTTGCGCACGCTGGCGTTTCAGGTGATCGCCATTCTCCTGCTGCCGCTGCTGCTGGGCATCGACGGCATCTGGCTGGCCGTCACCGCCGCCGAGCTGGCGGCTCTGGCCGTGAGCACCGCCATGCTCCTCACCAAGGACAAGGTGTTCCATTACCGCAAGGCATGATAAGATCCCCTGCTTTCTGCGAAACGGCGAAAAGCGGGGGATTTTTTTGGTGATTCTGGCTCTGCCGCTGGCAGCAAAATCGTGTTAGAATGGACACAGCTTCTTATTCACTGTTTTACGAGGAATCATTATGACATTGTTTTTGACCAGCAGCCCCAGCGGCTGCCCCTTTGAGCCGGGGCCGGATATTCCGGTGCTGGACACGCGCAACCACTTTGTGGCGAACCTGCGGGCCGTCTGGCCGGATCACGCCGTGCTGGGCCTTGCCATTGCGGCAGACCCCTATGCCTACGAGCAGAACGACGAGATGTGCCGGGTGTTTGCTCAGAGCTTTGCGAACGCCCACCTGCCCCTGACGGCGCTCATCCCCTGCGATGCCCGCAATGCCGAGGAGATCGGTTCTCTTCTGCCCCAAAGCGGCTTTGTGATGCTGTGCGGCGGGCACGTGCCCACCCAGAACCACTTTTTTGCTCAGCTGGGCCTGCCGGGGCTGTTCCACAACCACCACGGCATCGTGCTGGGCGTGAGTGCCGGCAGCATGAACGCCGCCCACATCGTGTACGCCGCGCCCGAGGAACCGGGCGAAGCCGCCGACCCGCACTACTCCCGCTGGATGAACGGCCTTGGCCTGACCGAGACCCGCATCCTGCCCCACTACCAGTTCATCCGGGATCATGTGCTGGACGGACAGAAGGTGGAGGATATCGCCCTTGCCGATAGCAAAAAGCGGCATTTTCTCGCTTTGCCGGACGGCTCGTATATCCTGTGCGCCGACGGCAGCGAGGCGCTGTACGGCAGAGGCTGGTACTTTGCGGACGGGATGATGGAAGAGATCAACGAGGATGAGGATGTGCTGCCTTTACGGTAAAGCGCGACAAAAGCGGGGCTTCTACGGCAGCCTTGACGATTAAAATGGCCTCCGCTGCGCTCTGGCCATCATCAGTGGAATTATTATTTTTATTTGCAGTTCCGAAACGCCTGCGGGCGTTTCGGAACTGCTTTTTCACGAAAGGGCTTGTAACGTCAAGCGGGCAGCCCATCCACAGTGCCGCTGTTTCCGCAGGAAACAGGCGCTGCAGATGCCGTTTTCCCTTGCGGCCTCTCTGGTGAAAATGCGACACCGGGCAGCCCGCAGGCTGCCCGGTGTCGCTCAATTTAAAATCATTTTTCCGCTGAATATGCCCAAAGCAACGCGGCGGGCATTTTTGATCGTTCCACGTTCATTTCCGGCGCAGGCAGACATCATTGCGCATACAATGCGCACATCATTCCGCCGCAAGGCGGATAAAGGGCGCTATTGCGTTGGTGTCGCCGTGGCGGACGATGGAGTAGGTGATGTCGCAGTAGGGCTGGATGGCGGTACTCTTTTCCACGGTGGAGATGAGCAGCACCTGCAGCTGCAGGCGGCGGAACAGCTCCATCATGGGGCGGATGCGGTCGCTGGTCATCTTGCTGAAAGCTTCGTCCAGCAGCACAAGACGGATGCTGTTCTCGCTCTTCTCATAAATTTGCAGCAGGCTGGCGCAGATGGCCACATAGAAGGGGGCCTGATTCTCGCCGCCGGAGGAGTCGCGGCTGACGCGGGACAGATACGCCTGCTGGCCGGTGACCCGGTTGGTCACCTTGATGTCGTAGTCCAGATAGGTGCGGTAGTCCACATAGTCCGACAGGGTCACGCCGCCGGTGCGGCCCTCCTGCCGGGCGCGGGTGTTCTCGTCCACATCCGCCATGATCTTTTCCATCAGCTCGTCCACCTGCCGCTCATAAGCCGGGTCGGCGGTGGCGGCAAGGTTGTCCAGCGAGTCGCCCTCGGTCATCTGCTGGTTGCCCTTGTCCACGATGACCTGATAGAACGCGGCCAGCTGGGGGTCACGGCTGGGGCCAAGCTCGAAGCGGTAGACCTCTTCGCCGTAGGTCAGCTGTTCCATCACTTTGTTCAGCTCCCGGAACTGCCGCCGCGCGTTGAAGATGTCGTCCTTCATCCGGAAGAGGATGTCCTTGCGGAAGCGGTCCTTGCAGTCCCGCTGGGCCTGCTCGAGGCGGGCGGCGTACCGCTCAAGGTCGATGCGCACGAGGCTCTCATGCTGGGCGCGGTACTGCTCGATGCCCGCAAGGCCCAGCGGATAGTCGCAGACATAGCGGGCGTTGTATTCTTTCTGGGCAGGCTCCAGCGTGCCGGTTAGGTAGACGGCCAGCGCATCGTCCAGCCGGGCCTGCGCCTTTTCGGCGGACTGGGCCGCAGCGTGCGCCCCCTTCTCTTTGCTGAGGGCGGCGAAGCGCTCCCGGGCCAGCGGCTCAAGGAGCGGATACTGGCCAAAGAACCGGTCCGCAGCCTCCTTCGCCAGCCGGGCCGTCTCCCCGGCCTTGGCCTGCTCGGCCTCGCAGGAGGCCAGCTGCTTTTCGCAGACCCGGATGTCGCCGCCTGCCGTCTCCACGGCGGCGCGGGCGGCGTCCCATGCGGCTTCCCGGGCCTCGTCCTCCCGGTAGAGCTGCTGCAGCATCGGGTTCTCCCGGCACTCGGCCAGTTTCTGCTCCTGTGCGGCGCAGTCGGCGCGGGCCGCTTCCTGCGCGGCACGGGCGTCCCACAGCCCGGCCAGCTCGTCCATGACGCTGCTGTGCAGCACATCCTGATAGCTGTCCCGGGCGGCCTTGAGGGCGGCGGCGGACTGGGCCGCTTCCTTGCTGCGGGCAGACAGCGCATCCAGCGCCTCGGCCAGCGCCTCGGCCCGGGCGCGGCGTGCGTCGAGGCCGATGTACCGCTGGGGCGTGCGGAGACGCTCGAGGCGGAACGGATGATGGCGCAGCAGGTCGCGGGTGGCGCTGTCGGGATAGTTTTCCAGCGTGTCGGGGGTGTCGCAGCAGACGATGCGCCGCAGGATGGTGTCGGCATACTGCGCCGCCAGCGGGTTTTCGCTCCGGACCTGCGCGGCAAGGCTGTCGGCGGGGGCGGAGTCGGCTTTCCGGTTGGCGGTGCGGATGCTGGGGGTGTCCAGCAGGCTGATGGGGCCGACCTTGTCCCGCAGGGCCACGAAGGCGCTCTTGGCGGCGGCATAGTGGGCCGGCGGCACGAGGATGTCGAACCGGCGGTCGCCGAGGCAGGCTTCCACGCAGTCCTGCCAGCTCTCGTCCTCGACGCTCAGCAGCTCGCAGAAGATCTTTGCGTCCGGCGTCATGCCCCGGCTCTGCAGCTCGGCGTTCACGGCGTCCCGCACCTTGGTGGCGGCGTCGCCGTGGGGGTAGACCCACCGGCCGCCCGAGACGGAGGCCAGCTCAGCCTGCTTCGCCTGCACCTCGGCGGTGAGGGCGTCGGCAGTTTGCCGCGCGGCGAAATACTGCTCTTCCAGCGGCTTTTCCAGTCCGGCAAGGGCGGCTTGGAGCTGGGGCAGGGTCTCGGCGGTCAGGGAGGCGGGCCAGAGCGTTTTCTCCACGGGGAAGCCGCTCCGGTGGAGGCTCTGCAAGAGGGTCTGCACCTTTCCGGCGGCGGCTTCGCTCTTGGCGGCGGCGCGGCTGGCCTTGTCCAGTGCGGTCTTCTTGCGGGAAAGCTCTTCGCTCAGGGCGTCCAGCGCCCGGCCCTCGCCGCTGGCGGCGGCACTGTGGGCCGTGAGATAGGCCCGGCGGGCTTCGGCTTCGGCGTCCTTGGCAGCGGCATAGCGGGCCGTCAGCTCCTCATGCTGGCGCTTTCCGGCGGCAAGATGCTCCTGCCAGCGGCTCGTCCCGGCGGCAGCTTCTTCGGCCCGGGCCAGCAGGGCGGTGCCCCGGTTGACGAGGGCCTCCGTCTCCTTCTGGGCGGCCTCGCGGCCATAGGTCACGATCTGCTCCAGTGCGGCGGCGCGGGTCTGGGCCTCGGCCAGCACGGCGTGGAGGTTCTCCAGCTCCACGCGGTCGCCCTGCAGGGCCTCTAGGTCCAGCTCGGGCTGGGGCAGGATGTATTGATACAGAAATTCCCGGAAGTTCGGGATCTCGTCCATGCTGGTGCCCATCTGGAACACTTCGTTGAACTTCTTGCCCAGCGGGCTTGCGGCCCGGCCGATGCCCAGCGCCCGACAGATGCGGTCCCGGGCCTCGCCGGGGCTGCGGGTGTAGGAGAGCCGCCCTACGGCAGGCTTGAAGTTCTCCTTGGAGCTGGGCGCGCCGGTGCGGGGGTCGATGAAGGGGAGCTGCTCGAGGGTGCAGCCGTCCTCGGAGAGATACCATGTCTGATCGCCGGGGTGCAGCTCCTGCATGGGGCCTTCCGACTCCACCCGGACGGCGATGACGAAGGGGGTGCGCTTGGCACTGTCCCAGAACTCCGCGCCGATGTAGGCAACGGTGCGGCCCGGGCGGCGGTAGGCGTTCTCGCCGCGCTGTTTGGCGTGGACCGAGCCTTGGAGGGTGCGTCCGCTCTTTTTATTGCCCAGCGCATTGAAGCTGCGGTTGGTGGTCAGGCAGTAGCGGATGGCGTCGAGGATGGTGGTCTTGCCCACGGCATTGACGCCGATCATATAGGTCAGGCGGGCGCAGTCGAAGGTCACGTTCTCGAAGTTGTGCCAGTTGATGAGCTTCAGGCGCTTTAATTCGATCATTCTTCCACCTCCACGGCAGCTGCGCCGTCCTCCGGCCGCTCATAAAGCGAAAGCTCGCTGCGGGTGCGGCCTGCCTCAGCGGCAGCGTCTGCGAGGTCGGCGTCCGGCAGAGCAAGCAATACAGTGGGAAATACTTCGATGCGGCTGTCCAGGCCGGAGAGCCGTCCCACAGGCCGGGCCAGATTGTATCGGCGCAGGGTGCGCAGCAGCCGCTCGAGGGTGGGCTGGTCGAGGCGGCGGGGGAGATTCATCTTCTGAAGCTCGGCCTGCACCTCCTCGACGGTCACAAGCACCTGATCGGCGCTGGCGGAAAGGCTCTCCCGCTTCTGGAGATAGAGCAGGCGCAGCACCAGCAGCAGGATGCTCTCGTATTTCAGGAGCCGGGCCTGACTGCCCTCGTGCTCGTTGACGAGGGCTGCCGCCTGCAGCGGGGCGGGGTAGAGCACCACGGCATAGCCCAGCGGTGCAAACACGGCCCGCACCTCGCTGAGGTGGTCTTGGACGTAGAGATATTTTGCACGCTGGTCTTCCACGCCGCCCAGCACAAAGCAGTGGTTGAGCAGATAATTTGCGCATTCTTCCAGCATTTTATTCGTTTCGGTCATCTTCGGCCTCCTCCTTGCGGGGTGTCAGGATAAATTCTTCGAACCGGAAGCCGCCCCGCTGGGTCCACTCGCCGGTGAGCCGGATGTCATAGCAGCGCCGGGGCGACTGGGAGTAGGTGTGCAGCCCGATGATGCGTGCAAAGTCGCCGGGGTACTCGTCGGCGAGGGTGGAGGCTGCGACCCGGGGCCGCGCGGCCAGCGCCTGTCGGGCGAGGATGTCCACATTCTCCTCGGTGACGGCCATCCGGGCGTAGTCGAGAAGAAGCTTCTGCTCCCGGCGCAGCTGCGCTTCGTCCAGCTGCCCGGCCTGCACCGGGGCCAGCGGCGTGTCGGTGCGGGGCGCGGCGGGCGGGTAGAGGGGCTTTTCGCCGAAGACCTGCACCGGCCAGAGATGGAGCCGCCCGGCCAGCGGGCCGTCGTCTGGCTCGAAGAGCTGGTCCGGCGTTTTGATCTCCTCGGCGTACCGACGCAGCAGGGCGGTGACGCTGCCCTGCGCCGAACGGTCGCTCAGCAGCAGGAACTGCGCCCGCTGGACGGCCCGCTTGCGGTAGCGGACATGGCTGGCGTCGATCTCCCGGATGAGGGTGCTCATCTCTTCCAGTGCATCCCGCTGCTTCTGGATGAGGGCGCGGACGGCGGGGGCTGCCTCGCCGGGGGCGCAGCGCTCTACCCGGGCGTAGTCCAGCGCCAGATGGGGCAGGTAGTTGGCCTCGCAGTTGTCCAGCCCTTCTTCGAGGAAGGCGCGGTAGTTGAAGAGGTTGTCGCTGGTCTTGAAGCGGTGGTAGGCCGCAGCCACCACCTTCTCCTCGTACTGGTCGAACAGCTCCAGCACCTCCTGCGGGGTGCGGTTGCGGGTGAGGCGGTCGATGTAGTGGCCGATGGAGGCGTTGAGGGCGCGGAGAGAGCGATTCAGCGCCTCAAGGTCGCCTGCCACCTCCCGCAGCACGTTTTCGTAGGGGCTTTTCTCTTCGCCCACATTCTGCAGCAACTGCCACGCCTTGTAGAGCTTGCCGGTATAGGTGACGACCCGGGGGTTGAGGATCTCTTCCAGCGCCTCGAGAAGGGGTGTCACCTCGGGCACGAAGGCCAGCGCAGGCTCTTCCTCGTAGCTGCCGGGCTGTTCGGTCAGCCAGCCGGTGCGCCGCAGCCGGAGCAGAAAGCCCAGCGCCAGCGTGTGGGGGTCGCGGGTGGGCTGCTCGGCCTCATCGCCCGCGTCGTCCGCGTCCAGCGCCAGAGGCTTTGCCAGCGCGGCGAAATAGTCCTCGGCCCGGGACACGGCCTCGGCCCGCAGGATGCTGTAATCTGCCGTATGGCGGCACTCCTCCCACAGCAGGAGCAGCAGCTCCGCATAAAATGCCCGGTTCGGCCCCGCCAGCGGGCGGAACAGCCGCGGGCTGACCAGTTCAAACAACTGCATCCGTATGCCCCTTTCGCTCTGTAAAGTTCGACTTCTATCGCAAGGCTAGAAATTAGCGCAACCGTAACAGCATATCTGCGATATGCAAACCAATGTTGTTGCCGTTGCATTAAAAAATTGGTTTGCTATATTGTACCACAGTTGACAGGGATTTGCACCCCGGCGGCAAATATAAAAACACAGGCCGGCAAAGCGGTATAAAACCCCTTTGCCGGCCCGTGCGGCGCTCCCTTATTCCCAAGCCGAGCGGCAGAGCCGCGGAAAGGCTTGACAATGATTGACTCGATGATAGCACAACCTTGGTGCTCTGTCAACCGGAACGTGAAAAAAAGTAAGATGTGCGGAAGGATTTCTCCAATCTTTTCCTGAAATTACACACATTTTCCACGAATTTGTGATAGCCTTATTTTTAGAAGAACTCCCCGACAATGTACTCGTTCGTAATACAAGGCGGAACTACTCCTGATAGATGCACAACAGCCCCCCGGAATGCAGGACTCCGGGGGGCTTCGTGTTTATAAGAGGCGTTTACCAGCAGCCGCGCACCCGGAAATCCCGCTCCCATGGGTCGGGGGCGAGGTCGCGCTGGCGGAGCGAGGTGATCTGGATATAGTCGCTGCGCTGGATGAGGGCGAACAGCTTGAGGAAGAGGGCCGGGTCGCCCTGCACCTCCAGCGTGACCGAGCCATCGTCCTCGTTCTCCACCCAGCCGGTGAGGCCAAGGCTCTGGGCGGCATACCGGGCGCGGTAGCGGAAGCCCACGCCCTGCACCTGCCCTTCGATGGAGTACCGCCGCCGGACGGTGCCCTCGGGCAGGGCGGGGGGCTGGCGGTCCTTTTTATTCAGAAAATCGAACATAAGCGGCTTACAGCTCCTGATATGCGCTCATCAGAGCGGGGATGAACTGCTTTTTGCGGCTGACGACGCCGGGCAGCGTCCAGCTGCCGTCCTCTTCCGGCTCTTTCTCGAAGCCGCTGCGCAGCATCTCGTCGGCATGACGGCCGGTGCAGATGACCACGCTCTCCTCCTTGGGCACGTCGGTCAGCAGCATATAGAGGTCTTCCACGTTCTGCTTGCCGCAGGCCTCGGGCAGATAGGGGGTGAGCAGCTGCTGGGCAGCTTTGAGGTTCTTGCGGGTCATATAGCTGCCCTGCGCCACGCCGAAGCGAACGTCGCCGCACATGAACACCTTGAAGTCCTGCAGGAAGACCTCCTCGGCGGTCTTGCCGTCCAGCTTCTCGCCCGCCTCGAACATCTCAGAGGCAAAGGCGTCGATCTCGACGCCTGCGATCTTGGCGAGGCGGTTGGCGGCGGAGACATCGACGGGAGTGCAGGTGGGGCTGCGGAAGACCAGTGTATCGGAGAGGATGGC
>OLKF01000183.1_pt1 | contig 10378 bp, 6 predicted proteins | sample 1603841 | NCBI WGS metagenome assembly OLKF01 (sample SAMN02674795, study PRJEB24791) | human gut metagenome, SKBSTL041 | isolation source: stool | host: Homo sapiens | place: USA | reverse complement strand
TTTTCAGGTTATGTTGCAGTAGACAGGAAATTATAATAAATACTCATACATGACCAACACTACTTACAGATCACAACTTGAAATTCTCTCGATCTGTAAGTATACAATTAATAATATAAGCAATTCCATCACGAGTATTCGCACGTGTCTGGTAAACACAGATATTGCGGATCATATCACAAGCATTCTCCATAGCAACGGAATGAATACCAGGGATAGATAACATAGAATAATCATTTTCACTGTCACCGATCGCGATGATCTCTTCTGGTTTTAATCCATCTTTTTTTGCATAATCTAGTAAAGAGCTTCCTTTCTGAGCATTGATAGAAGTAATCTCAATATCCGTTGGAACCGTAGATACAACAGCAAGTCCCGGAATCTTTTCGAGTTCTACACGTAGTTTCTTTAGGGATTCATGATCTGGAGAGTTTGATGTGATCTTTAGGATGCGGTGGTCACTGTTTAATAACGCCTCCTGACCATCAACAAAGATAACATCATCAACTAACTCACGGTAATCATCTAAAGTATATTTCATATCTGGGTGATTGACCTGAATGGCAGGAATGAATACATCTCTTGTATAAATTTCACGTTCTTCTAATGGAAGAAGAGAAATACGTCCTTCTGTTGTAAATAATGCAGGTTCCATTCCGTATTTATTAAATGCATCAAAAATGGTGCGGACAGTTTCTTTATCAAGAATATGCTCGAATAAAAGATTTCCATCTTTATCAAAAGCACAAGCTCCATTACTGCAGATTAAGTCGCATTTTAATCCGGCTGCTTCCACAAGACCGCGTGCATTTGGATATTCACGTCCTGTGTTGATAATAAAATTGATACCATTTTCCTGAGCTCTTTTGATCGCTTCGACATTGATCGGGGTAATCTGACGATAGCTGTCAAGAAGAGTACCATCCATATCGGATGAAATTAATTTAATCATGTGATAGCCTCCTGTATTGGGTGTAATTTCTTCTCATCTTTATAGTATCACAATTGGAATAGATAAAACATTCCAAATTGCTTTAAAATATATTTCAATGATCATTGTTTGGAAAGAATCTGTTCCAACACGATTGCAACGCCATCGTGATCGTTATCTGTTGTGTGATGGAGACAAATCTCCTGAATGATATCATCTGCATTTCCCATGGCAATGCTTTCGATATAAGGAAGTCCAAGCATAGAATAATCATTTTCACTGTCACCGATCACCATGGTATCTTTCAGTGAAATCTGATATTTCTCAGTATAAAAATGAACGGCTGCACCTTTTAATGCATTTACAGCTGTGATATCGAGACGATATGGACTCTGATGGGATACTGCAAAGTGTGGGACCTGCGTATGAAGGCTGTTTGTAAGCTGTTCAAGTTTCTGCTGGTCTAAGGACTGTGTCGTGATTTTAATGATCTGTGGATTCTCAGAAAGAAGAAGTTGTCCATTATCATAAAAATGAGCATTTTCAAGTCGTTCACAGATATAAGATTCTTCATCTAGTGTTTGACTTGGAAATTCTTCTCTCAAAGCGGGAACAACTTCAGAAGACAGATAATTTGCATATCCTTCCTTGGAACCCAAGACACATAATCCACGAGTACTGTGGATCTCATAAAAAGTACGACAGGAACCGAAGATCCGCAGCATCTCAGGGATACGTTTGGTTGGAATATAAGAAGCATGCAGCTGGTGCCCAGAAGTATCAAAGATGCAGGAACCGCCAAAACATGCGATATCACAAGAAATATCGTATGCATCGAGGAGTTTTTTGGCATCAAAATAATTCTGTTCCGTATTGATCAAAAGACGGAGTCCCTTTCTTTGAATTTGTTTGATCGCACGGAGTGTACGATCACTGATTTGTTGTTTGCTGTTAAGCAGTGTTCCGTCAAGATCAGAAACGATCAGCTTTATCATCTTGCCGTCCTCCTTTGTTTTCTAATTATATCTAGGTTAATCGTAACATAAAAAAGCATAAAAATATAGTAGAAAACAGGGTTGAGGCAAAAAGTTGATTTGTGTATAATATGATGTAAGTGTCAATAAGTATAAATTGCGTTTGTGCTTGCACAAATAAGCAATTTATACTTATTGACACTCTCATCATTATATGAAATTATCTTTTTTCAACACCTAAAGTAACTTTCTCACCATTGATGTTCCATTCTTTTTCATATCCAGCAACTTCTCCGGCTTTCACTTCATCCGCTAAAACGTCTCCAGCAATCGCTGCTTCGTTTCTTCCGATGATGTCTGCGGCTTTGTCTGATCCTTTGTAAGAGAATGTGATATGATCTGTTACTTCAAATCCTGCTTCTTTTCTCATAGACTGGATCTTGCTGACTACTTCACGGACGAATCCTTCTTCTAACAGTTCTTCGGATAAGTTTGTATCAAGTACAACTGTCACTCCGTTGTCTGCTTCTGTTACGAATCCTTCCTGTTTTACCATTTCGATCAACAGATCTTCTTCTGCTAATTCTACTGGTGTTCCATCAACTTCAAATGTTAATACTCCCTTAGAGTCTAACTGAGCTTTCGCTTCATTTCCATCAACTGCTGCTAAGTAGTTTCTGATTCCTCCAACTAATTTACCGTATTTTGGTCCTACAGTCTTTAACTGTGGTTTGAAGTTGTATGTTGTGAAGTTTGATACGTCATCTGTAAATGTGATGTTCTTTACATTTAACTCGTCTAAGATGATCGCTTCGTCATAATCTGGCAGAGATGCTTCTGCTTTTACATACATCTGTCCGATTGGCTGACGGTTCTTGATTGCTGCTCCATTACGGCATGCACGTCCTAATACGACGATCTTTAATACGAGATCCATATCTGCTTCTAATTTCTCATCTACCTGTTCTGCATTGTATACAGGGAAGTCGCATAAGTGGATACTTTCTTTTGCAGATGCATCAACACTTCTTACGATGTTCTGGTAAATCTCTTCTGTCATGAATGGGATCATTGGGGCTGCTGCTTTACATACAGTAACTAATGCTGTGTATAAAGTCATATATGCATTTACCTTATCCTGTTCCATTCCTTTTGCCCAGAAACGGTCACGGCAGCGTCTTACATACCAGTTACTCATATCATCTACAAATTCCTGTAATGCTCTTGCAGCTTCTGGGATTCTGTAGTTTCCTAAGTTATCATCCACAGATTTGACCATTGTGTTCATCTTAGATAACAGCCATTTATCCATTACAGATAACTTGTCATATTCTAACGCATGTTTTGTTGGATCAAACTGGTCGATCTCAGCGTATAATGTGTAGAATGCATAAGTATTCCATAATGTACCCATGAATTTACGCTGTCCCTCTGTTACTGCATCTGCGTGGAAACGGTTTGGCAGCCAAGGTGCACTGTTAGAATAGAAATACCAGCGGATAGCGTCTGCGCCGTATGTCTGCAGGGCATCAAACGGATCTACGGCATTTCCCTTGGACTTGGACATCTTCTGTCCGTTTTCATCCTGTACATGTCCGAGCACGATGACGTTCTCATAAGGTGCTTTGTTGAAAAGCAGTGTCGATTCTGCCATAAGAGAATGGAACCATCCTCTGGTCTGATCAACTGCCTCTGAGATAAATTTGGCCGGGAACTGCTGCTCAAATACTTCTTTATTTTCAAATGGATAGTGATGCTGTGCAAACGGCATAGCTCCGGAATCAAACCAGCAATCCAATACTTCCGGTACACGGTGCATATCCTTGCCACACTCCGGACACTTGATCGTCACCGCATCAATATATGGTCTGTGAAGTTCTACCTCTGCTGCCTTTGGATCACCGGCTTTTTCTGCTAATTCAGCGCGGCTTCCGATACATTCTCTGTGTCCGCACGCACACTCCCAGATGTTAAGTGGAGTACCCCAGTAACGGTTACGGGAAATTGCCCAGTCCTGAATGTTTTCCAGCCAGTTTCCGAAACGTCCGGAACCGATGGATTCCGGAATCCAGTTAACAGTGTTGTTATTGCGGATCAGATCATCCTTTACTGCAGTCTCTTTGATGTACCAGGACTCTCTTGCATAATAAATCAGAGGCTTGTCACATCTCCAGCAGTGTGGATACTCATGTTCAAACTTCGGAGCATCAAACAGCTGCTTTCTGGCACTTAAATCCTTTAATACTTCCGGATCGGCATCCTTTACCCACATACCGGCAAACGGTGTCTCCTCAGTCAGTTCTCCTTTTCCATTTACGAACTGTACAAACGGAAGGTCGTAGTTTCTTCCGACATTGGCATCATCCTCACCAAATGCAGGTGCGATATGAACGATTCCAGTACCATCGGACATCGTGACATAAGTATCGCAGGTCACAAAGAAGCCTTTCTTGCCCTGCTTATCTGCCAGTTCCTTTGCACAGGCATAAAGAGGCTCATATTCTTTACGTTCAAGATCCTGTCCCTTGTAGGTTTCAAGCACTTCGTAGGCTTTCTTTCCTGCCTCTTTATCCTCTTTGGAAAGAAGTGGAGAAAGCACCTTGTCTGCCAGTGCCTCTGCCAGATAATACGTATAACCATCTACTGCTTTTACCTTGATATAGGTATCATTCGGGTTTACACAAAGTGCCACGTTACTTGGCAGTGTCCACGGAGTTGTCGTCCATGCCAGGAAATAAGCATCTTCATCCACAACCTTAAAACGAACAACTGCGGATTTTTCTTTTACCAGTTTATAGCCCTGTGCCACCTCCTGTGCAGAAAGCGGAGTTCCACAACGCGGACAATACGGCACAATCTTAAATCCCTTGTAGAGAAGACCTTTGTTCCAGATCTCCTTTAACGCCCACCACTCAGACTCAATGAAATTGTCATCATAAGTGACATATGGATTGTCCATATCTGCCCAGAAACCTACCGTATTTGAGAAATCTTCCCACATACCCTTGTATTTCCAGACGGATTCTTTACACTTTTTGATGAATGGCTCAAGACCATATGCTTCGATCTGATCCTTTCCATCCAGTCCAAGAAGTTTCTCCACTTCGATTTCTACCGGAAGACCGTGGGTATCCCATCCGGCTTTCCGTGGAACGTACTTTCCTTTCATGGTCTGGAATCTCGGAATCATATCCTTGATGGTACGTGTCTCTACATGTCCGATATGTGGTTTTCCGTTTGCCGTAGGCGGTCCGTCATAAAATGTGTAAGTCTCGCCTTCCTTACGGTTCTCCATGGATTTTTTGAAGATATCATTTTCGCGCCAGAATTTTTCCGTTTCTTTTTCGCGATCGACAAAGTTCATATTGGTATCTACTTTGTTGTACATATTTTCCTCCTGCATTTATGATTCTGAAATAAAAAATCCCCACGTCCAGTAATTAGGACGCGGGGTCACGTTATACCACCTGATTACCATGTACTTAAATCCCGTATTCAAAAAGGATTTGCATACTTCGTTCCCATAACGCTGGAAATACGTCGAACTCTACTCTCCTGGGATTTCGATCCGCAACTCGGAAGTGATTTTCACTGTCATATTACTCGTATTGGCTCTCACCTGTTCCAACTCTCTTTGACTTTCCTATCACAGTTACTGTCTTCGTCTTCGTTTTTCACCTTTGGTTTTAAGTATAGTAATGATTCTTTCAGATGTCAAGTAAAATTCCTGTTCAGCCAGGCTTTCCATGCACAGTAATTTTCCAGTTCCCCGGATACCTGTTTCCGGTAAGCAAATCTCAACATCTCATAATAACAGTCATTCTCATAAATTGGATACTTCAGTTCCCAGTCATTGTCCGGATTTGTTCCATCCATATACACAAGTCCCTCTTCCGTAAACAGCACGATCCCATGCCTGCTTCGGATGCACTGCCCTGCGGCTTCCTCCTTTGCCAGTCTGCGTGCCAGTTCAACCGAATCTACCAGATCCGGGTAATCCATACTGTAAATTGTTGCAAGCATCCGCAATTTCTTCACCTGGCTTTCACTCTGCAGAAGCAGCCAGGTACCGGCATATCCATTACTGCGCATCTTCAATCCGTCAATCCCTGTCACCATTCCTGTCCATATATAGTAGTCCGGGTTGACCGGAAGAAAGCAAAGTTCTTCTATCCCTGTAAATGCACGCAGACACTCAAGCAGCAGAGCTCCCGCTTCAATAACATCAATCAGCCCGCGTTCCTTGTCTTCACAGACCACCAGCACACGGTTTCGCTTCTCATCTTTTTGCAATGTCGTAATTGCCGGGTCAAACGCAAAAAATGTGTTCAGTTTTTTATCATAAACGGCCCATGCATTATTTAATTCTTCGATCTCTTCCAACCGGTAATTATCATTTTCCACGGGGGACAGCATCCCCTGCGCCATCTTAAACAAACTATGCTCTGTGACATCCGAAACTGTGTGTTTGTCCTTCCAGTAATACCATTCAACCAGTGGGTTTTTGGGCTTTATCTCCCTAAGGATTCCCTGATTGATCCTTGACATAAGCTGCTGTCCCCTATCCATATCCTGATGAATGGTTTCCTGATTTACCAATGGTGCCAGATGAATGGTTGTATGACACCGAAATGAAATAATCGACATGTGAATACTCCTTTAATCTTTGTGTTTCCAGTTATACAGAAAATTTCCCAGTGAAGCCAGAATGATCAATCCATATCCTATCAGACTGTATCGATCCGGAATCTCCGCGAATAAAAGAAATCCAAGTAATGTTGCAAAAATAATCTGTGAATAATCAAAAATAGAAATTTTTCCGGCGGGTGCATAGGTATATGCTGCGGTGATCGTAAACTGTCCTCCCGCTGCAAAAAGTCCCGCAAGAAGCAGCGTCAACAACTGCCGCAGTGACATCGGCTGATAATGAAATACGATCCACGGTATCACAATAATACAGGAAAAGCAGGAAAAATAAAACACAATGACCGGTCCCTTTACTCCGTGTGTACCCATCTTCCGCACCATTGTATATGCGATTCCTGCACCCAGTCCTCCGCATACGCCAATAAGCGCAGGGATCAGATGTGCATTTTCAAACCCCGGTTTTACCACAAACAAACAGCCGACAAATGCCAGTATAACGCACATTGCCTGAGCTGGTTTTATCCTTTCTTTTAATAACAGGAAGGAAAAAATAATTGCAAAAAAGGGAGATAATTTATTTAAAATAGAAGCATCTGCCACCAGCAGGTGATCAATCGCGTAGAAATTACAAAGAATTCCAAGTGTCCCAAATGCACAGCGTAAAAACAGTGAACCCCACTGTGTTTTTTCCACCTTAGGTGCTGTATGATTTTTGATAAGAATAATTGCCGCAAAAAATGCAGCTACCAGATTCCGAAAAAAACTTTTCTGTACGGACGACAGATCTCCCGCCAGCCGCACACTCACATTCATACACGCAAAAAAGAATGCCGACAAAATGATCATTATCATGCCACGTATATAATTTTCCTGTTTCATTGTACAATCACCTCAGATTTTTATTATAGAACCGGCATCCGTGATGCCGGTTTTATAATACCATACTTTTTCTTTTTTTGAAAATCTGAAATTTTACTTTGTACCGTTTACCGTCTCCTTCTGTTTCTTAAAATTATTTTTGCCGTTGCATACGGATGTGTAAACACTGTATCCGTCCGCCCCATTCACCGGAGCCGGTATCACAGTTGAACTGTTGTCATTTTCTGTATTGCTGCCGGATGAATTACCTGCCAAATGATTTTAGTTTTCCTGTTTCACTGGGTATCTTTGGGATGAAACTCCCATTTAAAAAGCACCAGCTTAACCTGCAGACATCTACAGGCCCAAGCTGGTGCTTATTCCCATATTATTTTTCTTTATGCGAACGGATTCTCCGTCGGATAAGGCAGAGATGCCGGCTGGTTGTAATTGATGTCCTCCATCGGAACCCCAATATACTTAAATACCTCAAACAGAGCCTTTCCGTAATGTCCGAATGCAACCGCTCCGTGATGCGGATAATTCTTCTCAATCAGAACGTGACGGTAGAAACGTCCCATCTCATGAATGGCAAATACGCCAATGCTTCCGAACGAACGGGTTGCAACCGGAAGGACTTCTCCCTGTGCCACATACGCGCGCAGCTTATTGTCGGAAGTGGACTGCAGGCGGTAGAATGTGATATCGCCCGGTGCAATATCTCCCTCAAGGGTACCGTTTGTTACTTCGACAGGAAGGCTTCTTGCCATGATCATCTGGTTTTTCATCTCACAGGATGCCAGCTTCTTTGAGCAGGTATTGCCACAATGGAATCCCATAAATGTATCTTTATGTGTATAGTCAAACTTGCCCTCGATCGACTCTTTGTACATATCCTTCGGAACGGAGTTATTGATGTCGAGCAGTGTGACAGCATCCTCGCTCACGCAGGTACCGATAAACTCACTCAGTGCGCCGTAAATATCTACCTCGCAGGATACCGGAATGCCTCTTCCGGTCAGACGGCTGTTGACATAGCACGGAACAAATCCAAACTGTGTCTGGAATGCCGGCCAGCATTTTCCTGCAATTGCAACATATTTACGGGAACCTTTGTGCGCCTCAATCCAGTCAAGCAGTGTCAGTTCATACTGTGCAAGTTTCTCTAAAATCTCCGGCTTTTTGTTTCCCTCACCGAGTTCTGCTTTCATATCTGCAACAACCTCCGGAATACGCTGATCTCCTGCGTGGTTGTTGAATGCCTCAAACAGATCCAACTCTGAATTTTCCTCAATTTCAACGCCCAGATTATAAAGCTGCTGGATTGGAGCATTGCATGCAAGGAAATTCGTTGGTCTTGGTCCAAAGGAAATGATTTTTAAGTTTGCAAGTCCTTCTACTGCTCTTGCAATCGGTAAAAAGTCGTGAATCATATCTGCGCAATCCTCTGCATCTCCAACCGGATATTCCGGAATGTAAGCACCGACATTGCGAAGTTTTAAGTTGTAACTTGCATTTAACATACCGCAGTATGCATCTCCACGTCCCTGAACCAGATTGTTCTGGGACTCCTCTGCTGCTGCAACAAACATCTTTGGTCCATCAAAATATTTTGCAAGCATAGTCTCGGAAATTTCCGGTCCGAAGTTTCCAAGGTATACACACAGCGCATTGCATCCTGCTGCTTTAATATCTGCCAGCGCCTGCTCCATATGAATTTCACTCTCTACGATGCAGACCGGACACTCATAAATATCCTTTGCATCATACTTGTCTGTATATGCTTTGATCAGCGCCTTTCTGCGGTTTACGGAAAGAGACTCCGGGAAACAGTCACGGCTGACTGCAACGATACCTACTTTTACTTCTGGAATATTAATCATGATTTTGCCTCCTTGTTATATGTAATCATTTTAATTTTTTGTTAGATACGATGATATGATTTTATTTTGCAAGTTCCAAAAACAGATCCCTGCATGCCGGATAAATCTTACGGAACTTCTGATAACGCTCTTCATATTTTGCTGCAAGCTCCGGTTCCGGTTCTACCGTATCGGTCAGTTTTACAATTGTCTCTGCTGCATCGCGGACGGTCGGGTATTCTCCACAAGCTACTGCTGCAAGCATTGCGCCACCCATTGACGGTCCCTGTTCATTTTCCGGAATATCTACCGGAATATTGAGCACATTTGCCACAATCTTTTTCCACAGCGGACTCTTTGCTCCTCCACCGCAAATACGGGTACGGGCAATATGAATGCCGAGTGAACGTGCCACCTCAAAAGAATCTCTTAAGGCAAATGCCACACCTTCGAGTACCGCCTGTGTCATATCCGCTCTGGTAGTATCCATGGTCAAACCGATAAAAGTACCTCTTGCATTCGGATCATTGTGCGGAGACCGCTCCCCCATCAGATATGGAAGGAAAAATACATGGTTTTCTCCAAGCTTCGTAATATTTTCCTGTTCTGCGCCATAATCCTTTGTGCCGATAATATCATCCATCCACCATTTATTACAGGATGCTGCGGAAAGCATGCAGCCCATCAGATGATAACTTCCATCCGCATGGTCGAACGAATGCAGTGCATTATTTTCGTCCACTCCGAATTTATCGGAAGAAATAAATACGGTTCCGCTCGTTCCCAAAGAAATGTTACATGCACCATCTCCAACGGTTCCGGTTCCCACAGCTGCTGCCGCATTGTCTCCGGCTCCGGCTACAATTTTTACCTGATCCGATACGCCGAGTTCCTTCGCCAGTTCCGGAAGCAGCGTTCCAACTTCCTCATAACTTTCGTATACTTTTGGAAGCCAGCTTGTTTTAATACTGCAGATCTCACACATTTCTTCTGACCAGCAGCGATTCTTTACATCAAAGAACAGTGTTCCGGACGCATCCGATACATCCGTACTGTAATTGCCGCTCAGGCGAAATGCCAGATAATCCTTTGGCAGCATAATTTTA
>OLKF01000182.1_pt1 | contig 10400 bp, 10 predicted proteins | sample 1603841 | NCBI WGS metagenome assembly OLKF01 (sample SAMN02674795, study PRJEB24791) | human gut metagenome, SKBSTL041 | isolation source: stool | host: Homo sapiens | place: USA | reverse complement strand
TTTGTTGCTCAGGAACTTATAAATAAAGTTAAATTATAGTGTTGCGGAATTAAGGTTATATTCAAAATATCGATAAATACCAAAGGATCATTGATCAGATTTTCATCAATCAGCCGCTTTTTAATTAGCTCAGCTACTTGCTTACATGATAAATCTACCACTTTCAGTTTTCCTAAAACCGGAAATTCGATATATCCATTCAAATCTACCATATACCCTTTTTCACATTTTTGCATATCGGTACCGGTAGCTACATCTCCACTGGAAGTTACCTGAAAGTTTCCTCCGGTCGATATATTGAAAGGAACCGTCAGTTCGGGATTCCGTGAACTGACAACAATACTAAGCCGGTCATCCCGTTGAATCTTCATTTCCGGTTGGGCATTCATCGGATAAGATAACGATTCTTTCATATCCTCCAGATAAACGATTCTTTTCGTATTGATGCAAGAAGTCATCAATAACGCTGTCAAAAGTACTCCCACATACACATTTCTTTTCATATAGCTTGTTTTTCTTTGATTACAACTTTTCGGAATTCATTCTTTTTTGTTGGCCGGATAATCGGTTTCAGAACTGTCCAATACTCCCGAATAAAGATTCAGACATAGTTCTGTCATTAGCTCTTTAGTAAACATAGTCTCATAACGTCTTCGCGCTCCTCTTGCTAACTCTTCATACAGGCATTCATCTGTCAGAACAGCAGTAATCGCCTCTGCCAATGCATCTGCATCTTCAGGTTTTACGTTAATTCCGGAGAACCTGTTTATATTCACCCAACTGACTCCGGACTCCGGGATATTCATAGCAATCACAGGCTTTCCACAGGACATTGCTTCAATCTGTACAATACCAAAAGCCTCCGTTTTCCAAATCGAACTTAAACAAAACAGATCACAGGCACCGAAATAATCCGGCAGATCTTTGTCATCTATAAATCCCAGCAGTTTTACTTTTTTCCTCACTCCCAGTTCATCAATCAAGGATTGCAAATACTCTTGAAGGGGACCTTTGCCACCTATCAATATAATATAGTCGTCATTCAACTTTTGAGAAGCCTTTATCAGATATTCATAGCCTTTGTACTCTACCAGACGTCCCAAAGAGAATATGATTTTCTTTCCGGCATATCTTTCTTTTATTTGTGCCACCCGCCCGGGAACCGGCTTCATTTCATCTATTCCGATAGGAACACTGATAACTTTGCGCTGTATGTTTTCCAAAAACGGAGATTCCTGTACATAAACGGGGGTGGTGCCAACAATTACTTTTGCTCTTCGAAGCAACCAATTTTGTAATGGTGAATAGAGCTTCAACAACATTTTCTGTTTCAGTATATCACTATGCCAGTGCAGGACTACCGGACCTTTGTAACCAGACAGGAATAATGCCAGACATGCCATTGGATCCGGATGATGGATATGAATGATATCATATTCTTTGTTTATTTTACGCAACCGGAAAATCATAGCCGGAGATAACATAGTAGCCGCCACTTTTTTCCAGGTGGACACACATAGTATACGTGCATAATCATTCAATAATAGATTCTCAGGTTTCTGTTTTTCGGCCGAGGCGCATAGCATATCACAATAAACCTGTCTCTGTGACAGTCCCATTGTGATGTCATACATCACTTTCTCTATCCCTCCCCTTATCGGATAGAATTTGCCTATTTGTAGTATTCTCATTTTTAATAAAATATCTATTTCTTACTCTTCATAAGTTTAGTTTGTCACTTACCGCATATATAGTACCGGACTGAAAAAATTAATTTAATATAGAATCGAATAATTCCCGCCAGGATGAAGCGAATGAGAAACGTTTATCAGAAGTACCGATACTCGTTAGAAAAGTAAAGTCATCTTCACATAACCGTTTCATCAGATTCATTAATTGAACCGGGTCCGACAATTTAAAAAATGCAGTTTGCATACTTCCAGCGGCAGTCTCGTGAGCATACGGAAGGTCGGCTAGAAGCATCGGCTTACCCGTTGCCATAAATTCAGATACGGGTAATCCCCATGTTTCCACCTTTGACGGAAACACAAGGCAATCAACTGCATGATAATAACCAAAAAGTTTTTCTCTGCTCATGAATCCTGCGAACTCTATCGAACTTACCGAACCGAACTTTTTATATAACCACTGTGCATATTTATTTTCTTGTCCGCTAATAGTCAAGACCACTTTGAACCTTCCTTTTCCAAGCTCTTGTTCCAACAGAGAAGCAGCGTCGCATAGCAGCTCAAAATTCTTATGGCAATCTGGTGTGGCAGCATAAAAGAATGTAAAACAGGAAAGTTCTACTATTTCTGCAATCACATCATTCTCTTTACGTTCCGGAGGAGCTACTATGAACTTTTCTTTTTTTACCCCCAACATCCGGCTCAATCCGGAACGTAACCATTCCTGTTGTACAATCAGGTAAGTATTCCGATGCACATTGATCCGATAAATCCAACGGGTAAATAAAGCAAATAGAACAATCTTATAGTCAAACAGAAAATCCCTCCAACTCCATTTATAAAAAGGGAAAGAAGTCTGGCAATAGACAACCCGACGTTCAGCCACCACCCTTGGAGTCGCATCATGAAGAGACAGCCATAAATATACAGGCATTATTTTTTGTGACAATTTATACATTGTCACATATTCACACCACAAACGTCGTCCCCACCCTTTGATAACGTCCGGCATTTCAATATATTCAATGTGCGGATAGTCAGCCAATTCTCTTTTATGTACCAATGCAATAACCCGATAATTGCCGTCGGCTGCCAAAGCAGAAAGATAACATAAGCAATCTTGCAATATCGTTAATGTACCTCCCTTACGTAAACTAACCGCTGAGACAACAATCGTCTTTCGCTTGCTACTCATCTTTGTGATACTAACTTATCGAACATATCAATCCAACATTGCATAATTCGTTCCTCCGAGAATGTTTTTGAATTATGGTACGCATTCATTCCCATACGTTTACGCAAACCTTCATCTTCCATCAGTCTCATTATCCTGTCGGCTAACATCGGAAGATTTCCTACCGATACCAAAAAACCATTTTTACCATCAGTTATTACATCTCCAGGGCCACATTTACAGGCAAAAGAAACAATGGGTAATCCGAACGACTGTGCTTCTAATAATACCATAGGCAACCCCTCATAACGAGAAGACAGTACCAGCAAAGAGGCTTGTCGGTACTCTTCTTCTATCTGTCCGGTCGGTGGTTTCAAAAAGACACAATGATTCAGCCTTTTTCTCTTAATTTGTCGTTGCAGACGGTCCGTCCATTCTCCATCACCAATTATATCCAGTGTCCAAGCAGGTTGGGCACAATGAATAATTTCCCATGCTTCTATCAAATAGTCAAACCCTTTCTGATACCCATATCGCCCTATTGCAATCACTTTTCGGGCTGTAAGGGGAGAAAGATGAAGTTCTGTTGTAGAATGACTCAATGCATTGGGGATCACTATCATATTGGACAGATTTCCCCAATATGCCTTATCCTCGGCAGTCAGTACTACAAAACGATCGTATTTCCTCACGGTTCTTTCATCCATCCGGCTTCTCCATCGGTCTGCAATTTTCCAGACTCCCTTACGTCCATATTGCAAACGCTTATAACGGGAAAAATGAATTTCAAGTACTTTCTTACTGCCATCATCAATCTTCCATAGAAAAGAAGCATCATTGCAGAACATAGAAACCACAATGTCAGCCTTAAGTTGTTTCAGACAAGCCGTCAGCCTCTTCCGATGTTTCCACTGTTTGAAAGGATAATTGGCTAACTTATTAAGAAATGACTTCCCGTTATTTTCTTCATAGTTGATTCTCAAGTCACAGCAGTTGATACGTTGGTCCAGTTCGAAAAAGGATTGCTTTTCACGTTGATCTGTAGTAATAATAACAACTTCATATCCATGACTGACCAGATAATTGGCTTTATTTGCCAATACCCGTTCCATTCCTCCGGAATTGTAGGTTCCGGCTATACAGTAAACGATTTTCATTCTTCTATAAGAACTGGTTCCATTTTCCAGTCCAGACAATAAAATAAAGCATAAATAAAAAATAGATCAGTAGCTACTTTCATCCAGATAATGAAACTCAATGATAAAAGAACGAAAGAAAAAAGCCGGAAAGAAGGGAACTTCCATGCAAACACACAGGCATTATACACAAAAAACAAAACAAAAGTTCCGAAGCCAATTAAACCGCAATACAAAATAAAACGGCAATAGCCAATATCTGTGCTATACACAAAATTAGCAAACAAGCCTGTGCCAATTATCCAACTTTTAACATCTTCCGGCCAAACCCACATCATTGTATTTAATTTGTCCGTTGAATCCGTTCTTAGTTCTCCCGTTTCCACCCAGTTAAAGAAAGCTTCAAAGGCAAATCTGATATTCTTGTAGAAAAAAGGATCGTTATTATATAAATAGACCGATAACATCGTAAATACGATTAACATTCCTCCTAAAATAGAATAAAGCCTGATATAACGACCCTTGATTACCAAACGGAAAATACCTGTAGAGCATATTAAATATACTATTCCCAGGAATAATCCGACAGATGTAGTACGAGAAATCATATTACCGATAACAGCAATCACGAAAAAAGCGAATAAACAGGCAAAAGTTTTCCACCTAACCTGCTTTACACCCTCATCCTCACAGAGAAGATAGACTATCAAAAGAAGCACAATAGAAAACCTTACACCGGCAGGATCCAATGCCGCACCGATACCATACAATCTTCCCACTTCCTGAAAAAACTCTTGCCCTTGAGAGATATAGGTATCTACCAAAGCCCGGAATGCCGAGAATCTATCGATTAAAATTGCCAATATACACTGAGACACGCATACAAAAGCCGAATAGGCTATGAGCAAATTTAATGTCGCCTTACCGTGAAATGCGCGAATAACATAACAAACCACATATGCACCTCCCAACCACGTAAAAAAGGACACGAAGTAAGTGACATAAGAATAATCATCTGTATGATTATAGTCAGCAGCAACAAAGCAGATAAATGAGAAAATAAAAGCAAAGACAATAGCACCCAGCAAATCTCTCGAAAAAGTAATCCGATGTTTTTGAAATCCCTGATAAGCTACCAAAGCAATACCTAACATCGCTAATGCCATTTTAGTGTTCAGTTGCGGTAAGACAGAAAAACTGAATGGAAAATAATAGCCACTCACAACCATTGATATCAATAACATAGTCAATAAACGCACCATTCTCCAACTATATTATTTATAAATAATACCATAAACCAGCTTAAATACCGTCCGATAATATAACCTCAACAAAATGAAATATCGTTTTACCGCCATCCACTGTATAATCCGTGTTCTTAAAGGAAGAAGTTTGTTATTCATGACATAGCAGTTTGCCTCAGGAAAACATTCCAGCCATTGTTCATAATGCGATTTATCATCTGTTATAAGAAGAGGCAACTTTATATTCAACTTAAGAAAAGGAATAAACTCTATTAATGAATCCGCATATGCGGAAGCATTTACATATTTTTCCACCTCATATACGTTATTTGCTACTTGTATTATATGCTCTTGTGAATAAATCTTTGTCAGTGATTCCGGATTACTTTGTCTATAATGGTAAAAAGGACGATGAACAATGCCAACCTTCCCGGCACAGATAAACAATTTCATCATCACCATCATATCTTCACCCATATTCAAACCTTCTGTAAAACGAATATCATTCTCTACATAAAGAGAACGACGAACCAGAAAAAGCCATAAATTCCACCGCATTACCCCACCCATCATTTTTCGTAATGCCTCAACGGAAGTAGTATATGCCGGCTGCTTCATATAGCGTGCATTGGAATTGAAAGTCAAGTACCACTCGTGCCCCACTATATCCAGTCCTTTGTGATTGATTTCATTGACCAGACATTCCAATGTGTGCGGTTCTATAGAATCATCCGCATCTACATAATAAATATAATCTCCGGTAGCACACTTCAGGGCCGTATTACGTGCCGCCGCTACACCTCGGTTTCGTTCATGTTGTAATATTCTGATTGTAAAATCGATCTCTGCAAATTGTTCCGCATAAGATGTTAGTATATACAAACTTTCATCTGTACTACAATCATCCACAAATAAAAGCTCCAAATTTCTATAAGTCTGTTTATGCAAGGATTCCAGACAATGAGGCAAAGTTACTGACGCATTGTATACAGGAATGATCACTGAAATAGTTATATTTCCAATATTCATTTGCTGTTTCTTATAATTTGAGTTTTCATTCGTCCTCCAACCAGCAAAGCAAGCATATTGGGGGCCATTCTATTCAAAAAATAATAGAGACCGAGACAAACACCTAAAGTAATAAAAGGTATTAGTAAATAACTAAGCATTAATCCTCCTCCGGAGTCTGCAAGAGAAGTACGGGAGAAGAAGCCCTTTGTCCAGTTAATGATGTATATTTCGTGGGCTGCATAAATAAAAAAGACTGTAGCCGATAATTTACAAAACAGATTCTTCCAACTTTCCTTATCTATTAACCAGTCCATCAAATTGAAAGCTGTTATTATGCCAAACAATATATATATTCTAACAATATACGCATGAAGCTCCCTCCCATTACAAATGATAGCGCAACATAAAAACATGAGAGTGATTATTGCTGTCACATACCGGAACTTCGAACAAAACGCCAGAACATTCTTTTTATAAATTCCCATATAGGAACCTGCTCCGAAAAACATAATAGCTGTCATACTCAGTCCTGCAATATTTGTTTCCCAAACAGATAAATACAGAGCGAGCAGAATAAGTAATCCATATATTTTCAGATACTTGAAGAAAGCATAGAATAATGGAGACAACGCAGACATACAAATCAAATCACGCAAAAACCACAAAGGATAGTTCACAGGAGTATGCCAAAACAACATATACAAAGAATTATTCCTGACTTCCTGTAGTTCCTCCCCCGGTTCCATTGAAAAAAGAAAAATAAACGCATAATTCTTTATATAGACAGCCAATATCATAAGTATATTCCATAATAAATAAGGAAGCAAAAGGCTTATTACTCTCTTTTTTAATTGAAGATGATAAAAATCAAGACTCCATTTCTCTAGTTTGCGAAAGAAGAAGAAACCAGAGAAGAAAAAGAATAAAGGATTGCGTATCCGGGACAAATTATGAGATATGCCTTCTGAAAAAAGATGATATACATTCATTTCTGAGAAATTCATCTCTATAGGGATTGATGTCATGGGAAGCACATGGGCAAAAAGCAACAATACCATCAACGGAAATCTCATAGCTGCAATCACTTCCGATTGTCTTTTCTCAAGGTTTTCTTTCATTTACTGATTTCATTCAGAATTTGATCAACAACTTCGATATGCCGTATACTAAATTTCCGGGCAAACAATGCTTCCGAATTCATCAATATTTCAAAGTCTTTTTCTTTCCACTCTTCCAGCTGGTTATCTTTCCACCCAATCATCCGCAAACAACCGTGTCCTTCATCGTGCATATCGTAGACTCTGTCGCGAAAAGAAGAATTCCAGCAAATAGTCTGCACAAATATTTCGTCCGCACAAAAAGTATGGGTATAAACTCTTCGTACCTCTTTTTGCTGCTGCAACAAATAACCAACAAGCTCGTTACTAATACTTAGCCATTGAGTACCTTTTCTGAAATTAATATCCTTATTCCGCCGAATCCCGAGTAAAGACTGCAGCCGGACACATCCTGCACGTAAAACACGCTTTGTTACAGCCAAGCCGCCTTCAGTTTCCTTAAAACTTTTGGGGAACAAATGCCATCTACAAACTTTACGGTCAATTTCTTTGGATATATTTCCCTGATAGTAGCCAACAAACTCTTTTCCCGCATTTTTTTCAAAAAAACGATGAATATAGTTCTGTGTTTTAAGAGGCATATCAACACCCGATAACAAATGATAATAACTATATTCCCCACGTCGATAAGCTTCATCGAACAATGCAAATTCTGCATCTACTACACTTATATCTCCCCAACGGACATCCATACGTTCCTCTAAAAAAGTAAGTTTAGCATACGATGTCCGGCAATCCGGATAGTGATTCAGCTTTCGGTCAAAATGGATATAGATATCATTTCGTTCATCATCAAGAGCCTGTATCAGTCGTTTCAGAATTTCAAACTCATTATGAGCTATAATCAAATAGGCATGTTTCATTATTCTTGATCAGCGGTGATATGAATCAATATTTTGTCAACAATATGCATATCCGTATAGCTAAACTTCCGAGCAAACAGACAACCCGAACTGATTAATTCGTCATAGTCTCCCAAATGATATATACGAGGATTGGAACCACCATCAAAATCACATTTCAATAGTTTATCATCATAGTATATACGATCTTTTAAATACGATTTACCCAATTCCGAGGGGATAAAAAACTCATCCCCACATAAAGTAAAACGATATTTTCGCAATACATCTTTTTTAATCTGCAATAAATAACCTATACATTTACCTGTTATACTCACCCAATTAGCCGCATTAGTATATGATTGATTCCGATTCCGACATATATGCAATTCTTTTTGAATACGAATACATACTCTCCACAATAGCTGATTTATTCTTCTTATAAAAAGAACCTTATGCATAAAATTCTTCGTAAAGAAGTTATATCTCCGCATTTTAAGGTGCGTCTGATAATCTGAGTTTGGGACATGCACCAATACTTCCTTATCTTTTAGACCTTCAAAAAAATGATGAATATAGCTTTGGGACTTCAGAGGCAAATGTACCCCGGAAAGCAAATGATAATAATCATATCGATCCTGCATAAAAGCAGCCTCAAACAGAGCATACTCCGCCTTTATCTGTGAAATGTGCCCCCAACGGATGTCTGTCCGCTTTTGCAGAATATACAAATTTGTATACTTTGTCTTAAGCAATGGATAGTTTTTCACCTTTTTATCAAAATGAATATAGATATCATTTCGTTCATCATCAAGGGCCTGAACCAACTTCCCTAAAACCTCAAACTCGTGGTGAGCCATTATCAAATATGCATGTTTCATACTGTAGTCAAGCATTTCGGGCTAATCGTAACACCATCTTGAGACGTATCATTGCAGCAGCATCAAAATAAGTCATTTTGTGAATATTGCTTAGCTCCAAGGCTTCTTCAAATGACACATCATCATAAGTTCCATTTATTTTTGTTTGTATGATGTGCGGAATGCAATCGTTTACTATCGGACAATTTTCAGCAGGCCGGTAGTTGGCTACTAATTCATTAAATAGAATCTGAAAACAAAAATAATCAGGCAGCGAGTCTTGAGTTTTCCAAAAATAAAGCAGAAGATCGGTTAGAGTTGAAATAATCTCGCTCTCTTTTTGAGCAAAAAGGATACTAGACAACATTCGCACCTTAAAATTAGGTTCCCAGCCAAAATAATAAGCATAAACATTTTCCCAGTACTTCTTGTTCTTCTCTTCATCAGAGCGCTGATACATAAAAAAATCAGTCTTCTCATAGACAGCCGGAATACTTCCAGTGAGTAAAATAGTAGCATCCAACCATACACCACCATAAGTGCTCAATAAGGCTACACGAAGCAAATCAGAAAAGAATGTACGGGTAAACTGTACATACTCACGCTTTCTCCAAACAAAATCCGGCAAGTCTATATACTCAGATATAGTTATATCCGTCAGGCGAATCACTTGATAATCATTTTTGTTCCTGTCAACCGAATCAAAACATATTTGTATGATTTCGGGTAACTCATCTTTATCAATGCCCTGTCCCCAGTATTGCCAAATCACTTTTTGAGTACCCAACTTTTTTTTAGGCTTCAGTGAGTATCTTTCTATCTCACCATTATAATAAGCTTTAAGAATAGGAGCCCAAAAGTCGGCTACTTTCCCTTGCTGTCTAATGATAGATGCTTTACGCCTGGTATTCCAGTAATTCATAGGAATAAACTGCTTTACTAGTTCTTTTAACTTCATTTTCTCCATCATTAATATTTCATTTTGCGATATAATGCCTGGAGTTTATCTACCACAAAGGTCCCGCAAGATGTTCTATAAAGCTTAGATAAGAAATAAATCTTCTTATCAACCTGCCACTCCTTTTTAATAATCTCCGGCAATTGTTCATAGTATTGCCACCAAAGCTGGAATTGCACCGTGAATTGATTCCAAGGCTTTGCCCCGGTATAATGTACTGTACCATGCCGGTGAACCTCTAACCAATCCTGTTCTGTATACTTCTGCAAAAAGAATTTCTTATATTGTGGCAGATAAAAAGTCCTGATACTATTATAATAGGGAGGCAAGGCTAATATTCGATCCTTACAAAGTTGATTAAGGACATCC
>OLKF01000176.1_pt1 | contig 10549 bp, 8 predicted proteins | sample 1603841 | NCBI WGS metagenome assembly OLKF01 (sample SAMN02674795, study PRJEB24791) | human gut metagenome, SKBSTL041 | isolation source: stool | host: Homo sapiens | place: USA | reverse complement strand
TCGCCTGCAAGACTCGCTGCTTGCGTGCATCCATCGTCATAGCGCCTGCCTCCTTCTTGGCTTTTGTTTCTTTAGCACTCCATCTTCCTGAGTGCTAAGACCATTATAGCCAAAATTTTTTCCCTGTCAATAGCTTCTCGAAAAAGTTTATAAAGATTCATAATTCTGTCATAAACAAAAAAGGGAGCGCCTGCCGAACCGCAGACGCTCCCTATTATAATAATGTTCACTCCTCCATCTGCTTTGCCAGAAATGCCGCCGCCACGGCCACGGCCTTCTGCTGGGCGGGGTCAGGCTGCTGGGCGCGGTCCTCGGCCAGCAGCCCGACGACCCCGGTGACATCCCCCGCTGCGATGATGGGCCATGCGCAGAGCAGAGGCCGCAGCGAACCCTCACAGGGCAGCAGGACGTGCTCCGGGTCGCCCTCGCTGAGGTAGGGCTTGCGGGACTCCATCACCCGTTCCAGCGGCTGGCTGACACTGCGGTCGGCAAGGTCGCGCCGGCCTGCCCCTGCGGCGGCGAGGATGCGGTCGCGGTCGGCCACGAAGGCCGTAAGGGCAAAGCTTCGGCTCAGCACCTCCACATACTGCACCGCCACCCCGTGCAGCTCCCCCACCGGGGAATACTTCTTGAAGATGACCTCGCCCTCGCCGGTGGTGAAGATCTCGAGGGGGTCGCCGCGGCGGATGCGCTGGGTGCGGCGGATCTCCTTCGGGATGACCACCCGGCCCAGCTCATCGATGCGGCGGACGATTCCGGTTGCTTTCATCTGGTGTACCTTCCTTCCCATTCTTTGCTTTCGGATGCGGTACAGTTATTATGTGGAAACGAGAGGGAAATATACACCTGCCCGCCCTCTGTTTGCCAAACCGGAGCGGCTATGATACAATGAACTCATCTCAGAAGCTGGTTTGCTTCTGAACACAGCTTCTTGGAAAGGATGGACAGAGGATGCAGCATATCCTTGTTTTGGGCGGCGGCGCAGCGGGTCTGGCCGCTGCGCTGGCGGCAGCACAGACCGCCAAGGGCAGCGCCCGCATCACCGTACTGGACAGAAACGCAAAGGTGGGCAAAAAGCTTCTGGCCACCGGCAACGGGCGCTGCAACCTCGACAACCGGGACATCTCGCCCGAGCGGTATTTCACCAGCAGCCCCAAGGCCCTGCGCCGCCTGCTGGACGCCGTGAACGAGGCCGCGCCGCTGGCGTGGTTCGAGGGCCTCGGCCTCTACCCCCGCACCGACGAGGCCGGGCGGGTGTACCCCTACTCCAATCAGGCGGCAGACGTGCTGGCCCTGCTGGAACACCATCTGGCCGCGCTTGGCGTCGAGCTTCGCACCGGCTGCACCGTCCGGAGCCTGAGCCAGAGCCGGGGCGGCTACGACCTCCAGTTCGAGACGGAAGCGGGCCGCGAAAGCCTGCGGGCCGATGCCGTCATCTGCGCCATGGGCGGCGAAGCCGGGCCGCAGTTTGGCACCGACGGCTTCGGCACCCGGTTCGCCGCCCAGTGCGGCGGGCGGATGGCCCCCCTCTACCCCTGCCTGACGGCCTTACAGTGCGCCCGCCCCCGCAAGTCGCTGGCCGGCATCCGGGCCAAGGGCTGCGCCAGCCTGTTGGACGGCACCGATGGCCGGGTGCTTGCCCGGGAAATGGGCGAGGTGCAGTTCACCGATTACGGACTCTCCGGCATCTGCATCATGCAGCTGTCGGGCCTGCTGGCCCCGGGCCGCAGCCCGAAGCAGCCCGTCATAGCCCTCGACCTCTTCCCCGCCCTGAGCGAAGCGGAGCTGTCCGCCCTCTTCGCCCGGCGGGCCGGGCTTCTGGGCGGCGCAGCGGAGTTCTGGCTGGGGCTTCTGCCCGCGAAGCTGGGCCGCGCCCTCTGGGCCGACGCCGGGCTGCCCGAAGACGCCCGCGCCCTGCCCGCTTCGGCGTGGCCGAAGCTCGCCGCCGCGGCCAAGTGCTGGCGGTTCGAGGGGCTGACCCCCTGCGGCTGGAAGCAGGCCCAGACTACCGGCGGCGGACTGCTGCTGGACGAGGTGGAGGACGACTTCCAGTTCAAGGGCTGTCCGGGCCTTTACTTCGTGGGCGAGACGCTGGACTGCGCGGGCAGCTGCGGCGGCTACAACCTCCACTGGGCCTTCGGCAGCGGCATCCTCGCCGGCCGGTCGGCGGCGAAGCGCCGCCCCGCCCCTGCCCCCCGGAAAAAGAGAAAGACCTGAAGCAGCACAAGACCCCGGAGGGCATTTCTCCGGGGTCTTGTTTTCTGCGTTATTCGTTCGCCGCTTTCTCCAGTTCTGCGGCCTCGGCGGCAGCTTCCGCCTCTTCTTCCTTCTGATACTCCGCAAAGGCCGACCACATCGGCTCGATGTCCTCGCCCCGGACGCGGCGGGCGAAGTAGTTCTTGGTGATGTCCACCACAGTGCCGGACAGCGCCAGCACGCCGATGAGGTTCGGGATCATCATCAGGCCGTTGAAGGTGTCGGAGAGGTCCCACGCAAGGCCCAGCTTCATGGTCGCGCCCACGACGGTCATCCCCACAAAGACGACCTTATAGATGCGCCTGCCTGCCGTGCCGAAGAGGTACTCGACGGCCTTGGTGCCGTAATGGCTCCAGCCGAGGGTGGTGGAGTAGGCAAACAGCAGGATGGACACCGCGATGAACTTGGGGCCGAAGCTGCCGAACGCCGCCGTGAAGGCCTGCCCCACCAGTGCATTGTCCTGCACTCCCGCAAGGACAGCGCCGCTCTCGAGGTCTACCACGCCGGTGGTCAGGATGACGAGGGCCGTCAGGGTGCAGACCACGATGGTGTCGGCAAAGACCTCGAACACGCCCCACATTCCCTGATGCACCGGTTCTTTGACGTTGGAGGCTGAGTTGACCATGACCGCAGAGCCGAGTCCGGCTTCGTTGGAGAACGCGCCCCGCTTGAAGCCCCATGTGATGGTCTGGCTGATGCCGTAGCCCAGCGCGCCGCCGCCTGCGGCGTTCAGATTGAATGCGCCCCGGAAGATCGCCGCCAGCGCCGCCGGGATATTGCCTGCGTGCATGACCACGATGATGAGCGCGCCCGCGATGTAGAACAGGGCCATCAGGGGCACCAGCTTCTCGGTGACAGCGGCCACCCGCTTGAGTCCGCCGATGACGATGAGGGCCGTGACCACCATCAGCGCAAGGCCGGTGGCGAGGTAGGGCAGATGGAACGCGGCGTTCATGTTGCCCGCGATGGAGTTGATCTGGCTCATGTTGCCGATGCCGAAGGAGGCAAGGATGCAGAAGCAGGCGAACAGGACGGCCAGCACCCTGCCCACCGTCTTACAGCCGGGCTTTGCGCCCAGACCGTCGGTCAGATAATACATCGCGCCGCCGTTCCACTCGCCTTTTTCGTTCTTGCGGCGGTAGTAGACGCCCAGCACGTTCTCGGCGAAGCTGGTCATCATGCCCAGCAGCGCCATGACCCACATCCAGAAGATGGCCCCCGGGCCTCCCGAGACGATGGCCGTGGCCACGCCCACGATGTTGCCGGTGCCGATGGTGCCCGCCAGCGCCGTGCACATGCTCTGGAACTGGCTGATGGCCATATCCTCCTTGCTGGTGTGCGCGGTGATGTCCTTGTTGGTGAAGATCGCGCCGATGGTGTGCCGGAGCCAGTAGCCCATTTTGCGGAACTGGAAAAAGCCCGTGCGGGCGCTCATCCAGAAGCCGGTGCAGAACAGCAGTGCCAGACCAAACGGCCCCCACACCACGCCATTGATGGCATTGTTCACCTGCGTGATCATCTCGACCATTCTCTCTTTCCCCCTATACACAAAACAAAAGCGGACAGAACCCACCAAAGGCTCTGCCCGCAAAATTCGGAGCGCTCTCATTTTCCGCAGCCGGGGTGCGCCGCATTCCCGGCTGCGCCCCATTGCGCAAAGACGATGGCTCTGTCCTTTTGCCTGAGAGATACAGCCGCTTTCCCTGCGGCCTTACACCTTCGGCACCCACTTTACAAGCGGGCTTCTCCAGAGTGCACGGTCTTTCCCCGCCGTGCACGTCTTTTTCAGTTCTTCCGGCGCACAGTTGTGCGCGATAGAAAGACTATACCATATTCTGTCCTTGTACGCAAGACATTTTGTATATCATACGCTGCTTTTTCATCTGTTATGCCGACAGATGAATTTTGTTTTGGTATTACTTTTATCCTCCCTCATCATAGCGCTGCCATAAATTTATTTTACTTTTCTTTCGGCTCCGCGCCTTCAAACCCCCGGGCTTTGCCATCCGGGCTGGCATCGCCGTTTTCTTTCGCGGTCTCATAAGAATCTGTGCCGTAATAGGCGCTGGCGGGGCCGATCTCCAGCCAGAAGTTCTCCCGTTCTTTCTCTGTGGTCGGTGCAGTCTCTTTTTTGTTTTTCATCTGCAAACGCCTCCTTTTCTGCATAAAGTCTTGCCTGCAGGCCAAAGCTTTATGCAAAGGAAAGGCGGTGTATCCCATGCGCAGTGGAGGTTGGAAGCCCTTTTGGGCAGCACTGTTTGCTTCGCTGCTGGTGCTGGTGCCGCTGGTGGGCGGCACGGTGCTGCTGTCCCGTCAGCAGCTGCGCACCCAGCTGCGGCAGGCTGCCCGCAGCGAGAGCGGTGTGCCCATCCAGCTGCCCAAGACCACCGACCAGCTCACTGTGCTGCTGTGCGTCTCCGGCGAACAGCCCGGCTTTGTGCTGGCCTACCTGAACGCCAGCCAGAACTGCGTGCATCTGCTCAGCGTGCCTGCCGTGCTCACCGTGCCTTTTGCAGAAGAAGAAACATCCCTTGCCCGCTGCTATGCCGCCGCTGGCCCGGCCCGCTGCCGCGAAGCGCTGGCACAGGTGCTGGCCCTGCCGGAGGGCACAAGGTATCTGGCCTTCTCTCCCGATGTGCTGGAGCGCATTGCCAGCCGGTACGGGCCGGTGCGGGTAGGCTTTACCGGCGCACTGACCGAGGAAGAGCTTGCCCGCTATGGCCGCAGCCGGGCCGTGCAGGGCATTTCCGCCGGGGACGCGCACGAATTCTTGTGCCAGCTGCAGGCCGACGAAGCCTTTTCACCAGTACGCACCGCAGCGGCCCGCGCTGCCGTGTGGGATGCTTTTCTCCGGCAGGATCTGGACCTGCTGCCCGCCACCCTGCCGGATGCCTTGCGTGCCAGCAGTTCGGCCCTGCTCACCGACCTGACCGCGCTGGACTATGACGCTTTGGAACGCACACTGGAATTTCTTGCCAACAACAGCGCCGCTGTGGCGGCGCAGGCCCTGCCCGGCCAGTGGAATGCCGCCAGCGGCACTTACACTGTCACGGATGCTTCCCGCGCTGCCATGCAGACCTTTTTCAATGTTTCACCCACCGAGGCGCAGGCCTCGTCCTTCAGCGAGCCATAACCCAGCACCAGCGTGCCCGCCGCTGAGGGTGCTTCTCCGGTCAGGTCGTAATCGCTCAGCAGGCTCAGCTGCACGCCTTCGGCTTCCGCCGCGCAGCGCAGCGCAGCATCCGGCGGCGGGTCTTTGAGCTTTGCCAGCAGGTTCAGGCCGGTGTGCAGGCCCGCAAGGGTCAGCTCGCCGGGAGCAAAGGCAGTGTTCAACGCTGCCGCCAGCGCGTCCCGCCGGGCCTTGTAGGCCACCCGCTCCCGGGCCAGATGCCGGGTGAAGTAGCCCTCGGTGATAAAGCGGGCCAGCGTCTGCTGCTCGAACCGGCTCACCGTGCCGGAGTAAAGGCGGTATTTTTTCCGCCATGCAGGCAGAAGATGCTCCGGCAGCACCATATAGGCGATACGGATGCTGGGAGCCAGACTGCGGGAGCAGGTGGAGAGGTACACCACCGGGCCGTCTGCACCCGCCATGCCCTGCAGGCTGGGCAGAGGCCGGGTATCAAAACGGAACTCCGAATCGTAATCATCTTCTATAATATACCGCCCGCCCGGCCTGCGGGCTGCCCAGTGCAGAAGCTCGGCCCTGCGGCCCGCAGGCATGGTGACGCCTGTGGGGAACTGGTGGCTGGGCGTGACGTAGCACACCGCTGCATCCGACCGGTTCAGTGCTTCCACCGAAAGGCCGTCCTCGTCCACCGGTAGGCAGCAGCAGTGCACACCGTTGTTCTGCAGCACCTGCAAAGCACGGGGGTAGCCCGGCGTTTCCACCGCTGCAGGGCCGGGCAGCAGCGGTGCCAGCAGGCCCAGCAGATATTCCAATCCCGCGCCCACCACGATCTGGTGCGGCCCGCACTGCACACCGCGGTATTCAGAGAGATATTCCGCCAGCGCCTGCCGCAGGGCCGGGTCGCCCTGCGCATCGCCGTGGGTGAGCAGCTGGGGCGAAGAATAGAGCAGCTCCTTTTGCAGCCGCGCCCATGTGCGGAACGGGAACAGCTCCGGGTCTACCCCGCGGGTGGAAAGGTCGTACCGCACCGGCAGCACAGGCGGTTCCGGTTTTGGCGGTGCGGGCTGTTCCGGCCCGCCGGCAGGCCGGGACGGCAGGGCCAGATATTCCTGTACATAAAAGCCGCTGCGCTCCCGCGATTCCAGATACCCTTCCGCCGCCAGCATCTGATAGGCGGCATCCACCGTATTCACCGAGACGGACAGCTCTGCCGCCAGCCGCCGCTTGCCGGGCATCCGGGTGCCCGCCGCAAGGGTGCCGCTTCGCATCTCTCCGGCAAGGCTGCGGTACAGCTGTTCGTACAGCGGCACGCCAGAAGAAGCATCCAGCGCCGTGGTCAGATGGACCATAAATTATCCCTCCTGTCTGGGTATTGCGTCAAACTGACACCATGAAAAAACTTTATTCTGGGTATTTTCATGGTGTCAGTTCTGCGTATAATAGGAGCATACCCGCTGGACGCCCAAATGTCAAGTAGGATTGTAGGTAAATGGTTGCGAAGCAATCAAAGCCCCAGTGGGGCTTTGAAGCGACCGAACGGTCTTGCCGCAGGCAAGATGGAAGGGCCTCGCCCTGACAAGTTCGCATGGGTTTGGGCTGGTATTTTGGAAAATTGGAGGGAAAGTAAAATCATGTCTACTACTGCAATGTGGCTGCTTCTGGCAGTCGTTGTCATCGTCATTCTGTTTGCAAGTGTGCTGTACAAGCGCACCTTCACTACCAAGGAGCTGGCCATGACCGGTGTCATGGCCGCTTTAAGCCTTGTGGCCTATCTGTTCTTCCGTGTGCCGTTCTACGGCGGCTCTTCGTTCCATCTGGGCAACACCTTCACCGCCCTGACCGCCCTGCTGCTGGACGGTGTGTCCGGCGGTCTGGCCGGTGCCATTGGTCTGGCGCTGGCCGATATTCTGGCCGGTGACCCGGGCTACGCCGTCACCACCTTTGTGCTCAAGTTCATCATCGGCATCACCTGCGGTGCCGTGGCGCACAAGGCATTCAAGCTGCGCGACCTCGACAAGCACAGCTCCGGCTATCTCGTCAAGGTGATCGTTTCTGCCGGTTCCGGCCTGCTGCTGAACGTGCTGACCGACCCGTTCCTGGGCTACTTCCGCAATGTGTACATTTTTGGTCAGGAATACACCGTGGCACAGGCGCTGACCAAAATTGCAGGCGGCGTCACCTTTGTAAACAGCGTGGCCTCCACCGTGTGTGCGGTCATCCTGTACCTCGCCCTGCGTCCGGCCCTGGAGCGTGCCGGTCTGCTGCCCAAGGGCGAAAAACACTAAGCGATCTCTCTATCCTGATACAGCACTGCTGCCCTCACCTGCCGGACTTCTCCTATCCTCCGGCGGTGGGGGCAGCAGTGTTTTTCGTGGACGACCTATCACACGGAACTCCTCCAGTCTCGCATTCGCTCGACAGCCCCCTCGGGGATGGGGCTTTTGACAGAAACTGAAGCAAAAAAGCGCTCGTCACACAATTCTGCATGACGAGCGTTTCTGCTTTTTATCGCAATTTTCAAAAATAGTGCCTATTAAAACGGCATATTTGCGATATGCAGTTTGCGGATGTTGCTTGTGCATTAAAAACGCAAACTGCTATCATTACAGCTTTTCAAATACAAGGAACCGGAACGAGATATCGGTTTCCAGCTGGGACAGCGCAGCAAGGCGCTCCGCCCCGCCGCGCGGCGTTTTCCAGTAATAGGGTGTCATGGCGAACAGCGCTTCCAGCTGTTCGTGGGGCACCGTGACGCGGCCGGTCACTTCCCGTTCCCCAATGGCGGCAAAACCGTCATAGGCGATCTGCTGCACCGGGTTTTTATAGGGTTTTTCGTAGAGCACGGCCTTCATCTGGTACAGATGTTCGGCACCGGGCACCACATAGATCATCCGTCCGCCCGGGCGCAGCACCCGCAGGAATTCCTCCTGTGCAAAGGGCGAAAAGCAGTTCAGCAGCAGGTCGGCCCAGCCGGTGCGCACCGGCTGGCTGAAGCTGGATGCCACCGCATACTGTGCCGTGGGCAGGGCCTTGGCCGCAAGACGCACCGCAGGCTTTGCGATATCAAAACCCGCCAGCTGCACCCGGCGGCCTTTTTCGGCAAGCGCCTGCGCGATGCAGCGGTCGTACCAGCCCTCGCCGCAGCCTGCATCCAGCAGATGCAGCGCCGCCTCCGGGCTGGCAGGCTGGCCGTACTCTGCGCACAGCTCACCCACCGCTTTGCCAAAGATGCCGTAGTATCCGGCATTCAGGAACGCGCGGCGGGCGGCCACCATCTCCTTGCTGTCGCCGGGGGCCTTGGTGCGCATGCTCTGCACCGGCAGCAGATGCCAGTAGCCCTCCTTGGCGCGGTCAAAGCAGTGGCCTTTTGTGCATTTCAGGGTGCTGTCGCCGGTCAGTTTCTCCCCGCACAGCGGGCACTGCCATGGGGCAAACGGTTCATTTTTGCTCATACTTCGTCGCTGTGGTCCTCAATGGGTGCAGTTGCACCGCCGTGGGCGTTCATATACTCCTCAAAGTTCGTGAACTTCTGCTGCGGCGGACGACGGCTGATGAGCATAAGGCCCGGGTCTTCGTCCCTTGCAGCAGCGGCACGGCCGCGGCGGCTGCTCTCCGCTCTGGGGGCACGGGCCGGTGCAGGCTGTGCATTGCGGGACGCATTCTGACGGCCGCGCTGGCCGTTGTTTGCACCGCGGCCCTGCTCTGCGCTCTGGCTCTGGGCGGCAGGCTGGCTGTTCTGGCGGGCCGGACGGTCGCTGCGGTCATTGCGACGGCCGCGCGGGCCCTGACTGCCGCCGGACTGCTGTGCAGGCTGTGCAGCCGTACGGATGGCCGGGGCGGCGGGTGCAGCCGGAGTCTTTTTGGCCGGGCGCAGCGGAGTGGCCTCCGGGGCACTCACAAAATGCGGGTCAAACTTGGGCTGCGCATTGCTGCCGCGGGCAGGAGCGTTCTGCTCCCGGCGCGGGCGGCTGTTATTATTGGAACGGCGGTCATTGCTGCGTCCGCCGGTAGTACGCTTGGTATCATCCATGAGTGGTTCCTCTTTTTCGGTTTTTGCGGGCTTTGCCTGCACCTTGGGTGCGGGTGCAGCCTTTTTTTCAGGTTTTGCGTTTTTTGCTTCGGCCTTTGCGGGCTTCGGCTGCTTTGCGGCAGGCTTTTCTGCCGGTTCAGCGGCGGCTGCCTTGGGCTTTTTGCCGCGCACCGGCGGCTCCGGGCGCACCGGCGCGGGCACGCCGTCCCACGGGTGGCCGCTCACCACGGGAATTTTGCGGCGGTTCAGCTTTTCGATGCCTGCCAGATACTCCTGCTCCTCAGGTGCACAGAAGCTGACCGCCGTACCGTCGGCACCGGCGCGGGCCGTGCGGCCGATGCGGTGCACGTAAGTCTCCGGTACCTCGGGCAGGTCGTAGTTGAACACATGGGACAGCTCGCTGATATCGATGCCGCGGGCGGCGATATCGGTGGCTACCAGCACCTTGGTCTTACCGGCCTTGAAGTTTTCCAGCGCGGTCACGCGGGCGGTCTGGCTCTTGTTGCCATGGATGGCCGCCGCCGGGATGCCCTGCTTGGTGAGGTCTTTTGCAATTTTATCCGCGCCGTGCTTGGTGCGGCTGAACACCAGCGCGTTCACCACCGGGGGCTGCAGGTTCTTGATGAGCCACGGCAGCAGGAATTTCTTGTTGCCCTTTTCCACATGGTACAGGCTCTGCTGGATGCGGTCTACGGTGCTGGACACCGGGTCCACCTTGACGAAGGCGGGCTTGCGCAGGATGCCTGCGGCCAGCTGTTCGATCTCGGTGGGCATGGTGGCGCTGAACATCAGGTTCTGACGCTCCCCGGGCAGCTTTGCGATCACCTTCTTCACATCGTGCACAAAGCCCATATCCAGCATCCGGTCGGCTTCGTCCAGCACAAAGATCTCAAGGTTCGAGAGATCGATAAATCCCTGACCGATCAGGTCGTTGAGCCGTCCCGGGCAGGCGATCAGGATGTCCACGCCCTTTTTCAGCGCTTCCACCTGCGGTGCCTGGCCCACGCCGCCAAAAATGACGGTGCTGCGCAGCTTGAGATACTTGCCGTAGGCATCAAAGCTTTCGCCGATCTGCAAAGCAAGCTCACGGGTAGGGGTCAGGATCAGGGCGCGGATGGCACCCTTTCTGCGGGGCG
>OLKF01000150.1_pt1 | contig 10938 bp, 10 predicted proteins | sample 1603841 | NCBI WGS metagenome assembly OLKF01 (sample SAMN02674795, study PRJEB24791) | human gut metagenome, SKBSTL041 | isolation source: stool | host: Homo sapiens | place: USA | reverse complement strand
CTCTTTCCCTACACGACGCTCTTCCGATCTGATTAATAAGCATTTGAGATAGAATACCATCATATGGGAGAAAAGATAAAAGTCCTTTGGGGATGTTCTTAAAGAGGACAAAGTGTTCTTACTGGTGGATGGAGAAATAGTTTAAAACATTATAAGATTTAATTATCCAAACAAAAACAGGAGGAACAAAACAATATGAATTTTTATAGAAATTTTTCGATGATGAGAAAAAAAGAAGGATTTACACAGGAGAAGATGGCTGAGAAAATCGGTGTATCAAGACAAGCCATTACAAAGTGGGAAACTGGTGTTTGAGTTATAATAGGACCAAGTTAGATGAAACCCAGTAAAATCAAGGGGTTATGCCTAATTTAGTCCTTATTTTTATACCATTTTAGCGGTAAAGATAGGGCAGCGCTGCAATATTAAACCGAAAATCCAAGTCAGTATCACAGATGTCCGCAATCAGTCTGAGAGTGAATCTGTGTGCTTAGATTAGGTACAATTTTATATCAAAAACATTTAGTGAGGACTAAATTAGCACTTGAGATGGAATACTCCATCAGCTGGTTTGGTCCTCTTTTTATTTGAGAGGAGTGGTCGAATGGGCAAGGTGTTAATTTGGTTCGTAATCATTATTAGTACAGTGGTTCTCTACTGTCTTATGAAAGTTAAGGCAGAGAGTGATGAACTGTATGAGGAATTAATGAGAAAGCATTTTTATGGCAGGTCTGATGATATTCCTGCATCTGACCAAACTAAGCACTTGAAAGGGTGTGGGTAATTATATGAAATTTTGCAAAACAATAATGCAGACAATACAGAAAAGGAGTGAAAGGAACATGAATAACAAGTTAGAAGTAATCGGCATTGATCATGGCTGGTCAATGATGAAAACAATCTCTCAGGTATTTGTCACAGGTGTTAAGGAGATTACAACAACTCCGGCACTTTTCGGTGATGTACTTGAGTATGAAGGAAAGTTCTATAAGGTTGGAACTGTGAGGCAGGAAGTAAAGGATACCAAGGTCGAAGATGACAGCTTTTATCTTCTCACTCTTGCAGCAGTTGCTAAGGAACTTAAAAGAAGAGGTCTTGCAGAGGCAAAGGTATTCCTTGCCGTAGGACTACCACTTACAAGGTTTGGAGCAGAGAAGAATGATTTTATCAAGTACCTGACAAAGAATAAGCGTGTAAGCTTCAAATATGAGAATGAGCCGTATTATATTGAAATTGATGATGTGGCAGTATTCCCTCAGTGTTATGCAGCAGTAGTGGACAAGATTCCTACAATGGCAAAGAAAACGCTGATAGTAGATATCGGTAGCTGGACAATAGACATTATGCCGGTAATCAACAAGTCACCGGATGAATCAAAGTGTGTGACGATTCCAAAAGGTCTTATTACCTGTATGCGTTCTATCAATGAGCAGTGTGTAAGACAGCTTAACGGAGAGGTAGACGAGTCAGAGATACAGAATATCATGCGATATGGCAGGTCAGATATTGATGATGAATACTTTGCCATTATCAAGGCAGAGATAGAGGATTTTGTTGATAAGGTATATAACTCAATCCGTGAGTTTGGGTATAACTTAAAGACTACACCGATTGTATTTGTCGGTGGCGGGGCAGTTGTGATGAAAAACTTTGGGAGCCACGATGCCAAGAACATTTCCTATAACCTTGATGTAAAGGCAAATGCAAGAGGATATGAGCAGCTTGCCACAATGGGACTTAAAAGCACTAAGCGATTATCATAAGGAGGCAGATGATGGGAAGAAGACTTGAATATGAAGTAAAAACTTCTGTCCGCCTCAACATGAGCAATCCTCAGCATGTGAAAATCAATGATGTGATTCAGAACCTTGATCCGAAGATTTTCAAATCTAAGAACCAGTTCATCATAGATGCGATTCAGTTCTATATTGATAATTATGGAAAAGAAACCTTTGTTATCAAGAAGAAGGAAAAAGAGAGGGCTGAATATATCCGGTCAGAAGATATTGATGACATTAAGGAAGAAGTCATTGAAGCAGCAACCAATGAGGCTAGAAAAGAGGTAATAAAGCTGTTAGGCGGAGTGATATCCGGGATGAATGTTGGGCAGCCGGTAATAATGCAGGCAGCCAATAGTGAAACACAAGAACTTACAGAAGATGTTATGGACGATGCAGATGTTGCAGGACTTGCAATGGGATGGATGTCGAAAGGAGACTGATTATTATGAGAAGAGTTATGGGAGCCGTAGGAACAGTAATTTTAGAGATACTCAAGTGGATATTAAGGTTAATTCTTGGAGCTTTGAAGCTGGTCTTAGGACTTGCCAGAATAATTCTTCTTCTATTCGCTATGGTGGCAAGGGTATTTCTTTCATTCGTAAGAATGGGCACATTCTGAGAGGAGGTGAGCGTATGCAGGTAAAGGGTTTATTCTTAAATTACAAGAAAAACAGAAGACTTATGCAGTATTTCTTTAAAATAAGAGAGCTGGTATAATGAAAGGAGTTTAAGATGCACAGAATACGGGACAGTCCTATGTGTCCCGTGCATTACAGATAAATAGTTCACTGCAAGGGTGGATGGCACGGAACACAAAGCCCGTCCCGCTTGCGGAGAAGGGATGGGTGATTACTATGAAGAAGATAAGTATTATCTTATTATCCGCAGTACTGGTCTTTTCAATGGCTGCCTGTAATGGTGGTAAGGAAAAGGCTGATAATCAGACAGAGAAACAGACGGAAAGCGTAAAGCCAACTGAAGAAGCAGAAATGGCAACGGAAGCTGTCACAGAGGTCACAACCGAAGCTGGAAGTGAAGAGACAGAGAAAGATATTGCCGAGGTTAAAGATTCAGGAGAGAAGACTGATAAGGAAGATAACCGGTCTGCTGATAATGAAACTGCTTCAAAGCAGAAAGAAAAGTCAGAGCAGAATGACGAGCCGGAACAGAAAGCTCCTGCAAGTGGTAATAAGGAAGCTGGTGGAAATCAGAGTAATGCAGGTTATGGTGGTCAGACTACAGACAGTCCGAAAGACAATGTGAGCAACCCACAGCCTGCATCCGTGGCATACAGTCCACAGAATGTTGTGTCACTTGCAACAGCAAAGTGTCAGGCAGGAGGGATGATTACCACACAGCAGAATTTACAGAATCATTTGAATGACGGCAGTATCACGCAGGAAGAGTACAATGAGTATTATCCTTACGATGGTATGGAAGGCTCTTATTATAGTGTGTTTGTAGAGACAGACCTCAACAAAGCAAGTACCATTGATGGACAGCGGTTATCATCTGAGGATGCAATCGCAGAATATATTGCAAGTATGTTACTTTTGGAAACAGATCCGGTATTCTACATCAGTTATGATGGAGTTTACACGACAGGCGGCACAGACTATTACGAGTTTCGATGTCACAGATAAATAAAAACGAATAGAAGCAGAAGGAAGAAAGATGTAAGCCATAAACTTATGTCTTTCTTTTTTTGTACCCGTTCAGAGCCAAGCAAAATTTCATAAATCGGTTGTGAAATGCTTGCATTTCTAAGACTGATTTTGAAATTTTATTTGGCGGATACGCCACATGAGCAAAAATTGCAGTAGGCAATTTTGCGAATAGGCTCTGAACTAATTGAGATTTAAGGAGGAAAGAGCACATGAAACAGAAACTAAAGCGTTTTATGGCAGGATTTATGGCTATGCTCACACTGGTTGGAACACTTTTTACGAATGGAACAACAGCATTTGCAGCCAGTCCGCAGGCAAATATTGCGTTCTGGAATGCGTCAGTCAAAAATTCCGGAGAAGTAAGTGAGCTGAAGCCCGGATATAATCATGGCAAGATTCTGTATTCAATTCTTGACGGAAATTCTGCATATTGTATGAATTTCGGATTAAGAGCAGATGGCGGTCAGCTTATGAACAGCTACGATGATGCGAGCACATCAATGTCAGCACAGCAGAGAAAGCTTTTAAGTTACTGCCTTTATTATGGGTTTAACAGTACACAAAAGGCGGCACCAAGCAACAGTCAGTGCGATGAGTATATCGCAACTCAGGCAATGGTATGGGTTATTGTAGCAGATATCTTTGGAACCGGAAGTGGTGATTCGGCAGCAAGAAAGCTCTGTAACACAGCACCAAGTCCTGATTCTTCATACAGCTATTATGAGAGACTCAGGGACAATATCAGCAGCTCCTACAATGCAACACTTCCAAGTTTTGCATCACGCAGAACCAGTGAGGCACCAACTTATGAATTAAAGTGGAATGAGGGAAGTCAGAGATTTGAAACAACATTATCTGACAGCAATGGTGTCTTATCAGACTTTGATTTTGGCATCAGCGGATATTCTGTTGATAAGAATGGCAACAGTATTACAATCTCTTCAACGAGCGTGAATACTACAGCTACAACAGGAACATTCACATCCAATGCTGGCAAGGTTGAGACAACATCAAGCTGTGTATTCTGGCTTACAGGAAAGAGCGGATATCAGGAGTTTATTTCTGAAAGACCGACAGCAGATCCTGTCAAAGCATATATCAAGGTCAAGACAGAGAACATCGGATATGGTGAGCTTACAAAGACAGATGAGTCAAGCGGAGTGAAGCTTTCCGGTGCAGTCTATGGAATTTATTCTGACAGCGGATGCACAAACAGAGTACAGACCATGACAACAGATGGAAACGGATATGCAAAGTCAGCTGCACTTGTCGCAGGCACTTATTATGTAAAAGAGATTACCGCACCAAAGGGATATGTCCTTTCCGGTACAGTTCATACACTTACTGTAAAAGCAGGACAGACAACGGGAATCTCTGCAACAGATAAAGAGCAGCTTGGAGCAATCACAATCTATAAAGAGGGTGAGGTGCTTAGCTCATGGAATGGAAGCAATTTCACTTATGAGAAAAAGAAGCTTTCCGGAGCAACCTTTAAGGTAACTGCCGGAGCAGATATCTATAAGGCAGATGGTACAAAGGTGTATAGTGCTGGCGATGTTGTAGCAGAAAGCCTTACAACAGGAGCTGACGGACAGGTGGTATTATCTGACCTTCATCTTGGAACCTATGTGGTAACAGAGATTAAGAGCATTGACGGATATACCATCAATACAACACCACAGACTGTAAAGATTGAGTATAAGGACCAGACTGTTACAGTACAGTATGAGTCAACTACTGTTGAGAACACCAGACAGAAAGCGGATGTATCTGTAGTAAAGAAAGATTCTGATACAGAAAATCCTCTTGATGGCGGTAAGTACACACTTTACGCAGGAAACGACATCAAGAACTATGCAGGACAGGTCATTGTAACAAAGGGTACAGCCCTTGAGACAGTAACTACAGGTGAGGACGGAAGTGCAAGCTACAGCGTGGATCTACCTATTTCAAACGGATATTATATCTCAGAGACACAGGCACCATACGCTTATATCAGAAACCAGTCTGATGTGTATAGTTTCAACTTCAATGTATTGCCTGAAACACAGGCAAAGGCAACATTCAGCCACACATTTAAGAATGACAGAACCACAGCAAAGATTCATATTTACAAGGTAGATAAGGAATCGGGCAAAGCAGTTCCACAGGGTGATGCAAGCCTTGAAGGTGCAGTTTATGGTCTTTATGTGAGAAACGATATCGTGCATCCGGACGGAGCAACAGGTGTTGTATTTAAAGCAGGGGACTTAGTTGCAACTCTTACAACAGATAAGAATGGTGAGGCAGAGGTAAATAACCTTTATCTTGGCAACTATTATGTGAAAGAAATCACACCATCAGAAGGCTATCTTCTTGATGAAGAGGAGCACGATGTAGTTTGCGACTATGAGGGAGACCTTGTAGCAGAGGTATCAAGAAGCACAACCTCAGCAGAGCAGGTCATCAAGCAGCCATTCCAGCTTATCAAGGTATCGGACAATGGCGATGATACTGAAGCAGGCTTATTGGCAGGTGCAGAGTTCACAGCTTATTTGAAATCATCTTTACCTGTAAAGGAAGATGGAAGCTATGACTTTGATAAGGCAACACCTGTAATAATCGGAGAAAACGGTGCAACAACAATCACATCCGATGACAAGGGACATGCAGTTTCCATTGCAATTCCTTATGGAACTTATGTGGTAGTTGAATCAAAGACTCCTCACAACATGAAAACTATCAAGCCATTTGAGGTAAAGATTAAGGAGAACCATCCAACAGAGCCTCAGACATGGAGAGTTTTCTTAGACAGGGAGTTTACAGCAAAGCTTCGTGTAATCAAGAAGGATTCTGATACAAAGCAGACAGTACTTGTACCAAATGCTGAGTTTAAGATTTTCAACCTTGATAAGAATGAATATGTAACCCAGTACACAACTTATCCGTCAAAGGTAGAGCATACTTCATTCTTTACTGACGATGATGGAGATTTAATCTTACCGGAGGCACTTAAAATCGGTAACTACCGCATTGAAGAGGTCAAAGCACCATTCGGATATGTGGTAAACGATAACTATATCAACATTTCGGTTGATACAGACACAGCATTTGAGACTGATGGAGATACCAATGATGCCATCATCACAGTGGAATATTCCGATGCCCCGGCAGTAGGAGAACTTACTGTTGAAAAGAAGGGAGAGGTACTTGACGGATTTAAGGGCGGACTTTTTGCAAACTCTGAGGATAAGGAGTTTGTCTATAAAGAGGGCTCTCTTGCCGGAGCAGTATTCAAGGTGTATGCAGCGGAAGATATTTTCACAGCAGACAACCAGAAGGACGCAGATGGTAACCGCACCAAGTATTACAGTAAGGGCGACCTCGTGGCAACTCTTACAACAGGCAAGGATGGAAAGGCAACAGCTAAGAATCTTCCTCTTGGACAGTACAGAGTTGTGGAAGTGGAAGCACCATACGGCTATGTATTAAATCCGAATGAGCAGAAAGTGACATTCACATATGTGGATGATAAGACACCTGTTATCAAGGAAAGTCTTACTTTCTCTAATGACAGACAGAAACTTGATATGTCAGTGACAAAGCTTGATTCAGAGGACAACACACCGATTGCAGGTGCTGTATTCGGACTCTATGCAGATGAGGACATCAAGAATGTGGATGGCAAGGTAATCATCGAAAAGGGTACACTCCTTGAGAAAGCAACTTCTGATGAAAACGGAAAGATTGCTTTTGTTAAGGATTATCCGTTTGCAAAGTATGTTGCAAAAGAGATTGAAAAGCCTGCCGGATATGTGACAAACGAAGAGGTAGTAACCTTTGATACCAAGTATCAGGGACAGGATGTGAAAACTGCTGTATATAGCAGCGAGTATAAAAATACTCCGACAACCTTTGAATTAACAAAGACGGATATTACAAGTGGCGCAGAGCTTAGTGGTGCAACACTTACTGTACTTGATAAGGATGGAAATGTGGTAGACACATGGACATCTGATGCAAAGGAAGCTCATGTAATCAAGAAGCTTGTAGTTGGCGAGACTTACACACTTCGTGAGGAGTTTGCTCCATACGGATACCTGAAAGCAACCGATATTCAGTTTACAGTAGAGGATACAGGCGATGTGCAGCATGTCGAGATGAAGGACGAGGTTCCGACAGGTTCTATCGTAATCAACAAGGATGGTGAGTTTGTAACAGATACCACTCTTATGAAGGGACACTGGTATGATTTCATTTTCAATTACTTCAAGGATAGTCTCGCAGGAGTAACCTTTGATGTATATGCAAAAGAGGATATTGTGAGTGCAGACGGACTTGGAACTGTATACCACAAAGCTGGTGACAAGGTAGCAACCATTGTTACGAACGATAAGGGCATTGCAAGAATTGATGACCTTCCACTTGGAAAGTATTATCTTGTAGAGACAAAGACATTAGATGGATTTGTGCTGGATGATACACCGATTGATGCAGACCTTTCTTATATCGACCAGAATACAAAGGTTGTATTTGCGGGAATGGATGTAACCAATGAGAGACAGAAGGTGCAGATTACTGTCACAAAGACTGATTCAGAGACGAAGAATGCTCTTGAAGGTGCAGTATTCGGCTTATTTGCGAAAGAGGATATCGTAAATAAAGATGGAAAAGTCATTGTCAAAGCAGATACACAGATTGAGAGAGGTGTTACTGGAAAGGATGGCAAAGTAACATTTACCTCTGACCTTCCGCTTGGACAGTATTATGTCAAAGAGATTGAGGCACCAAAGGGCTATGTGAAGTCGGATAAGATTTTGGATGTGGATGCTTCATATCAGGGAGATAAGGTAAAGGTTATCGAGTTTGAGGCATCATTTGAAAATGCGCCGATCAAGGTAGAAATTTCAAAGACTGATATCACAGGCGAGAAAGAATTACCTGGAGCAAAGCTTTCAGTTATTGATTCTGATGGAAAGCTTGTTGAGAGCTGGACATCAGAGGCAGGAAAGACTCATATGATTGAGAGACTTCCTGTCGGAAAGTACACACTCAGAGAGGAATCTGCACCATATGGATATAAGGTGGCAAGTGATGTAACCTTTGAAGTAAAGGAGACAGCAGAAATCCAGAAGGTATCCATGAAAGATGAACAGGCAGTCGGTAAGATTGTCATTGAGAAAACTGACAAAGTAACCGGAAAGCCGATCGAGGGTGTTGTATTTGAAGTAAGGGATAAGGACGGAAAGGTGCTTGATACACTCACTACTGACAAGAATGGTCATGCAGAGAGCAAGGAGCTTCCTATCTGTACTTACAATGAGGATGGTTCATTTAAGGAAGATATCCATTATACAGTAGTTGAGACAAAAGCAGCTGACGGATATATCCTTGATGAAACAGCTCACGATGTAACTCTTCGATATGATGACAATGCACCGGAAGTTGTTGTAACAACACTTAAGCTTGTCAATGTACCGACAGAGCCTAAGCTTCCACAGACAGGCGACAATGCAAATCCGCTTCTTTATCTTGGAATCGGTGCACTTGCACTTATTACAGGTGTTGGAGTCGGACTTCGTGGAAGAAAGAAAAAGAATAAACAGTAACAATTAACCTTGCGGGGAATGTAAGCCAGTGACTTATGTTCCCTGCTTTTTTAGATTAAGGAGGAACCGTAATATGATGAATTACGAGATTTTTAAGGAAGTAGTAAAAGAAAAGTTTATGGATTATATGCCTGAGAAGTTCAAAGGAATGGAGCTTGTGGCAGAACCCGTGGAAAAGGTGAATGTGACTCTTGATGGCATCATCTTAAGAGAGGAAGGCAGGAATATTTCGCCTACGATTTATATCAATGACATGTATAAGAAGTATCAGGACTGTGGCGATCTTGAGGAAACACTTATGGCTGCATGTGACTTCATGGAAAGGGCATATGAGCAGGCTCTGGTTGTTGATGTGGACAGCATTATGAGGGATGCTAACGAGAAGATTGTATTCCAGCTCATCAATACAGAGCAGAATAAAACATTTTTGGAACAGGTGCCTCACAGGGAGTTCCAGGATCTTTCTATTGTGTATAAGGTAATAATCAGTGCAGATAAGGATGCGGTGCAGAGTTCAAAAATTACAAATGAATTTGCGAAAAGACTTGGAATGAGCGAGGAACAGCTCTTTAAGTGTGCAGTGGAAAACACAAGAAGACTCTTTCCACCTGTCGTTCGTAGCATGAATGACATTATGAAAGAAATGTTCGCAAGGGATGGGATGCCACAGGAGATTGCAGAGATGATGATAGCTGAGATTCCACCAGAGCAGACGATGTGGGTGATTTCCAATGAAAAGGGTATCAATGGTGCAGCATCCATGCTTTATGAGAATGAGCTTCATGAGCTGGCAGAGAGTTTAGAGAGTGACCTTTATATTCTCCCTTCGAGCGTGCATGAGGTTATTGCAGTATCTTCAGATATGGGAAGCCCTGAGATGCTTGCACAGATGGTAGTCGAGGTAAATATGCAGGAGGTGTCTTTGGACGAGAGACTTTCCAATCAGGTATATCACTATGATAAGGATTTAAGAAAACTCACCCTTGCAACTGATACACCAAACAAGAGACTTGATGGTATCGTTGCAGAACCTCCCCTTGTATATGATGCGAAGGAAAAGTCCAGATAGGAGGCAGTTATGGAGCAGGAACTTACAATGGAAGAACTCATTGCTCTCATAAACAGCCAGAAAGGTGACTTTGTTATCCGTGTCGAGTCTGGAGAGGAGGCGGTGTCTGATGCCAAAGAAGAATGACTTCAAGCTTGATGTGGTTTCGGTAAGACTTGTAAAGGATGCTCCGATTTATTCGGAGCACACCTTTAACAATCCGGCGGATATAGCTGCTGTCATGGGAGACTGTATGTGCCAGTTTGACAGGGAAGTAGTGTGTGTGGTCAATCTAAGGTCAGATTTAAAACCTATCAATGTGCATTTTGCAAGTGTTGGTTCTTTAAATGAGGCAATGGCACATCCGAGAGAGCTGTTTAAATCAAGTATCTTAAGCAATGCTGCAAGCATGATGTTAATCCATTGTCATCCATCCGGAAACGTATTCCCAAGCAAGGCAGACACGATGATGACAGACCGCATGAACAAGCTGTGTGAACTGATGGGAATACCGCTCATTGACCATATCATAGTCGGTGGAGACAATCGTGAATTTTTCAGTTTCAGGGAAAAAGGCATGATTGATAATCCTAAGATTACCCTAAGCACAGATTACCGGACACTTGATATCAAGTCACCGCTTGTAGCAGAGCAGGGAAAGGCAAGGTGAGAGTATGGAAGGAAGATTTACAGAGGAGGAACTTGCCATAGCAAAGAGCGTAGATCTTTGTGCCGTTGCAGAAAGTCTCGGTTATACCGTAAAGAGGATTGGAAAATATCACACTTTAAAGGAGATGGATTCCATCCGTATCTATAACAGGAGTCATTGGTACAGGTGGTCAAGAGATCGGAAG
>OLKF01000142.1_pt1 | contig 11131 bp, 8 predicted proteins | sample 1603841 | NCBI WGS metagenome assembly OLKF01 (sample SAMN02674795, study PRJEB24791) | human gut metagenome, SKBSTL041 | isolation source: stool | host: Homo sapiens | place: USA | reverse complement strand
GATAGTAGGAAAGCATCAAAGTAGTCAGAGGCAAGGCAATGATCATGCCCAGCATTCCCATTAATGAACCCCATATAGAAAGGGATAAAAGGATGATGGCAGGATTCAGCCCCGTAATCTTTCCCATGATTTTGGGGACGAGGAAAGTATCCTGTATAATTTGGACGATGGCGAAGACTGCCAGTGCGCATGCAATGATAATCCAGAAATTCTCTCCCGTATCGGCAGCTTTAAGGATCGCCAATAGGACCGTAGGGAGGAAACCGATGATTTGCAGGTAAGGAACCATATTAAGCGCTCCAATGAAAAGCCCTAGAGCGATAGCCATCGGAAAATCGATAATAAGGAAGCCTATACTGAACAGAATCCCCACACAAAAGGCAACCAGTGCCTGACCACGGAAATACCGATTCATGCCGTCCTGTACATCATGTACGAGGTTGGATGCGAAGGTACGATACTTGTTGGGCAGCAGATGCAGCCATCCTTCGGCTATGACTTCATAATCCAGCAATATAAAGATTACATATAGTAATATGATAAAGGAGGCGAGAATGCTGAACAGGATATTGAGCGACTCCGCAAGCAGGGCCCAAACTCTGGGCACTGTATCTTTGATGGCTGCAAGAATATTCTCTTCGCTTAATATACGGTTGAGCGCCTGAAGATCAATATTCTCATGAATGAATTCGGAAAGATTCTTGGGCACATTATTCCCGGCTCCATTGGTGAGGTAGGTTACCAGTAAGTCATTCATCCTGCCTATTTCCGAAATCATGGGAGGTACCAACAGATAAAATAAGGATACTCCGACAAGAGTGATCAGAAACAAGGAGCAGAAGATAGAAACAATACGGCTCTTTAACCGTAGCTTATACTGGAAAAACTTGACTAACGGATAAACCATGTAGGCGATCAGCCAGGCTATAAAGAAAGGTAATAACACTCCGCTGAGCCGTTCCACAAGCATTAGTATCCCTACCACCAGTACACATCCGATGGAACCACGTATAAAACTGTCGAATGTTATCTTCTTTCTTTCCATATATGTTTTAAATAGAGTTTATATCTTCTGTCCGTCCTCTCCCCGTGCACGGAGGTAGCACTCCCTGCAAAGCGGCTCGTATTCGGCTGTCTCTCCTAGAAGTACCTGCTTGTCATTCTTGACGGTACGATGAGAGAAAGATGCCAGATCACCGCACTTCACGCAGATCGCATGAACTTTGGAAACTTCATCGGCAATGGCACATAATTGAGGCATCGGTCCGAAGGGATTCCCTTTAAAGTCCATATCCAGTCCGGCGATGATGACACGGATGCCGTTATTGGCAAGCTGCCTGCATACGTCAATCAGTCCGTCATCAAAGAACTGTGCTTCGTCGATGCCGACTACATCTATTTCAGAAGTGAACAACAGGATACTAGCCGATGAATCGATAGGGGTGGACGCGATGGAATGACTGTCGTGTGATACCACGTCTTCTTCCGAATAACGGGTGTCGATGGCCGGTTTGAATATCTCTACACGCTGGCGTGCGAACTTGGCTCTCTTCATCCTACGAATCAATTCCTCCGTCTTTCCGGAGAACATTGAACCGCAGATTACCTCTATTCTACCTCTTCTTCTGGTCTCTTGTATGTGGTCTTCTGAAAATAATACCATGTGATTTTTGTGCTTTCTTGATTAAATAAATGAGTGGACAAAGGTAAACAATTCGATGTACAAGAACTGTTAAATTATCCATTATTTTAAGTTATTGCATAAATTATTCCTACATTCGCACCATAATAACAATGGATGGAAATGAAACAGAAGCTATTAACAGATATTGAGCTGGATGTTCATGAGCTGAAGCTACTCATGAATACGTTTTCTAAAGAGCCGACTCAGACTTTGTCTGAACTGTTGAAGCGGAGCATCCTACGTATGCAGGAGCGTTTGGAACAGTTGTCGGAAGAGATAAGTGCTGTGCCGGTGGAAGCCTCGCCTTCTCCTGTAGCGGAAGCGGAAAGTGAAGCCCCCATTGTTGAAGAACAAGCCCCTGTAATAGAGGAAGTTGAATGTCCGGTGATAGAAGAGAAGGTCGTGGAAGAGAATGAAGCGACAGCACCGGGAGAAGATGAACCTGTGATAGTACAGGAACCGCAGACTGTTGTGGAAGAAGCAGTAATTGAGGAACCTGTTGTCGAAGACGAAATGGAAGAGAAAGAAGCGGAAGATGAGTCGGAAGACGACGAATCGCTTCTGATAGAGGAGCCGAAAACTGCCGTATTGGGCGAAAGCATAAAGATGGCTGCCGGATTACGTCATTCCATCAGCCTGAATGATTCTTTCCGTTTCTCGCGTGAGATATTCGGCGGAGACCCCGAACTGATGAACCGTGTTATCGAGCAGATATCAGTCATGAGTTCTTATAAGACTGCCGTGGCATTTCTTGCCTCGAAAGTCAGCGTAAACGAAGAGAATGAGGCGATGATCGACTTTTTGGAGTTGCTAAAAAAGTATTTTAATCAATCAGCATAAAAGTTTATGGGAAAGTTATATGTAGTACCTACGCCGGTAGGAAATCTAGAGGACATGACCTTTCGGGCAATCAGGGTGCTGAAAGAGGTCGATCTGATTTTGGCAGAGGATACACGTACTTCCGGTATTTTGCTGAAACACTTTGAAATAAAGAATGCAATGCAATCCCACCACAAATTTAATGAACATAAAACGGTGGAAAGTGTTGTTAATAGAATAAAGGGGGGTGAAACGGTGGCACTAATTTCGGATGCCGGAACGCCTGGAATTTCCGATCCCGGATTTCTGGTTGTTCGTGAATGTGTGCGTAACGGTATTGAAGTGCAGTGCTTGCCGGGAGCAACCGCTTTTGTTCCGGCACTCGTTGCATCGGGATTGCCGAACGAGAAGTTCTGCTTCGAGGGGTTTCTCCCCCAGAAGAAAGGACGGCAGACACGACTGAAGACATTGGCGGAAGAACACCGTACGATGGTGTTTTATGAATCACCCCACCGTCTGTTGAAGACGTTAACACAGTTTGCCGAATATTTCGGCACTGAACGTCAGGCAACCGTGTCTCGCGAAATTTCCAAACTCCACGAAGAAACCGTTCGGGGAAGTTTGGCGGAATTGATAGAACACTTTACCGCTACCGAGCCCCGGGGCGAGATTGTGATAGTATTAGCAGGAATAGACGATTAAAATAACTTCATTTAAAAACGTAAAACGTAAACGTATGAAAAAGTTAGCAGTTTTATTTATGTGCGCAGCCATGTTGGCTTCGTGTGACTTTAAAGGTGGAAGCAAAGACCTTAAGGCTGAAAATGACTCTCTTTTAATGGAATTGACACAGCGTAACGCTGAATTGGATGATATGATGGGAACTTTCAATGAAGTGCAGGAAGGATTCCGTAAGATCAATGCTGCCGAAAGCCGTGTGGACTTGCAGCGTGGTACTATTACCGAAAATTCAGCCAGTGCCAAGCAACAGATTGCTTCTGACATTGAATTCATCTCCAAGCAAATGGAAGAAAACAAAGCTCAGATTGCAAAACTGGAAGCTCAGCTGAAAAACAGCAAGTACAACTCTACTCAGATGAAGAAAGCTGTAGAAGCTCTGACTGCTGAATTAAAAGCGAAACAACAACGTATCGAAGAACTTCAGACAGAACTGGCATCTAAGAACATTCGTATCCAGGAACTGGATGCAGCTGTCAGCGACCTGTCTGCTGCCAAAGAATCTTTGGCTGCCGAAAACGAAGCGAAAGCTAAAACCGTTGCCGAACAGGATAAGAGTCTGAATGCCGCATGGTTCGTATTCGGAACAAAATCAGAGTTGAAAGCCCAGAAGATTCTTCAGAGCGGTGACGTGCTGAAGAGCGCTGATTTCAACAAGGATTATTTTACTCAGATCGATATCCGTACAACAAAAGAAATCAAGTTGTACTCCAAACGTGCTGAGTTGTTGACTACTCATCCGACAGGTTCTTATGAACTGGTGAAAGATGACAAAGGTCAGCTGACTTTGAAAATTACTAATCCTGCCGAATTCTGGAGCGTATCCAGATACTTGGTTATTCAGGTAAAATAAGGTAGACATACCTGGTTAGAATTGCCAATGTGCTGATTCCTGAATTCAAGAAATTAGCACATTGGCTTTTTTATTTCTCATATTATATATATCACGGAGCCAATGAAATATAAAAATCTCTTTTTTGACCTGGATGACACCATCTGGGCTTTCTCACGAAATGCACGCGACACCTTTGAAGAAGTATATCAGAAATATTCATTTGACCGCTATTTTGATTCATTCGATCATTATTACACACTGTATCAACGACGCAATACTGAACTCTGGCTTGAATATGGAGAGGGAAAGGTGACAAAGGAGGAACTGAACCGCCAGCGTTTTTTTTATCCCTTACAGGCAGTAGGAGTGGAGGATGAGGCTTTGGCAGAACGTTTCTCGGAAGATTTCTTTGCCATTATTCCTACCAAAAGCGGCCTGATGCCCCATGCCAAAGAAGTGTTGGAGTATCTTGCGCCGCAATATAATCTGTATATCCTTTCCAATGGTTTCCGCGAACTGCAGTCGCGCAAGATGCGTTCGGCAGGAGTAGATCGTTATTTTAAGAAGATCATTCTTTCGGAGGACCTCGGCGTATTGAAACCCCGGCCCGAAATCTTTCATTTTGCTTTATCTGCCACCCAGTCCGAGTTACGCGAATCGTTAATGATCGGTGACAGTTGGGAAGCCGATATTACCGGAGCGCATGGGGTAGGCATGCATCAGGCTTTCTATAATGTGACGGAACGAACCGTCTTTCCTTTTCAGCCTACCTATCATATCCATTCACTGAAAGAATTAATGAATTTATTGTAGGTTTTATGGATTAAGTCGTATTTTTGTTGCATCTAATAAATGTATAAAATACGATAACATCATGGATAGTACGCTTCTGCCATTTGCCTTACTTTGTTTTACTTCGTTCTTTACGCTGACCAATCCTTTGGGGACAATGCCGGTCTTTCTGACCATGACACACGGAATGACAGATAAGGAGCGACAGACTATTGTGCGCCGTGCCACCATCGTGTCGTTTATAACGTTGATGGTGTTTGTCTTTGCCGGGCAGTTCCTTTTCAAATTCTTCGGTATCTCTACCAATGGTTTCCGTATTGCCGGCGGAGTAATTATCTTTAAGATTGGTTTTGATATGCTTCAGGCACGGTATACTCCGATGAAACTTAAAGACGAAGAGATTAAAACCTATGCCGATGACATCTCCATTACTCCTCTTGGAATTCCGATGTTGTGTGGTCCCGGGGCTATCGCTAACGCTATCGTTTTGATGCAGGACTCTCATACTTACGCCATGAAAGGTATATTGATCGGAACAATCGCTTTGATTTATCTGTTGACGTTCTTCATTCTCCGTGCTTCCACCCGACTGGTGAAAGTACTGGGAGAGACCGGAAATAATGTGATGATGCGTTTGATGGGATTGATTCTGATGGTGATTGCAGTGGAATGCTTTGTGAGTGGAGCGAAGCCGATATTGGCGGATATTGTGAGAGAAGGGCTGAGCGGTATCTGCAAGTAGAAGTCTGTATTGTGGGGAGGAACAGATAAGATTACACTCATGTGTAAATTCGGAAATGGAAAATAAAAAGCGAGCCCGTTTAACTTTAAGCAGTTAAACGGGCTTGTTATTAAAATGGTTTCAGTGTATTAGTAGCCTTCGTTTTGTTTCAGCTTACCGTTAGATACATTGATCTCGGAAACCGGAATAGGCATTACGGTACGATAGTCGTCATAGTTGATCGGACCGGCCGGAACTTGGGCATTCGTTACTGCCTTTTTGTTTCTCCATGTATCCCAGGCGTTATGACCTTCACCATAAAGTTCCAGTCTGCGTTCTGTCAGAATATCATCGATAGTAACAGAAGCAACGTCTTCATAGTCGGCTATTCTTTGCTTACGCAAGTCATTGATATAGCTGGCAGGATCAGCACCACCTGCTTTTAATGCAGCTTCTGCGGCGATCAGATATACTTCGGACAGGCGGATTACTTTCGGATTATTTACATATATTTCTCCGTCGCGTCCCGGATACTTCTGGATATACCAGCCTTCGTTATCTCCACCGTCGCTTTCTTCAGCAATCAGAGTGCTGCGAACATCTTCCGGACGTTCTTGAAGGAAAGTTTTGAATCCCTCGGTGATACCGGCTTCTGCATAACCTTCGGCATGTGTGTAGAATCCGAGAGAGTTACGTTGTGCATTGTAGAGTGAGGTAATCAGGAACTCGAAAATGCTTTCACTGCTTCCAACTTTGGTCCATACTGTTTCGTATTCATCTCTGGTGTACAGCTTGTATGGAGATTTTTCGATTACATATTTGGCGTCCTCAAGTGCTTTACTGTTCTCATTCATGTAGAGATATGCACGGGCTCTCAGTGCACGGGCTCCCCAATAGTCGATATGACCGGCAGTTACTACCTTGCTGGTTTCTGGGAGATTATCCAATGCAGTCTTCAAGTCATCCAGTATGGTTTCGTAAGTTTTCGCAATAGTAGCTCTTTCTGCTGTATATCCGGATTCGAAAACTTCTGTAGACAATACGATACCCGGATCGCTGGCCTGTGCATTACAAGGAAGTTTAGCGAACAAGCGGGCCAAGTCAAAGTGGAAAAGTGCCCGCAAAGCATACAATTCGCCTACCTGAACATCAACTTCAGCTCCTTCCAGACCGGATTTCTTAACTCCCTCCAAAACTTTGTTTATTCTTGCCAGAGAAAGATAAAAGCGTTTGTAGAAATAGTATGAATCAGAACTATTCTTAGTAGCCTGGTAGGCATATACATCAACTGTTTGCTTATTGCTACCGATGGCTTTGAAGTCGCTGCCTCTTTGGTCGGCGTACAAGAAGAAATCACCTGCGTAGCTGCCACGTGGATTAGTTCCCGCGTCTATAGAAGAAGTCTGAGACTCATAAACACCGTTAACTGCAAACTGTAAATCTTCGAGAGTCTTAATAGCACCTTCTGAAGGCCATTCACTGGAAGGCACTTTGTCGAAAGTATCGCATGAGGATACTGCCAACGTCAGTAATAGAATGGGTAAATATATTTTTTTCATTATTCAGTCTGTTTATAGATTATAATTTGATATTAATGCCGAATACACAGCTTCTCAATGCCGGTGTATCTGCCTGACGATAACCATTGATCGCTACATCCGGGTCAATGTTTTTAGTCTTCGACCACAACATAGCCAGATTGTTTGCTCTGAAGTAGATGCGGAAGTTGGAAATGTGCTTCTTCAATACCGGCAGAGTATATCCTACTGTCATTTCTCTCAGACGAATATTGTCAGTCGATTTGATTGTGCGGCTTGAGAATCTGTCCCAGCGATAAGGGTTGGCATAGATAGGCATCGGGTTGTCTACTTTATCACCCGGATTTTTCCAGTAGTTTCCGGCTACATCTTCTGACAGGTTCATGGAACCGATTCTTACGCCATCATGATGAGAGAAATATCCCGGATAATCGAACATGTCACCACCAAACTGATAAGTGATCAGGAATGACAGGTCAAAGTCTTTGTATGTGAAAGTGTTGCTGAATCCACCGATAACATCAGGCAATGCTTTTCCTACAATTCCCTTACCTGCTTCGGAGTAGTCATTTACCACTCCCTTTGAGTGATCTTCAGGATCTAACCAGAATTCTCCCAAACCTGTTTCAGGATTTACACCTTTCCATTCGGGCAGATAGAATGTATACATTGACTCTCCCTCACGGTGCAGATACATTTCTCCGTCTCCATACTGGATATCTTTTCCTTCAGGAAGTTTGTCTACCAATGCACGTTGGTAAGTCAGGTTGAAGTTTGAAGTCCATGTAAAGTTCTTGTTGCTGATATTTTTAGAATTGAGTTCCAATTCGAAACCGTCGTTCTTCAATGCACCCAGATTTTCCCAACGGGAGTCAAAGCCGGTGATTAATGAAGTAGGTACTTCGAACAGCAAATCCGTAGTCTTCTTATTGTAATATTCCAGAGACAGATTTACGCGGTCGTACATATTCCATTCAATTCCCATATTGAAGTTCTTGGATTTTTCCCAGCTTAATTTGTCGTTTGCCATTCTTGACCAGTAAATAGCAGGAGCACTTCCGTATCCGGAACCTGTATACAGGTCCATGTAACCATAGTAATCTGAGGGCAAGTTACCGTTTGTACCATAAGATGCTTTGATCTTGAAGTCGGTAAATAACGGCATATCTTGCATAAATCCTTCTTTACTCATTCTCCATGCACCGGATACAGACCAGAAACTAGCCCAACGATTGTCTTCACTCAAACGTGACGAACCATCACGACGGAAACTGGCAGAAAGATAATACTTGTTATCATAGTTATAATTGCCACTTGCGAAATATGACATCATGCCGGCTCCCAAGGTTGAACTTGCAGCTTGGTCCGGTTGTCCGTTGGCCAATTCGGGATAGTGGCTTGAATAACGTTTGGCAACAGTTACAATCTGTAGCAGGTCTCTGTTTTCAACTTCGAAACCGGCCATCAAGTTCAGATTGTGCATATCTTTAAAAGTATCCGTGTAGTTTAATGTAGAAGAGCTGGTAGCTACGCGGCTTTCGAAGGTATAACGAGAACCCATTCCGCTGACGGAACCACCGTTAACACTGTTGCGATCCCAATATTCAAAGTGCTTGTTGTCTACATAGTCATAACCAAAGATAGAGTTAAGTGATAACTTATCACAGAATTTGATTGTTACATCTGCATTGGTCATGCTACGGAACATTTTGGTCTGAATCCACTCCAGAGCTGTATCGCTGTCTTTACCACCTAGCATCAGATGCGGGTTGGTAACTTTACCCCATGCTGCATTTTTATTATATGAACCATCTTCATTCTTTACCGGAGCAGTCGGGTCCATTGCGAATAAAATACCTATCGGAGAAGAAGTACCCATTCCTTGAGCCTGGTCTCCCTGATCGCGGAAACCATCTTGCGATGTAGCGGCTATCATTTGCTTGAGAGCTACGTTCAGCCAGTTATTTACTTTGTGATTAACGTTCAGACGACCGGAGATACGTTCGAAGTCACTACCAAGAACGATACCCTCGCTCTTATTGTAACCAACTCCGGCATAGAACTGAGTCTTTGACGAACCGCCGTTGATAGATATCTGGTGATCTTGAGTGAAAGCAGTACGATAGATTTCTTTCTTCCAGTTCGTATTTACTTTACCGGATGGGTCATGGATAAAGTCAGCAACAGTAGCCGGTGAGTCGAGCAGAGGAATGAACATATCACCTCCGTTATCGATGTTGTTCAATGCTGCTTGTTTGCTATCTGTTATTCCGTAAGTAACCAGACAGTTGGCTAATGATTCGCGAGTGTAGTCAATCAAGTCGGCTGATCCCATCATATTGAAAGCATTTACAGCCATCTTGTTCCAGCCTACTTCACCTGAATAGCTGACATTCGTTTTTCCTTCTTTACCTTTCTTTGTGGTAATGATGATAACACCATTCGCACCGCGAACACCGAAGATAGCCAGAGATGACGGGTCTTTCAGGATTTCCATGGATTCGATGTCCTCCGGATTCAGGAAATTGATGTTGTCATTGAATAATCCGTCGACAATGTACAGCGGTTTATATCCGTTGATGGAGTTTGTTCCGCGAATACGGATTTCCGGGTCCGATCCGGCTCGTCCGGAGTTTACAATCTGCGCACCTGCCACTTTCCCCTGAAGGGAAGACAGCGGATTCATTGCCGGTTTGTTGGCTAACTCTTCTCCTTTGATATTGGTGATAGAACCTGTCAAGTCTCTTTTCTTTGCACTACCGTATCCGATAACGACTGTTTCGGCTAGTACTTGTGAATCTTCTTTTAAAGTGACATTGATGACGTTCTGTGTCCCCACTTTAATGGTTTGCGAAGTCATCCCCACGTATGAAAATGCCAGTACGTCCTCCGGAGTGACAGAGATTGAATATTTACCGTCCATGTCCGTGATGGTTCCGGTGGAAGTTCCTTGTACGAGTACCGATGCGCCGATCAATGGTTCATTGGCAGCGTCCGTCACTGTTCCTGTCACCGTCTTTGTCTGTGCAAAGGCTGATGCAGAGGCCAGTAGCAGGTAAACAAGCGTCATGATGCTCTTTGACCTGATGGCTTTTTTCTGAAGATGTTGTAAAAGTATAGTCCTCATTGCATTAAATTTTTCCATTTGTTATTATTTAGGTTGAAGTCTTTTTTCTGCCGTCTTTTGGCAAGAGTAACAAAGGAAACAAACGAAATTCAAAAAAGATTTTGGAAAAAAGAGGGAATGGTTGATTTTAACACTAAAAGGGAGGTGACTGTTGAAAAAGGTTCAGGCACGAACCGGTGTTGTTCGTGCCTGAATAATGGGATGAGGATTACCCGTCGGGGAAGGTATATCCTATGTATACGCTGTTCGTTCTGTGATTTCCTGTTTTAAAACATCTGTTCCGCAGTGGTCATACATTGAATGACATCTTCTTTGCTGCCATTGAAAGGACCTGATTTCTCTATTTTTAAAGTTGACATGGCGGCTGCAAAACGTCCTGCTTCTTCAATGCCGGCTCCTGATACCCGTTGGTATAGATAGCCGATGGTGTAAGTGTCTCCACACCCTGTTGCATCTACCACTTCTTTGGGTTTATAAGCCGGAATACGATAGAATTCTTTTCCGTCGAAAATGAGTGATCCCATGCTTCCCAAGGTGACAAGCACTTCTTTCACACCCCATTCATGTAATTGGCGAGCAGCTTCATGCGGTTCGGAAAGACCTGTCAGCACTTCCATCTCGTGCTCGTTGACTTTCAGGAAATGGATATATTGCAGAGCTTCCCGCTTATCTGTCCAGTCCACCGGATAGACGTGAGTGTCACGCACTTCACGTAAATAGCCTTGTGAGTCTACTGCAATCAACCCTCTTTGAGATAGTTCTTTGATTACTTCCAATGAGAAGTCGTCAGACAGCAGAGAGCCGAGATGGTAGATTTGCGCATCTATATCTTTCAGCTGACCGGCAATGAACGGATCGGCTTTTGCTAATACACGTT
>OLKF01000099.1_pt1 | contig 12378 bp, 12 predicted proteins | sample 1603841 | NCBI WGS metagenome assembly OLKF01 (sample SAMN02674795, study PRJEB24791) | human gut metagenome, SKBSTL041 | isolation source: stool | host: Homo sapiens | place: USA | reverse complement strand
TTGCCGACACCCTCTGTCTGGCTATTTTCATGTATGGAGGATAACTGCCTATGGCAAAAAACAAAACAGAGATTCATGTGACCACTGTATTTGACGGGGAACTGGACGCAACCGATGTGTTCGTCAGCCTGATTTCCCAGAAATACGGTAAAATAAATACAAAAGAATATCTTGCTAAAAAGAAAGATATGAAGTATAATGAAGATGAGGTTCAAAAGAGCCAGATACCGTCTGGATTGTGTGGGTAAATGGCTATGATGAACGAAATGGAATACAGAACAATCGGTTCGGCACTTGCCGGGGGCTATCGTGCGGCGGTCTATTGCAGGCTGTCAAAGGACGATGACCTGCAAGGCGAAAGTGCCAGTATCGCAAACCAGCGTGATATGCTGGAAAAATACTGCGAAAAGCAGGGATGGGAGGTTGTGGCAGTCTATCAGGACGATGGCTTCACAGGTCTTAATATGGAGCGTCCTGATTTACAGAGAATGTTGAGAGCCATTGAGCGCAGGCAAATCAACCTTGTCATCACGAAAGACCTCAGCCGACTGGGGCGTAACTATCTGCAAACCGGGCATTTGATTGAGGACTTTTTCCCAAGAAACGGTGTCCGCTATATCGCCATGAATGACGGTATCGACACCCTGCGGGATAACAACGACATTGCCCCGTTCAAGAATATCCTGAACGAGATGTACAGCAAGGATATTTCCAAGAAAGTCCATTCCTCTTATCTTCTGAAAGCGCAGAAAGGACAGTTTACCGGGTGTCTTGCCCCGTTTGGGTATCGGAAAGACCCGGAGGACAAAAACCATCTGCTCATTGACGAGGAAACCGCCCCGATTGTGCGGCTGATTTTCGGATATGCCCTGAACGGTCATGGTCCGAACTATATCCGCAGACGGCTGGAGGAAGAAAAAATCCCCTGCCCCACATGGTGGAACCGGGAACGGGGGCTTCGCAATACCCGCACCAAATGGGAAAAGAAAGACCCGGAAAACGGGCGGTATATGTGGGACTTCTCCGTTATCAAAGACCTTTTGATGAATCCCGTCTACACCGGGGCGATTGCTTCCCAGAAAAAGGACTACCGTTTCAAAATCGGCACGATTGGGGAAAAGAAGCCGGAGGACTGGATTGTGGTGGAGGGACAGCATGAACCGCTGATTGACCGCATGAGCTTTGACATTGTGCAGAACAAGCTGAAATCCCGCCAGCGTCCGGGGCAGACCAATGAAATCAGCCTGTTTGCCGGACTGATAAAATGCGGCGAGTGTGGGAAGTCGCTGACGGTACGCTACACAAACGCAAAACATCCCCAGCGGATTTATTCCTGCAAGACCTACAACGCCTTTGGAAAGAACCACTGCACCCAGCACCGGATTGACTATGACACCCTTTACAGCCATGTGCTGCGGAAAATCCGGGAATGTGCCAGAGCTGCCCTGATGGACGGGGAAGCGGTTGCCGACCGCCTGACCAATACCTGTGAAGCAGAGCAGCGGGAACAGCGGGAAGCAATGGAACGCTCCCTTACAAGGGACGAGGAACGGATTGAGGTTCTGGACAAAATGGTCATGCGGCTTTATGAGGATATGATTGCAGGGCGTATCAGTGAGCAGAATTTCAACACCATGCTGGAAAAGACACAGACCGAGCAGACGGAGCTTAAAGCAAAAGTGTCCGAGGGCAGAAAGCGGCTGTCTGATGAAGTCCAGCTTGCCAATGACGCAAAACAATGGGTGGAAGCCATTCAGGAATACGCCAACATCACAGAGCTGGACGCAGCCACCCTTAACCGCTTAATCAAAGAAATCGTCGTGCATGAGCGCATTGACGAAGATAAAACAAGACACATTTCTATCGAAATTCATTTTAATCTCAAACCCATCCCGGAGGTGGAACAGGTCACTGCCTGACCTGTCCCGCCGGGACGGTTCTCTAAAAAACACCATATAGATTTTTTGTACGCCGCCGCCCGCCATCGAGCAGAGTTTTACACCTAATTGGGGATAAAACAGCTCATGGCCGGCGCTGGTGTAGCCGTAGTCGGCATGGTCCTTGTACCTCTGCTCTCCGGGCTTTTCTCTGTCTAAGCGTCCCCGCATGAAATCCTTGCCGCTCCCGCAGCTTTGCGGGGGCGGCGGAAAGGAGGTTGACACCGTATGGATTTCTTACTTGAAGCCCTGACAAATTGGCTGAAAGAAATGCTGGTGGGCGGTATTATGAGCAACCTTTCGGGGATGTTTGACAGCGTAAACCAACAGGTCGCGGATATATCCGTACAGGTAGGACAGACCCCACAGGGATGGAATGGCAGTATTTTCAATATGATTGAGAATCTGTCCAACTCCATCATGGTGCCGATTGCAGGTGTGATCCTGGCTATCGTGATGACCGTAGACCTGATCCAGATGATCGCAGACAAGAACAACCTGCATGATGTGGATACCTGGATGATTTTCAAGTGGGTGTTCAAATCAGCCGCTGCCATCCTCATTGTCACAAACACATGGAATATCGTGATGGGCGTCTTTGATATGGCGCAGAGCGTGGTGGCGCAGGCGGCAGGGATTATCAATTCGGATGCGTCCATTGACATTTCCTCAGTTATGACCGATCTGGAACCGAGGCTGATGGAAATGGATTTGGGACCGCTGTTCGGACTGTGGTTCCAATCCCTCTTTATTGGCATTACCATGTGGGCGTTGTATATCTGTATCTTTATCGTTATTTATGGCCGTATGATTGAGATCTACCTTGTAACTTCGGTGGCTCCCGTTCCAATGGCTGCAATGATGGGCAAAGAATGGGGCGGTATGGGACAGAATTACCTCCGATCCCTGCTGGCACTGGGCTTTCAGGCGTTTCTCATTATCGTCTGCGTGGCAATTTATGCTGTGCTGGTGCAGAACATCGCTCTGGAAGATGACATCATCATGGCGATCTGGAGCTGCGTGGGTTACACCGTACTGCTGTGTTTTACGCTGTTCAAAACCGGCAGTCTCGCCAAATCAGTCTTTCAGGCGCACTAAAGCGGAAGGAGGTTTCCACATTGGCTTATGTACCCGTACCCAAGGACTTAACAAAAGTCAAAACAAAGGTCATGTTCAATCTGACCAAGCGGCAGCTTATCTGCTTCACGGGCGGAGCGCTTATTGGCGTACCGCTTTTCTTTTTGCTCAGAAAACCTACCGGAAACAGTGTAGCGGCTATGTGTATGATGCTGGTTATGCTGCCCTTCTTTATGCTGGCTATGTACGAAAAGCATGGACAGCCCCTGGAAAAGATCGTGGGCAACATTCTCAAAGTGGCTGTGATCCGTCCCAAGCAGCGTCCCTACCAGACCAATAACTTTTATGCCGTATTAAAGCGGCAGGAAATGCTCGATAAGGAGGTGTATGACATTGTTCACCGCAATAAAAAAATGGCTGCATCGGATGTTCGGAAAAGCCGAGGAAAAAACTATGCAGCCGGTAAAGACAAAGAAAAAGCTGTCCCGCGCCGATAAGAAGCAGATCGAAGCGGCCATTGCCCGCGCCAACCGCACGGACAAAAAAGGAAAATCGGCACAGGACAGTATCCCCTATGAACGGATGTGGCCGGACGGGATCTGCCGCGTATCGGACAGCCACTACACAAAGACCATCCAGTTTCAGGACATCAACTATCAGCTCTCCCAAAACGAAGATAAGACGGCAATCTTTGAGGGGTGGTGTGATTTCCTCAATTATTTTGACAGCTCGATTCATTTCCAGCTGTCTTTTTTGAACCTTGCGGCATCGGAGGAGACCTTTGCTAACTCCATTTCCATCCCGCCCCAGAGGGACGCCTTTGACAGTATCCGCGAGGAATACACCACAATGCTGCAAAATCAGCTGGCCAGAGGTAACAACGGTCTCATCAAGACCAAATATCTGACCTTTGGTATCGACGCGGACAGCATCAAAGCCGCCAAGCCCCGTCTGGAGCGTATTGAGACCGATATACTTAATAACTTCAAGCGTCTTGGTGTAGCTGCCAGAACGCTGGACGGTAAAGAAAGGCTTTTTCAGCTTCATGCGGTATTCCACATGGATGAACAACTCCCGTTTCAGTTTGAATGGGACTGGCTGGCTCCTTCCGGTCTGTCCACAAAGGATTTTATTGCACCAAGCTCCTTTGAGTTCCGCACCGGCAAGCAGTTCCGTATGGGCAAGAAATACGGGGCTGTTTCTTTTTTGCAGATTCTCGCACCGGAGCTGAATGACCGTCTGTTGGCTGATTTTCTGGATATGGAAAGCTCGCTCATTGTGAGTATGCACATTCAGTCGGTGGATCAGGTGAAAGCCATCAAAACGGTAAAGCGGAAGATTACCGACCTGGACCGCAGCAAGATCGAGGAACAGAAAAAAGCAGTCCGTGCCGGATACGACATGGACATCATTCCCTCTGACCTTGCTACCTACGGCAGTGAAGCGAAAAAACTCTTGCAGGATTTGCAGAGCCGCAACGAGAGAATGTTCCTTTTGACCTTTCTGGTGCTGAACACAGCGGACAATCCCCGTCAGCTTGGCAACAACATCTTTCAGGCAGGCTCTATTGCCCAGAAGTATAACTGTCAGCTGACCAGGCTGGACTTCCAGCAGGAAGAAGGGCTGATGAGCTGTCTGCCTCTGGGTCTCAATCAGATTGAGATTCAGCGAGGACTGACCACCAGTTCCACAGCTATCTTTGTGCCCTTTACTACGCAGGAACTGTTCCAGAACGGGAAAGAAGCTCTGTACTACGGCATCAATGCTCTGTCCAACAACCTCATCATGGTGGACAGAAAGCTGCTGAAAAACCCCAACGGCCTGATTCTGGGTACGCCGGGTTCCGGTAAGTCCTTCAGCGCAAAACGAGAAATTGCCAACTGCTTTTTGCTTACCAGTGATGATGTCATTATCTGTGACCCGGAAGCGGAGTACGCACCTCTTGTTGAGCGTCTGCATGGGCAGGTCATCAAGATCTCACCTACTTCAACCAACTATATCAATCCGATGGATCTGAATCTGGACTATTCGGATGATGAAAGCCCGCTGTCACTCAAGTCTGACTTTATCCTCAGCTTGTGTGAGCTGATCGTGGGCGGTAAGGAGGGCTTGCAGCCGGTGCAGAAAACCATTATTGACCGTTGTGTACGGTTGGTTTACAACGAATATCTCAATGACCCAAAGCCGGAGAATATGCCCATACTGGAGGATTTGTATAACCTGCTTCGGGAACAGGAGGAAAAGGAAGCCCAGTATATCGCTACGGCTCTTGAAATCTATGTAACCGGCTCCCTCAATGTGTTCAACCACCAAAGCAATGTGGACATTGATAACCGGATTGTCTGCTATGACATCAAGGAACTGGGCAAGCAGCTTAAAAAAATCGGTATGCTGGTGGTACAGGATCAGGTGTGGAACCGCGTTACCATCAACCGTGCCGCCCACAAGTCCACCCGTTACTACATCGACGAGATGCACCTGCTTTTGAAGGAGGAGCAGACCGCCGCCTATACGGTGGAAATCTGGAAGCGATTCAGAAAATGGGGTGGCATCCCCACCGGTATCACGCAGAATGTCAAAGACCTGCTTTCCAGCCGTGAGGTGGAGAACATCTTTGAAAACTCGGACTTTGTGTATATGCTCAACCAGGCAGGCGGAGACCGTCAGATCCTTGCTAAGCAGCTGGGCATTTCCACGCATCAGCTTAGCTATGTGACCCACTCCGGTGAGGGCGAGGGCCTGCTGTTCTATGGCTCCACGATCCTGCCGTTTGTAGATCACTTCCCGAAGAACACCGAACTTTACCGCATTATGACTACCAAATTATCTGACATGTCAGATAACTTCGTTAATTAAGTGAGTTATGTTATTCAAGGAGAATGGCAATCCTCTTGAAATATAAGAAAACCGTCCATTCTCCTCGAATAATAATACACTGCTATTTCAGGAAAGCCGGAATACTTTCTTCTTCCTGGGGCAGTGCGGTTTCATCTGGATTATTCTTTGAAAACCATTTTTCGTTCCACTTTTCCATCGAACGGTCAACTGTCTGCTGGGATATATCCAGATAGATTTGTGTTGTTTGTATTGATGTGTGTCCGAGGATATTTTTTACAATTGCCAATGGCACCCCGGATTCGATGAGATGTGTCGCCGTTGTATGCCTCATAACATGAGGCGTGTAAGGACCGTGGCAAAACAGTTCAGGATGTTCTGCTTTGGCTCTTTTGGTATATTTTTCATAAATTTCCTCGACTGCCGCTACTGACAGGTGATCGTTCCTCTGGCTGGGGAATACATGCCTGTTCAGTTCTATGCTTATTTTGCGTGATGCAATGTATTTGTCCAAAAGCTGTGTTGCACTGGAAGTTATCTTTACCCGTCTGGCTTTTTCACCTTTACCAACAAGTGTAAGAATCGCATTGCCTCTCTCATCGTGGGTTACGTCCTTAACGGTAAGATCACAAATTTCTTGTGCACGCGCTCCGCTGGAATACATTACACACAGAAGGACAAGGTCTCTCCAGCCGAGCTTTTCTGTTGTATCTGGAAGAGAAAACAGGATTTCCAATTCTCTCCGGGTGAAAGAACAGCGTTGCTTCCCTTTTACCTTACGGAATGTTTTCTTGTAAATCTTCTTGAGGCTGTTCTTAAAAATATAACCAGCTTCCAGATTTCTGCTTTCAGAATAATCTGCAAAAGAAGCGAGCGCAGCCAGACGCTGTTTTGCCGTTGCCCTGCTGTTTTTCCTCGTGGTTATCAGCCAGTCAAAATATTTTGTCAGCAGTTCAAAATCCAATGCCTCAAATGTGATATGCCCGATCTTGATGTCAGTTTCTTCATTCAGATATTGAAACAGCAGTCGGAATGCACATTTATAAGAAGCAATAGTATTCGGACTTGCATTCACGGAAACCGGAAGATACTCCGTAAAGAACCTCCCAAGCAAGGAGATAAATTCATTTTTAGAATCATTCTTCTTCATAAGGCACCTCCACATCCGGGATTAAACCAGAGGTAAAAGATTCGAAGGCTTCGATCGCCCCGGCAACCTGCCCCCCTGAAAACCGCATATATTTATCGGTATCAAGCAGACATTCATGCCCGAGGTATGTCGGAAGGAGTAAATCATTCATATCAACGGAATGTCCGGCAGCCTCAAGCTGCTGCATGGATTTTAAGACAAACAGATGGCGGAAACAGTGCAGACAGGCACCACGCTCATGGCAGTCTCGCTCACGCTGGTCAATATCTGCCAGTTTCAGGATTTCTGAAAACCATGAATCCATCTGGCGAGTCGTATAGTGGCTTCCCTCTTTACGTCCCGGAAAAAGAAATGCTTCCGGTTCGTGCATGATACCCAATGTCAGGCAGTATCTCTCCATGACCGCAATGAGGGATTCGTGCACCGGAATAACACGTTCCTTAGAAAATTTAGTCTTTTTCAGGAAGAGGGTTCTGTTTTTGAAATCAACATCTTTACGCTGGAGTGACATTGTCTCCTGGAGCCGGGTTCCGCAACTGTAAAGAATGCGTAACGCCATTGGGATCTTTAACTGAAAGAAACTGCTGCAAGACCGTGGATTCTGGGGAGTCAGGTTATCCGCATAATGAAAAATACTCACTATTTCCTCATCCGAAAAAATATAAGGGATATAGTCCGACTTAACCTTAGGGAGCGTTGGCAGGAAAGACTGGTGCCCGAGTGTATTCAGATATTTTCCAAAGCCACGCACTACTGCCAGTTTTTCTTTTACCGTTTTGCTTTTTCCTGAAAGCGTTTTTGACCATGCAGACAAAATATCTTCCGTCAGCTCTTTCCCCTGAAAGCCTGAAAGGACTAAATATTGATCTAACAGCAGCAACACCCGGCGGTCATTTGAAGCGGAGGATGCAGAAAGCACAGCGGTCCGCAGTTCAAGATAATCTGTCATCTCCCTGGCAAAAGAACTGTTAAACATGGTGTTCACCACCTTTCCACAAAAGCATTTCTGCAAAAATGCCGGTTGGCTCTGGCGTGGCAAGTGGACACAGCCGCATATTTTGAATATCTAATCTGGCATAATGGCGGATTGCATGTTTGGTTCCATGCCCCAACACTTTGCGGACCACCTCGGTTGAAACCCCGTCATTTACCATGTTGCTTGCAATGGACGATCTGAAGGCACGGCTGCCGTGTCTTTTGTCTGTGATATCAACTTCCGATTTGGCAACTAACATCCAGATGGCGGTATTGATCGCAAAGCTATCTAGTGGCTTATAGGGAATAGTGGCTGTCAAAAACACATTTGGGCAGTCAGGCAGGGGCGGTCTTGCGGTCAGGATATAATCCTGCAACGCATCCTTTACTTCCGGGAACAACTCCATTTCCCATAAATCTCCGGTTTTCTGCTGGATAAAATGAAGCCGGTTGTTTGTAAAATCAATGTTCTCAAAAGTCAGGGCTGAAATATCACGGGAGCGGATACCATAGCGGGACAGTAACAAAAGGATCGCATAGTTCCTGATGCCTGCCGCTGTGCTGCGGTCAACGGAATCTTCAATAAGAGAAATTTCATCTTGTGTGTATACCGTTGGATGGGGTGAGTATTTTTTCCGGTTTATAACCAGCTTGGAAAAATCTCTTTGGACTTGCCCGCTTTCAAAAAGATAACGCAGAAATGGACCGATTCTCTCCCAATAGCGTAAATAACCAAGCTGCAGGAAGGCGGTTTGGATCAGCTCACCAGACAAATCCGAAAGAGTGGAACACCCAAGGTTCTCCAAATTTTTCAGGAAACGGCCGCAGATCCACCGTTTGTAACGGAGCGTAGTATCCTTATTCCCATTATTACGGCAATGGGAAATAAAAGAATCCAAAACATGCAAAAGGCTGTCGGGAAGCTCAACAGTTGTTGATTTACCAGCCCACAAAGCTTCTTCACCGTCAAGCCCCTGAAACAGCCGGTTTAGCTTAGATACGATTATTTTCGCCCGTGTAACTCTGGAAGTACAGACTTTCAGAGTTTCTTCGCAATAGCGGATCAGGATTTCTCCCATCTCCGGTGAGTAGTCGTCCAAGCCGTTTGCATCCATGCAGTCTGAAAATGCCTGAAGGATGAAATCCATGTCCTTAACAGTACTTTCACTGTAGGATGCTGACTTGAACAGTTCACGTAAATGCGCTGTCAAATCACTAAATTTTGTACAATTATCCATCATGATAACCTCCTCTGTATTTGTTGTCGGTTCGACACGACTTAATTATAAAGCAGGCATCTAAAGGATTATTGTTATTCAAGAAGATTATTGCAAAAGCACTATTTTTAAGGAGGTATTATGACTTATCGAATAATGTTACTTGTCGAATTAACCAAACCCCAGGAATTGAAAAAGAAGGAGGATGAATGATGATGAATCCCAACATTTTGAATAAAAATCCGCTGATGTTTTTTGACAGGGCGGTAAATGCCCAGCGCAGCCAGCTGCTTACAGTCATGGCCGATGCGGTAAGTGAGTGCCGCACGGCGGCAGATCAGGCAGCCGAACTGAATGAGACCGGTCAGGTGGGGCTGCTCCGCCTGGCAGAGGTTTGGAGCGCCATCCGTGCCAAGGAAGGTATGGGTGGTCTGGTTCTGGAAGGGACTGAAGCGAAGATCCTGTCCGATGTGGTGGCACAGTTTTATGCCTACCTGTCCGGCTGTATGTTCAACGATCCTGTGGGAATGGCCATTTATGCAGAGCTGCACTACATGATGTCCTCCCTCATGCTGGGAGAATGGTTTGAATAAGGAACCGCGTCTGCGCTTTACTGATGAGGAACGGTCTGACCCTGCACTGGAAAAGCCGATCCGTAAAGCGGAGAAAGCTGCGACCAGAGCAGATAAGGCGCAGGCCAATATCCCAAAGAAAAAGGTCAGGCAGACGGTCATTGACCCGGATACCGGAAAAAAGACCTCGAAGCTGACCTTCGAGGACAAGAAAAAACCACCCTCCAAACTTTCTCAAGGGGTTAAAGAAGCTCCCGTCCATCTGGTCGCGGGCAAGTTCCATAAAGAGATCCGTGAAAATGAGCAGGACAATGTGGGCGTGGAAAGCGCCCACAAGTCCGAGGAGGCGGTGGAGACCGGCGCTTATCTGGTGCGGGAGGGCTATCGCAGCCACAAGTTGAAGCCCTACCGCAAGGCAGCCCAGGCCGAGCAGAAGCTGGAGAAGGCCAATGTGAATGCCCTGTATCAGAAGTCCCTACGGGAAAATCCTCAGTTTACCAGCAACCCTCTCTCCCGCTGGCAGCAAAAACAGAGTATCAAAAAGCAGTATGCCGCCGCCAAGTGCGCCGGTCAGACTGCCGGAAATACCGCCCAGGCTGCGTCCAAAACAGGAAAGGCCGCAAGGACGGTAAAAGAAAAGGCACAACAGGCAGGGTCATTCGTCATGCACCACAAGAAAGGTTTTCTGGTTGCCGGTGTGCTGTTCCTCCTCATCTGTATGCTGATGAATACCATGTCCTCCTGCTCTATGATGGCACAGAGTATTGGTTCTGTAATTTCCGGCACCACCTATCCATCGGATGACCCGGAAATGCTGGCGGTGGAGGCAGATTATGCAGCCAGAGAAGCCCAGTTGCAGGAGAAAATCGACAACATCGAAAGCAGCCACTCAGGATATGACGAGTATCGGTATAACCTGGATATGATTGGTCATGACCCCCATGAGCTTGCGGCATTTCTCTCTGCTGTCTTGCAGGGCTATACACGCCACAGCGCACAGGCAGAGCTGGATCGTGTGTTTGATACACAGTATCAGCTTACGCTGAGAGAAGAAATTCAGATTCGCACTTACACTGACGAAGATGGGGATGAGCATGAATATGAATATCGTATTCTCCATGTAACTTTAACAAGCCGTTCCATTGCCTCTCTTGCGCCAGAACTACTGACTCCGGAGCAGATGGAGATGTACCAGGTCTACCGACAGACTATGGGCAATAAGCCACTGTTGTTTGGTGGCGGTTCTCCCGATACAGGTGTTTCTGAAGATTTGACTGGTGTTGAATTTATCAACGGCACCCGCCCCGGAAATTCGCAACTGGTGGAACTGGCGAAAAGTCAGGTGGGCAATGTGGGAGGACAACCTTATTGGAGCTGGTACGGCTTCAACTCTCGCGTGGAATGGTGTGCCTGCTTTGTATCATGGTGCTATGGTCAATCCGGTCGAACGGAACCACGCTTTGCTGGTTGCCAGTCTCAGGGTGTTCCGTGGTTCCAGTCTCATGGACAGTGGGGCGCACGAGGATATGAAAACATCGCTCCCGGTGATGCCATTTTCTTCGATTGGGATCTGGATGGTTCCGCAGACCATGTGGGAATTGTTGTCGGAACCGATGGCAGCCGTGTTTATACCGTGGAGGGAAATTCCGGCGATGCCTGCAAGATCAAAAGTTATGACCTGAATTATCAGAGTATCAAGGGCTACGGCCTGATGAACTGGTAACAGAGATTTTTTAGAAGGAGTGATAGACGATGGCAAAGAACAAAATTGAACGCATTGACCAGGAGATTACAAAGGTCCGCGAGAAGATCGCAGAGTATCAGGAAAAGCTCAAGGCGCTGGAGGTACAGAAAACCGAGGCAGAAAATCTGGAGATCGTCCAGATGGTGCGCGCACTGCGTATGACCCCGGCTCAGCTGAGCGCCATGCTGTCCGGAGGCACAGTTCCCGGCAGTTTTGCTGATGACAACAACGAACAGGAGGAAAACAGCTATGAGGAATAAAGGATTGCTCCGAACACTTTCCGCCCTTTGCCTGACGCTGGTTCTGGCATCGGGCTTTACCGTTCCCGCTTTTGCCCAGGGCGCAGCGCTGCCCCCGGCAGAGGATACCACCAATGACAGCAATGTGGTGGTGGAAGAAACGGAAAAAGCACCTCCGCTGACCCCGGATGGCAACGCCGCTCTGGTGGATGATTTTGGTGGCAACAAGCAGCTCATTACCGTTACCACCAAGGCAGGCAACTATTTTTATATCCTGATCGACAGGGCCAACGAGGATAAAAAGACTGCTGTTCACTTTCTGAACCAGGTGGATGAAGCGGACCTGATGGCACTGATGGAAGATGGAAATGCCAAAGAGGAGCCGCCAGCTGTGTGCAGCTGCACGAAGAAATGTGAAGCAGGGGCAGTTAATACGGCCTGCCCGGTCTGTGTAACTGATAAGAGTAAATGTACGGGAAAAGCACCGGAACCTCCGGCAGAAATACCGGAGCCGGAAAAAGAGAAACCTGCCGGACTGAACCCGGCTGCCTTGATCCTTCTGCTGGCTCTGCTGGGCGGCGGTGGCGTATTTGCCTACTTGAAGCTCGTTAAGAATAAGCCTAAGACCAAGG
>OLKF01000090.1_pt1 | contig 13042 bp, 9 predicted proteins | sample 1603841 | NCBI WGS metagenome assembly OLKF01 (sample SAMN02674795, study PRJEB24791) | human gut metagenome, SKBSTL041 | isolation source: stool | host: Homo sapiens | place: USA | reverse complement strand
ACTTCGCGTGCACCGCAGGCTTCCATCTCGTCCTCGCAGGCCTTGATCTTGGCCCGCAGCTCTGCGCGGCGGCGGCGCTGCTCCCTGCCGTAGCCGGTCTTGGCCGGTTCGGCGGCCTTCTGCACGGCAGGTGCCGGGGCGTTGCGGCCCATCAGGGCATCGTAGCTGGGGTAGAGGGTGGCCTTGCCGTCCTCAAGGTAGAGGATGGGGCAGGCCAGACTGTTCATCAGGTGGCGGTCATGGGTGACCAGCAGCAGCGTGCCGGTGTAGGCCATGAGGGCCTCGGTAAGGTTTTCGCGGGTGTAAATGTCCAGATGGTTGGTGGGCTCGTCCAGAAACAGCAGGTTGGGCCGTTCCAGCACGATCTCCGCAAAGCGCAGGCGGGCCAGCTCGCCGCCGGAAAGCGCCTCGCAGGGCTTGAACACCGTCTCGCCCCGGAAGCCCAGCTTTGCCAGATGGCTGCGCACCTCCAGCTCGGTCATGCGGGGGTACTTGTTCCAGATCACATCGATGACCCGGCCCTGCCCCAGACGGTTCTGCTGCTGGGCAAAGATGCTGGGCCGTGCGCCGGTGCCCAGCCGCACCATGCCGCCGGAGGGGCGGCGCTTGCCGTCCAGCACCTGCATCAGGGTGGATTTGCCCGCGCCGTTGGGGCCTGCGATCACCAGCCGCTGGCCGCGGCACACCGTGTAGGTAAAGGGTTCCAGCAGGGTGCGCTCCCCTATTTTGATGGTCAGGTTCTTGAGCAGCACCAGTTCGTTCCACGGTTCTACGTCATATTCAAACCGGAACTTGAGCTGGTTGGTCTCGTCCTTGGGCGCTTCGGTGATCTCCAGCTTTTCCAGCTGCTTGCGGCGGCTCTGGGCCATTTTGGTGGTGGAGGCGCGCACAAGGTTGCGGTCCACGTAGTCCTGCAGCTTTTCGGCCAGTGCCACATCTGCATCGTGCTGCTTCTGGCGCAGGGCATCGGCGGCTTCCTTCTGGGGCAGATAGGCCGAGAAGTTGCCCTTGTAGGTGGTCATGGTCTGGTAGGAGACCTCCCAGATCTTCGTACACACGTTATCGAGGAAGTAGCGGTCGTGGCTGACCACCAGCACCGCACCGGAATAGCTTTTGAGGTAGTTTTCCAGCCATTCCATGGTGGCAAAGTCCAGGTGGTTGGTGGGCTCGTCCAGAATGAGCACGTCCGGCTTTTCCAGCAGCAGCTTTGCCAGCCGCAGCCTCGTCAGCTCGCCGCCGGAGAGCACCGCAATGTTCTTCTGCCATGTATCCTGCGCAAAACCCATGCCGGACAGCACCTTTTTGATGTTCACATCCATGTTGTAGCCGTCGGCGGCATCCACGATGTTCTGCAGCTGGTCGTGCCGGGCCAGCAGCTCCGTGTCGTCCGGCTGCGCGGTCATTTTGCGTTCCAGCACCTGCATCTGGGCCATGGCATCCAGCACAGGGGCAAAGGTGGAGCGCATCTCGCCGTAGAGATCCAGCGTGGCATCCAGCTTTGCGTTCTGTTCCAGATAGCCCAGCGTCACGCCGTGGGTCACGCTGAACTCACCTTCGTAGTCCTGGTACTCGCCGGTCAAAATCTTGAGCAGGGTGGTCTTGCCCGCGCCGTTCTGGCCCACGATGCCGATGCGGTCCTCCCGCTCGACACTGGCGGTCACATCGTGCAGCACGATCTTCTCGCCAAAGCTCTTGCCTAGTTTTTCCAAATGTATCAGCATAGTTTTATGATCCCGTTCTCCATCCGCTTATTGGCTCAGCACTGGTGGCGGCGGTTCTTCAGGCCCACATTGGCCAGCTCTTCCTGCTCCATCACCAGCGGGTACAGCTCTTTCAGGTCTGCGATCTCATAGGTAGGCACCACCTTGCCGGGGTTCTCGGCGTGGCTGGGGTTATACCAGCAGGTGTCAAGGCCCGCATTCACGCCGCCCTGAATGTCGCTGCTCAGGCCGTCGCCCACCACCAGCACATGCTCGCGGTTCTCCACGCCAAGGGCGCGCAGGGCCGCATCAAAAATTCTGCGGTTCGGCTTTTCGCTGTCCATCTTCTCGGAGACGAACACGTCCTCCATAAAGTTCAGCACACCGCTCTCGGCCAGACGGCGGATCTGCACCTTCTGGAAGCCGTTGGTCACAACGGCCAGCGTTGCCACCTCGGAAAGCTCCCGCAGCACATCCAGCACTTCCGGCCCCATCAGGTCCGGGTGGGTGGAGAGCTGTTCCAGATAGAAGCGGTTCATCTCGGCTCCATCACCGGCGGCATCAATGGCCTTGAGGAAGCGGGTGAACCGCTCTGCCATGAGCTTTTCCCGCTTGATCTGGCCTTTTTCCAGCTGCCGCCACAGCTCCGAGTTGATGGTGCGGTAGGTCTGCACCGTTTCTGCGTCCGGCTCAATGCCGTAGTTCACCAGCGTTTCGGCCAGTGCCTTGCTTTCGGCTGCGTCAAAGTTCAGCAGGGTGTTGTCTGCATCGAACAGCACGCAATAATATTTTGCCATAAACCTTCCCTCTTTTCCTTCTGCCATGGCCTCAGCTGCCATGCGCTCAACAACAGGCAGAAGCCAGCCCTGCCGTAAACAGAGCTGGCTTCACATCATTCTGTTACAATTTCGTACGATGGTACGTCCGTCTGCTCCGGGTCGTTGTCCGGGCAGGTGGTTTTGACATCACAGGGGGTGGCAGCACACTTTGCCATTTCCTCTTCCAGCGCGCCGTTGTCCACGTTCTCCCAGTCGGTGCCGTAATCGTCCACGCTGCCGTCGGTCACGTTCTCTTCCCCGGGCAGCGCCGGGATGCGGGGTTCCTCGTAGTACATGCAAACGCCTCCCTTCCTGCCAGCCTATGCGGCACAGCAGGCCGGGGTGACAGCCTCAGGACGCGGAGTCCGTGGATGCGGACTGCTCGTTGGCGGCTTCCTTGCTGGCATTGGATTCCGAAGCCGCATGGGAGCTGCCAGAGCTGCTCTCGCTGCTGGAGCTGCTATGGGAAGCCGAGCTGCTCTCACCAGAGCCCGCGTGGGACGAGCTGGTGCTGGTGCTGTGGGAAGAGCTGGCTGTTCCGTTGGAAGCAGAAGCCGAGCCTGCCGGGGAAGCCGTGCTCTCACTGCTGGAAGAGCTGTGAGACGAGCTGTCGGAAGAGCTGTGAGACGAACTGCCGGAGGTGGATGTAGCCCCGGAGGATGCCCCGGAGGTGGTGCCGGACGATGCACCGGAAGAACTGGTGCTGCCGGAAGAACTGCTGCCCGACGTGCTGCCAGAGCTGCCGGAGCTGTGAGACGAGCTGCCGGAGCTTACGCCGCTGACCGTCACATTCAGGACGTTGCTGGTAACGGTGCAGCCGTTGTAGCTTGCCACTGCGTACACCTTAAAGGTCGCATTGAGCATGGAGGGGTCGATCTCCACCTTGACGGTGGTCTTGCCCGCCGCCTGCGGCACTTCCACACCGTTGGCGTACCAGCGGATGCTGTCGGCAGTGAGGTGCTTGCCGCCCAGCTTTGCGGTAAAGGTGTAGGAATCGCCCAGCACGGCCTTGCCGGTGCTGCTGATATGCACGGAAGCCGCTGCAAACACGGCGGTCACGTCCACGTTCTGCTTGAAGTTCGTATCGGTGCGGGTCTTCTGGGTCACGCCGTCGCTCCACTTGACGAACACATAGCCGTCCTGCGGCACAGCCGTCACGCTGATGGACTGGGCGGCGCTGGTCACTTCATAGGAGAGGGATGTCTTGCCGCTGTCGCTGCCGCTGGAAAGGGTGCCGCCGGTCTTGTCCACCCGGTAGCTGGCCTGATACAGCACACCCTGCTCTTCGGAAGAGCCTGCAGCCTCCGAGCTGCTGGGTGCTGTCACCGCAGAGCTGGGGTTCGGAGTATACTCGGCGCGGGTGGGGATGTTAGCGGTGTCGGGCCGACGGTCGTCGGTCTGGTAAGCGTGGGTGCGCAGATAGCTCAGCATGGCCTTCAGGCCCACGGGCTTCAGGTGGATATCGCCGGTCTGGTAGTAATCCTCGCGGCCATAGCCGTTGGCATCCTTCAGCGCTTCGGCACTGTTGAGGAACTTCAGGCCCATCTGCTCACACATGGACAGCAGGGCCATGTTGAAGTCGTCGATCTTGGTCTGGTCCATGTGGGGGTAGTTTGCGTGGTTTGCAGGCACCGGCGGCACCGTGTTCACGATGATGTCGGTGTAGGGGTAGCTTTCCTGAATGGCCTGCACCAGCGCGGTGTAGTTCTTGATGAACTCGTCCACGCTCATGCCGGTATCGTTGGTGCCCAGCATGATGACCACGCGGCGGGGCTTCATTTTGGCCACGGCCTGCGCGATGGTGTAGGTGCTGCTGTCCTTTTTAAAGGTAACGATGCCCTCGTTCAGGGCGGCATGGGTGCCAATGCCCTCCTTGGCGCAGAACTGCTGCAGGCTGATCAGGCCGTTGGCGTACAGGCGCACCGTGTTGGAATCGCCGAGGAACAGCGTTTCCTTCTGGTAGCTCTCGCCCGCGTCGGCGGTCTCCGGCAGCAGGGCGGCAGAGGTCTCGCTGATCTGGTAGTGATCCGAGATATCCTCTTCGCCCGGCACCAGCACCTCGCTGGAGGGCTGTTCCCCCGGAGCTGCAGGGGTCTTGCCGCGCTTGAGCAGCGTCATGGTAATGGCAATGGTCAGAATGGCTGCCAGCGCGCACACACTGCACACCAGCACAGCCTGCTTCTGCATAGGAGTAAGCGATTGCTTTTCCGGTCGTGTATTTCTCATATCTCTCACCATTCACTTAGTTTCCGGCACAGGGCCTTCCGGTCATGCCTGTCCGTTCAGGATCTGATCTGCAAGGCTGGCGCAGCTTTCGGCCAGCAGCACCGGGTGGAAGGGTTCCAGCTCTTCCCTGCTGCCGTAGCCGTACAGCGCACCGGCGGCATCCAGCCCGCAGTCCGCAGCGCCGCGCATGTCGTCGTTGCGGTCGCCCACCATCAGCACCCGCCTGCCCTGCATCATGGGCTGGGCCAGCACATGGCGCACCACGTCGGTCTTGGTGTCGCGGCTCTCGTCCATGGACGCGCCGCCGATAAAATCAAAATAGCCTGCAAGGCCCTTTTCTTCCAGAATGGGCGTAACGACCTGCGTGGGCTTGGAGGTAGCGGTGCACAGCACAAGGCCCGCGGCCTTCAAGCGCTGCAGCATCTCTGCTGCACCGGGGTAGGCGGCGCACTCGTGGCTGCCCTTGACGGCGTAGCTGTCGCGGTACAGGTCGGTGGCCTTTTCAATGAGGGCCGGGTCGGTAAAGTGCTCACCAAAGCTCTTGCGCAGCGGCGGGCCAAGGTAGCGGCGCAGGTTCACATTTGTGGTGTCCACGCCCATCTTGGCAAAGACTTCTTTTAATGTATTTATGATACCGGGAGCGGAATCGATCAGGGTCCCGTCCACATCAAACAGGATCGCATCGTAGTTCAGCAATTTGTAAATTTCCTCACTTTCATGGTGATACATTGTATAGTATAGCACAGAATCCCGTTATCAGCAATTCCAACAAATGGTTTTTACAAAAATTATGCATTCAAGCAGAGAAAAGGCCCGCCCGGCATCCGGACAGGCCTTTCAGCATCTTCTTACTTCGCTGCGGCATCCACAGGCGGATAGTACAGGTTGTTGGAGACGAACTCCAGCTTATCCTTGAGCACCAGCTCCAGGTTTGCCACGGCGTGCACCATGTTGGTGGCCGAATCGTTCACTTCCAGCAGCTTGCACAGGTCCAGACCGTCCAGTTTCATGGCGGCGTCCATCTTCCGGCTCTCGGCGCACAGGATGTGGCTCAGGGCATTTTCCTGCAGAGCGATGCTCTCCACAAGGTCAATGACCGCCTGCTCCAGCGTCACCTTGGGCAGGCAGGGGCAGGGGCAGCGGGTGGTATCGATACAGTTCTCAGCAGACATGATAAAACCTTCCTTTCGTTCGTCCGGTCAGGGGCGGTGTACGCCCCATTCTATGTCTGCCGGGTACGCCGGTGTTACTCCTGCTTTTTCGGGTTCTGGGTGCCGCGCACCTTTTCAATGGTCTCGCGGTAGCCGCCGGAGCCGTACTGGATGCAGCGGTTGATGCGGCTGATGGTGGCCGTGCTGATCTCCACCGCCTTCACGATCTGATCGTAGGTTCTGCCGTCCAGCAGCATCTTTGCCGCTTCCAGCCGCTGCGCCATATCCGAGATCTCCTTTACAGTGCACAGGTCTTCAAAGAAGTTGTAGCACTCCTCCCGCGTTTCCAGACTGAGGATGGCATCAAACAGTGCATCGGTGGTCTGGTTTCTTCTGGAATTTTTATCTGACATGAATGTTCTCCTTGCCGCCGCAGCGGACTGTCCGGTTTTGGGAGCGTTCCCTCTTTTAATTGTTCCGGAAATGTTCAGGTTCTTTCTTGCATCATCACTTTAGCACATCAAAGTGTGAAAGTCAAGCCCTTGGCGTGAACTCTTTTCATTCGTTGACGTGTATAGTTTTCTTCGTTTCACGCATGAGCAAAAATCACCTAAAAATTATTGCAGAACGCTTTTCTGAATTAGTGCATCCTCCGAACTTGTTCCAAAGATATTGACAATTTGTGAATTCCGCACTAAAATACGGACAATCATTCGGCAAATGCGATGAACAGGACATGATTCTTTGCAGCACCCTCTCCCAGAGAGCCGCCCATCTGATGCAAGGGCAGCAGTCAGGAGCAAAGCGTTCTCCCCTGCGAGCAGCCTGTGTGAACAAAGGCGCTGACCCCGCCTTCCAGTAATGCATGGCCGTTTTGCCCACGTTACGGGGCTGCGTATGTATGTACGCTGGGAGTGGCTGCCCTGTGCAGCAAACGAAGTGGTATCGCGGAGTATTCCATACACGATGTGCAGTGTATGTGAAGGCCTTCGTCTTCGATGGTTCGTCCCAAACGGAACGAACGCAGGAAGACGGGGCCTTTTTTACATCCTGCCGCCCCATGTCGCTGACATTTGCCGGATGCCAAAAAAGGAAAGAGGTAAAAACAATGAATACGCTGGTCATCGTATTGATCGCAGCCGTGTGTCTGTTTGGCGCTTATATGCTTTACGGCCGCTGGCTGGCAAACAAGTGGGGCATCGACCCCTCTGCCAAGACCCCGGCAGTTGTCCATGAGGACGGCCGGGACTACGTTCCCACCGACGGCTGGACCGTGTTTGCACACCAGTTCAGCTCCATTGCCGGTGCAGGCCCTGTTACCGGTGCGATCCAGGCCGCTGCTTTCGGCTGGCTGCCGGTGCTGCTGTGGGTGCTGCTGGGCGGCATCTTCTTCGGTGCTGTCACCGACTTCGGCGCTCTGTATGCTTCCGTTAAGAACGACGGCAAGAGCATGGGCATGCTGATCGAAAAGTACATCGGCAAGACCGGCCGCAAGCTGTTCCTGCTGTTCTGCTGGCTGTTCTGCGGCATCGTCATTGCCGCCTTTGCCGACATGGTGGCCGGCACCTTCAATGCCTACGGTGCTGACGGTGCTCTGGTGGAGGCTGCCCAGACCAACGGTGCTGCCGGCATGGTCTCCATCATGTTCATGGTGTTCGCCGTGATCTTTGGCCTGCTGCAGAAGAACCTGCACTTCACCGGCTGGAAAGAGAATGTGATCAGCATTGTATTCATCGTGCTGTCCTTTGTGGTGGGTGCAAACTTCCCCATCATTCTGGGCAAGGCTGCATGGAGCTACATCACCTTTGTGTACATCTTCTTTGCCGCTGTCCTGCCCATGTGGCTGCTGAAGCAGCCCCGTGACCACATGACCACCTTTATGTTCGTGGCCATGATCATCGGCGCTGTGGTCGGCCTGCTGGTCGCCCACCCCACCATGAATCTGCCCGTCTTCACCGGTTTCACCAACGAGAAGCTGGGCACGATGTTCCCCATCCTGTTCGTCACCGTGGCCTGCGGTGCTGTCTCCGGCTTCCACAGCCTCGTCTCTTCCGGCACTTCCTCCAAGACCGTTACCAATGAGAAGGATATGCTGAAGGTCGGCTACGGTGCCATGGTGCTGGAAAGCCTGCTGGCTGTCATCGCCCTGTGCGTGGCCGGTGCTTCTGCTGCTGCAGACGGCACCCCCGCAGACGGCACTCCGTTCCAGGTCTTCAGCCGCGGCGTTGCCAGCTTCTTCGTGGGCTTCGGCCTGGACCAGCACTTTGCCTCTGTGTTTATGACCATGTGCGTTTCCGCACTGGCCCTGACCAGTCTGGATGCTGTGGCCCGTATCGGCCGCATGAGCTTCCAGGAGCTGTTCAGCGTGGACGACATGGAGCATGCTGAGGGCTGGCGCAAGCTGCTGTGCAACGTGTACTTCTCCACCTTCCTGACTCTGGCTTTCGGCTTCCTGCTGACCAAGATCGGCTACGCCAACATCTGGCCCCTGTTCGGTTCTGCAAACCAGCTGCTGAGCGCTCTGGTTCTGGCCACTCTGTGCGTGTTCCTGAAGGTCACCGGCCGCAGCAACAAGATGATCTTCCCTCCGCTGATCATCATGCTGTGCGTCACCTTCACCGCTCTGGTGCAGCGCCTGATCGCCATGGTCAAGGCCATCAGCAATGCCGCTGCTGTCACCATCCCCGCTGGCGAGACCACTTGGGGTGCTGTGTTCATTGCAAACGGCCTGCAGCTGATCCTGGCCGTGCTGCTGATCGTTCTGGGCCTGAACATCGTGTTCCACTCCTTCAAGGCCTATAAGAATGCTGAGCACAACAGCGAAGCAAAGGTCTGAGTTTCAGATCCTGCTGAACTGAATCTGTAAATGCAAACTGCCGCTGACGGCGTAAAAACCGTCAGCGGCAGTTTTTGTTGCTGTAAGCTTCTATGATTTGAAATGGCCTCCGCGTGCGCTCTGGCCATAAGCAGGGGAAAATTTATTTGATATTGTGGTTTGGAAACGACTACGGTCGTTTCCAAACCATTTTTTCACAGAAAGAGTCCCAAAGATAAAATGCATAGTCACCACAAAAAATGCAGTGTACGGTCACGACCTTTCCCGTGAAAAAGCAAACCAGCAAAGCCCGCAGGCTTTGCTGGTTTGCAAATATAAAAATAATACTTCCGCTAAAAATAGCCATAGCGCACGCGGCGGCTATTCTAAATCAAAAATCAAAAATTCGTTTCTTCCCACGTTTGAAGGACCGCCATCTGCACCGGGGTATGGAACCAGTGTTCCCCGCCTTCCATGATCGTCAGATGCGCCCCGCTTTCCTGACGGAAGCGCTCGATCATGGTGCGGCTGGTCAGGGCATCCCCGTCACCATACAGCACCTGCGTGCGGCCATGCCAGTGCAGCGGATGTTCCCGCACCCAGCACAGATACGGCCATGAGAGGGTCTCCCCAAGATCCGTGGGGATCTCCCCTGCCCGGTGCAGCTGTTCCTCGGTCACATGGGCATATTGCATCATATTCGTGATGAGAGCTTCCATATCCACCACCGGAGAGACCAGCAGGGTCTGTTCCGGCGCGTCTCCCTGCAGCGCCTGCATGGCAAGCCACGCGCCGATGCTCACGCCATACAGCCGGATATGCGCCCACACCGGCTTCATGCGGGCGTATACGGCTTCTATCTCCGGCACAGCCACCCACGGCAGAAGCCGCTCAGGGCTGTTTTTCCGTGCGCCATGCTCGGGCAGGTCGATAGCCAGCACCTGCCAGCCCGCTTCACAGGCTGTAGCGGCAAAACGTTCTGCCTCTTCCTTGCAGCCGTTCTTGCCGTGGAGATAGAGGTAAACATTCCGGCTCCGGCTGCCGTACAGAATGGCAGGGATGCCCGCAAGAGTCATGATTTGTTTTTTCATAAGGGATTCTCCTTATCCGATCATGCTCTCCATTCGGAGAGACGTTTTGTTTACACTGCGCATTGCTTTTCGTCCTCCCTTCTTTCCGTTTTCTCTATGATAGCACATCCGCCCGCCAAACACAAACAAAAAGGAGCCGCAGCGCCCTGTTACGGGTACTGCAGCTCCCAGATTCAACCCAAAGGTTAAATTACTTCACCATGCTTGCAACTTCAGCAGCGAAGTCGTCAGCACGCTTCTCCAGGCCTTCGCCCTTCTGGAAGCGGGTGAACTTGACGATCTTGATGTCGCCGCCCAGATCCTTAGCGACCTTAGCGGTGTACTGAGCAACGGTCAGGTCGCTGTCCTTGACGAACTCCTGATCGACCAGGCAGTTCTCCTTGAAGAACTTCTTGATCTTGCCCTCGATCATCTTCTGCTTCACAGCCTCGGGCTTGTTAGCGGTCTTGGGATCGCCAGCCATCTGAGCCAGCATGATCTCCTTCTCCTTGGCCACGACCTCAGCGGGGACAGAAGCCTCATCGACATAGCCGGGGTTTGCAGCTGCAACCTGCATGGCGATGTCCTTGCCGTAGGTAACGAACTCGTCCTTAGCCTCGATGCCGTTGGTGGTCTCGAAGTTGACCAGAATGCCGTGGGTGCCGCCGCCGTGGACGTATGCAGAGCAAACGCCCTCGTAACGGACGAAACGGCGAACCTTGATGTTCTCCTTGATGACCAGGATCAGGTTCTTCAGAGCCTCGTCCACGGTCTCGCCGTTCTCGGTCTTGCAAGCCATCAGAGCCTCAACATCAGCAGGGTTCTGCTTCATGATGACCTGAGTAGCCTCCTTGACGAAAGCAACGAACTTGTCGTTCTTGGCAACGAAGTCGGTCTCAGCGTTGACCTCGATGACAACACCCACCTTGCACTGGGGGCAGTAGTCAGCGTAGACCATGCCCTCGGCAGCGGTACGGCTTGCCTTCTTGGCAGCGGTAGCCAGACCACGCTCACGCAGGATCTCGATTGCCTTCTCGAAGTTGCCGTCAGCCTCGGTCAGAGCCTTCTTGCACTCCATCATGCCGCAGTCGGTCTGCTTGCGCAGTTCCATAACGTCCTTTGCAGTAATAGCCATTTTGGTATTCTCCCTTACACAGTATTTGTTGGTTTGTGAGAATTTCGGGAAATCAGGCGTTTGCTGCGTCCTCAGCGGGAGCGGCCTCCTGGTTGCCCTGCTTGCCTTCCAGCACAGCGTCAGCCATAGCGCCAGCGATCAGCTTGACAGCGCGGATTGCGTCGTCGTTGCCGGGGATCACGTAATCGATCTCGTCGGGGTTGCAGTTGGTATCAACGATAGCCACGATGGGGATGTTCAGCTTGCGGGCCTCAGCAACAGCGATGCGCTCCTTGTGAGGATCGACGATGAACATAGCCTTGGGCAGGGTCTTCATGTTCTTGACGCCGCCGAGGTACTTGTCCAGCTTCTCCATCTCCAGCTCCAGCTTAGCCACTTCCTTCTTGGGCAGCAGCTCGAAGGTGCCGTTCTCCTTCATCTTAGCCAGCTGATCCATACGGTCGATGCGCTTGCGGATGGTGCGGAAGTTGGTCAGCATACCGCCCAGCCAGCGAGCATTGACATAGTGCATGCCGCAGCGCAGAGCCTCGTCACGGATGGACTCCTGGGCCTGCTTCTTGGTGCCGACGAACAGGATGTCGCCGCCCTCAGCTGCAACTTCCTTCACGTAGTTGTAAGCCTCGTCCAGCTTCTTGACGGTCTTCTGCAGGTCGATGATATAGATGCCGTTGCGCTCGGTGAAGATATACTTCGCCATCTTGGGGTTCCAGCGGCGGGTCTGGTGACCAAAGTGAACGCCTGCCTCGAGAAGCTGCTTCATAGAAACGACTGCCATAGTAAAAATACCTCCAGATATTGTTTTGCCTCCGCACACCGTGATCCCGGGCCGTATCGGACGGTTCGGGACTGCCCTCCACCCATTTGGGCACAAAAGGGCATAGTGATGCGTGTGTAATGCCTTGTTATAATATCACAAACAAACGCCGGTTGCAAGAGTTTTTCTCTGTTTTTTACAAAGAAATCGTCTGTTTTTCGCTCATTTGCCTGTGTCCACGCCGCTCAGGCCCGCAAGGCCCATGCGCTGCAGGGCGTATCCCCTGCCGAACATCAGGTCGTACTGCAAAAGCCAGTGCTCTGCGCTCCACCGCTGCTGGAACTCGGTAGGCTCCTGCGTGGTGGTGCCGTCCAGATTCATGGTGGTTCCGCGGGTATTGGTGCGGCTGGCCACACGCAGCTGACGGTTCAGGAACTGGAAGTAGAGCGGCTCTTCCAGACCGTAAATGTCCATCATCACCGGCGAGATATCGTAAGCGGCAATGGTGCCAAGGTCCACCTGCTGCTGGCTGTAGTTGGACCACATCAGCAGCGTGGTCTGGTGCAGGCGGGGGTCTGCGCTGGAATCGCTGGCATAGCCGGTAGTGGTGTAGACATCGTAATTGGAATCGATGGGGTTATAGTGGTCGCCCCAGAACACCAGAATGACCGGCTCGTCCACCTGCGAGAAGTATTCGGTCAGTTTGCCCATCATGGCATCTGCATCCCGGATGCCGGTAGCAAAATCTTCCAGCGCGCCCACGGTGCTGGGCTTGAGGCCCGCCGGGTGGGACAGCACCTTCACCCGCTCGTCGTCCGGGTAGTTGTCCTTGTTATAATTGGTATGGTTCTGCATGGTGACAGCGTGCAGGAAGATGGGCTTGTCCGAGCTAGACTTCATGCTCTCGTACTGCTGGATGATCTGGTCGGCCATGGAATCATCGGTGACAAGGCCGCTGGTCCAGTAGTGCTTGCGCACCTTGGTCACGCCATGCATATCCTCAAGGCTGATAAAATCGTCAAAGCCGAGGTTGGGGTAAGCCTTGTCGCGGCTCCAGTATTTTGCCCAGAAGCAGTGCACGGCTGCGGTCTGGTAGCCCTTGAGCTTGAGGTAATTGGGCATGGCGAACATGGGCTTGGTCACATGCTGCTGGTAGGGCTTGCTGCCGCTGGGCAGGAAGGATACCGAGTAGCCGGTAAGGGCTTCAAACTCCACATCGCAGGTGCCGCCGCCAAAGCTGGGGCTGTAGGCCCGGCCATAGGCGCTGGTCTGCTGCAAGGCGTGCAGGTTCTTGGAGACATCGGTATCAAAGGTGATGCCGTACTGTTCCAGCTCCGAGACATCCCAGTAGGACTCATCCATCACATAGATAA
>OLKF01000088.1_pt1 | contig 13122 bp, 10 predicted proteins | sample 1603841 | NCBI WGS metagenome assembly OLKF01 (sample SAMN02674795, study PRJEB24791) | human gut metagenome, SKBSTL041 | isolation source: stool | host: Homo sapiens | place: USA | reverse complement strand
CAACACCACCCGTTTCATCGTCCTCAGCCGCGAAAAGCCCACCGTGGGCAACCGCTTCTCGCTGCTGTTCACACTGGACAACAAACCCGGCAAGCTGGCCGAGGTCATCCAGGTCATCGGCCGCTTCGGCTACGACATGGAGTCCATCAAGAGCCGTCCGCTGCCCCATGTCCCCTTTGATTATTATTTTTACGTCGAGCTGGTGGGCGACCCCTCCGCCGACGAGACCGCCGCGCTGCTGCGTGAGCTGGACCATACCTGCCGCACGGTGCGGCTGTTAGGAGTGTATACAAAATGAGTGGATTTATCGGCACCAAGCTCACCATGAATCTGGGTGAGCGCAGCTATGACATCATCCTGAAAAACGGCGCACTGGAGAACCTGTACCAGTTCGCCCGCCTCGACCGCCGTGTGGCGGTGGTGACGGACGCAGGCGTCCCGGCAGAGTACGCCCAGCGGGTGGCCGACCAGTGCCGCGACGCAAAGATCATCACCGTGCCGCAGGGTGAGGCCAGCAAGAGCATGAAGATTCTGGAAAGCGTCCTGCGCCAGATGCTGGAGTTCAATATGGGCCGCGGCGACCTCGTCATCGCCGTGGGCGGCGGCGTCGTGGGCGATCTGGCGGGCTTTGCCGCCTCCATCTATATGCGGGGCATCGACTTCATCAACTGCCCCACCACCACTCTCTCCATGATCGACTCCTCCATCGGCGGCAAGACGGCGGTGGATCTGGGCGAGACGAAAAACATCGTCGGCTCCTTCTGGCAGCCCAAGCTGGTCATCGTGGACCCCAGCACCCTCGCCACCCTGCCCCGCCGCCAGTACATCAACGGTCTGGCCGAGTCGGTGAAGGCGAGCCTTCTGGCCGACCCGGAGCTGTTCGCTATCTTTGAAAAGGGCGACATCGACGAGCAGATCGGAGAGATCATCTACCGCAGCCTCCGCTTCAAGAAGAGCATCGTGGAGCAGGATGAGACCGAGCGCGGGATGCGCAAGGCCCTCAACTTCGGCCACACCATCGGCCACGGCATCGAGGCCGTCAAGGGCGTCAAGGGACGCCGCACCGTGGGCCTCTACCACGGCGAATGCGTGGCGCTGGGGATGCTGCCCATGATCGAATCCAAGGCATTGCAGAAGCGCGTCCGGGCGGTCTACCGCCGTCTGGGCCTGCCCCTGCGCACCGCCTACAATAAGGATAAAGTCTACGCCGAGATGCTCCACGACAAGAAGGCGCAGGGCGGACAGATCACCGTCATCAAGGTGCCGGGTCTGGGCTGCTGGCGTGCCGAGACCATCCCGGTGGAGGGCCTGCGCACCCTGCTGGGCATGGAGGACTGAGCCATGAAAAACACCTTTGGCAGCGCATTGGCGCTGACCATCTTCGGCGAGAGCCACGGCAGGGCCATCGGCGGTGTGCTGGACGGCATGGCCGCTGGTGTGCCGGGGGATGAGGAATTCATTGCCGCCTGCATGGATAAGCGCCGCGCCCGGGGCGACGGGCTTTCGACGCCCCGCGTGGAGGCTGATAACGTACAGCTGCTCTCCGGCGTCATGAACGGTCACACCACCGGCACGGCCATCGCCCTGATGATCGAGAACCAGAACACCCGCAGCGGCGACTACGCCAAGACCGCCGACCTGCTCCGCCCCGGCCATGCGGACTACACCGCCTATGCCAAATACCACGGCTTTCAGGACGCCCGGGGCGGCGGGCACTTCTCGGGCCGGATCACCGCCGCGCTGGTGGCGGGCGGAGCCATCGTGCTGGGGGCGCTGGGCCGGGCCGGCATCGACATCACCACCCACATCGCCCGCTGTGCCGGCCTCTCCGATACCCCTTTTGCGCTGGACGATACCGCTGCGCTGGCCGCGCAGGTCAGCGTGCTGGAAAATAAGGGCGAGGGCTTCGCGCTGCTGGATGCCTCCGTCGAAGAGCCGATGAAGGCGGCCATCCGCGCCGCCGGGGCGGATGGCGACAGCGTGGGCGGCATCCTTGAGACGGCCATCCTCGGCCTGCCTGCCGGTGTGGGCGAGCCGTACTTTGACAGCGTGGAGAGCCTGCTTTCCCACATGGCCTTCTCCGTGCCTGCCGTCAAGGGCATCGAGTTCGGCACCGGCTTCGGCTTCGCCGACCTGAAAGGCTCGGAGGCCAACGACGCCTTCCGGATGAAGGGGAACACCATCGTTACCGCCACCAACCACAACGCTGGGGTCAACGGCGGCATCTCCAATGGGATGCCCGTGGTCTTCCGCACCGCCGTCAAGCCGACGCCCAGCATCTACAAGGAACAGGAGACGGTGGACTATCTTGCAAAGCAGGATGCACCCCTCTCCATTCAGGGCCGTCATGACCCCTGCATCGTGCCCCGTGCCGCCATCGTTCAGACCTGCGCCGCCGCGCTGGCCGTGGGCGATCTGCTGACGGCCCGCTACGGCACGGCATGGATGGAGCGGCCCACCAGCTACCGCAGGGAGGGACTGTGATGGAATACGGACTCATCGGCTCGAAGCTGGGCCACTCCTACTCGAAGCTCATCCACGAGATGCTCTGCGGCTACCGCTACGACCTTTGCCCCCTGCCCACCGAGGAGGAGGCCCGGGCCTTCCTCACCAAGCGGCAGTTCAAGGCCATCAATGTCACCATCCCCTATAAGCGGCTGGTGATGGAATACTGCACCTACATCGACCCCCGTGCCAAGGCCATCGGCGCGGTGAACACCGTCGTCAACAAGAACGGCCTGCTCTACGGCTACAACACCGACTATCTCGGTTTTGCCCACCTGTGTGACGCCCACAGCGTCGATTTCGCGGGCAGGACCGTCCTCATCCTCGGCACCGGCGGCACCCACAACACCACCAGTGCCGTCGCCCGGGACAAGGGCGCGGCGAAGGTGCTGACCGTCAGCCGGACGCCCGACGCCGCCAAGGGCCAGCTCTCCTATGAGGAAGCTGTGTCCAGCGGCGCACAGATCGTCATCAACACCACCCCCGCCGGGATGTACCCCAACGTAGGGGTGTGCAGTCTGGACGTTGCCCGAATGCCCGGGCTGGAAGCGGTGCTGGACGTGGTGTATAACCCGGATAAGACCGAACTCATCCTGCAGGCCGAGGAGGCCGGCGTCCCGGTGGCCGTGGGAGGCCTCGAGATGCTGGTGGCGCAGGCGGTGTACGCCGCCGAATACTTCCTCAGCCGGAAGTTCGACGACGCGGCAGGGGAGATTGGCCACATCACTGCCGCACTCCGCCGCGATATGCTCAACGTGGCCCTCATCGGAATGCCCTCCAGCGGAAAATCCACCGTGGGCCGTGCATTGGCCGAGAGGCTGGGCAAAAAGTTCATCGACCTCGACGAGGAGATCGTCAAGGCCGATGGCCGCAGCATCCCCGACATCTTCGCCGCCGAGGGCGAGGACGGCTTCCGGGCGAGGGAGTCGGCCCAGACCGCCCGCTTTGCAAAAGAGGGCCGTCAGCTGCTCTCCTGCGGCGGCGGCATCATCAAGCGGGGTGAAAATCTGCGCGCCCTGCACCAGAACGGCGTCGTGCTCTTTATCGACCGGCCTCTGGATGCGCTGACGGTGGGCGGCGGACGGCCTCTCTCGTCCAGCCCCGAGGCGCTCAGGCAGATGGAGGCGGAGCGCCGCCCCCTGTATCTCGCGGCGGCAGATGCCGTCATCCCCAACAGCGGCACGGTGGAGGACGCCGTGGCCGCCGCAATGGAGGCTCTGGATGAAATTTTTAGTCATTAACGGCCCCAACCTCAATATGATGCACTTCACCGAGCCGGGCGTGGCCGGCCAGCTGGACTACAACGGCCTGCTGGATTATCTCGAGCTGTGCTGCACCCAGATGGGTCTCGAGGTGGAGTTTTTCCAGTCCAACCACGAGGGCGACCTCATCGATGAGATCCAGTCTGCCGCAGGCCGGGCAGACGGCATCATCCTGAACCCCGGCGGATACGCCCACTACAGCGTCGCCATCCTCGACGCGCTGCGGCTCTGCGGCGTGCCTGCCGTGGAGGTGCTGCTGAGCGAGCCGGACGAGCATGAGCCGTTCCGAAAGACGGACATCGTCTCCTTCGGCTGTCAGGGGCACTTCATCGGTGAGGGCATCAGCGGTTATCTGCACGCTGCGGCCTATCTGACCCAGCTGCTTCGTCTGGACGGCAGCGCACACACCCATCTGGTCATGTGAGCGGAAAAGAAAGAGTGAAAGGAACGAAATTCTATGATCATCTCCACCAAAAAGGGCACCCCCAAGGAAGAACTGGAAAAGATCGTGGACCGCTTTGAAAAGCAGGGCCTCGACGTCACCCTCATCACCGGCAAGGACTACAATGTCTTCGGCCTCGTGGGCGATACCACCAAGATCGACGAGCGCGACGTCCTCGCCAACCCCTGGATCGACAACGTGACCCGTGTTTCCGCTCCCTATAAGCGTGCCAACCGCCTCTTCCACCCGGCAGATTCCGTCATCGACTGCGGCGGCGTGAAGATCGGCGGCAAGGAAAAGATCGCCGTCATGGCAGGCCCCTGCAGCATCGAGGGCGCAGAGCAGGCTCTGCGCATTGCACAGGGCGTGAAGGCCGGCGGTGCCACCCTGTTCCGCGGCGGTGCCTACAAGCCCCGCACCTCTCCCTACTCCTTCCAGGGCCTTGAGACCGAGGGCATTCTGGATATGGTAAAGGCCCGCGAGGCCACCGGCATGCCCATCGTCTCCGAGCTGATGAGCGAGGACCGCATCCCCGAGTTTGAGGAGTATGTGGACGTGGTGCAGATCGGTGCCCGCAACATGCAGAACTTCCAGCTGCTCAAAGCCGTGGGCAAGATGCACAAGCCGGTGCTGCTCAAGCGCGGCCTGTGCAACACCATCGAGGAGTGGATCATGAGCGCCGAGTATATCATGGCCGGCGGCAACGAGCAGGTCATTCTGTGCGAGCGCGGCATCCGTACCTTCGAGAAGTACACCCGCAACACCCTCGATCTCTCTGCAGTGCCCATCATCCACGAAAAGACCCACCTGCCCATCATCGTGGACCCCAGCCACGCCACCGGCAAGGCCAATCTGGTCGAGCCCATGATGATCGCTGCCGTGGCCGCCGGTGCCGACGGTCTGGAAGTGGAGGTCCACTACGACCCGCAGCACGCATGGAGCGACGGCGCACAGTGCCTGACCCCGGATTCCTTCGCACAGGCCATGGCAAAGTGCCGTCAGGTGGCATGGGCCATAGGCCGCGATATGTAACGGCCTATGCTGGTAACGATTCAGAACGCGCGTTCCGTGGGCGGCACCATCACTGCCCCGCCCAGCAAGAGCATGGCCCACCGTGCTGTGCTCTGCGCCGCGCTGGCCGAAGGGCGCAGCCATATCACCAATCTGGAATTCAGCAAGGACATCTCTGCCACGCTGGGCGCAGCGGCACAGCTGTGTGCCCGTGTGCGTACCGGCGCAGACGATGCTGTGGTGGAAGGGCTGGGGCATTTTGTGCCCCTTGCCGCGCCGGTGGACTGCTGCGAGAGCGGCAGCACCCTGCGCTTTCTCATCCCCATCGCCAGCCTGACCGGACAGGCAGTTTCCTTCACCGGCCGCGGGCGGCTGATGGAGCGGCCTCAGTCGGTGTATGACGCTCTGTACCGGGAGCAGGGCCTGCGGTTTGAGCAGAGCGCTGCCGGGCTGACCGTGGAAGGGGCACTGACCCCCGGCGAATACCGCCTTGCAGGCAATGTATCCAGCCAGTTCATCAGTGGGCTGCTGTTTGCTCTGCCGCTGCTTTCCGGCAACAGCACGCTGCACCTCATCCCGCCGGTGGAGAGCCGCAGCTACATCGATATGACCCGCTCTGTGCAGGCAGCCTTCGGTGTGCAGAGCCATTGGCTGGACGAAAACACTCTTGCCATCCCGGGCGGGCAGCACTATCACCCCTGCGATTACACCGTGGAGGGCGATTACAGTCAGGCCGCGTTCCCGGCGGTGCTGGGTGCCGCGTGCGGCGACGTGACCATCACCGGCCTTGCCCCGGAAACGCTGCAGGGCGATGCCGCCATTCTGGATATCCTGCGCCGGTGCGGCGCGGTGTTTACCCGCACGGCAGAGGGCATCTCTTTTGAAAAGGCCCCCCTGCACGGTGTGGACATCGACCTTGCGGACTGCCCGGACCTTGGCCCTGTGCTCATGGTGCTGGGCCTGCTGTGCGAAGGCACTACAGTCATCCGCAACGCAGAGCGTTTACGCCTGAAGGAGAGTGACCGCATCGCTGCCATGGAGGCCGAGCTGCGTGCCTGCGGCGGCGTGCTGGAAAGCGAGAGCGGCACCATTACGGTGCACGGCTGCGCGGACAGGCTGCACGCTCCGGCAGGTGTTCTGCATGGGCACAATGACCACCGTGTGGTCATGAGCCTTGCGGTGCTGGCCCTGAGTACGGGCATCCCCCTGACCGTGGACGATGCCGAAGCCATTACAAAAAGCTGGCCGAATTTCTTTGAAGCCATCAAGCCCTTGGGCGCGGAGGTGGAATATGCTTGATAAAACAAAACGTTATCTCGTGGTGGGCCTTGGCCTGCTGGGCGGCAAATACGCGCTGGAACTGACGAAAGCCGGCTTCCATGTGGACGGCATCAACCGCAGCGAAGGGCATTTGCAGTACGCGCTAGAGCACGGCTATATCGCCAGCGGCAAGACCCACGATTTTGAGGACCTTGTGAGCAGCGCCGACCACATCATCTTTGGTCTGTACCCCACGGCCCTCATCGAGTGGTTCCGCACCTACGGCCATCTGCTCAAGCCCGGCTGCATCTTTACGGATGTTTCCGGCGTAAAGACCGGCCTTGTGGAGCCGGTGCAGGCCATGTGCCCGGCGGGCGTGGAGTTCATTGCCAGCCACCCGATGGCAGGCCGTGAGACTTCCAGCGTGGAGCACGCCGCCGAGGTGAACTTTGCCCCGGCCAACTTCATCATCACCCCCACGGAAAAGAACACGCCCGAGGCCATTCAGTGGGCAAAGGACCTGGCCGAAGTGCTGGGCTTCCACCACATCTGCACCCTGACGGTGCAGGAACACGACAAGATGATCGGCTATGTGAGCCAGCTGTGCCATGCCATCGCCGTGAGCCTGATGTGCGCCAACGATAACTCTTCGCTGTGCGAGTACACCGGCGACTCCTTCCGTGACCTGACCCGCATTGCACGCATCAACGATAAAATGTGGGCAGAGCTGTTTTTGTGGAATAAGGAAAACCTCATCAGCGAGATCGACCAGTTCGATGCTGCGCTGCAGCAGATGCGCGCTGCCCTTGTGGCCGACGATCGGAACAGGCTGGAAGAGATGTTCCGTCTTTCCACCCAGCGCCGCGCGGCGTTCGACAAAAAACTGCCCGAATAAACCGGAGGTGCTCCCATGCCCAAGCAGGAAGGCCAGAAATCCAAGCTTTTGACCCTTTTGCGTATTCTGGAACAAAAGACCGACGAAGAACACCTGCTCAATGTACCGCAGCTGGTAGAGCTGCTGGAACAGCAGGACATTCTTGCCGAGCGCAAAAGCATCTACAGCGATATCGACACCCTGCGCAGTCTGGGGTATGACATCCAGCTGCGGCGCGGGCGCGGCGGCGGCTACTGGCTGGCCAGCCGCACCTTTGAGCTTTCTGAGCTGAAGCTGCTGGTGGATGCCGTACAGGCCAGCAAGGTTGTGTCGGCACGCACCAGCAGTAAACTCATCCATAAACTGGAAGCCCTCTGCTCCGACTACGAGGGCACCCAGCTGCAGCGTCAGGTGTACGTGGACGGCCGCCCCAAAAGCGACAGCCACACCCTGCTTTACAGCATCGATGCGCTGCACAGCGCCATCAATGCGGGCAGAATGGTGCGGTTCCGCTACAAGGACAGCGGCACCCGCACCGTCAGCCCGTGGCAGCTGGCATGGGAAAACGGCTGCTACTACCTTATCGCTTATCAGGACGAGAAAGAGCCTGCGGGCATCCGCAACTACCGCGTGGACCGCATGTCTTCCGTGACGGTGCTGGGCGATGCCCGCCGGGGCAAGGCCGAGTTCCGCCAGTTCGACCTGCCCGCCTATCTGCGCAAGCACTTCAACATGTTCGGCGGGCCGGAGTACCGGGTCACTCTGCGCTGCACCGCCGACCTGGAAAGCGCCATGCGCGACCGCTTTGGCAGAACGCCGCTGTTCGTGCCGGAGGAAGACGGTGCATATTTTCACTTTGATGTGCCGGTATGCGTCAGCCCCCAGTTCTACGGCTGGGTGTGCGGCTTTGGCGGCAAGGTAGAAGTAACGGCTCCCGCCGAGGTGCGGCAGGGCCTGCGGGAAATAGCCAAAACGCTGGCGAAACTGCATAAATAAAACAAGGGGCTACTGCTATTCCGCGCAGTGGTCCCTTGTTTTTAACTTCCTCGCCCTCTCAGTCACCTTCGGTGACAGCTCCCCCAGAGTGGGAGCCTTTGGCAGTCCACGCAGACTTCATCTTTATGCCAAGGCCTCTCCCTTTGGGAGAGGTGGCATTGCGTAAGCAATGACGGAGAGGGCGAGGTTGCTTTTCTTTTTACTGATTTTTTATTCTTCAAATTCCAGATCGCTGGGCAAAATCAGGTCCAGCTCGGCGGCAGGTTCTGCCACAAGGCGGCGGCTCTGGTGGAAGATGGCCTTTTCCAGCGTGTTGCGGGCAAGACGGCCATTGCCGGCGGTGCGGCTGTCCAGCGCCTGACGGCGCTTGTAGTAGCCCAAAAGCGGGAAGGTACAGCCCTCGGCAAGGCGGTAGCCCTTGCCCTTTGCCAGCACGTTGGTGATGTCCAGCAGCTCGTCTGCCGTGTAGTCCGGGAACTCGATCTTGTTGGGGAAGCGGCTGGCAAGACCGCTGTTGGCGGTAAGGAACACCTCCATCTCCCGGGTGTAGCCCGCCAGAACGACCACCAGCTCGTCCCGGTGATCCTCCATGCCCTTCACAAGGGTGTCGATGGCTTCGAGACCAAAGCTGTCCTGCTCGCCGCGGTAGAGGCTGTAGGCTTCATCGATAAACAGCACACCGCCGAGGGCACTCTCGATGACGCTGTTTGTCAGCGGGGCGGTGTGGCCGGTGTAGCGGCCCACAAGGTCGGCGCGGGTCACTTCCACCAGCTGGCCGCCCTTCAGCGCGCCGATGGCCTTGAGGTACTTTGCCACCAGCCGGGCAATGGTGGTCTTACCGGTGCCCGGGTTGCCGGTGAAGATCATGTGCATGGAAAGGCTGGCGGTCTTGAAGCCTGCCGCCGCGCGGCGCTGCTGCACCTGCAGGTTATCCGCCAGACCGAACACATACTCCTTGACCGCCCCAAGGCCCACAAGACCGTCAAGCTCTGCGCGGACCGCTTCTGCGGCCCCCGTGTACTCGGCAGGCAGCAGGGCAGACAGCTCCTGCTCGGGCTGGTCGTTCAGGCAAAACCATACGCCCTCCGGCTTTGCGGTCAGGGTGACGGTGCCGGTAAGCTTTGCATCGGTCTGCAGGCAGTATTCGCTCAGGGCGCGGAACATTTTATCGCAGCATTCCGCAAGGCCCGCCGCACCCTTTTCCTTAGAGCACTGGGCGGCTACATAGTCCCGCACAGCGGCCCCGGCAGAGAGGGTCAGCCCAAGGCGTGCGCTCACCTTCTGGGCCAGCGCATTCAGCTGCTGCGCCGCCAGCGCTGCAAGGTCCTCGCGGGCAAAGGCGCTGGTGGCGCACACATCGCCCACCGCCGCCACAAAGGGCGCACCGAACTTATCCGCCAGCGCGTCCCGGCCCTTGCGGGAAAAGAAGATGAGGTACTTGCCGCAGGGCGTGATACTGCTCACCGCTCCCGGTGCCAGCGCCGTGCCTGCATCCACAAGGATGCCCTCCTTGTTCACCAGATACCGGCTGGAAAGCGGTGCGCTGCCCTTCACAGCAAGGTCTGCAAGAGTCTTGAGGAAGGCCGCATGGCAGCTCTCGTAATGCTCAAAAATCACGATCTCCCCGGGGGCGTGCAGGGCCGCGTACAGATCCTGCAAAAACAGCTTTTCCGCACCGGAATTGGGGTAGAGGGCAAGATCCACCACCGCGGTTTTGTCGCTCTGCAAAAGGCCCCGCGCCGCCATGATGCGGGCGGTCTCTGCCAGCGCAAAATGCCGCCCCGTACCGGCTCCGCCGCACAGCAGGATCACATTGCGTGCTGCCGGGCGCTCGGTGCCCAGCACAAAGGGCCGGCGCATGGCGCGCACCACGCTGTCCACAAAGGCATCCTGCCCGAGGACGGTCTTTTTCACCTCGGCGGCAAGGCCCTCAAAGCTGCCAAGGTGCTCTGCGGTCACATCGGCAGTGCCCTTGGCAAGCAGGCCGTCCGCTTCCATATCCCGCAGCATCTGGCGGCTGTCCTCCAGAGCAGACTGCACCGCAGTGTCCTGCGTTTTCAGCTGGGCGTTCTGTTTTTTGAGCAGGGCATCCAGCTGCTTCTGGTTTTCCAGCAGAGCAGCGTTCAGGTCCGGCACGGCTGAGGTCCCGGATTTCTGTGGCTTTGCCTCCGGCTGGGCGGTGCCGCCAAAGCGCGGCCTGCCCCCTGCACCGAACACACCGTTCATAAGGTTTTCCCAATCGTCGGTATATGCCATGGTTTGCCCTCCGTTTTTGTCGTTTTCTTCCAGTATAGTGTACCCGGACAGCTTTTGCAATTCCCTCTTGCAAAAAAGACCGCCGGTGTTTACACTTATATCTGATAGGAAATCTGCAAGAAGGAATGAAGAAACTATGACCGTCAAAACGCCCGCCGAACTGAAAACGCTATACGAGAGCATCTCCTTTGACCTTCAAACCACCTACACCGGCCCGCTGGGGCAGGAATATGCTGTTTCCGGCACCCATCTGCGCCTGTGGGCACCCACGGCGCAGAGGGTGGAGGTCAGCCTTTACCGCAAAGGCAGCGGCGGTGAGCCCATAGGCACTCTGCCGCTGGAGCGGGGGCAGCAGGGGGTGTGGAGCATCTATCTGCCCGGCGACCAGCACGGACGATACTATACCTATACGGTCACAGTGGATGGCATTTCGCGCCAGACCGGCGACCCCTATGCCCGTGCGGCAGGCGTGAACGGCACCCGCAGCATGATCGTGGACCTTGCCCGCACCGCCCCCTCCGGGTGGGAGCGGGATGTGCGTCCGGTCATCCCGCCGGAGCAGCGCGCGGTGTGGGAGGTGAGCGTGCGCGACTTCTCGCAGGATGCTGCCAGCGGCGTGCGCCCGGCATGGCGGGGCAAGTTCATGGCCTTTACCCAGCAGGGCACCACCCTGCACGGGGACGGCATCCACCCCACCTGCCTGAACTACCTCCGGCGTCTGGGCGTGAAGTATGTGCAGCTGATGCCCATTTTTGACTTTGGCAGCGTGGACGAGGCAAAGCCGCTGCTGCGGCAGTACAACTGGGGCTATGACCCCACCAACTACAATGTGCCCGAAGGCAGCTATTCCACCGACCCCACCCGCGGCGAGGTGCGCATCCGGGAGTGCAGGGAAATGATCGCAGCCCTGCACGCGGCGGGCATCGGTGTGGTGATGGATGTGGTGTATAACCACATGTACCGCAATGAGAACCCGCTGAACGACACCGTGCCCTGCTACTTTTTCCGCCAGAACGAGGACGGCAGCTTTTCCAACGGCAGCGGCTGCGGCAACGAGTTTGCCAGCGAGCGGCCCATGGCCCGGCGGTATATGATCGATTCCATCCTCTACTGGGCGCAGGAATACCACATCGACGGCTTCCGGTTCGACCTGATGGGCCTGTACGACGTGGAGACCATCAACGCGGTGCGCGCCGCGCTGGATACGCTGCCCGGCGGGCGGGATATCCTGATGTACGGCGAGCCGTGGCAGGGCGGCGGCAGCCAGCTGCACCGGTACGAGGCCAACAAGGCGAATCTGGCCATGCTGAACGATCGCATCGGCATCTTCTGCGACGACACCCGCGACACCATCAAGGGCGGCTGCTTCAACGCCCGGGAGCCGGGCTATGTGGAGGGCAGGCCCGGCAGCTTCTGGGACATCGGCGGCGCGGTGGCGGCATGGTGCCGCAGCGACCGTCTGCCGCCCCACGCGCCCAGCCAGATCGTGAGCTATGTTTCCGCCCACGACAACTTCACCCTGTGGGACAAGCTGCTGCTGGTGCGGTACGAAAAGCCGGAGTTCACGGCGGCAGACAGCACAGCCCTTGCCCAGAACCGGCTGGCGGCGGGCATTTACCTGACCAGCTTCGGACTGCCTTTCCTGCAGGCGGGCGAGGAGTTTGCCCGCACCAAAAAAGGGAAGTGCAACAGCTACCGCTCTTCGCCTGCGCTGAACCGGCTGGACTGGGAGCGGGCCGAAAAATACCATGCACTGGTGGACTACTACCGCGGCCTGCTGGCGCTGCGGGCAAGGTTTCCGCGGCTTTCCAGCACCGACCCCCACGCGCCGGATGCCCTGTACTTTTTCTCACTGGAGCAGCCGCTGGTGGGCTGGCAGCTGCCCGCCCAGTGGGGCGACGGCGCAGCATGGCAGGCGCTGTGCGTGTTCTATAACCCCACCGAGATCAGCAAGGTCGTGCCGCTGCCGGTTGGGCGCTGGCAGATGCTGAGCGACGGCATCTCGTCCAGCCTGTGGCGCGGCCCGGCAAGAGTGTATGAGCACGAGGCCGTGCTGATGCCTTACAGTGCCACCATCTTTGGACAGATATAAAAACAGGAGCGGATGGAAAACTCTCATCCGCTCCTGTTTTCTATTTTGCTCAGCTGTTGGAAGCCGTCTTTTCGCCCAGTGTCACATTGACCGTCTGCATCTGGCCTTCACGCGCAATGGTGATGGAGAGGGTGTCGCCTGCTGCGTGCTTCTGCATCAGGGTGCCAAGGTCGTCCTTGGAGGCGATCTCGGTGCCGTCCACGCTTACGATGCGGTCACCGGCCTGCAGGCCTGCCTTTTCGGCAGGGCCGCCCTTGACCACCTCCACAACGTAAACGCCGTAGGCATTCACGCCCAGTTGAGAAGCAGTCTGTGCGTCGGTCACGGCCAGATAGGTGATGCCCAAATAAGGCCGTCCGGTCACATAGCCGTTCTCCAGCAGTTCCTGTGCCACCTTGATGGCATCGTTGATGGGGATGGCAAA
>OLKF01000086.1_pt1 | contig 13152 bp, 6 predicted proteins | sample 1603841 | NCBI WGS metagenome assembly OLKF01 (sample SAMN02674795, study PRJEB24791) | human gut metagenome, SKBSTL041 | isolation source: stool | host: Homo sapiens | place: USA | reverse complement strand
CTCACCGCATTCTCTGCTTACCGCGATACCACCACGGCACAGGGCCGCACCGGCCGCCTCTACAGCGATGTAGACAGTGACTCTCCCTATGCGGTCTACATCCGCACCGCTGTCCAGAACGGCTGGATGACCGGCTACTCCGACGGCAGCTTCCGCCCGGACAACACCGTCACGCTGGAAGAAGCCTGCACCATGGCGCTGCGCCTGCTGGGCTATGATGTGGCAAAGCTGGGCGGTGCCTTCCCCACAGCTCAGCTCAGCAAGGCCAGTGCGCTGGGCCTGCGCAATGAGATCAATGCCCGTCAGGGCGAGACTTTGACCCTCGAGCAGGGTACCATGCTCTTCTACAACGCCCTCACCGCCATGAACGGCAGCGGTCAAGTCTACGCTTCCACCCTGGGCTTTGCCGTGAACAATGGCCAGGTGGACATCTCTTCGGTCCTGCTGGACAACGTCAAGGGTCCCTTCGTGGCAGATGCTTCCACCGTCCTGCCCTTCGCCCCGGCAGCCATCTACCGCAACGACGAAGTCACCACCTCCGCGGCCCTCTCTCCCTATGATGTCTACTATTATAACGAGAGCGCCCGCACCGTCTGGCTCTACAACAAGCGCGCCGCAGGCCGCGTGACGGCTGTCTCGCCCTCGGCCAGCGCTCCGACCTCTGTGACCGTGGCCGGCGTCACCTACACCATCGCCTCGCCCTCCGTGGCCTACCAGCTCTCCTCCCTGTCCGGCGGCGGCGTGGGTCAGGTGGTCACGCTGCTGCTGGGCATGAACGACGCCGCAGTCTCCGTCCTCACCGGGGAGGAGGCCGACGCCGTATTTTACGGCGTGGTGCAGTCCTCATCCCGCACCCTCGTGGAGACCAACAGCGCCGAGGTGCAGCAGGCCGTCTCCATCATGTGCACCGACGGCACGGCCCGCACCGTCAACGTAAACAATAAGCTCAATTTCCCGGCGGGCAAGCTGGTGGAGGTCCGCGTGGACGAGGGCGGCGAGAGCGTTAAGTCCATCTCGCCCCGCCCGGTCAGCGGCACCATCCGCGCCGACGGCACCGCACTGGGCGACACCCCGTTTGCAGACAACGTGCAGATCCTTGATACGACGTCGGAGGGTGTGGCTGGGGCAGTTCGCCCCAGCCGCCTATCGGGGGTAACGCTGAGTGAGAACGACGTCCGCTACTACACCACCAACGCCGCCGGTGAGATCGACCGGGTCATCCTCAACGATGTGACCGGCGACCTGTGGGAGTATGCCGCGCTGGATTCCGTCCGCCGCCTGACGGACGAAGCCGCCAAGAAGATCGACAAGAAGATCAGCGAGAAGGCGCAGGACGCCGCAAAGGAGGCCGCAGGCCTCCCCACGACGACAACGACCACCACGGTGAAGAAGACCGACGAGGAGACCTTTCAGGACGTGAAGAACATTCTGGTGCCCAGCACCAGCGATGTGCTCTACGGCCTCATCGACGGCAGCATCGTCAGCTCTACCTGGAACACCCTCACCGGCAAGACGGACCAGCTCTTCAGCTATGTGCTCCGCCGCACCGGCGACAGCGTGGGCGGCACGCTGGGTGATTTCCTCAACTATCTGGGCGAGGGCGCCACCTACGTCTGCTACACCGGCGGCAAGCAGGTGGCTTACAGCACCGCCACCAAGTATCCCATCGTGGCGGGCGGCATCGCCATCGGCCGCTCTGCCGACGGCAAGGCCATCAACCGGATGCTCCAGCTCTCGCCGGTGGTCATCGACAGGCTGGGCGCGGCTTCGGTCATGAGCGGGGACAAGCGGTATGAGACCGCCGACGATATGCAGGTCTATCTGTGGTCGAACGGCCAGTATTTCGCCACCTCGCTGCCCAAGGTCAACACCGAGGACTACAAGCTCATCGGCTGGTACGACAACTTCGGCTGCGCAGGCGGAAAGAAGATCCGCATCCTCGTGGCTGTCAAGACGAACTGAGATCTTCCCTGAAAGAACAAAGCAGCAGCCTCACCGAACGCAGAGTGAGGCTGCTGCTTTTGTGTTTAGCTGTTAGACCGGGGGACGCGGCAGAAAAAGGGCCTTCCCATTTGCCACCGGCCCAGTTTCGTGTTACAATAAAAACCAGAGAAATTGCGGAAAAAGGAGGTGCGGCAATGATACGCATCGCTCTGGTGGAGGACGAGGCAGAGGTGCGGGCGCAGCTGCAAGGCTATGTGCAGCGGCACACCCGGCAGTATGGCACCGAGTTTGCTGTGACGGAGTTCGCCGACGGGATGGAGCTGCTGGATGATTACCGCCCGGTGTACGATGTCCTGTTTCTGGACGTGGAGATGAAGCATCTGGATGGGATGGAGACAGCCCGGCGGGTGCGGGAGCTGGACAAGGACGTCATCATCGTCTTTATCACGAATATGGCCCAGTACGCCATCGGCGGGTACGCGGTGGGTGCGCTGGACTATGTGCTCAAACCGGTGCCCTACTTTGCCTTTTCGCAGCAGCTCCGGAAGGTGGAGGAGCAGCTGCGCCGCCGGGTACGGCACTATCTGGCCCTGCCGGTGGAGGGAGGGCTTCGGCGGCTGGACTCCTCCCTCATCTATTATCTGGAAAGCGAGGGCCACCGCGTCCACTTCTATACCGAGGAGGGGGACTTCGCGGCGGCGGGCACCCTGAAAGCCTTCGAGGAGAAGCTGGCTGAGCGGCCCTTTGCCCGCTGCAACAGCGGCTACCTCGTCAATCTGGCGCAGGTGAAGGGGGTGCAGCAGGGGATGGTGCAGGTAGGACCCTATGAATTGCAGCTGAGCCGGCCCCGGCGGAAAGCTTTCCTCGCGGCGCTGGCCGACCACATCGGAGGTGGAGGCGCATGACGGCGCTGCCCAATATCCCGCGCCTCTACACGGCGCTGGCCGAGTGTCTGGCCGTGGGCATCTACGCCCTGCCGCTGGGCCTCCGCTTCGGCCCGAAAGCCACCCTCGCCGTCAGCGCGGCGTGGGCGCTGGTCCTCTGCGCTTTTTTGCAGGCCACGGGCAGCGTCCCGCTGGCGTGGTGGATCCCCTGCATGGCGGCGGCGGTGGCGATGCAGTACCTTTACCTCTGGCTCACCCGCACCATCTCGCTGCTGGAGGCCGGGTATGTCTGCGCCCGGGCCTTTGTTCTGGCCGAGCTGGCCGCCAGCGCCGAGTGGCAGCTGCACTGCTTCCTCTGGCCTCAGCGCAGCGGGGCCGACGGCCTGTCACTGCTGCTTCTGGTGGTGGTCTACGGCGGCGTTTTCGGCTGTATCTGGGTGCTGGAGCATAAGCACACCAGCCCCAAGGGCCATATCGTCATCAGCGGAAAAGCGGCCCTCGTGGCCGTCGTCATAGCGGCGATGGTCTTCGCGGTGAGCAACCTGCTGTTCTTGGGCGACCGCGAGGTGGACATGAGCGTCTACTATATCCGCACGCTGGTGGACATCTGCGGCGTCCTCATCCTGACCGTCCAGCACGAGCAGCTGCGGGAAGCGGCCCTCCACAGCGAGCTTGCGGCGATGGACGAGGTGCTCCACCGCCAGTATGAGCAGTACAAGCGGAGCAAAGAGGGCATCCGGCTCATCAACAGCCGCTACCATGAGTTGAAAATTCAGATCGCAGACATCCGTGCCGAGCGTGACCGGGCCAAGCAGGACGCTGCGCTGGCCCGGATGGAAAGCGGCATCCGCCGGTATGAGGCCGAGAACAAGACCGGCAATCCGGTGCTGGACACCCTGCTCACCGCAAAGAGCATGGACTGCCAGCAGCGGGGCATCAACATGACCAGCGTGGCCGATGGCAGCAAGCTGGGGTTCCTGACGACCCGGGAGCTGTGCACCCTCGTGGGCGCGCCGCTGGACAACGCCATCGAGTGTGTCGCGGCAGAGCCGGACCCCGAAAAGCGGCTGCTGCGGGTGGCCGTCTATGACCAGAGCGGCTGTGTGATGCTCCGCTTCGAGAATTACTGCGCCCAGCCCGTGGAACTGGGCGCAGACGGCCTGCCCCGCCACAACACCCACGGCGGCTACGACCTGCGGGGCGTGCAGGCGGCAGCGCAGGACCACGACGGCACCATGACCCTTCACTGGGCCGACGGCTGGTTCACGCTGCGGATCCTGCTGCCGATCCCGGAATAAAGAAAACCCTCTCCGTCATTGCGAAGCAATGCCGGAGAGGGTTTTTCTGTTTTGCACAATAAAGCCGGGCCTGTATTTGTGGATAAGCACAATAAAATTTGAAACAAAAATGAAACTTCTGCAAAATATGCCGCGGAAATGACAGGTTGTGAAAATCTTTGTAAATTTTCATTGAATTCCTTTATAATGGATGCCAACAGTCCGGGAGCTGTGCCCGGGAAATATGAATTCAGAATAAGGAGGAAGAATTATGTTGTCCGTCAATATGGATGATGTAATGCAGGTAGTTTCCAACATCCAGAACTACCTGATCGCCTTCGGCGTCGTGGTCGTGGTCGCACTCGTTGCGATGTTCGCGGCCAAGAAGCTGCCGAAAGCCAAGAAGAAGATGGTCCGTGCGCAGTCTGGTGTCGCCATTCTGCTGGCACTGGTCATCGTTGTCAACCTCATCTGCACCGGCCCCATGTCCACCATGCTGGATCTGGTCTCCGGTGAAGGCTCCATCAGCGAGGAGACCTCCGCAGAGGCGACCGAGCTGGTCAATGAGATCACGCAGGAAGGCATCGTTCTGGCACAGAACGATGACAACATCCTGCCCGTGGCCTCCGGCTCCAAGCTGAACGTCTTTGGCTGGGCCTCCACCAGCCCCTGCTACGGCGGCACCGGCTCCGGCGCACTGAACGACGCCTATCCCGTCACCGACCTGCTCACCGGCCTGCATGATGCGGGCATCGAGACCAACGACGAGCTGAGCAAGTTCTACACCGATTACTGCTCCACCCGCCCCAGCGTCGGCATGGCACAGCAGGACTGGACCCTGCCCGAGCCGAACGTCAGCCTGTACACCGACGAGATGATGGCAAACGCCAAGGAATACTCTGACACCGCCATGGTGGTCATTACCCGCGTCGGCGGCGAGGGCGCAGACCTTCCCACCGATATGGCTGCTGTCGTGGACGGCAGCTGGGTCCGCCGTGTGGCAGACTACCGCGGCTCTCAGCGCGGCGCTGGTTATTACAACGGCTCTTATGACGACACCCTGAACGAGGGCAACGACTGGGATGCAGGCGACCACTTCCTGCAGCTGTCCAACCGCGAGGAAGAGCTGATCGATCTGGTCACTTCCAACTTCGACAACGTCATTGTCGTCTACAACGGCGCAAACGCATTCGAGATGGGCTGGGTCAAGGATTACCCCCAGATCAAGGGCGTTCTGCTCTGCCCCGGCACCGGCCAGTCCGGCTTTGAGGGCTTTGGCCGCGTGGTCGCCGGTGAGGTCAACCCCTCCGGCCGCACTGCAGATACCTATGTCACCGACCTGACCGCCTCTCCGTGGTGGAACAACTTCGGCGACTTCAAGTACACCAACGCTTCCGAGTTCAACTCCAATGCAAGTATGTTCGACCCTGAGGGCACCACTCCCTCCTTCGTCAACTACGTCGAGGGCATCTACGTCGGCTACAAGTTCTATGAGACGGCTGCCGATGAGGGCCTCATCGACTACGACAAGGAAGTGGTCTATCCCTTCGGCTACGGCCTGAGCTACACCACCTTCACCCAGAAGATGAGCGACATCACCAACGATGGCGCAGACCTGAAGTTCTCCGTCACTGTCACCAACACCGGCTCTGTTGCCGGCAAGGATGTTGTCGAGATCTACAGCGATCCTCCGTATACCAACGGCGGCATCGAGAAGGCCTCCGCAAACCTGCTGGACTTCGCCAAGACCGACGAGCTGGCTCCCGGCGAGAGCGAGACCATCGACTTCACCATCCCTGTGGAGGAGCTGGCTTCCTACGATTACCAGAACAACGGCTGCTATGTGCTGGAGGCTGGCGACTACGTCATCAGCACCAACGCAGACTCCCACACCGCTCTGGACTCCAAGACCTGCACCTTCGCTTCGGACATCGTCTACAACGAGTCCAACAAGCGCGGGAGCGATGAGGTCGTGGCCACCAACCAGTTCGATTTCGCTGAGGGCGAGATCACCTATCTGTCCCGTGCAGACGGCTTCGCAAACTACGATGAGGCCACTGCCGCTCCTGCTACCTACGAGATGAGCGACGAGGTCAAGGCTGGCTTCGAGAACTGCTTCACCTACACCGAGTCCGGCTACGAGAAGGACGAGGACCCCAACGCAGAGGACATTACCACCGGCGCAAAGAACGGCCTCAAGCTGGCGGACCTGCGCGGCGTGGATTACAACGACTCCAAGTGGGATGACCTGCTGGACGAGATGAGCATCGACGACCTGCAGCAGACCATCGGCTTCGGCGGCTATCAGACTGCAGCTGTGGACAGCATCGGCAAGGTGCGCACCAACGACTGTGACGGCCCTGCGTCCATCAACAACAACTTCACCGGCGTCGGCTCTGTCGGTTTCCCGGCTGCTACCCTCATCGGCATGACTTGGAGCAAAGATCTGGCACACGACTTCGGCGACAGCATCGGCAAGATGGCCAACGAGATGAACACCTCCGGCTGGTACGGCCCGGCCATGAACATCCACCGCACCGCATTCTCCGGCCGCAACTTCGAGTATTACTCGGAGGACGGCGTCCTGTCCGGCGCAATGGCTGCAAGTGCCATCGCAGGCGCACAGGAGCACGGCGTCTACGCTTACATGAAGCACTTTGCCCTGAACGATCAGGAGGGCAACCGCAACTGCATGGCGGCCACCTGGTCCAACGAGCAGGCCATCCGTGAGATCTACCTCAAGCCCTTCGAAATGTCGGTCAAGGATGCAGACTGCCACGCAGTCATGTCCTCCTTCAACTACATCGGCAATCGCTGGGCCGGCGGCTGCTCTGAGCTGCTGCAGAACGTCCTGCGCGGCGAGTGGGGCTTCCTCGGCTTCGTCGAGACCGACTACTTCGGCGTCTACGGCTACATGACCGCCGATCAGGCTGTCCGCAACGGCGGCGACCTGATGCTCTGCACCACGGGCAACGATTACAACAACGTGACCGTCCTGACCAACAGCAGCAAGCAGGCCATGCGCACCGCTGCCAAGAACATCCTCTACACCGTGGTCAACAGCCGCGCTTACGATGAGGAGAACCTGAACCCCGGTATGGCAAAGTGGAAGATCGTCCTGATCGGTGCAGACGTCGTCGCCGCACTGCTCATCATGGGTCTGGAGTACACCGCCATCAAGAACTACAAAAAGCGCAAGGAAGAGGAAGAAGTCTAAGACGTAAGCACTCTCCGTGCAGCACCTGAACAAAACCGATGGCAAAGGCCCGCTGCAGCGAACAGCGGGCCTTTGCCCCGCTCAGGGATAAATGAGGAAAATGCGATGAAGCACACTGACATCATCCGGAAACTGAACTTAGAACAGAAATGTGCCCTGCTCTCGGGCGAGACGGTCTTCACCACCCGTGCCCTGCCCGGCAGGGGCATCCCGTCCATTACCCTGTCGGACGGCCCCAACGGCGTCCGCAAGCAGGCGGGGGCGGCCGACCATCTGGGCCTGAACCCCAGCGTCCCGGCCACCTGCTTCCCGACCTCCTCCGCCACGGCGTGCAGCTGGGACGAGGCCCTCGGCGAGGCCGTGGGCGAGGCGATGGGCGAGGAAGCCGCCGCACAGGAGGTGGCTGTCCTCCTCGGCCCCGGCCTGAACATCCAGCGCAGCCCCCTCTGCGGCCGTGACTTCGAGTATTTTTCGGAGGACCCCATCCTCGCGGGCAAAATGGCCGCTGCCTATGTGCGCGGCATCCAGAAAAACGGCATCTCTGCCTGCCCCAAGCACTTCGCGGTCAACAGTCAGGAGCTGCGCCGGATGGCCTCCGACTCGGTGGTGGACGAGCGCACCCTGCGGGAGCTGTACCTGACCGGCTTTGAGATCGTGGTCAAGGAGGCCCGGCCCAAGACCATCATGACCTCCTACAACCTCATCAACGGCACCTACGCCAACGAGAACGCCCATCTCCTGCAGGACATCCTGCGGAAGGATTGGGGCTTCGACGGGGCGGTCGTCACCGACTGGGGCGGCTCCAACGACCACGCCCTCGGCGTGAAGAACGGCTCCACCCTCGAGATGCCCTGCCCCGGCGGCGACTCCATCCGGGAGCTGATGAAGGCCGTGAAGGACGGCAAAGTCACCGAGGCCGACCTCGACGCCCGCCTCGACGAGCTGCTGGAGCTGGTGCTCTCCACCCACGCGGCAGTGGAAAAAGCCCCCCGCACCTTTGACGCGGCTGCCCACCACGCACTGGCCCGCCGCGCCGCCGCCGAGAGCATCGTCCTGCTCAAGAACGAGGACGGCATCCTGCCCCTGAAGGCGGGCGAAAAGCTGGCCGTCATCGGCGACTTTGCCCAGACGCCCCGCTATCAGGGCGCAGGCTCCAGCGCCGTCAATGCGCTTCAGGTAGATGCTCTGCTGGACTGCATCAAAGCCGGCGACAGCGGCATCGCCTTTGTGGGCTACGCCTCCGGCTTCGACCGTCAGGGAGCCGCAGACCCCAAAAAGCAGGAGGAGGCCGTCTCCCTCGCAAAGCAGGCCGACACCGTCCTGCTCTGCCTTGGCCTCGACGAGCTGCGGGAGAGCGAGGGTCTTGACCGCGCCGATATGGCGCTGGCCGAGAACCAGCAGCAGCTTCTGGAGGCAGTGGCCGCCGTCAACCCGAATGTTGTCGTCCTGCTGAGCGCCGGTGCGCCGGTGGAGACCCCGTGGGTGGGCCGGTGCAAGGCGCTGGTCTACGGCGCACTGGGCGGACAGGCGGGTGCCGGTGCGGCAGCGGACATCCTCACCGGAAAGCTCTGCCCCTGCGGCAAGCTGTCCCAGACGTGGGCAAAGGCCCACGACGACACCCCCGCCAAGGCAAACTTCGGCGGCGAGGGCCGGAACGTGGAGTACCGCGAGGGCCTGTATGTGGGCTACCGCTACTATCAGACCGCCGGTGTGAAGCCTGCCTTCCCCTTCGGCTACGGCCTGAGCTACACCACCTTCGAATACAGCGGCCTCAAGGCCGACGAAACGGGCGTGACCCTTACCGTCACCAACACCGGCAGCGCCGCCGGTGCCGAGATCGTCCAGCTCTACATCGCAAAGCCGGATGCGAAGGTCTTCCGCCCCGAGCAGGAGCTGAAGGGCTTTGCAAAGGTCTCTCTCGCCCCCGGCAAGAGCAAGACCGTGACCATCGCGCTGGACGATAAGGCGTTCCGCTACTGGAACGTCAAGACCAACGCATGGGAGGTCGAGGGCGGCAGCTACCAGCTCCGGGTGGGCGCGTCCAGCGTGGACATCCGCCTGACGGCAGACATCACCGTCAAGGGCACCAATGCCCCCGACCCCTACGCGGGCCTGAGCCTGACCCACTACGTCTCCGGTCAGATCACCTATGTGACCGACGCCGAGTTCGAGGCCCTGCTGGGCCATCCCATCCCGGAGGACGTCGTCCGCATCGACCGGAACATGACGCTGGGCGAGATGGATCATGGCCGCAGCCCGCTGGGCTGGCTGGCCCAGAAGGTGCTGCGCAGCCGTCTCGACGCCAGCTTTGCAAAGGGCAAGCCCGACCTGAACACCGTCTTCCAGTACAATATGCCCCTCCGTGCGCTGGCCAAGATGACCAACGGCATGGTCAGCATGGGGATGGTGGACGGCCTCGTCTGGGAGCTGAAGGGCTTCTGGCTGGTGGGCATCGTCCGGGTCATCTACGAATTTATCAAGAACGCCATCCTGAACGCCCAGCTGAAAAAGCGGCTGCGTCAGGGCTGAGAAGGAGGAACGACCGTGAATTTCTGGAATACCTTTGCCCAAAAGCATCCGGCTGCGGCCAAATGGGTGCGGGAGGGCGGACTGTTCGTTATCGTGTCCAACCTCATCACCGTGTTCAAGTACCTGCTGCTGCAATTTCTGCCCAAAGCCTTTGCCGGTCTGCCGGTGGTGGACTTCGGCTGGCCGGGCATCGACATCACCCTCTTCGGGGAGACCTTCAAGTGGAACATCCTCGGCTACGATGCGGCCCACGGCGGCCTGCCCTACTTCTGCGCCTACATGGTGGCCATGATCATCGGTGAGTGCATCAATTTCCCCATCCAGCGCAGCCTCGTCTTCCGCAGCAAGGGCAATCTGGCAAAACAGATCGGCTGGTACCTGCTGGCCTTCTGTCTCATCACCTGCATCGTCAACTCCATCAACTGCATCTGGGTGGCGGTGGCCGGTCTGCTGGTGCCCGACTTCATCTACAACATCGGCACCACCGTGCTCAACGGCGGCATCTCGATGGTGATCTTCTTCTTCGTGAACAAGATCATCTTCCCCGAGGGCGAGGCCGCAAAATAAACTGACATCCTCTCTATTTTCATCATTTTCTTCATCCAAACCAACAGGCCGTCCCCTGAAAAGGGGGCGGCCTGTTGGCATATTGAGCGATTCTGGACGCTGGAAAGGACGAATTTTCGGTCATAGGAGAAGAATCTGTCGGAGAGGGTTGCACTTTTCTGCTTTAGTGTGGTAAAATCGTGCCATGCTTTTATTTATAGAGAAAGCAGCAAAGGGGGAAATGTATATGAGTGAGATCTGTATCATCGTCACCATCATCGTCTATCTTGCGGCCATGCTGCTGGTGGGTTTCGCCTACAGCAAGACCAACAACGACAGCGCCGACTTCTACCTCGGCGGGCGGAAGATGGGCCCGCTGGTCACGGCCATGAGCGCCGAGGCCAGCGATATGTCCAGCTGGCTTCTGATGGGTATGCCGGGTCTGGCCTACCTGAGCGGCATCGCCTCGCCGGGCTGGACGGCCATCGGCCTTGCGCTGGGCACATGGCTCAACTGGCTCATCGTGGCCCGGCGTCTGCGCCGCTACTCGGCCAACCTCGACGCCATCACCGTGCCGCAGTTCTTGTCGCTCCGCTTCCATGACCAGCGCAACCTGCTGAACGCTCTGGGCGCGGTCATCATCATCGTCTTTTTCGTGCCCTACACGGCTTCGGGCTTTGCGGCCTGCGGCAAGCTGTTCCACAGCCTTTTCGGGGTGGACTACATGGCCGCCATGCTGGTGTCGGCCCTCGTCATCGTGGGCTATACCATTCTGGGCGGCTTCCGGGCCGTCACCACCACCGACCTCATCCAGTCGGTGGTCATGTCGCTGGCCCTCGTGGCGGTTCTGGGCTATGGCATCGTCGTGGCCGGAGGCTGGGGCGCTGTGGTGGAGAACGCCCAGAGCCTTTCCGGCTATCTGACCATGACCGCCAGCCACGATGCCGTGACCGGCGGGGCGACGTCCTACAGCCTGCTGGACATCGTTTCCATGATGGCGTGGGGCCTCGGCTACTTTGGAATGCCCCATATCCTGCTCCGCTTCATGGCCATCGAGGACGAGAAGAAGCTGGTGCTCAGCCGCCGCATTGCGACCGTCTGGGTGGTCATCGCCATGGCAGCATCCATCCTCATCGGCATGGTGGGCCTCGGCATGACCAAGGCCGGTGCGCTGGAATTCCTCAGCGGCTCCACCAGTGAGACCCTCATCGTCCGCGTCGCCAGCCTCATCAGCCAGCACGGCGTACTAGCGGCCATTCTGGCCGGACTCATCCTTGCAGGCATCCTCGCGGCCACCATGTCCACGGCGGACAGCCAGATGCTGGCCGCTGCGTCCAGCGTGTCCCAGAACATCCTGCAGGAGTTCGCCCACCTCAAGCTGAGCGAGAAGCAGAGCCTCTTCGCCGCCCGCCTGACCATCGTCTGCGTCAGCGTGGTAGGTGTGGTGCTGGCCCGCGACCCCAACTCCAGCGTCTTCGGCATCGTCAGCTTCGCGTGGGCCGGCTTCGGCGGCGCCTTCGGCGCGGTCGTCCTCTGCGCTCTGTTCTGGAAGCGCTGCAACTGGCAGGGCGCACTGGCCGGTATGCTCTCCGGCGGCCTGATGGTCTTTGTATGGAAGTACATCGTCAGCCCGCTGGGCGGCGTGTTTGGCATCTACGAGCTGCTGCCTGCTTTCCTGATGTCTCTGGTGGTCTGTGTTGTGGTGAGCCTTGTCACCCCGGCACCCTCGGCAGAGATCGAGGCAGAGTTCGACGCTGCCAAGTAAAAACGATTTAAAATGCCCTCCGCTGCGCTCTGGGCATAGCAGCGGAAAATGATGGATCCTTATGCAAAAGAGCAAAGCCGGCGGGCTTTGCTCTTTTGCTTTTTCACGGGTGGGGACGCAGAGGAAAGCGGCATTTAATTCAAAAGGATCAGCCATGCTTCGCAGCATGGAAGCAGAAATCCAAAACAGAAAAAGAACAGAAGATCCAGCACGAGCCGCATCAGACGGGTAAGCGGCGTGCCGAAAGACATGGCGTGAATGATAAAAAGATTCACCTCACCCCAGCGCCGGTAGTAACCAGTTTGCTCAAAATTGTTCCAGAGCTCAAGAGATAGAAATTCAAATCCGGCAAACAATGGAAAAATGACCAGGGAGGACATCCAGCCGTCGGCCTGAAGCGAACCATCGCTGAGAGTCCGCCAGTGCACAGCTAATCTGCCTGGACAGGCAAAAATTCCCCACAGGGCAAGTGCAATGCTTAATGCAAGAAGAGCAGTACGCACAGAACGCCAGTCTACAGTGTGCTGGCGGCGCAGCATGGTGAAAAAATCTTCCAGAGGAACGGGAGGAGTGGCATCTTTTTGACGGGAGTCATGACAGTGCATCAGGTCAGCGAGGGTCAGGCCCAGCACATCGGCCAGCGGCTCCAGCGTGTTGATGTCTGGCAGCCCGATGCCGCGTTCCCAGCGGCTGACAGCTTTATCCGTAACGTGAAGCTGCTGAGCCAGTTCGGCCTGCGTCATGTTCCGCTCCCGGCGCACTTGTGCAAGGAATGCACCAAATTCTTTTGCATCCATTCTGCTCACATCCTTTTCCACAGGATAACACAGAAATGTGGAAAACACAACCGACGGAGCGTTTACCTGCCAGTCTGCAGAACAAAAAGGACGTGCTCCCTTGCGGGAACACGTCCTTTTTTATCGCTTCAGTATCAGGCGGAGATCAGCTTACAGCTGGGGGCCGGCAGAGAAGATCGGAAGAGCGTCGTGT
>OLKF01000077.1_pt1 | contig 13585 bp, 16 predicted proteins | sample 1603841 | NCBI WGS metagenome assembly OLKF01 (sample SAMN02674795, study PRJEB24791) | human gut metagenome, SKBSTL041 | isolation source: stool | host: Homo sapiens | place: USA | reverse complement strand
GCAGTAGATATGCATATAGAAAATCTGGATAGTGATAAAATGATTTGTTATCCAGTAATTCAAGGAGAACGAATCAACTATCAAAATAAATAATGTTTTGAAATCAGGGATGAGGTAGAAAGGAAAGTTCCATGACAAAAGATGAAGTAAAAAAACTCAGGATGAACAGTCCGGAATCACTACAGTTTTTAAATAATGCTACAAAATTTTATAATTTAATGATGATGTATCGTTGTGCTATTCGGGAGATACAAACTAAACTTGAGGTTTTGGATGATGAATTTTCAGTTGAGAACAATCGAAATCCTATTTCTTTTATAAAAACAAGAATTAAGCAGCCCAATAGTATTTACGATAAACTGCAGAAGATGGGATATGAATTTACAACAGAAAATATACAGACATATCTCAATGATGTAGCAGGCGTTCGAATAGTTTGTGCGTTTATTGACGATATTTATATGATATCAGATTTGATTACCAAACAGGATGATATTAAAGTTATTGAAATAAAAGATTATATAAAAAATCCAAAATCGAATGGTTATCGAAGCTATCATATGATTGTTGAAATACCAGTATTTTTTGCTAAGGGTAAAACACCTATGCGTGTAGAATTACAGATTCGAACCAATGGTATGGATTTCTGGGCAACATTGGAACATCAACTTCGCTATAAAAAAGGAATTGAAGAAATGCCTGGCTATGATGAGATAAGTGAAGAATTACTTCATTCTGCAAGAGCTATCATTGAAGCAGATAATGAAATGCAGAGAATAAAAGACAAAATTGGTATGTTCCACGAAATTTAGGGAGAAAACTGAGCAAGTAGGAAGGCGGAATATATATGAAACAAGATACTTTAGAGGGCAAAGCAAAAACAAAAAATGGGGTAAAACGGCTGTGTTTTTCCATAATCTGCATTCTTCTGGAAGTGATTTTTATTATTACTATCGTAACACGCTTGAATGAATATGCAGAAATCATAAATTTATTTACAAGGATTTTGAGTGGGATCTTGGTTTTGGGATTGTACGCATCAAATAAGACATCCTCTATGAAAATGCCTTGGGTCATCTTAATTCTAATTTTCCCAATTATGGGTGTAGGCCTGTATTTGTTGATTGGTTTGAATGGTGGCACACATAAAATGCGTGAGCGGTATGCAGAAATTGATAGCAAATTGTTACCAATGCTTCCGGACAGTCAGGAGTGTTTGAGCAGAATAAAAGAAACAATTCCGAAAGCAGGAAATATAGCAAGTTACATACAAAGAAATTCGCAGTATCCAATCTATCAGAATACGGATATTGTGTATTTTGATGAAGCAGTGAAAGGATTAGAGGCACAGCTTAAGGATTTGGAGAAAGCACAAAAGTTTATCTTTATGGAATATCATGCGATAGAAGACGCTGAAGCATGGCATAAGATTCAAGATGTTCTGGAAGAGCGAGTAAAAGCAGGTGTGGAAGTTAGAGTATTCTACGATGATATGGGTTCTATAGGCTTTATTAACACAGATTTTGTGAAAAAAATGGAGACAATAGGAATTCATTGCCGTGTATTCAATCCGTTTATGCCAGGTTTAAATCTGTTTTTGAACAATCGTGATCATAGAAAAATAACAGTTATTGATGGAAAAGTCGGATTTACAGGTGGATATAATCTAGCAAACGAATATTTTAATTACACACACCCGTATGGACAGTGGAAAGATACAGGTATTCGTTTAGAAGGAGATGCTGTTCAGTCGCTTACAGTGACATTTTTAGAAATGTGGAATGCTGTTAGTGAAAAAGCTACGAATGATACTGATTTTAGTAAATACATTATTCATTACGATTATAAAGCACAGCAAACAGGTTTTGTTCAGCCTTATGCAGACAGTCCTATGGATAATGAGCAGGTCGGAGAAGAAGTTTATATCAGTATGATAAATAAAGCTGAAAAATATTGTTGGTTTATGACTCCATATCTAATCATAACAGATGAAATGACGCATGCGTTATGTCTGGCTGCTAAGCGAGGGGTAGACGTAAGAATTATCACACCTGGTATCCCTGATAAAAAATTCATTTATAATATAACTCGTTCTTTTTATCATGGATTAGTTAAACATGGTGTTCGTGTTTATGAGTGGACTCCTGGTTTCTGTCATGCAAAAATGAGTGTGGCAGATGACTGTATGGCAACTTGTGGAACAATTAATCTGGATTATCGAAGTTTATATCACCATTTTGAAAACGGCTGTTTTATGGCAGATTGTCAGGCAGTTGTGGAAATAAAAAATGATCTGATAAGAACGATGGGAGAATGTCGTGATGTGACAGACCAATATCAAACCGGACGAAGTGCATATTTGCGACTGGGACAATTATTTATGAGATTATTTGCTGGATTGCTATAAGAATCTGATGAAACGACCTTTCAAAAAACAGTTGATTTAGAAGTTAACTGTTTTTGAAAGGCCGTTTTTGCTATATCTAACAGTCTGTTGTACAAAGAAGATTTTGCATGGATGAAAAAACAAACCTTGTTGAGGTTAAATTGAGATTGATAAAAAACAATGGTGCCTGACACAATAAATTATGCAAACCTGTTATGAACTAAGAATGTGTGTAGAAATGAGGATTGACATGAAGAAACCATATATCATCTGTCACATGATGATTTCGATTGATGGACGAATCGATTGTGCCATGACATCAAAACTTCCGGGAGTAGATGATTATTATACATCCCTGGATGAGATTACTGTACCAACTACAGTCAGTGGCTGGCTGTGTTTGACGGGCTTGCAATGCAGCATGATGTGACAAGGTTAAAATTGATTGATGTAAAGAAATTTGACAGTGATGCGGTGAGGATATGGTATCGGTGTTAGAAGTCGAGGCGGCAAATCATCCACAATATGTTGAGATGATTTGCCGCCTTTTTGAAGTCTATACGTTTCTCCCTTTTATACCGATACATCAATAGAATTACGAACGAGTCTGTTACCATTTTGGACAAGTGTAGCTTCTACGGATTCTCTTGTGACATTATCAAGAATGCCTGTATCAAATGCTTGTCCGGGCTTCCAATTTGGATTGGCTGATTTTACGGCTGCATACATAGCAGCTCTGTACTGTCCTTCATATTGTTCTAAAGTCCATGTACCACTTAAACGCTTATCTTTGCTGACACTCAACTGATAATCTTTGAAAATATCGGAACGCTTCGTTGTGTCACCATTTGAAAGACCTTTTTCCTGAATAAATTCCCGCTTCACATTATCAAACATTTTTTGTCGATGATCTTCGGATACATTTGTAAGTTTCTGCCATGATGTACCCTTGCCAGTTACATCCATACCTGCAACACCATTTGCATTCAGTAAATCTCCGTCTGAATCAAACTGCTTCATCAGATTTTTAATAATCGTATCCCTTCCACCGAATATTTCATATATCATCTTTTCTTCCGGAGACATCATGGATTCATTCTGGGTTATTCCAGATAACCAGCCTTTTTCTTTCAATGCTTTATACTGTTTGCTATTTGTATTGATATCATTATAGGTATTACCGAAACCGCTAATATTCATTGACATATAAAAGCCTCCCTGCAAATAAATTCAAAATCCGTTTAGAATCAGTACTATATAATATATCATCGCAAATTCCAGAAAATTAATAACACAGTATATAATATAAAATGCTTTTCCCGATATAATTAGGTAAGATTTATGATTTGAAATGAGGAAAAGCATGAACATATGACTTTATAGAATGTGCGTATAATTATAAAATATAGAACTAATATATATGCGCATAATCTGGAGGAGCCATGATATTATAATGAAAATAAGCATCGAAATGATATGGAAATTGATTTTATTATTTCAAATAACCGCAGATTAAAATATAAGATGTTTCCGATTGAAGTGAAGTCAGGAAAGCAATACAAAACGACCTCATTAAATAATTTCAGAGAAAAATACAAGGAGTGCATAGGGGAAAGTTATATTATTCATTCAAGAAATTTAATTGTAAAAGATGGAATTATATGCATTCCCCCATATATGACGATGAATATATAAAGATCTGACATACACACTTAAAGGAACAAGGTGCCTGACACAATAAAATTATTGTGTTGCTGCTTGTGACAGCTTTTGCACTTCAGATGTTTGGATGCGGTTCCAAACAGGAGGCATCTTCCGAAACCGGGACGCATCTGAATATTGCCATTCAGCCGGTTCCCGGCTATGTATCGCTTTACGTTTTGCGGGATAAAGGGCGGCAGAAATCGCTACCGAGACGGTAAAGAATTATATCAATGAGGACAGCAGAATAAAAAAAGTCATATTTAACGTATTCAAGGACGATGATCTGAGAATCTATCATGCACTAATTGGATAAATCGTGTTAGAATAAAATTGTCACGTAAGACAGAAAGGAAATTATTCTATGGAAAAGAAAACCGGTTACGATGCAGTTGTATTTGATATGGACGGTGTGATTTTTGATTCTGAGCGGGCTGTGATGCAGTGCTGGAAGGAGCTTGCAGATAAATACCAGATTCCAGATATTGAGAAAGCGGTGCTTTCCTGTACGGGGACGACGATGAAACGGACGCGGGAGATTATGCTGGAAATTTATGGGGAGGATTTTCCGTATGATATTTATGCGAAAGAGTCCTCTGCTATCTATCACAGCAGATACGATGGCGGCAGGCTCCCGATGAAGCCGGGGGTTGTGGAACTGCTCACCTTTTTAAAAGAAGATGGAAAGAAAATTGCGCTGGCATCTTCGACACGCAGACAGACCGTGACAAACCAATTAAAGGATGCTGGAATTTTGAATTTTTTTGACAATGTGATCTGCGGGGATATGGTGGAGCACAGCAAACCGGCACCGGACATTTTCTTAAAGGCCTGTGCAGAACTTGGGGTTGCACCGGAGCGCGCGTATGCGATTGAGGATTCCTACAATGGGATTCGTGCGGCACATGCAGGACATTTGCTTCCGATCATGGTTCCGGATCTGCTGCCTGCAAATGAAGAAATGCAGGAAAAAGCAGAGGTGGTGTTACCGGATCTATTCGAAGTGATCGCCTATTTGAAGGGAGAGGGAGCATGTTAACCGAGCAGTTTGATACATTTTTTTAGCCAGTCAATCATCATTTCCTCGCGCATAATAGCACCTAAGAGAACCAGATAGTCACCAAATTCATCGGAGGAACTGTCCGGTATCGCAGTAAATTTGGTCTGGTTGTTCTGCAAATGCTTTAAACGGGAAGTATGCCGGTGCAGCTGTTCTTCAGTTTCCTGTATTGCAAAAGTTTGTTATACTAAAGGAAATAAAAAAGAGGGAGATAAACATGAATAACTGGGAACGAATGAAAGCCGGCAGACTTTACAATGCCGACAGCAAAGATCTGGAACAATATCATAAATTTGGCATGGAAACCTGTGATAAATTCAACCGCACTCCGCTGTGGAGGAAAAAAAGAAAACAGCGTTTGTTAGAAAAACTGATTCCATCTGCAAAGGATGGAGGAGCAGCCATTTTTGCCCCATTTTACTGTGAATATGGTGTCAATATCCATTTTGGAAAAGGCTGTTTTGTCAACTATAAATGTACATTTCTGGACTGTGCGCCGATTACGCTGGAGGATGGTGTGTGGGTAGGCGCAAACGTGACGATTGCAACCCCGTGTCATCCGTTTCTTTCCGATGAGCGGCTGCCGCAGCAGTATCCGGATGGTTTTCATGACCTGGAGTATGCAAAGCCCATCCATATCGGAAGCGGAAGCTGGATTTGTTCGAGTGCAACGATCTGTGGCGGAGTGACCATCGGAAAGAACTGTATTGTGGCGGCAGGGGCAGTCGTAACCCGCGATGTTCCGGATAACTGTATTGTGGCAGGTGTTCCGGCAAAAGTTTTGCGCAAACTGGATGAGCAGGATCGGATGCAGGTGTGGGATACTTACATGAAAAATGAAGTTCCGATGTCGGAGAGGGAAAGAGGGAGAAAGTAATTGCAAGTGTGCACAAAGAATGCTACACTGATATCTATGAGGTGATGAAGGTATGGATATCGCAACAACAATGGCAGCAGTCAATTATTTCAATATGGTAAATACATGGAATATGCTGGCAATGCAGGATACTGAGCTGTTTACAGTGACAGAAAATGGGAAGGAAGACGAAATGATGAGTGGTTCAATTTTAGATACTTATATAGGAAAAGATTGTGCGGTAAGTTTATTTAATGATATGGGTGGTATCAAAGGAAAACTGATGGACGTGGATGCGCAGTGGGTGAAGATCGAGACACCGAAAAAGGGAACACAGTTTATCAACCGTAACATGATCCGCAGTGTTAATTTTGAAAATAAGTAGTAGTATTTCAGAAGCCATTTTCGCAGGAGAGAATGGCTTTTTTTTAAAGAGAAGGAGGACGGAAATGAAGAAAATCCAAGAGCATTTGGGACTTGTTTTTTTGATTATAATTGCCATTTTTGCAGTTGCAATCGGTGGATATTTTACGCTGCGAAAAGGCGTTTTTATTGGGGATGATTTTTATTACAAAGTCCGTGCAGATAAGTTTGTGCACAACACAGTCAACTATGTTGAACGAACAAAAGATGATACTTTTTTACTTGTGGCAGATGGAAAAAAACAGAATGTTTCCTATACCATGAAAGGGGATCAGGTCACGTTTTCATTTGCGGATGATACGATAAACGGCACATGGACGGGGGATCAGTTGCTCGCGGCAGATGGAAGCCCTGTGGGCTGGGATGAAATGCAGATTATAGCAGGGAATGAAAAGCCTGTCATCAGTGATGAAACATACAGCAATGCATTGGGACACATCCTTTACGGCAATCTGGAGTCGATTTCATTTTGGGGATTTACGGTACTGGGAGTCCTTATTTATGTACTTGGAATCGTACAGATTTATTATCCGGATAAGGTATACTTTTTTCTGCGCAGATGGCAGTTTCAGAATGCGGAATTATCGGATGAAGGAAGAACTGTGACGGTCATTGGAGGTGTGATTATCTGTATTATTGGAATCGGGGTGATGTCCGGGTTGATTTTGTATTTAATAAAGTAACTATTCTGAGGTGGTCTGAATCGTTATGATAAAAAATGAGAGGAATGTACAGAATGGTAAAAGCGTATTATCACCTTCCGGGCTTGTTTGAATTTTATGAACTATACCGCGTGTTTCTTCCGTTATATCGGGAGCACAGGGACTGGTTTTATGACTGGTGTGAAATCGGTTCGATCTATGGAGCTCCGGCAGATTGTATCTGGGGCGGCGGACGTGCCGTTTTGGAGAGAATGATCCGAAAGAAGTTCTGGCACTGATGCAGGAGTATGGAGTATCCGCGCGGCTGACCTTCAGCAACTCTCTTTTAAAAGAGAAGCATCTTTCTGACCGGAAATGCAATGCGCTCTGTGCTTTACTGGAAGAAAATAAAGATGTGCAAAACGGTGTGATTGTCCATTCGGATCTGCTGTTGGAATATCTGAAAAAACATTATCCGCACCTTTATTTTGTTTCGTCCACCACAAAAGTAATCACGGATTTTAAGCAGCTGGTAGAGGAAATACGACGTGAAGATTTCCGGTATGTTGTTCCTGATTTTCGCTTAAATAAAGCCTATGACCGATGGAAGACACTGTCTTGGCCAGAAAAAGACAAGGTGGAGTTTTTGTGCAATGAATGCTGCTGGTTTGGCTGTAAGGACAGGAAAGCCTGTTATGAAGCGGTCAGCCGCAAGAATCTTGGAGAAAATAGGGAACATCACTGTACGGCACCGGAATCTGAGCAGGGATATTGCTTTTCCAAAGCCATGCAAAATCCGGGATTTATTGGAATAGAGGCAATCCAAAATGTTTACTTTCCAATGGGATTTTCTAATTTTAAGATCGAGGGACGGGGACTTGGAAGTGCACTGATTTTAGAGTTTCTGCTATATTACATGACAAAGCCACAATATCAGCTGCATGTCCGGGAAGAAATTTATCTGGATAACATGCTGGATTTGTTTTGAAAAATGTGCTAAAATTACTTGTTATCTGGAACAAAGGAGAGATACAGGAGAATGAAAGTATTATTTACGATTCTAGTAACATTTTTTGCAGGTATGGGAGCCGGACTTGGAACCGGTTTTGCCGGGATGAGTGCGGCAGCGGTTATCAGCCCGATGCTTATCACATTTCTTGGGATGGAGCCGTATATGGCGGTCGGGATTGCGCTGTCTTCTGATGTACTTGCCAGTGCAGTGTCTGCGTATACCTATGGAAAAAATAAGAATCTTGATGTGAAAAATGGTCTGATCATGATGGTTAGTGTCCTTGCATTTACCGTGGTGGGAAGCTATGTTTCAAGCCTTGTACCATCTGCCACAATGGGAAATTTTTCTGTCTTTATGACATTTTTGCTTGGTATCAAATTTATTGTTCGCCCGGTTATGACAACCAAAGAGACCATGCAGGGGGTATCCGCACAAAAGCGTGCCATCCAGTCGGTCATAAGCGGTATCTGTATCGGATTTATCTGTGGATTTGTCGGTGCTGGCGGCGGCATGATGATGCTTCTTATCCTGACTTCTGTACTTGGGTATGAACTGAAGACAGCAGTCGGAACCAGTGTATTTATTATGGCATTTACTGCGTTTACAGGGGCTGCTTCCCATTTTGTTATTGGCGGGAAACCGGACGGACTGGTGTTTACGCTGTGTGTGATTTTTACCCTGATCTGGGCGAGAATTGCTGCGGTATTTGCAAATAAAGCCACACCGAAAACACTTAACCGTGTGACGGGCGTGGTTCTTGTTATTCTTGGAATCGTAGTATTTTTATTTTCACTTTGGGGATAGAAAAATGCCTGAATCAAAAAATGATTCAGGCATTTCTTCTAGTGTGCCGAGCATGGCACTAATCTTACTGGTGAAAGTCCAGTCACGGGTATTTACCGCCAAGTGTAGTGAACCACAAGTCGGTACCAGTAATGGTATGGATGAAGGAAGTGGTGTAACAAAGTTCTTGAGCCTACGTACAGAAACTTGATAAGGCGATTAGGTGGGTAAGGTTGCTAGACAAACCAAAGCCCAAAAGGTAAACGTAAACCGAAGTTGTAAATCAAGAGGTTGTGGAACGAAAGATTAGCGTCTTACCTCGGGAGACCCTACTCACATACTGAAAGGTATGGTCGAAAAAAAGGTTTAGAGAGGGAGTCAGATGATGTCATAGTAGGCGAAAGCCGAAGGACTGAAACGATTTATAGTACGAATCGTTATGTTTAAAATAATACATGAGCCAGAAATCGAGTGGACAGGAAAAGTAGGAACGTAACCGAGGAATACTGTTTATACTTAGAGGGGTGTTATGTATGAATTTTAGGATAAGTCAGAGGAGTAACAACAATGGAATTGATTGAAGTGATCTTGTCAAAAGAAAATCTGAACAGAGCCTATAAAAAGGTAGTTGCCAATAAAGGTGCGAGTGGTGTTGATGGAGTTACTGTAGAAGAACTGGGAGATTATATAAGGAAGAACAGAGAGAAAATCGTTACATCTCTTAGAAACAGAACATATATACCGAAACCAGTCCGAAGAGTATACATTCCGAAAGACAATGGTAAGAAAAGACCATTGGGAATACCCACAGCACTTGACAGAACTATCCAGCAGGCAATAGCACAGCCTATATCTGATATTTATGAAGAGATATTCAGTGACTATAGTTATGGATTCAGAGCCGGAAGAAGTTGTCATGATGCCATTCGACAGGCATTGGAATACTTGAATGATGGGTATGAATGGGTAGTGGATATAGATATAGAACAGTTTTTTTGACAAGGTAAATCACGACAAATTAATTCAGATACTAAGAGAACAAGTAAATGACAGTACCACATTAAATCTGATTCGGAAATATCTGAAAGCAGGTGTAATGGAAAACGGCTTGGAAAAAGCAACTATTACCGGCGTGCCGCAAGGAGGTCCTCTTTCAGTCGTATGTTCAAATGTCTACTTGGACAAGCTGGACAAAGAACTGGAACATAGAGGACTCCGCTTTACAAGGTATGCAGATGATGTATTAATTTTCACTAAAAGTGAAATGGCGGCTAACCGGGTGATGAACTCCATAAGTGATTGGCTGGAACGGAAACTATTTCTAAAAGTAAATGCAACAAAAACGAAAGTAGTCAGACCGATGCGAAGCAAATACCTAGGATTCACATTTCTGAAAAACGGTGGAGAGTGGAAAGTAAAACCTACCAATGAAAAGAAAAAGAAGCTTAAAAAGAAGCTGTGTGAATATCTGAAGAGAGGGAAAGCAATAGCAAGACCTCTTGTGGTTACAATCAAGCGAGTAAATGAGATTGTGCGAGGATGGATTAATTACTTTAGAATCGGGTTGATGAAGCAATTTGTGGAAGAGCTTGGACAGTGGCTAAGACACAAAATAAGAATGATAGTCATGAAGCAATGGAAGAAGCCGAAAACCATCTACAGAAACCTAAGTTATCTAAACTGGAAGAACCGAAACGGATACAGTCAGGAAGATATTCATAAAGTTGCGAATTCAAGACTTGGGTGGTATAGAAGAAGTGGAATGAACGTGGTGAATTTCATTATCAGTAAAGATTTACTTGAAAATAGGATAAAAGATGGAGCTGGTCTGCTCAATCCCTTATCCTATTACTTAGCAAAAGTTGGAATATAAGTTGTAGAGCCGTATACGAGATCCGTACGTACGGTTCAATGGGAGGGGCGAGATAATTATTCTCCCTCTACCCTATTTAAAAAATCAGTCCGCCAAGGTAAGCAATGATGCAGCAGGCGATCGCAACCGGGAAAAGTCCGAGTCCCTTCCATGCCATAAAGATGCCGGCAATTAGAGCAAGTGCTCCTGCAAGTGGTGTGGCTGTGGCATCAATGATTGCCGGAAAGGTCATAACCGCAAGTGTGACATAAGGTACATAATACAGGAAAGAACGGATAAACCGGTTTTTGATCGGCTTGCGGATCAGCGTCAGCGGAAGCACGCGGATCAGATAACTGGTGATCGCTACGATTGCAATGTAGATATAAATATTTCCACTCATACATCTGCCCCCTGTTCTTTTTGTGCGTCAGCATTTTCCAGAGTGATCTCCGTCTGTGGAGGAAAACGCCATGCGGCGATTCCAGCGATGATCAGTGTCAGGATGATCGTGCGCGTTCCGCTGGAAATGTCACGGATGACCGGGAGACGGCTGCACAGGTAACTTGCTGCAAAACTGATGATGATCAACACCAGCACGACTTTGTCTTTTCTGGCAGGCGGGATGATGATTGCAAGAAACATACCAAACAAAGAAACGCTGAGTGCTTTTACGATATCGCCCGGCAGCAGATTGCCGGCGATGACACCGGCGGCGGTTCCGATAGACCAGCCCGGAAGTGCGACAAGAAACGCACCGTAACTGTAGTAGGGATTGAGATATCCGGGACGCCCGATAGCAATGCCGAACAGCTCGTCCGTCAGGTCAAATGCGACAAGAAACCGATGGATCATAGGGGTATCCGGTGAAAACCGCTGGCTCATGGCACAGCTCATCAGAAGATAGCGTGCATTGGCGATGATTGTCATCAGACACAGTTCAATATATGTGGCACCGGCACCGATCAGAGTAAATGCGATGTATTCGCCGGCCGATGCATTTTCCAGAAAGCTGGTCACGAACCCCTGAAGCGGAGTCAGACCAGCCTGTTTTGCAGAAATACCTAAAGAGAAAGAAACAGCGAGGTATCCAAGTCCGATGGGAATGCCATCGCGGAATCCTTCACGGAAAGCTTTTGTATCCATAAAATCCCCTTTTGTAACTATCAGATAATGTAAAACCAGGATTCATCCTGTTCTTTGTGGTGAAGTGATTCATCATCACTGTGGTAGATCAGTTCCTGGTTGCGGACACTGACCTTGGTGCCTTTTTTAATGGACTGGGTAATAAATGAGTTACCACCTATTACAACCCCCTCCTCAATGACAGTTTCCCCACCGAGGATGGAAGCACCAGAGTAAATCGTTACATTGTCACCGATGGTCGGATGACGACGCACATCGCGCAGTTTCTGACCGCCTTTGGTGGAAAGGGCACCAAGTGTAACACCCTGATACAGTTTGACATGGCAGCCGATGATGGTTGTTTCACCGATTACGATGCCGGTACCGTGGTCAATAAAGAAATATTTGCCGATGGTTGCACCCGGATGGATGTCGATACCGGTTTTGCTGTGTGCCTGTTCCGTCATCATACGCGGGATAAGCGGAACACCAAGCAGAAACAGCTCATGCGCCAGACGGTATACCGTGATGGCATAAAGTCCCGGATAAGAAAATACGATCTCGTCTTTGCTGCGTGCAGCAGGATCGCCATCGTAAGCGGCCTGCAGATCGGTCTCTAAGTATTCACGGACCTTTGGAATCCGCCGCATGAAAGAAACGGTTGCTTTCTGTGCAAACTGTTCCAGTTTTTCTTCCTCATTGTCACCGAATTCTTTCGTATATTTTAAGACAACACAGATCTGTTTGTTCAGGTGGAACATTACATCTTCAATCATGGTAGACACACTGTGTTCAATATTGTAGATTTTGTGGGTTTTATCGCGGAAAAATCCCGGATAAACAATGGAAAACAGACGGTCAAGAATGTCCATAATTTCGGTTTTATCCGGCTGGTTGTAGATATCCATCTTATCAACCGCGCGTCCTTTTTTATAATCGTCAAGGATATCTGTCAGGATGGCCCCGACTTCGTTTTCAATGATATTTTTCATGAATTAATCGACTCCTTTTCTTTTCCTTTTATTTGTACAAGAATAATGGCGGCAAACATCAGTACACATCCGGCAAGCTCGCGGCCGTTCAGCATCTGGTGCAGGATGAGAAAACCTGCCAGAAGCGAGAACACGGATTCCGTGCTCATTAGCAGAGAGGCTGTAGAGGCAGGAAGTCCCCGCTGTGCAAAAAACTGCAGAGTGTAGGCCACACCGTTGGAGAGTATGCCTGCATACAGGATCGGCAGCCATGCGGCAAGAATCAGGTGCATCCGTGGCTGTTCCAGTAAAAACATCGGGATCAGGGAACAGATGCCACAGGTGAAAAATTCGATGCATGCCAGTATGGCATTATCCGCGATCGGTGCATAGTGATCCACGGCAAGAATCTGCAGGGAAAATATGAGCGCACAGCAGAGTGTATACAGATCTCCGCGCTGCAGACGAAAGGAACCTCCGGTCATACATAAAAGATACAGTCCGCATACAGCAAGTGCTACAGAGATCCACACGCGGATACCGGTTTTCTTGTGAAAAAGTATACCGAGTACCGGAACAAGCACGATGTACATTGCTGTGATAAAACCGCTTTTTCCAACGGTCGTATATTGTATGCCGATCTGCTGCAAATTCGATGCGATACACAGCAGAACACCGCAGATGATGCCTCCGGGCAGTGCCTGTTTCCAGGAAGCGGATTTTTCCTCAGAAGTCCGGCCGGTTTTCTGCGCCCGGATAAAAATAAACGGAATCA
>OLKF01000070.1_pt1 | contig 14139 bp, 7 predicted proteins | sample 1603841 | NCBI WGS metagenome assembly OLKF01 (sample SAMN02674795, study PRJEB24791) | human gut metagenome, SKBSTL041 | isolation source: stool | host: Homo sapiens | place: USA | reverse complement strand
TTACTTCTTTGGACGTGATTTGAATAAATACCGTAATGTGCCAATAGGATTGATTGATACATCTTGGGGAGGAACAATTATAGAAACATGGACCAGTAATGAGGCACTATCCACTATACCGAGTATGAAGAAAAGACTCGAAGCATTGGTCGGTTTGCCTGCATCTCAGGAAGGACGCAAGAAAAAGTTTGAAGAAGATGTTGAGACTTGGAAAGCTGAAGTTGAAAGAATTGACAAGGGGTGTGTTAATGGGGAGGCTATATGGGCAGCTCCTGATTTTAACGATGCGGCATGGAAATCTATGAAAGTTCCAGGTTTGATGCAAGAACAAGATTTACCAGGATTTAGTGGGCTTGTTTGGTTTAGGAAAACAATTGATATTCCTGCTGGTTGGGCAGGAAAAGATTTGATCTTGAATTTAGGTGTTATTGATGATAATGATTTTACTTATTTCAATGGTATACAGATAGGACATACAGAAGGATGGATGGCACCTAGAAGCTATAAGATTCCGAAAGAACTTGTGAAGAAGGGAAAAGCGGTGATTGCTGTACGTGTAATGGATACTGGTGGTACTGGTGGTATCAATGGAAGTCCTGAAAGTATTTCACTTCATCTTTCCGATACAGAAGCTATCCAGTTGGCTGGTAATTGGAAATATCAGGTTTCTTTAGATATGAGAGAGGTTGCACCAATGCCTGTTGATATGTCATGGAATCCGAATTCTCCTACTTTCTTATTTAATGCTATGCTTAATCCACTGATTCCCTATGCTATCAAAGGAGCCATTTGGTATCAGGGAGAATCAAATGCGGGAGAGGCTTTTCAGTATCGTGATTTAATGCCGTTGATGATTACTGATTGGAGAAATCGCTGGGGATATGATTTTCCTTTCTATATGGTGCAGTTAGCTAGTTTTACAGCGAAACAAACAGCTCCTGTTGAATCTACTTGGGCGGAATTGAGAGAAGCTCAAACTCGGACTTTACATTTGCAAAATACAGGTATGGCTGTGGCAATTGATATAGGTGAGGAGTTTGATATTCATCCGAAGAACAAGCAAGAAGTGGGTAGACGCTTGGCATTAGCGGCCCGGGCGCAGACTTATGGCGAGAAGATTCCTTATTCCGGTCCGATATATAAATCTTATAAGATTGAAGGAAATAAAATTCGTATCTTCTTTGATCATATTGATGGTGGTCTGAAGACGGCGAATGGCGAAATGCCGAAAGGATTTACCATTGCTGGTGTAGACCATAAATTTCATTGGGCAGATGCTGTGATCGAAGGAAATACAGTTGTTGTTTCCTCATCTGAAGTTACCCTCCCGGTTGCAGTACGTTATGCATGGGCTGATTATCCGATATGCAATATGTATAACGGTGCGGATCTGCCAATGTCTCCTTTCCGTACTGATGATTGGAAAGGTATTACTTATGTCAATAAATAGTAAGTCTTTATTTAATTAATATATTCAATAATAAACCATGAAGAAACTAGTTTATTTAATTATCTTCTTTTTGTATTCGACTGTGATGAATGCTCAGCTAAAAGATCTGGTACAGTATGTGAATACGCTACAAGGTACCGATTCTAATTTTGGTTTGAGCTACGGTAATACTTATCCTACTACAGGTATGCCTTATGGTATGCATATGTGGTCTGCGCAAACAGGTAAAAATGGGGATGGATTTAAGTATATGTATGCTGTTGATAAGATTCGTGCTTTTAGCCAATCACATCAATGTAGTCCTTGGGTGAGTGATTATGCTGTATATTCTTTCATGCCGATGGTAGGGGAGCTGGTTGTAAATCAAGATGCTCGTGCTACCAAGTTTAGTCACGATAATGAGATAGCTAAACCTCATTATTATAAAGTAACATTCGATAATGGCATTACTACTGAAATGGCTCCGACTACCCGTGGTGTACATTTACGTTTTTCCTATCCTACTACGGGAGATGCTTATTTGGTACTTGACGGATATACGGATATGAGTGAAATCAAAATTGATCCGGCTAAGAGACAAATCTCCGGTTGGGTAAATAATCAACGTTTTGTGAACGATTCAAAATCATTCCGTAATTATTTTGTTGTTCAATTTGATAAACCTTTCGAAGATTACGGCGTATGGGAAAACCAAAAGGATGAAGTGTTTCCACAGAAATTAGATGGAGCAGGTAAAGGATATGGTGCATTTATTAAATTTAAAAAAGGCTCGAAGGTTCAGGCTAAAGCAGCTTCCTCATACATAAGTGCAGAGCAGGCTCTGATAACTTTAAATAAAGAACTCGGTAAAGATAAGAATCTGGAAGTAACGAAAGCACGCGGTCAGAAGACTTGGAATGAAGTATTGAATAGAATTGTAGTTGAAGGATGTACGGACGAACAGATGAAGACTTTCTACTCTTGTCTTTTCCGTGCTAATTTATTCTCTCGCAAATTTTATGAACGCAAAGAAAATGGTGAACCATATTATTATAGCCCATATAATGGTAAAATTTATGATGGTTACATGTATACTGATAATGGATTTTGGGATACATTCCGTTCTCAATTCCCTTTGACAAATATTTTGCATCCAACAATGCAGGGACGTTATATGAATGCTCTTTTGGCAGCCCAGGAACAATGCGGCTGGTTGCCTTCATGGTCTTCCCCGGGTGAAACAGGAGGAATGTTAGGAAATCATTCTATTTCATTGCTGGCAGATGCATGGGCAAAAGGAATTCGTGATTTTGATCCTGAAAAAGCACTGAAGGCTTATGCGCATGAAGCAATGAATAAAGGTCCTTGGGGTGGTGCTAACGGACGTGGATTCTGGAAAGAATATTTCCAGTTAGGATATGTTCCTTATCCTGAATCAATGGGTTCTAGTGCACAAACTATGGAATATGCATATGATGATTTCTGCGGATATCAACTTGCTAAAATGGTTGGAAATAAACATTACCAAGAAGTATTTGCCCGTCAGATGTACAACTATAAAAATGTCTTTGATAAGTCTATCGGATTTATGCGTGGAAAGGGTGTTGATGGTAAATGGCAGGAACCATTCGATCCACTGGAATGGGGGGGGCCTTTCTGTGAAGGAAATGCATGGCATTATACATGGTCAGTGTTCCATGATGTACAAGGCTTGATTGACTTGTTTGGAAGTGATGAAAAGTTTACTACTAAAATAGATTCTGTATTTACTATTCCTAACATAATTAAACCGGGCACTTATGGTGGAGTTATTCATGAAATGAAAGAAATGGAGTTGGCTAATATGGGACAATATGCACACGGAAATCAACCGATTCAACACATGCCTTATTTGTATTGCTATGCAGGTCAGCCGTGGAAAACTCAATATTGGGTACGTCAGATTGTTGAGAGATTATATAATTCAACAGAAAAAGGTTATCCGGGTGATGAAGACCAAGGCGGTATGTCTTCATGGTATATTCTGAGCTCATTGGGTATATATGCTGTTTGCCCGGGTACAGATGAATATGTGATTGGCAGCCCATTATTTAAGAAGGCTACCATAACTATGGAAAATGGCAATAAGTTTGTGATTGAAGCACCAGAAAACAGTAAAGAAAATTTATATATACAATCAGCTACTTTGAATGGCAGACTTTTAGATAAAAACTATATCCATTATGATGATATAGCAGAAGGAGGAGTCTTGAAATTTGAAATGGGAAGCCAGCCTAATAAAGAAAGATGTACTTCGAAGTATGCTGCGCCTTTCTCTTTGTCTAAAGAATAAAGAATCAAAGAATAAAGTTCAATAATACGATCGATTTTATCCGAATAGCGAAACAGGGTACTATTAGTGGTATTCCTGTTTCTTATTCGAAATAGACTCTACTAAAAGAACATCCGGAATGAAACATAAATTCTTATTTATTTTATTATTCTCTCTTGTTTTAGAAGGAATGGTTACAACACAAGCTGTGGCTGGTGACTATGTCCATCAAGTCAATACGTTGATTGGAACAAAAGGTACCGGACTGACTTCCGGATATCTTTATCCGGGAGCAACTTATCCTTATGGGATGGTACAATTTACTCCATCTTATTTTTCCAAAAGGTCGGGATTCGTTATCAATCAGTTGAGTGGTGGTGGTTGTGAACATATGGGAAATTTTCCCACTTTCCCTGTGAAGGGAAAACTGAAAATGTCACCTGATAACATCCTCAACTATCGTATAAATGTATCTGAAGAAAAAGGACATGCCGGTTATTATGAGGCTATGGTGCAAGAGGATATCAAGGCAAAACTGACAGTGACCGAGCGAACGGGGATGGCTAGTTATGAATATCCGGCAGATCAACAGTATGGTACAATAATCATTGGTGGAGGTATTTCTGCAACTCCTATTGAACAAGCAGCAATTGTTATTACTGCCCCGAATAAGTGTGAAGGTTATGCAGAAGGAGGAAATTTCTGTGGGCTCCGTACTCCGTATAAAGTCTATTTTGTAGCAGAGTTTGATACTGATGCTTTTGAAACCGGTACATGGAAGAGAGAAGAATTGATGCCAAATACAACTTTTGCAGAAGGTGAGTATTCTGGTGTATACTTTACTTTTGATGTAAACAAAAAGAAGAATATTCAATATAAGATTGGAGTTTCTTATGTTTCAGTAGAAAATGCACGTGAAAATTTGAAAGCCGAAAATGCAGAATGGGATTTCCAAAAGATACAGAATCAGGCGGAGGCAAAATGGAATCATTATTTGGGTATGATTGAAGTGGAGGGCACCAATCCCGATCGTACGACCCAATTCTATACACATTTATATCGTTCTTTCATTCACCCGAATGTTTGCAGCGATGTGAATGGGGAATATATGGGAGCGGATTTCAGAGTGCATAAGTCACGTTCTAAACACTATACTTCTTTTAGTAATTGGGATACGTATCGTACACAAATTCAATTATTATCCATGCTTGATCCGGAGGTAGCTTCCGATATTGTTATTTCCCATCAATTGTTTGCAGAACAGTCCGGTGGCTCTTTTCCTCGTTGGGTGATGGCTAATATTGAAACAGGGGTAATGCAGGGAGATCCGACTCCTATTCTGATTGCTAATGCCTATGCTTTCGGAGCTCGTAATTATGATCCGAAACCTATCTTTAAGATTATGAGAAAAGGAGCGGAGGAACCGGGTTCTAAGTCGCAAGATGTGGAGACTCGCCCGGGATTGAAGCAATATTTGGATAAGGGTTATTATAATGCATCTATTCAATTGGAGTATACCTCAGCAGATTTTGCTATCGGACAGTTTGCATTGCATGCAGTGGGAGATGAATTTGCCAGTTGGCGTTATTTTCATTTTGCCCGTTCATGGAAGAATTTGTATAATTCGGACACAGGTTGGCTACAATCACGTAATCCGGATGGATCGTGGAAATCTCTTGGTGAAGACTTTCGTGAATCTACTTATAAGAATTATTTTTGGATGGTGCCTTATGATATTGCCGGTCTGGTAGAAATAATAGGTGGTAAGGAAAAAGCCGAGAAACGGTTGGATGAATTCTTTACACGCCTGGATGCCGGATATAACGATGCATGGTTTGCTTCCGGTAATGAGCCGAGTTTCCATATACCTTGGATATATAATTGGATTGGTCGTCCATACAAAACACAGGAAATCATTAATCGTGTGTTGAATGAGCAATATTCAAGTAAGATAGATGGTCTCCCGGGAAATGACGATTTGGGCACAATGGGTGCTTGGTATGTGTTTGCCTGTATCGGGCTTTATCCGGAAATCCCGGGTGTGGGGGGATTTACGGTAAATACTCCAATCTTTTCATCTGTCAAGGTACATTTGAAAAAAGGTGATATTGTGATAAAGGGAGGTTCAGAAAAGGACATCTATATCAAATCCATGAAACTAAACGGAAAATCATATGAAAGTACATGGATAGACTGGGACCAGCTCAACAGCGGAGCTACTATCGAATACCGTACTTCGGGTAAACCGGACATGAAGTGGGGAGCAAAGGTCGTTCCACCATCTTTTCCTTAATTAATGAATTATTATAAAGAACAATCATGAAAAGAAAATTTCAACATATAGCTTATTTACTGATGGTTGCAGCAGTGATAACTTCCTGTGGAGAGAAGAAGCAAACATCCGAATTCCCCGATTGGGCATGGGCGGATTTTCAACGTCCGGAAGGTATTAACCCAATTGTCTCTCCTGATACCACTACTGTTTTTTATTGCCCAATGAGGCAGGATTCGGTAGCATGGGAATCTAGTGATACTTTTAATCCGGCTGCTACAATTTATGATGGTAAAGTGGTTGTGCTTTACCGGGCAGAAGATAATTCGGCGGTAGGAATTGGTTCACGCACTTCTCGCTTAGGCTATGCTTATTCTGATGATGGTTTGCATTTTAACCGGATGACTGTTCCTGTATTTTATCCGGCAGATGATAACCAGAAAGAATTGGAATGGCCAGGGGGGTGTGAAGATCCGCGAGTTGCTGTGACAGAGGATGGCCTTTATGTAATGCTTTATACACAATGGAATCGTAAGCAGGCCCGTCTTGCCGTAGCTACTTCTCGTGATCTTCAGATATGGGAAAAATATGGTCCGGCTTTTGCAAAAGCATATGGCGGACGTTTTTTTGATGAATTTTCCAAATCTGCTTCTATTGTCACAAAATTGGTAGATGGCAAACAAGTGATTGCTAAAATTGATGGAAAATATTGGATGTATTGGGGAGAAAAGTTTGTGAACGTAGCTACTTCCACGGATTTGATTAATTGGGAACCGATGCTTGATGAAAAAGGAGACTTTCTAAAAGTAATTACTCCTCGTGAAGGTAAATTTGATAGTGACCTGACCGAGTGTGGTCCACCTGCAATTATGACTGATAAAGGTATTTTATTACTTTATAATGGTAAGAATAAGTCAGGTGCAGAGGGTGATACATTGTATACTGCTAATTCTTATTGTGCCGGGCAAGCATTATTCGATGCTAAAGATCCGACTAAATTGATTGACCGATTGGATAAACCATTCTATATTCCGGAATCAGATTTTGAGAAGAGCGGACAATATCCCGCGGGAACAGTATTTATAGAAGGTTTAGTATTCCATAATCAGAAATGGTACTTATATTATGGTTGTGCAGATTCACGTGTAGCAGTTGCTGTGTATGATCCTTTTAAGAAATAAAATGCAATGAAAAAGATAGGACTCTTTTTGTTTGATATTTGTTTTGCATTGCAAATGGTGGCACAAGAACAAAACTACTTCACAAATCCTGTTATTCGGGGAGATGTACCCGATCCTTCTGTCATTCGGATTGAAGATACATATTATGCTACGGGTACCTCTTCGGAATGGGCGCCTTTTTATCCAATGTTTACCTCGAAGGATCTGGTAAACTGGAAACAGGTAGGGCATGTTTTTACCAAGCAACCGTCCTGGACTTCTAATTCATTTTGGGCACCAGAATTGTTTTATCATAATAATAAAGTTTACTGTTATTATACTGCCCGCCAAAAAAGTACCGGGATATCATATATCGGAGTAGCTACGTCTGATTCTCCTTTACATGAATTTACCGATCATGGTCCGATTGTAGAGTATGGGAAGGAAGCTATCGATGCATTTATTTATGATGATAACGGGCAGTTGTATATCAGTTGGAAAGCTTATGGTTTGGATACGCGTCCGATAGAATTGTTAGGATGTAAACTGTCCGCTGATGGTTTGCATTTGGATGGTGAACCTTTTACTCTTTTAGTAGATGAAAAGGGAATTGGTATGGAAGGACAGTACCATTTTAAAGAAGGCGACTACTATTATATAGTATACGCTGCCCATGGATGTTGTGGTCCTTCTAGTGACTATGATGTGTATGTAGCACGTGCAAGGAATTATGGTGGACCTTATGAAAAATATTCTGGAAACCCCATTCTTCATGGCGGAGAAGGAGATTATAAATCATGTGGTCATGGTACTGTGGTGAGAACATCTGATGGTCGTATGTTTTATATGTGTCACGCTTATTTGAAGGGAGATGGTTTCTTTATCGGGCGTCAACCGATTTTGCAAGAAATGGAAATGACGGATGATCATTGGGTGCGTTTCAAGACTGGGAATTTGGCTATAGCTGAACAGCCTATACCTTTTGTCGGTACAAAGCAAGAGCCTCTTTCGGATTTTGAAGATAATTTTAAGGGGAATCAATTGAAAGTTGATTGGACGTGGAATTATCCTTATTCAGATATACACGCTGTGCTAAAGAAAGGAAAGTTATTTTTATCCGGTACTCCAAAGAATAACAATAAATATGGTACAGCATTATGTTTACGTCCTCAATCTCCACAGTATAGCTGTGAGACGAAAGTAATAAACACAGGCAAAGGACTGAAAGGATTGACCTTGTATGGCGATGATAAAAACCTGATTGCTTGGGGAATTGAAGGAGATAAACTTATTTTGAAAGTGGTGAAAGACGATATTGAGTCAGTACTTTATGATTCAGCTTTTGCAAGTAAAGAGATATATTTGAAATTGGAAGTTGAACAGGGGTGTATATTCCACTTTTATAAAAGTCTGGATGGAAAAACATGGCAATCTGTGCAGAATACCCCTTTCAAGGGTAAATCCTTGATTCGTTGGGATAGAGTGCAGCGTCCGGGATTACTACATTATGGAGATAAGGATGTACCGGCAGAGTTTTCTTATTTTAAAATGAAGAATTTAAAATAAAAAGAAAGTAGATGGTGATAAAATTTTTAGTTTATACTATTAAATTATCCCTCATAGTAGATTAACAGTATTTGTAAAATATAGATTGATAACATGAAAAAGTTTTTAGTATTAGTTGCAGCAGTTTGCATGGCATATACTACTGCGTTTGCTCAGACCGTGAAACCTTTTAAGGAAGGTGATAGAGCTGTGTTTTTAGGAAATAGTATTACGGATGGTGGTCGTTACCATTCATTTATCTGGTTGTATTACATGACCCGCTTCCCGAATATGCCTATTCGTGTATTCAATGGAGGTATTGGTGGTGATACAGCGTATGATATGAATAAACGTTTGGATGGTGACATTTTTAGCAAAAATCCTACTGTATTGATGGTGACTTTCGGTATGAATGATTCCGGTTATTATGAATATAATGGTGATAATGCGAAAGAATTTGGTGAACAGAAGTATCAGGAAAGCATCAAGAACTTCCAGCAGATGGAAAAACGTTTCAAGGAATTGCCACATACTCGTATCGTAATGACGGGAACCTCTCCTTATGATGAAACTGCGCAAATAAAGGATAATACGGTCTTTAAGAAAAAAAATGAGACTATTAAGAGAATTATAGAATATCAAAGAGAATCTGCTGCAAGAAATGGTTGGGAATTTACAGATTGGAATGCGCCTATGGTAGCTATAAATCAGGAACTTCAACAAAAAGATCCTAGTTTTACTCTTTGTGGTAACGATCGTATCCATCCGGACAATGACGGTCATATGGTGATGGCTTATCTTTTCTTGAAAGCACAAGGTTTTGCTGGTAAAGATGTGGCCAACATGGAAATCAATGCAAATAAGAAGCAAGCAGTGAAGGCAGAAGGTTGTACCATCTCAAATATTAAGAAAATAGGTAAAGATATTAGTTTTGATTATCTGGCAGAGGCGTTACCATATCCTTTGGATACTATTGCACGAGGCTGGGGTTCTAAGAAGAGTCAGGCAGAAGTTATAAAAGAAGTTCCTTTTATGGAAGAGATGAATACTGAATTGCTGAAAGTTACCGGTTTGAAGGGGCAATATAAACTGTTGATTGACGATCAGGAAATAGGAACCTGGGATGCTGCTGATTTGGCAAAGGGTATAAATTTAGCTGCAGAATCTAAAACTCCACAATACCAGCAGGCATTAACTATCATGCACCTCAATGAGTATCGTTGGGAACTTGAAAGAACATTTAGAGAATATGCGTGGTGCCAGTTTGGTTTCTTTCAACAAAAAGGCTTATTGTTTGCTAATGACAGAAAGGCTATTGAAGTGATGGATGAAAATGTAGAGAAGAACATGTGGTTGAAAGGACGTCGGGATCTTTATTCAAAGATGATGTTTAAAGAAATTCGCGACGCACGTGAACAAGAGATGGATGTTCTGATTTCCAAGATCTACGAAATCAACAAGCCAGTAGTAAGAAAGATTGTTCTGAGAAAAATATAATATTTCTTTAGATAAGAAAGGTTTGAATTGGTGTATGGTGGTGCCGGCTAATAGTCGGCACCTTTTTTATGTATGATATTTGATTTAATTTCTTTTCCAGAAATCGGAACTGAACAGCAGCAATACCGTAAACAACTCCAGACGTCCGAGAAGCATCAAAAAGGAGAGCAACCATTTGGCTGCATCAGGCAATTCACTCCACGAGAAGGCAGGGCCACACGTGCCGAGTCCCGGTCCCATGTTTCCTATACTTGATATGACCGTTCCGATAGATTCGAGAAATCCCACTCCGAAGCCCATCATGACAAGAATGCTGATAATGGCGATGATTGCATACAAAAATGTAAATGCCAGTACGGTAGACTGGATAGAGGGGGAGATCACCTGTTTATTCACCCGTACGGGCAATACTGCATTGGGATGCAGAATATGTTTAAATTCATTTTTGGCAACTTTGAAGAGGATAACCATGCGGATACATTTGATACCACCTGTCGTACTGCCTGCGCAAGCACCCATTATCATTACGATAAGAAGACAGCCCCAGAGAATGGAGGGCCAGAGCATATAGTCGGCAGTGGCAAAACCGGTTGAAGTCTGTAGGGAGATTACTTGGAACAGAGATTTCCGGAATGCTTCTTCTGCTCCCATCGAACTGGTCTGATAAAACCAGACTGCTATGAAAACCGTGAAAAAGGCAACAGACATAAAATAAAACTTCAGCTCGGCATCATGGATAAACTTCTTTATTTTCCCATTGAACATCAGCAATAATAGCGTGAAGTTGACTCCCGAGAGGAACATGAAAACAGATATTACATAGTCTATGTAAGGCGAGTGGTAATATTCGATACTTGTCTGCTTGGTGGAGAACCCACCTGTACTGGTCGTGGTGAAAGCGTGGCAGATACTGTCGAAAAGTCCCATGCCCCCGAATACCAGTAATATAATCAATGTCCCCGTCATACCGGCATAGATGCCCCAGATCCATTTGGCGGTAACACCAATACGGGGATGTACTTTGTCATGAGTCGGCCCACTGGCTTCGGCGGCAAATACCTGAATACCTCCCATACCGAAAATCGGAAGAACGGCAATCGTAAAGAATACAATTCCCAGACCGCCGATCCACTGAGTCATTGCCCGCCAGAAAAGGATTCCGTGAGGCATCGATTCTATATTATTCATGATGGTGGCACCGGTACTGCTGAAGCCGGACATTGTCTCGAAGAAGGCATCGGTGACACTTGGAATATACCCGCCTATATAATAGGGCAACATTCCAAAAAAGGAGAAAGCAATCCAGGCTACACTGACAATCACATATCCATCGCGGCGGTTGAGTGACTTTTCGGCCCCTCTTCCAATAGCAAGCATAATCACACCTACAAAGGCCGTGATAGCTGATGAAAGCAGAAAACTGTTTAAATCATCTTCCTTGTAAAATAGTGAAACACCACCGCAACACATTAACATAGCCGTTTCTATCAGTAACAGAAACCCCATGATGCGATATATCATCCTCGAATTAATCATTTTTTAAGTAATAGGTATTAAGTAATAGGTATTAAGTAATAAGTAATAGGTATTAAGTATTAAGTATTATGCGCCAAGTATCAGATATAATGTCAAGTACAAGCAGCTACGGTTATTACCTATTACCTAATACTTATTACTTAATACCTATTACTTAATTAAAGAACTTCTCAATCTTCTTGATCATCATACTCAGGCAGAATACAACGACATGGTCTCCAGGACGAATCAGCGTATCTCCGGTTACGAGCACTCCTTCGCCATTGCGAATCATACCTCCGATGGTTGTTCCTTTGGGCAATCCCAGATCCTTGATTAAATTTTTAGTAATCTTTGCTCCGGCGGGTACGGTAAACTCAGCCACATCGGCGTTGGCAAACGTCAGGCATTTGACATTGGATACATCGGCATCCAGCATCATCTGATAAATGTGGCTGGCGGCAATCATTTTCTTATTGATGACCGTGCCGATATCAAGACTTTCCGCCATGCCGATATAGTCGATATTCTCTACTTCCGCCACCGTCTTTTCCACTCCCATACGTTTGGCGGCGAGACAGGCGAGGATGTTCGTTTCCGAATTGTCCGTCAAGGCGACAAATGCTTCGGTATTCTTTAAACCTTCTTCGATGAGCAGGTCCATATCACGACCATCGCCGTTGATGATCATGGTTTTGTCGTCCAATAATTCAGTCAGCCGGTTGCAACGGTTGATGTCGTTATCTACAATTTTTACCTGCATATAATCCGGCACGTACTGAGCGGTACGGACGGCGATACGGCTTCCGCCCATGATCATGACGTTGCGTACATCGGCATAATCCTCCTTGCCGGCTATTTTCCGGATATAAGGAATATATTTGCGTGTAGTGGTGAAATAAACAATATCGTGCAGTTTGATAACATCGTCTCCGCGCGGAATGATGGTTTCCGTTCCGCGTTTGATGGCTACCACGTGGTAAGGGATGTCCGGTGCACCCAGTTGATGGAGGGGAATATTCAGTATTTCCGCTTTTTCGCGCATCTTGGTACCGATCAGTATCAAGGCGCCTCCGCAGAATTCCCACCATTGACGTACCCAGCTCATACGCATGGAAGATACGATTTCTTTGGCAGCAAGCATTTCCGGATAGATCAATGAGTCTACACCCAGTTTCCGGAAGAATTCCTTGTTTTTGGGCAGAAGATATTCGTAGTTGTCGATGCGGGCGACAGTCTTTTTGGCACCCAGATTGGTGGCTAGCATACAGGCAGTCATATTCCTGCTTTCGTCGGGGGTGACTGCGATGAACAAGTCCGCTTCTTTCACGCCTACCTCTTTCAGTCCCGAGATGGAAGAAGGAGAAGCCGTGACAGTCAACAAATCGAAGTTGGCGCTGAGGGCACTTAGTTTTTCTTCGTCATCGTCCATCAGGATAATGTCCTGTTTTTCCCGGGACAATAATTTAGCCAGGTGGGTGCCTACGTTTCCGGCACCTGCGATAATTATCTTCATCTTCAGTTAGTTAATTCTTTTATTTTGCTCATGTCGGGCAGAAGTTCACATTGCTTCAGCAATTCTTTTGTCAGGCTGTCTTCATCCATTCCGCAGAGCTGATATAACTCGGCTACCGTGCCGTGTTGCACGAATTTATCCGGAATTCCGATGCGTTTGACTGTCGGGGTATATTCATGGTCGGCCATGAATTCAAGTACGGCACTTCCCATTCCTCCCTGAATCGTTCCGTCTTCTATGGTGACGATGTGGCGGAATGTGCGGCCCACTTCGTGCAGCAGTTCTTCGTCCAGCGGTTTGAGGAATCTCAGATCATAGTGGGCGATGCTTCTTCCCGATTCGGACTCGGCACGGGCGATGGCACTCCTTGCTTTATTTCCGATAGGTCCTATGCTGATGACAGCTATATCTTTTCCGTCCTTCAATTTCCGTCCTTTGCCTACAGGAATTTCTTCAAGCGGGCATTTCCAGTCCACCAATACGCCACGGCCACGCGGATAGCGGAGTACGAACGGACCTTTATCCGGCAGTTGTGCCGTGTACATCAGTCGTCGCAGCTCATGCTCATTCATAGGGGAGGCGATGGTCAGATTAGGTATCGGACGCAGATAAGCCATGTCGAACGCACCGTGATGTGTCGGACCGTCTTCGCCTACCAGTCCGGCACGGTCGAGACAGAGAACTACGGGAAGATTCTGAATAGCCACATCATGGATAATATTGTCATAAGCCCGTTGCATGAACGATGAATAGATGTTGCAGAAAGGCTGCAAGCCATCTTTTGCCATTCCTCCGGAGAAGGTGACGGCGTGGCCTTCGGCAATACCCACATCGAAAGCCCGCTTGGGCATTTTGGACATGAGGATGTTCATCGAACAGCCGGAAGGCATGGCG
>OLKF01000060.1_pt1 | contig 14725 bp, 14 predicted proteins | sample 1603841 | NCBI WGS metagenome assembly OLKF01 (sample SAMN02674795, study PRJEB24791) | human gut metagenome, SKBSTL041 | isolation source: stool | host: Homo sapiens | place: USA | reverse complement strand
CGAGATGATTTTGCATCGTTTGGATTTAAAGAAAATTTTTATCTCGACAGGATCAGCATGCGATTCAAAAAACAAAGGAGAGGTGTTTTGCTATGATTTACAAAAAGCAATACGGGCAACCGTTTGATACCGAAAGTGTAGTGGGTTCTTTTTTGCCCATGATGGAAACGATACCCTATCTGACCAAGGAGCCGGATGGCTTCTCCTATGCCATGGAACCGCAGGATGTCCTGTATGGTCTTGGCGAAAACGTCCGTGGTATCAACAAGCGCGGGTGGGTGTACGAAAGCAAATGCTCCGATGACGGCAACCATACCGAGGGCAAATCCTCGCTGTACGGTGCTTATAATTTTATGATCGTGTCCGGCAAGGATACATTTGGCTTTTTTATCGACTATCCGGGCAAGGTCACCTTTGACTGCGGCTACACCGACCTGGATACCTTACGCATCACCGTGGCCGAGGAAAATTACGATCTCTACATCATTGAGGGCGAGAGCCTGACCGATATTGTGCACCAGTTCCGCCAGTTGGTGGGGCGCAGTTATATTCCGCCCAAATGGGCTTTTGGCAACGCCCAGAGCCGCTGGAGCTACATGAACGAGGACGAGGTCCGCGAGGTGGTAGCAAATTACCGTGCCAATCATATGCCGCTGGACGCTGTGGTTTTGGATATCGATTACATGGAGCGTTACAAGGACTTTACGGTGGATGCGCAGCGCTTCCCGCGTTTTGCAGACTTTGCCGCCGAGATGAAAGCGCAGGGCATCCATCTTGTCCCCATCATCGATGCAGGAGTCAAGGTCGAAGAGGGATATGATGTGTACGAGGAAGGCGTGAAAAACGGCTACTTCTGCACGAATCAGGATGGCACCCCCTTTGTAGCCGGTGTGTGGCCGGGACGGGTACACTTCCCTGATATGCTCAACCCGGAAGCCCGTGCTTGGTTTGGCAGTCAATATAAAGTTCTGCTGGATCAGGGGATCGAGGGCTTCTGGAATGATATGAACGAGCCAGCTATCTTCTACGCAGAGGAAAGACTGAAAAAGACCTTTGCTCAAATTGAGGAATACAACAAGCAAAACCTGGATATTTCCAGCTTTGGTGCTTTTACCGGCATGGTGGCAGAGCTTTCCAACAACGAAAACGATTATAAGCTGTTCTACCACAACACCAAACAGGGGCGTATGCGGCACGACAAGGTACATAATCTTTTTGGTTATAACATGACCCGTGCGGCAGGCGAGGCTTTCGAGCGGCTGGAGCCGGACAAGCGCATTTTGATGTACTCCCGTTCTGCCTGCATCGGGATGCACCGGTATGGCGGCATCTGGACTGGCGACAACCATTCTTGGTGGAGCCACATTCTGCTTGCGCTGCGCATGATGCCCTCCCTGAATATGTGCGGCTTCCTGTACGAAGGCCCCGACATTGGCGGCTTTGGCAGCAATACCACGGAGGATCTGGTGCTGCGCTGGTACGGCATGGGCATCTTCTCTCCGCTGCTGCGGAACCACTCTGCCAACGGCACCCGCCGGCAGGAGCCCTACCGCTTTAAGAACAAGGCTGCCTTTGCCGGTATTTTACAGCTGCGCTACCTGCTGCTGCCCTACATTTACAGCGAGTACATGAAGGCTGCCCTGCACGACGGCATGTACTGTATGCCGTTGGCGTTCGCCTTCCCGGAGGACGACTTTGCCCGCCGGGTGGAGGATGAGGTGATGATCGGTGAAAGCCTGTTGATCGCCCCGGTATATGAGCAAAATGCCCGAGGTCGGTATGTTTATCTGCCGGAGGAGATGCTGCAGGTGCGGGTAAAGTGCAGCGAAAGCAATCGCATCGAAACCAGCGTGCTGCCGGCAGGCCATCATTACATTCCGGTGGAGCTGGATGAAGTGGTGTTCTTTATGCGCAAGGGACACCTTCTGCCCCTTGCCAAGGACGGCAAAAAGATCCAGAGCGTTGCCGATGTGGATTTTGCAGATCTGCGCCTGCTTGCCTATGCTCCCGATGGTGCATCCTATGAATACTATACCGATGACGGCGAGACAAAGGATTATGATAAGCCGGAACATTTTGTGCATATCACGCTGGATGCGGATGGAAACGCAAAGTGCGATCGTGCTACGGTCAAAGTAGAAGGATAATCGTCAGTCATTACGCAGTTCCTACAGAGTGACAGCGTTTCAGCTTGAAATGCTGCCACTCTTTTTTGTTGTCTATATCACAGATAAAATAGTCGTTCCATCTTGAAAACAGCGTAAAGATTTATTATAATAAGATAAATAGTTGTGGATTTTGCAAAGGAGGGCTGAAGTATGGCAGCGCCGCGCACCTATCTGGCAATCGACCTGAAAAGCTTCTATGCCTCGGTGGAGTGCGTAGACCGCCATCTGGACCCCCTGACCACCAATCTCGTAGTGGCAGATGCCTCCCGCACCGAGAAAACCATCTGCCTTGCGGTGTCGCCCTCCCTGAAGGCCTACAAGATACCCGGCAGAGCACGGCTGTTTGAAGCCGTTCAGCGGGTGAAAGAGGTCAACGCTCAGCGGCTGCAAACTGCCATCCGTCAGCAAAAGGCAGTCCGGGGAGAAGATGGCAAGTACCACTTTGCCAGCACCTCTTTTGATGCCAATGCCCTGAACGCAGACCCGGCGCTGGGGCTGAGCTATATTGTTGCGCCGCCCCGGATGCAGCGGTATCTGGATGTGTCCACCCAGATCTACAAGACCTACCTCAAATATGTGTCCCCGGCAGACATTTACCCCTACTCCATCGACGAGGTTTTCATTGATGTGACGGGCTATCTGCCTTATTATCACATGAGCGCCCATGAACTTGCCATGACCATGGTGCGGGAGGTGCTGTACAACACCGGCATCACCGCAACGGCAGGCATCGGCACTAACCTCTACCTTGCAAAGCTGGCCATGGACATTGTGGCAAAGCACATCCCGGCAGACAAAGATGGTGTCCGCATTGCGGAACTGGATGAGCAGTCCTATCGGTATCTGCTGTGGAACCACAGACCCCTGACGGATTTCTGGATGACCGGTCCCGGAACCGTTAAGCGGCTGGAAGCTCATGGCATCTACACCATGGGGGACTTGGCACGGTTCTCCATCCATGGAGAGGATCGTCTGTATGAGATTTTCGGCGTGGATGCAGAAATTCTCATCGACCACGCATGGGGCTACGAACCCTGTGGCATGGAGCAGATCAAAAGCTACAAGCCCAGCACCAACAGCATCAGCGAGGGGCAGGTACTATCCACTCCTTACCCGTATGATAAAGCAAAACTCATTGTCCGGGAGATGGCGGAGATTCTGATGTTCCGGCTCACGGAAAAGAAGCTGGTGGCGGAATCCATCACCTTGGAGGTGGGCTATGACCGGGAGAACGTGGACAAGGGCGGCTATCGTGGTCTGACCCAGACCGACCGCTACGGCAGAACCATCCCCAAGGCAGCTCACGGCACTATCCGGTTTGATGTGCCCACCAATCTGGGCAGCATCCTCATCAGCGAAAGCGCAAAGCTGTTTGAGCGCATCACCGACCCGGCGCTGACTGTGCGGCGCATCACCCTCAACGCCAACAAGGTCACGCCGGACGAGGGCATCTATCAGGTGGACTTTTTCACCGACACCAAGAAGCTGGAAAAGGAGAAAAAACTCCAGCAAGCCATGCTTGGCATCAAGAACAAGTACGGCAAAAACGCCGTGCTGAAAGCCAGCAGCTATGAGGAAGGTGCCACTATGCGCCAGCGCAACGCACAGATCGGCGGTCACAGCGCAGGAGGTTCGGATGGAAAACTACAAAAATAGCAAGATCGGGCGGGAGACCGCCCAAAAGTACGAGGACATCCTAGAGATGGAACGCCCCCAGACCGGAGAATCCCTCCGCAAGCACCCCCGCATGACCCTTCAGAACCGTGCCAAAATCTTCTCGCCCTTCTCTCCGCTGCGGGGCTATGACGAGCAGCTTGCCGCAGAAAAGCAGCGCACCGAGCGGGTGACCAAGCGCATTTTGACCAAGGAAGAAATGCCATCATCCGTTCCTTTATCGACTATGCCGGCAGTACGATCACAAAAAAACTGGAAACGCTGATGGCGGGTGGTTGCATCGTTGAGCGTGTGGATGAAAACCTGACCTATGATTATCTGCACGCCTCGGAAGATAACCTCTGGAGTACGCTGTATCTGACAGGGTATGGTCACGCATGCCGCCATAGCAGTCATATTGAAAGACATCCCGCCTGAAAGTGAAGGCTTTACTTTCAGGCGGGACTTTTTGTTTTTTATTATAAAGGCTAGTTCCTGTTCTTTGCGGAGATGGCCACACATTAAAGAACTTTGGCCCCATTGGCCGTCAACTTGAAGGTTGCTCCCAGCATATCGGCAGCCCCGCGGCACATCAGCATCCGCTGCAGGAAAATCTCAAAATATTCGTACATGCTGCAAATGTCGGTGTCGATCTGCAGATTCAGCGAGATGACTTTTTTCTCGGTGTTGATCTTCAGGGTCTGGTCTGTGACCGCATAGTTGACCCGGTCATGGATGTCGAAGGATGCTTTGGGCTTTTCCCGCACACGGCTGCGGCGCACATCAGTCTTGTCGCCGATGATGAGTGCTGCCGAGATGGGATCCACGGCCCCGCCGGTGGATTCATCGTGGTTGGAAATGGCGGACACGATGGTGATGCGGTCCGGGACGCTCAGGTCATATTGCTTCAGAATCTCGTTGGCCAGTAGCCCGCCGTATTCGGCGTGACGGCTGCGGTTGATGGCGTTTCCGATGTCGTGCATATAGCCTGCGATCCGGGCAAGCTCGATGTCGTGCTCCGGATAGCCGAATTTTTTCAGGATGTGGGCGGCGGTCTCTGCCACCCGGACACAATGGGCTTGTGAGTGCTCGGTGTAGCCCAGCAGGCCTAGATTCTGGTTGCCTTTTTTCAGCAGTTCGTTGACTTCCTCATTGTGTTTGATGTCTTTATACGTCATGGTTCTCTGCCCCCGATTCATATATTAAAAGAAAGTATCTACTATTGTAAGATGATTTCGAGGCGGTTGCAATCAAATTGCGGTAAAATCTGTGTGCAGAAGCGATTTTACATATTCCAGACACATTCCTGATTTCTGATTTTACATTTGCACGGTACAATAAAAACGTTTGTATCATGCAATCCGAAGCATTCCGGTCAGAGAAAAGGAAGAGGAATATGGAAAACACCTATCATTGCTATGCAAACCGTGAGCTTTCGTGGCTGCGGTTCAACGAACGCGTTCTGGAGGAGGCAGAGGATTCCCGTCTGCCGTTGTGTGAACGGCTGAGTTTTTTGTCGATTTTCCAGAGCAATCTGGATGAATTTTTCATGGTGCGCATCGGCAGCTTGCAAGACCAGATGCTGCTGGACAAAAACGCACGGGAAAATAAGACGAATATGACCAGCGGCGAACAGATCGATGCAGCGCTGGCTTTTATCCACAAGCTGACAGCCCGCCGGGACGCTGCTTATAATGGTCTGCTGGAACAGCTTGCAGAGCAGGGGACCCGTCTGCTGGACTTTGCCCATATGGAGGAAGAAAGCCGTACCGAACTGGAAAAGCTGTTCCGGCAGGACTACCTGCCGCTGCTGTCCAGTTTCATCATCAGCAAAAAGCAGGCATTTCCGTTCCTGAAAAACAAGGGCATCTATGCGGTTGCGGTGCTGAGCACCAAGGCAGAAAAGAAGAAGATCGGCATTGTGCCCTGCGGCAATGAGATCTTCCCCCGGCTGGTGCCGGTGCCGGGCCGTACTGGCTGCTTTATCCTGTCGGAAGAACTGATCCTGCACTTCCTGCCACTGCTCTACAAGGGCTATAAGGTCACCAGCAAAACGCTGGCCCGCATCACCCGCAATGCGGATATTGACGCCGACCTGATCTATGACGAAGACCTGAACTACCGGGATCACATGGCCGAAGTGGTCAAGAAGCGCAAAAAGCTGGCACCTGTCCGTCTGGAACTGAGCCGTGAGATCGACGAAGAAATTATCCAGTCCCTGTGCAAAAACCTGAAACTGGACCCCAAGCGGGTGTTTGAATACGATTCTCCGCTGGATCACTCTTTCCTGTTCCAGATCGAGGATCAGCTGCGCAGCCACACCGACCTGTTCTTTGCGCCCCGCCACCCGCAGCCCAGCCCTGCACTAGACGAGCGCAAGCCCATCATTCCGCAGATCCTGGAAGAGGACAAGTTGATTCACTATCCGTATGAGAGCATCCGTCCCTTCCTGCAGCTGCTGCACGAGGCCGCCTGCGACCCGGACGTGGTCTCCATCAAGATGACTCTTTATCGTCTGGCCAACCACAGCAAGGTGGTGGATGCACTGGTGGAAGCCGCCGAAAACGGCAAGCAGGTGGATGTTCTGGTGGAGCTGAAAGCCCGCTTTGATGAGGAAAACAACATCGAGTGGTCCCGCCTGCTGGAACGTGCCGGCTGTCATGTGGTGTATGGCATTGAAGGGCTGAAAGTCCACTCCAAGCTCTGCCTGATCACCCGCAAAACGAAGGAGGGTATTTCCTTCATCACCCAGATCGGCACCGGCAACTACAACGAAAAGACCAGCCGCCTGTACACCGACCTTTCTTTCCTGACCGCATCCAAGGAAATCGGTCTGGAAGCCACCGAAGTGTTCCGCGCACTGGATCAGGGCGAAACGGTGGATTCGGTCAAGAACCTGCTGGTGGCGCCTCATTGCTTACAGAACCGTCTGCTGAATCGGATAGACGGTGAGATCAAAGCTGCCGCCCGCGGCGAGGGCGGCTACATCGGCATCAAGATCAACAGCCTGACCGACAAAGTGCTCATCAACAAGCTCATCGAGGCAAGTCAGGCGGGCGTCTACATCGATATGGTGGTGCGCGGCATCTGCTGCCTGCGTGCCGGTGTCCCGGATGAGACCGAGAATATCCATATCATCAGCATCGTGGGCCGCTATCTGGAGCATTCCCGCATCTACATTTTCGGACAGGGAGAGCGTGCCCGGTACTACATCGGCTCGGCAGACTGGATGACCCGCTCTACGCTCCGCCGCGTGGAAATCGCGGCTCCGGTCACGGCTCCGGCTCTGAAGGCACGTTTGCAGCACATCTTTGACACGATGCTGGCCGACAACTGCAACGCCCGCGTGCAGCAGCCGGACGGCAGCTATGTCCGCCGGATGCCCGGTGCCGATGCCGTGGATTGTCAGGCACAGTTCTACGAGGAAGCCTATCAGGCCAACGTGCACTCCAGTCTGAAGTGAGATGCACTCGGATTTCACACAGATTTGACCGCAGCACGGTTTCTTCGACTGGATTTCGATGATACAATTTTATTGTAGAATGAAATCGCAGAAAGGGAGAATCCTATGGAAGATTTCTGGAAATCCGTGCAGACGATACAGGCAGAACGCGGGGCGGATTACCGCGCCTTCTCTTTGTTCAGTGCAACGCATTGGGCAGAATTGCTGGGAGCAGCGGCGGTCATTTTTCTCTGTGCGGTGATCTACTACCGCTGCAGGGAAGTGACCCGGCATCAGATCCTTCGCGCTGTGTTTGTCCTGATGCTGGCCGATGAGTTTATGAAGCAGGCCGTCCTGCTGTACACCGGTCAATGGAACGTGACCTATCTGCCTCTCCACCTGTGCAGCATCAACATCTTTGTCTGCTGGTACGATGCCATACACCAGAGCCGTTGGAGCAAGGAAATCCTTTATGCGCTCTGTATTCCGGGAGCAGTGGTCGCAATGTTGAGCCCCTCATGGCAGCGGCTCCCGGTCTGGAACCTGCTGCATCTGCATTCCTATAGCATTCACGTTCTGCTGATCCTCTATCCGGTCCTTCTGCTTGCTGGCGGATTTCGCCCGCAGGTGCATCATATCCGCTGGGTACTGGCGTTTCTGTGTGCAATCGCAACGCCGATCTTTTTCCTGAATCGGCTGCTGAAAACAAACTTTTTCTTTCTCAATGATCCGCAGGGCAATGCGATTACTGCCTTTTTCGCCCACTGCTTTGGAGAACGTTTTTATCTACTGGGCTTTCTGCCGGTTCTTGCTGCAGTCCTGTTGCTTCTTTATCTGCCATGGTACAGGGCAGAGCGGCATCAACGTATGCTCTGTGCAAGAGATCAGGTTATAGCTTGAATGGCTCTGTGCATTCTGGCCGTAATGGCGCTGAGTTTTCTGGGATGTTATATCCACTTTTTCAAAGGCTACGCTTGGAATACGGCACTTCTGCTGTCTGGCTGTGTAGGCGCATCACTTGTTGTCGCCATGGTCGTTTCCAGTCTGGTGGGCACATTGGTTCCGATGCTGTTCCATAAAATTCATATTGATCCGGCTGTTGCTTCCGGACCATTGATTACGACGATCAACGATTTGGTAGCGGTTGTCGTTTACTATGGCCTTGCAATGGTGGTGCTGATTGATCTGTTCCATCTTGCCTAACTTTCCTCTGGATGGGCTTATTTTCGGATATTTATATCTTCATGAAATCCCTGCTGGATCTTAAGGTTCAGCGGGGACTTTTTGTTGCCAAACTTTTACATGAGATTTACGCCACTGGGATAGTTTGCACAAATCCTTCGTGCTACCATAGAGCAGGTATCAAAAGTAGGAGTGCAAAATATGGAGATCAAGCTCGTTCATGTTACAAAATCCTTTGGCGCAAAGCAGGTGATCCAGCCTACCAGCTTTGTCATTCAAAGCGGCAGCCTGACCACATTGCTGGGACCTTCCGGTTGCGGCAAGACCACCCTGTTGCGGATGATCGCCGGACTGGAAACGCCGGACAGCGGTGAGATCTGGTTTGAGAATCGCTGTGTGTTCTCCTCGGAAAAGAAGATCAATATCCCGCCCGAAAAGCGCGGCCTTGGCTTTGTGTTTCAGGATTTTGCCCTCTGGCCGCACATGACTGTCTTTGAAAATGTGGCTTTTGGCCTGCGGGCGGCTGGCAAGACGGACAAATTGGACGAAAAGGTGAAAAATGCACTCCACGCTGTACAGCTGGATGATTTTGCCCAGCGGTATCCTCATCAGCTGTCCGGCGGTCAGCAGCAGCGTGTGGCATTTGCCCGCGCGATCGTCATTGAACCGGCCTGCATCCTGTTTGACGAGCCGCTTTCCGCACTGGACGCACTGCTGCGGGAAGAGATGCGCTCGGAACTGCGGACGCTGATCACCAAGTTGGGCATTACCGGCGTGTTTGTGACCCACGACCAGATTGAGGCCATGAGCATGAGCGATGCAATTGCGGTCTGTCACGCCGGAAAAATTGAGCAGTATGATACCCCGGAAAAAATCTATTCCCATCCGGCAACGGAGTTCGTGGCACGATTTGTAGGCTCTTCCAACTGGCTCGACCAGAATCATCTGTTCCGCCCGGAACAGGCACAGACGGTTCCCACCGAGCAGGCCGAAAAATACGATGCCGATGTCACGGCGGTGCAGTTCCTTGGCAGCAGCTACCAGCTACAGCTGAACCACAACGGACAGGACTGGACATATATCAGCCCCCGACGGGTCTCGGTGGGCGAAAAGATCTCGCTTTATCTGCCCCGTAGTGCCATCGTTGCCGTCTGAATCAGCTTCCTGCCGCAAGGTGCGGCTTGATGATACATCATTGGAAATGAAAAAGGAGAATCCTTATGCGTAATTATAAAATCAGCCGTCGTAATTTTCTTGCTGTGGCGGGTACTCTGACTGCCGCTGCCGCCTTGACCGCCTGCGGCGGCTCCGCAAGCAGCACGGTTGCTTCCAGCACAGCTTCTTCCAGCGTGGCAAGCGATAGCACTCCCGCTGCCGCATCCGGCACCGGCAAAGTGACGGTCTATATGCCTTCTCCGGCTGGTCTGGCCGATAAGCTGGCCGAGGGCTTTACGGCAAAGACTGGTATCGAGGTAGAGCAGTTTCAGGGCACTACCGGCGAGATCCTCGCTCGTCTGGAAGCCGAAGCAGCAAACCCTGTGGCCGATGTAGTGATTCTGGCTTCCTGGTCGGATGGTCTGTCCATGAAAGCAGATGACAAGCTGGAAAGCTACACCCCGGAAAACGCCGACCTCATCGTGGACGGCTGGCTGGATGACGACAGTGTGCTGTTTGGTTACAGTGCATCCGCTGTGGGCGTTATTTATAACACCACGGTGTTCTCCACGCTTGATGCCGACTGGAAAGACCTTGGCAACGCAGAGTATAAGGATCAGCTGGCCATCCCCGACCCGGAAAAGTCCGGTGCCTGCAAGGACTTTGTGGCAGGCTATGTGGTCAAGAATGGCTGGGATGATTTTCAGGCTATGGCCGACAACGGTATGACGGTCCCCGGCGCAAACAAGGCTGCACTGGAAGCTGTCACCACCGGCGAAGTGGGCATCCTTGTGGCCGGCGTGGACTACAACGCCTATTCTTCCAAGAATAAGGGCGAGCCGCTGGACATCTACTACCCGGCAGGCGGCACCATCGTGAACCCCCGCCCGGCAATGATCCTGAAAACGGCTCCCAACATGGACAATGCCAAGGCATTTGTTGATTATCTGTTCAGCGATGAGGCACAGCAGCTGGTGGCAAATGCTTATCTGCTGCCCGGCCGCACCGACATCAAGTGCGACAAGCGCAGCAATCTGGAGGATATTCCTCAGATCACGCCCGATTGGGACAAGATGATGGCGGAAGCCAGCGATGATGCCGCAAAGATCAACCAGATCTGCGGTGCCAGCAACGGGTAACGCTCCATGAAACAGACGAATCGTAAGGCGAATCTTCCGCTGCTGTTGCTGGCAGTGGTGTTGATCTTTCTGATCGTCTGTCCTGTGGGAATGATTTTTGCCAAGGCGGTCATGCAGAATGGCCGCCTTGACTTTTCTCCCGCTGTGCAGACGCTGTTGAACCCGGAAAACGCCCACATGATCGGCAATTCGCTGCTGTTGGGTGTGCTGGTGGTGCTGCTGTCTACTCTGATTGCCGCACCGCTGGCCTATCTGTTCTCCCGGACAAAGTTTGCCCGCTACCGTGTCTTTGACATTCTCTTTATGATCCCGTTCATGACGCCGCCCTACATTGCCTCCATGGGCTGGATCTTATTTATGCAGAAAAAGGGGCTTTTGCAGCAGCTGATCCCCGCAGCTGCCGGGTGCGAAAAGATCTTCTTCACTCTGGGCGGTTTGGTGCTGGTGATGAGCCTGCACGTTTTTCCGTTCATGCTCACCATGCTCAAAAACGCCATGCTGAATATCCCCTCCAGTCTGGAAGAGGCAGGTGCTGTGTTTGGGGCCGGATTCTCTGCCCGGATGCGCAAGATCTTTCTGCCGCTGCTCTCCGGCAACTACGCCATCAGTGCGCTGCTGGTGTTTGTGAAAACGCTGTCTGAATACGGCACGCCTTCTACGCTGGGCAAGCGCATCGGGTTTGAGGTGTTTACCACCGAGATCCACCGCCACGCCACCGTAGCCCCCATCGACTTTGGCAGTTCAGCCACGCTCTCCTCCGTGCTGGTAGGCATCTGTCTGTGTATGTGGATGCTGCAAAATTACATTACCACGCGCAAAAGTTACAATTTGGTCAGCGGCAAGGGCGCCCGCCGCGTAGAGCAGTCCATGGGCAAAGGAGCCACCGTCGCTGCGTGGGCATATATCGTTCTGGTGCTGCTGATTGCAGTTGGGGTTCCGTACTTCTCGGTCATTTCCACATCTCTCATCAATCTCCGCGGCTACGGTCTGGCACCGGGCAACTTTACCATCGCACATTATGTAGAACTGTTCACCGAGAACGAAAAGGGATTGAGTGCTCTGAAGAACAGCGTTTTTCTTGCGGTCACTTCGGCTACCATCTGTGCAGTGCTGGGCACTCTGCTGGTATTGGCGGTGCGGAAGTCGCACTCCAAACTGCGCAAGGTGGTAGAAGCCATTGGTCTGCTGCCGGAAATGCTGCCGGGTATTGTATTGGTCATTGGAATTATGCTATTCTGGAACCAAATCTACAACATCCTGCCGCTGTACAACACTATGGGCATCATGGTTCTGGCCTATGTGGTGCTGTTTCTTCCCTATACGGTGCAGTACGTCACTTCGTCCTTTACCCAAATCAGTGACAGCCTGATGGCGGCAGGACAGGTGTTCGGCGGAAGCCCGGTTTACATCCTGCGGCGTATCACCCTGCCGCTGATCCGGCAGGTCATCGCCACCGGCTGGATGATGACCTTCATCATCGCTTTCCGGGAACTGGTAACGGCAAGTCTGATCGCTCCGCCCAACACACTGGTGGTCTCCACCTTTATCGTGCGGGAATTTGAGCAGGGCAGCGTTTCGGTTGGCATGGCGATGGCGGTGCTGTGTGTGTTGTTTTCGACCACGGCACTGCTGATCTTGAACACGGTGATCGATCATCGGAAGGTGCATTGAGATGGAACTTTTTATTGCCGGGGGCTGCGGCGAACATGGCCGCAACTGCTTTTATGTGGAACAGAATAGTGCTGCTTTTCTGGTGGATTGCGGTCTGCTGGCTGGCGCAGAGGACGACCTGCCCCGGCTGAATGCAGAGCAGATTCAAAAACTGCGGGCTGTCTTTCTGACCCACAGCCACGCAGACCACACCGGGGCGCTGCCGTGGCTGGCGCAGCAGGGGTATCAGGGGCCGGTCTATGCTACGCTGCCTACTCTGACCCAACTGCCCTTTTCCTTGAATCATATCCAAACGCTGGAAAGTCTCTGCCCTTGCAAAGGCTCCGGCTCTGTGCCGGAACTGCCCGGCCTGCAGGTCACATGGGGGCGTTCCGGGCACTGCGCAGGCAGCGTCTGGCTGCGATTTGAATGGAACGGAAAGAGCATTCTCTTTTCTGGCGACTATGCAGAGCACAGCCCGCTCTACCCCTGTGACCCGCTGCGGAGCCAGACGGCAGATCTGGCCGTTCTGGATGCGGCTTACGGCAGCACGGACGCAGACTGGAACACTTGCGTCAAAAAACTCTGTGTGGAGACCGTGCAGTGCCTGAAACAGACACAGCTCCTGTTCTTCCCGGTGCCGAAATATGGCCGAGGGCCGGAGATCCTTCTGTTGCTGAAACGCTTTGCACCGAATCTGAAATTTTACGGCGATGCGCATTTCCTTCGTCAGCTACAGCAGATCCAGCTGGGTGGACCGTGGCTGTTGCCTGTGCCGCCGCATTTTGCGGACTGGGTGCAGCCGGATGCTTTCCTCAGCCGGGAAAAAGGCGTTGTCTTTCTCAGCGGACCGTAGCTGGCAGGAAAAGCCGGGCAGCGCGCCCGCGAAATGGTAGCGCACGGAGCGTGCGGCATCATGACAGACACCCCGGATGCGGGCAGCCTGAGCGCGGAAATGCTGGACAATGGGTTTTTGAATTTATAGAAGTCGCATAGAAAGACATCCCGTCTGAGGGCAAAGCGAAGGTTTTGCTTTTCAGGCGGGATTTTTTTGCTTTTTGGGACTGTTGTATACAATATATGGACTAAGAGGGTGGGTGACTTGGACTACGAGTCCATAAACTTTTGCTCGAAAGTACGATACACTATTGTCACGGCAGCGGCCCACCTCCGAAAGGGAGCGGGAGCCGCAGCCGGGCGGACCTTGAAAATTGAATATGCAGCTTCAGGTACTTCCAGATAATGATACTTCCGTAATTCGCGGCCCGGTCATAAAGAAGACGGGGTGGCCGAGAGGCCAATGGAGTGGTGCAAATCCAACGCCTGATTGTTTCCCTTTCTCAGGGGTGCCGGGGGCAAATTAAGAGAAACCATACAAAACCTTTTCCAAACGCCGTTCGAGGGTAACCACGGACGGCGTTTTTATATATCAGCGAAAAGGAGTACGCACATGAACCGCAAGACCACAAAAAAGGTGGATGAATCCACCCTGACAACTTTGTGCGCCGTCTGCCGAGGGGCATTTTTGGACGCAAAGGGCGTCCGGCTTCGCAGAGCCGACCCCAGGCAGCTCGTCAAGGATGTCTGCACGTATTGCCAGACACGATATGGGTTTGACTACTACGTTCAGCCCATTGTCCGTAAATCGAAAATGACCGGAAAGGAGAGCCGACGTGAAACTGAGCCAGCTTAAAATTGACCCGGAGTTCCAAAGCAAAATTCCGCCGCTGCAGTTTGAGGAAGAACAGCAGCTTGAGCAGAATATCATTGCCGAGGGTCGTCTTCTGAATCCCATCATCACATGGAATGGCTACATTCTGGATGGGCACACCCGCTACCGCATCCCGAAAAAGCACGGCTTTATCAAGTTTGAAGTGGAAGAAATCCAGCTTGCGAACAAGTACGAAGCACTTGCATGGATCTGCAAAAATCAGCTTGGCCGCAGAAATCTCAGCCCAGAACGAAAAAAAGTTTCTTCTGGGCAAGGAGTATGAATCAACCAAGCTGGCAGTGGGCGGGCAGCCCGGAAATTGCAATAAAGTAAATCGATGTGATCAAAATGATCACATCGATTCAGAAAAACGCACTTGCGAACGAATCGCCGTAGAACATGGTGTTGGGTCTGCGACGGTACGACGTGCTGAAAAGTATTCACGAGGCATTGATGCTGCAGAAGAAGCGGTGCCCGGTGCGCAGGAAGAGATCCTGACCGGGCATATCAAGGCGACGGATGAACAGATCGTAGCGCTTGCTTCAATTCCAAAGGAAGAACGCCCGGCAATTCTTGAGGAACTCAAGAAGAAAAAGAGTGACCGTGATGATACGGGCCTCGAACG
>OLKF01000010.1_pt1 | contig 23285 bp, 18 predicted proteins | sample 1603841 | NCBI WGS metagenome assembly OLKF01 (sample SAMN02674795, study PRJEB24791) | human gut metagenome, SKBSTL041 | isolation source: stool | host: Homo sapiens | place: USA | reverse complement strand
TTACTGGTATTACTATATCAGCAGTTATTATGGCTACCGGAAAAATCCAAACACCGGAGCCGAGGAGCTTCACAGGGGTGTGGATATAGCGGTGCCGACAGGAACGTTTGTATATGCGGCACATGATGGAACGATAACAGAAGCAACTTACGATTCCTATTATGGAAATTATGTGGTGATTACGGACAGTAAGGGATATACCACAAAATATGCCCACATGGACAGCTTAAATGTATCCGCAGGGCAGAGTATAAAAAAGGGTGACAATATAGGCAAAAGCGGAAATACAGGAAGCAGTACCGGAAGCCACCTTCATATTGAATGTCTGTATAACGGGGTGTATTATAACCCGTTATTTTATTTTGAAGCAGGAGAACAGACCATTTATGGGGAAACAACGGGCGGCACCGGAGGAGGAACCGGCAATGTGATACCACCGGAGTCCTATGACGATGCAACGGTGCAGACGCTTATGCGGGAAGCAAACAGATATCTGGGAATGCCATACACCTTTGGAGGAACAGCTCCGGCAAGTTTTGATTGTTCAGGCTTTGTATGTTGGGTATTTACAAACAGCGGCGTACATAACCTGCCAAGAACCACCGCACAGGGCATTTATGACCAGTGTACTCCGGTATCAGCGGCAGACGCAAAGGCAGGGGATATTATCTTTTTTACCGGAACTTATAATGCGGGACGTCCGGTTACACACGTTGGTATCTACTGTGGAAACGGTACGATGGTGCATTGCGGTGATCCAATTCAGTACACATCAATCAATACTTCTTACTGGCAGAGCCATTTCTATGGTTTTGGAAGATTGAATTAGCGAAGGGAGGAATTATTTTTGTCAGTAGAACGAATCAATTCACAGCTTAAAAAGGTCAGAGAGCAGATAGCACAGCTACAGGCAAAGGAAAAAGACCTTGCAGAACAGAAACAGATGGCGGAGGATGCCGAAGCCATGAAGATCATACGAAAATATAAAATCTCATCGGAGCGTTTGCAGATGTTAAACAAGCTCAGTGAGGATGAAGTCAGAAATTTATTACAGAAACGGGAACAGGAAAAGGAGGATTCGACCAATGAAAATGAAGAAGTTATCCGTTAAGGCACTAATGTCCCTGATACTGTCGGCAATACTTTTTTGTATGCCGGTCGGGGCATTTTTTGCAAACAGGGCAAATACTGTGGAGGTTCATGCAGAGGATACCGCAGAGCAGAAAACAGAAAGTGCGGCAGAGGAAAGCAGTGCAGAAAGCACAGCGTCCGGTAATGATAACAAGGACAGTTCCGGTAGTGGAGAAAATCACACAGAGCAGTCCACAGAGAATGCAACGGAAAATTCCACAGAAGGCACAACTGAGGAGACACAGCCTGCCGCAAAATGCACCTGCAAGGAAAAATGCAGTCAGTATGCGGTGGATGAGGATTGTGAGGTGTGTGCAAAGGATTACAAGGAATGTGCTTATATCAATCCGAGCGTAAAAATTACAATCAATACACCTTCTGGGTGGCATAACGATACCACTAAGGTGATAGTCAAAGTAGAAGATACGATAGTTTCCGGTAATTTTACCATTCAGACAGTAAAGGCGAAAGTCGGACAGAATGGAAGCTGGACAGACATTACCGAGGATATGTACATAGAGATTTCCGAGAACAGCACCATTTATGTGCAGGTCACAGACCAGAAGGGCAAGACCTACGAGAAAAACCGCTACATCAAGTGCTTTGATTTTACAAAGCCTACCTTAAATGCGGTAGTCAGCGACGGTCTTTTGAGCATTCAGGCACATGATACGGATTCCGGTATCAAGGCAATCTATGTCAATGGATATGAATTTACCGACCATACGAATGGAGCCTTGAATATCCGTCTGCAACAGTTCGATGCAGGGTATCAGTATTTCACGATTTCTGCCATGGATAATGCAGGAAATACCTCTGAAATCTATAAAACAGCCAATCCGTATTACACCGATCCGGAGAATAAGGACAGCAATGAAAAAGATCCGGCACAGCAGCTCCCAGTGGATGCGTCGGCAACCAAACCTAGCTCTGCAACCGCACAGGTCACAGAACATACAAAAACGGATGTGAATGGAAATACAGTTTCCCAGACAGGCAGTGGAACAAATTCAAGCAGTTCCGCAACAGCAAAGCAATCTCCAAGTACGGGAGATACTTCTAAGGATGCAGACCAGAGCAGTGACAGTCAGACTTCTGAAAAAGGCAAGGAATTTTACACAATCCAGACTGCATCAGAAAAGGTATTTTATCTTGTGATTGATCGTGATGGGGAAGATGAAAAGGTGTATTTCCTTACAGAAGTCAGTGAAAACGACCTGCTGAATACCACAACGGATAACAGCGAGACACTTCCGAAAAATTCAGCGGCATTGGAATCTGCAATCCCTACCAAAGACAGCGCATTATCAAACAATAATGCTGATACCACAGGAGAGAAAACACAGGGAACAGAAAGTGTTGAGGACAGCACCGAAGATAGCACGGAGGATACAAGTGAGCCGAAAGAGGATACCGCAAAAGCAGATGGTTCCGGCTTTACATATATTTTAATGGGCATTGCTGCGGTAGCTGTGATCGGAGTGGTATATGTTGTGAAATCCAAGAAGAAAAAGGAAAACTTCATTGATGAGGATGAAGATGAGGACGAGCTTGACGAGGACTACGATTATGATGACGAGGAAGAAACCGAGCAGGATTTCGACGAAGCATTCATAAATGGTGGAGATGATACAGAATCAGTAGACACAGACGAGAATGACAATGAAGATAACAACAACGAGAATGATGAAGAAAATGGGGAGGAATAGAGATGGAGCTTGTAATTGCAGAGAAGCCGAGTGTGGCACAGAGCATTGCGGCGGTTCTTGGTGCCACACAGCGTAAGGACGGATATTTGGAAGGCAATGAGTATCTGGTATCATGGTGTGTGGGACATCTGGTAGAACTGGCACAGCCGGAAAGCTATGAGGAAGCATGGAAGAAATGGAGCTATGAGAGCCTTCCGATCATTCCGCAGGAATGGCAGCATGAAGTGAAAAGTGATACAAAAGCACAGTATCAGATTTTGAAAAAGCTCATGCATGATGACAGGGTAGATGCTGTTGTGTGTGCAACCGATGCCGGAAGGGAGGGAGAATTGATTTTCCGCCTGACCTACAACATGGCAGGGTGCAGAAAACCGATGAAGCGGTTATGGATTTCTTCCATGGAGGAGAGCGCTATCCGTGACGGCTTCCATAATCTTCGTCCAGGCAGCGACTATGATAACTTGTATCATTCAGCATTATGCAGGCAGGAAGCAGACTGGCTTGTGGGTATCAATGGGACAAGACTTTTTACGGTATTATATGGCGGTAAGGCATTGAAGGTTGGCAGAGTGCAGACACCGACACTTGCCATGCTGGTGGATCGTGAAAGTAAAATCATGAATTTCAAGAAAGAAGCCTATTATATGGCTCACATCATGGGAAATGGTCTGGATGCGGTATCAGAGCATATCAGTGATAAAACGGAAGCAGAGAGGATTGCAGGAGCCTGTGAAAACGGACAGGCTCTTGTCACTTCTGTGATAAAGGAAGAAAAGTGGGTGGCACCACCGAAACTCTATGACCTTACCACACTCCAGAGGGATGCAAACCGTCTGTTTGGCTTTACTGCCAAGCAGACATTGGAATATACGCAGAGCCTTTATGAGAAAAAGTTAGTGACTTATCCAAGAACAGACAGCCAGTATCTTTCCGATGACATGGAAGGTACTGCAAAAAATGTGATCGAAGCGATTTTCAATTCTCTGTTATTTGAACAGAATATCATGTTCAATCCAGATATTAAAAGAATTTTGAACAGCAAGAAAGTGACGGACCACCACGCAATCATTCCTACCATGGAGATCATCAAGCAGGACTTAAAGGCAATCCCGGAGAGCGAAATGAAGATACTTTCCCTTTGTGCAAACCGTCTGCTGTGTGCGACCGGGGAGAAGCACATTTATAATTCCACAAAGGCAGTGATTACCTGCAACAATACTGTATTTAAGGTATCTGGCAAGGAAGTGTGGAAAAATGGATGGAAGGAATTTGAGGATTTCTTCAAAAATTCCTATAAAACCGCAGAGGATAAATCGGATGCAGAGGAAGAAAAGAAGCTGCCGGAGCTTCGTGAGGGCATGACGATTGCAGTGGAGCAGACAAGAGTTTCCGAGCATTTCACACAGCCACCGAAACATTACACCGAGGACAGCTTACTGTCTGCCATGGAGCGAGCCGGAGCAGAAGATATGGGTGACGAAGTGGAGAGAAAAGGACTTGGCACACCTGCCACCAGAGCTGACATTATTGAAAAACTGGTAAAAGACGGATTCGTAAAGCGTGAGAAAAAGCAGATGATTCCGACAGAGGACGGAATGAAGCTGATCACGATACTTCCGGATGTAGTAAAATCTCCGAAACTGACTGCTGACTGGGAAAATGAGCTTACACTTGTATCCAAAGGAGAAGTTGCTGCAGAGCAGTTTATGTCTGGTATTGAAGCAATGGTAACTGATCTTGTAAAGACCTATCACAGCGTTAGTGATGAGCAGAAAGCCATGTTTGGCACAGGCAAGGGTGAACAGGAAGTGCTAGGTAAATGCCCGAAATGTGGTGCTGATGTAGTCAAGGGAAAATTTGGAGCGTACTGTACCGGGAAATGTGGCATGAATGTTGGCAAGGCATTTGGGGTAACACTTTCAGATTCTCAGGTCAGGAGCCTACTTCAAGGAAAAAAGATACTTGTAAAAGGTCTGAAAGGAAAGAAGGGCAGTTATGATGCGTACCTGATTCCAGAGAGTGTAGAGGAATTTTCCTATACGAAAGATGGTAAAGAAATCAAGGGATTCCAGTATAAGTTTAAGATGGAATTTCCACCGAAAAAGGACAAATAGAAGAAAACAATTCCAAAATAATTTGTAAGATTTTGTCGAAAACTGTCATGTATATAGTGAAGGGAGGACTTTGGCATGAATAAGGAAAAAGAAATAGATATGCTGAAAGAAAAACTTGACTATTATACGTTGGTAGCAACCGATGAGGAATTTGATGCCGAAGAAGTTATAAAAATTGTAAAAAGGCTGGAAGAACTTGAACCGACAGAAGCACCGGAAAAATCTGTTGATGAATTTTTGGACGATTTCTGGAAATATTGCGAGGAACGAGAAAGGGAGGAAAAAATACTAGAAGAATTTCGGAAGCAGAAATAGCTGTATCTATGATGAAAAAAGTGTGGTATTATGAGAGAAAGAAATTTGCAAATCGCAAGTTGTGAGGGTAATTATGATAAAGTTTTTGAATGATATCAGGAATGTAGAAAAACCAATATCTAATAATAGAAAAATTATAAATACTATAGCTGTATTGTTCCTTGGAATAGCTTTGGGGACTTTTTCAAAATTTTTGGATTTTCGTCAAGCTGAACTTCCCAGTGGGCTTATGGCAATAGATGCAGCATTAGATGTTCATAACTTCCTTGGACGTTTTGCAATCTGGGTATTGATTGCACTGTGTATTTCTATTTATAGCAATTCTGCAATAAGAGCAAGCATTAATGTTTTTGCATTCTTTATTGGTATGGTTGCAAGTTACTATTTGTATTCAAACTATATTGCAGGATTTTTTCCAAGAAGTTATGCGGTGATTTGGTTTGGATTTACAGCTGTTTCTCCATTATTGTCTTTTGCCTGCTGGTATGCAAGGGGGAAAAGCAAACTGGCACTTATACTATCGGCGCTGATTTTGGCAGTATTGTTCAATATGTGCTTTGTATATGGATGCTGGTATTTTAATGCAAAATCTGTTTTGGAAGTGATAGTCTTTATTATTGGACTTATTGTTTTGAGGAGAGACACATTGAGGAGTTCTGCGCTAATGGGAACGATTAGTATAGTTCTTGCAGTTTTACTTGATATGGTTATTCCATTTCATTTTGGATAAACAACTTCAAGTTTGTCGGTGCAACACTAATACCACACAAAACTTAATATCAACACAGCGTCAGAGCGTATGGGAAAACCTGTACGCTCTTTTTTTATCAAAAATGGAGGAAAATCACATGGAAGAAACAAATGTAACAATGACAGCAGAGGAAATGCAGGGCGAACCTGCAGCAAAGGAAAATGAGACAAAGGCGGAGAAGTTTATCCGTATTGGCGAGTACCGCATGAATAAGGCGGTTGATGCCATTGGCAGGCTGGAGAATCTTGCAAATCGAGGTTCCTACGAATATACACAGGAACAGGTAGATGTGATGTTTCAGGCATTAGAGGGGAGGGTTGCGGAAATTAAGGCAAGGTTTACGCCTAAGAAAACGGCTGAGAGTAAGACTTTCAGCTTTGGTACAACAGAATAGGAATGTAACGGGAAATAAAGGAAAGGCAGTCATGTAGTGTATGTGGCTGCCTTTTTGTCGTATCTATGACAGGAAGGAGAACTGCGTGAGAAAATATGATTTTATATCGGCTCTAGCAAAGGAGACAGCAGCCGAGGTTGTCAAAAATCGTGAGGAATGGATGAAATACCTTACTACAGCGGCGAGATTATATAAGTATCCGTTCCGGGAACAGCTTTTAATCTATGCACAAAGACCGGATGCAACAGCGTGTGCTTCCATAGAGCTGTGGAATGAGCGGATGCATTGCTGGGTAAACAAAGGTGCAAAGGGTATTGCACTTTTGGATGAGGATGATGCACATGGAAAGCGCCTGAAATATGTTTTTGATGTTTCTGATGTCCATGCGGCAAGGAGAATCGGACGGTATCCGGAACTCTGGGAATTACATGAGGAACATAAGGAAGATGTCATCAAGCGTCTAGAGCAGACCTATGGTGCCACAGATGACAAGAAGCTGTTTGAAGAAAGACTTATGGAGATAGCTGAGAGGATTGCGGCAGATTATTATGAGGAATTGCTGCCGGATCTGCAGTACATGATCGAGGGCAGTTTCCTTGACGGACTGGATGAGCAAAATGTCGGTATCCGTTTAAGAGATACTTTATCGGAGAGTATTTCTTTTACACTTTTATCTGCCTGTGGCGCAGATATGGAGGAGTATGGTTCGGAGTTTTCTTTCGATTTTATCCATGAATTTAATTCCATGGACACCCTTGCAGTACTTGGAGATGCAGCCAATGAGCTTGCAAAACCGGTACTTTTAGAGATTGGAAGAACCATAAGGGCATATAACAGAAGCCACGAACAGGAACAAACAGAAAATTTAACGCAGAAAGGACTTGCAAATACTTCTGAAATAGACTACAATGCGTTAAAGCGTGAAAGCAAAAGCGGACATGAGGAATATAGTGACAACAATCCAAACAGCGTAGAAAGGGGCAATAGCGATGAAGCTGACATACGAAAAGAACGGGGATTATCTGATACCGACATTACAGGCGGACATTCAGCCGGAGGGAACCGTAACGAAGTACGGAATGATGAGAGAGACTTATCTGAAGGAGAACCACAGGGGCGTGTACTCAGCGTTTCTTCTGAAAGGGACATTGAAAGAACACCTGCTGACCATTCAGAAGCAGGCAGAGGAGAGAATGGAGAAGCTGACAAGCCAGATGGCGGCAACCGAGGGAGTGACAGAACAGCTCAAGGAAACCGAGCAGATGCTTTGGGTAGCGAAGATGAACAGCATTCGGAACCGAGCAGAGGAAGTGGTTCTGGGAGAACTGGTTTACAGTCTGTAACAGACACAGATGATCTTCTCCGGGGAGAAGCACCGGAATCTACCTTTACACAACTCAGCCTGTTTCCTTCTTTTGAGGAGCAGGTCGGAACAGTCGCAGCAGCGGAAGCAAGTATGAAATATACCATGCCCGCTGCTTTTTCTTTGCCACAGAATGAGCTTGAAACCATTTTAAGGAGTGGCGGAGGAAAACAGCACAGCAGGAAGCGTATTTTTGCAAAGTATACAGAGGGCAGAAATGCCGAGCAGATGGTTGATTTTCTGAAAAATGAATACGGTCAGACCGGAAAAGGCTTTGAAATCAATGGGAATCCGGTATCGGTGTGGTTCGATGAGCATGGCATGAGTGTCGGCTATGGAACACAGGCAAGGGAAACACCGATTGTTACGATGGATTGGGAAGATGTGGAGAGCCATATCCGTTCTATGATCGAAAATGGTACTTATATGAGTGTCAGTGAAGCATTTCTTGTGGATACACAGGAGAGAAATCGTGTTGCCAACCAGATCTATTTCTTTCTGCGGGATGGCATGGATGAAATGCCGGAGGAGCTTGGCTTAAAAGCAGGAAATTATCCGGAAAGTGAAGCAAAACTCATGGAGTTTCTTTCCACCCATGAGGGCAGGGAACAGCTTAAAAATATTTTGGAAGATGCGGCAAACCGCCTTGCTTCTGGAGAAGCAGAATTAAAATGGCGGCATGTGAAATCACCGGAATATCTGTTATCGGAGATAGCAGACCTTGACAGGGAGAGACTGGAATTTCCATTGCCGGATGCGGTGGAGGTAGCACAGGAAGATTTTATCACACAGGATGAAATCGACTATGCACTTGGCAGAGGAAGCGGCTATGAGCATGGAGCTTTCCGCATTTATGAGTATTTCATGGAAGGACATGACCAGAAAGAAACAGTTGCTTTTCTGAAAAATGAATATGGCATTGGTGGTGGTTCCGGCGGACTGCCGGGTAATGATGATTCCCATAATGAACATGATGGAAAAGGTATCCGTCTGGAGAAAGGCAGTTATGGCAATCCGTATGCAAAAGTGCTTCTGAACTGGAATGTTGTGGAAAAACGGCTTAGGGAGCTGATCCATGAGGATAAATATTTATCTCCACAGGGGAAAGAAAACTATAAGGCATACAAGGAAGAACAGGCAGAGAAAGCAAGACAGCGAGAGCTTTCCCGTCTGGAGCATGGACAGCGGTTAGAGTGTAAGAAAGACATTGATGCACTGATTGCTGAGAAATTCAATGGTTTTGTTCTTCCGAGGAATACCGCAGATGAGATCATAGATAAATATGGCATTGACTGTGTGGAATTTGTTCTTGCAAATACGGTTACGCATTTTGATTATGATGGTCGTTTTTCACGGAACAATAAGGACTGGGCAAAGGGCATTGTTGCGGAAAATGAGTGGCAGAACAACGATCTGATTCTAAGCTCACATCCGGCGGTATTGGACGGATTTACCAATCAGGCGAGAAGATATATCAATGTGCTTCGGGAAAAAGAAAAGGAAGCACAGCAAAAAATCACGATTGATGGATATGAGTGTGTTCTGGTTGATGAGTGGGGCAGTGAAAAAGAGAAATACCTGCTTGGAAATAACATAGAGGACAGCAGTTTTTATTATGCACAGGTCAATGGGAAAACCTTTGAATACGACCATAAGCCGGAGCGTAGCGAGGTAGAGGACGATTATATCAATGCCATTGCAGAGGAAGATATTGACAGGCACGAAGCAGAAGTGTTTTCACGCTTTGAGGGGACGGATGGTATTGCAGAGCTGGATGAAGTGCAGGAATTAGCGTGGCATGTGGTACATGATGCAGATGATGAATATGGCAATCCGACACAATGGAGTGCCACCTTATCAGAGGGAGTATTTCTTTGGATTGATAAGGAAGTGGACGGATATGCTATTTATGATACGGCAGACACCACCCGTCCGGCATTGGAGACATTTTCGACTTTGCAGGAAGCAATGGACTGGGGCAATGAACTTGCAGAAAGTGGCATGGAAGCAGAGGCGGAGTTTTCTGGTGAAAGGGAACAGGCTGAGCAGGAAGCCGATGAACTGGACAGCATAGATACGCAGTCTGCCCGTGAGCGTCTGGAGAATGGAGAAGCAGACCGACAGACAGAGGAAATGTTGTCGCAGGTGCTTACCGGAGATTGGGAGCCGCTTACACCTTCGTCAGAGGAAAAACAGCCTGCATCAGAAAGGCAATCAGCACAAGAAAGGTCGGTATCAGCACCAGATAAAAGTAACGCTGTCAATTTCCATATCAGCGATGACCGATTGGGTGAAGGCTCTCCAAAAGAAAAATTCCAGACAAATATTGCAGCAATCAAGCTGTTGGAGCAGATTGAGGGCGAAAACAGATATGCTACACCGGAAGAACAGCAGATTTTATCCCAGTATGTCGGCTGGGGCGGTCTTGCCGATGCGTTTGACGAGAGCAAATCAAACTGGTCAGCAGAATATCACCAGTTAAAGGAACTGCTATCGCCGGAGGAGTACCGCATGGCAAGGGAGAGTACCTTGAATGCCCATTATACAAGTCCGGTTATTATCCGCCAGATGTACGAAACATTGGAGAAAATGGGATTTTCCAAAGGAAATGTACTGGAGCCTTCCATGGGTATCGGCAACTTTTTCGGTATGATGCCGGATTCCATGAAAGAAAGCAGGCTGTACGGAGTGGAGCTTGACAGCATTACCGGACGGATTGCAAAACAGCTTTATCCGCAGGCAGATGTACAGATCAAAGGCTTTGAAAAGACCGATTATCCGAATGATTTCTTTGATGTGGCAATCGGAAATGTGCCTTTTGGTCAGTATAAGGTGGCAGACAAGCAGTATGATAAAAACAATTTCCTGATTCATGATTATTTCTTTGCAAAGACGTTGGATAAGGTGCGTCCCGGAGGTGTGGTTGCTTTTATCACAAGTAAGGGAACTATGGACAAGGCAAGTCCGGAGGTCAGAAGATACCTTGCACAGCGTGCAGACCTGCTAGGTGCGGTGAGACTTCCGAATACCGCATTTAAGGCAAATGCAGGAACAGAAGTGACTTCGGATATATTATTTTTCCAGAAGCGTGACCGCATGGTAGAGCGTGAGCCGGACTGGGTACATCTGGGAGAGGATGCAGATGGCATTGCAATGAACGCTTACTTTGCACAGCATCCGGAGCAGATCGTAGGAAAGATGGAAATGGTATCCGGTCCTTATGGCATGGAAAGCACCTGCAGGGCAGATGGCAGCAGACCTTTTGCGGAGCAGTTAGCAAAAGCACTTGAAAATATTACAGGACAGATTGATACGATTGATCTGGATGAGGAGCTTGCGGATGAAATGAGCAGGCAGAGTATTCCTGCTGATCCGTCCGTCAAGAATTTCAGTTATACCGTAGTCGATAATGAGGTATATTACCGTGAAAACTCTGTCATGAAGCCGGTGGAAGTATCAGACACCGCAAAAGAACGTATCAAGGGAATGGTGGCAATCCGTAACTGTACGCAGGAACTGATTGATATGCAGCTTGAGGAATACTCCGATGTAACAATTAAGGAAAAGCAGACAGAACTTAATAGCCTGTATGATAATTTCTCTAAGAAATATGGTCTGATCAATTCACAGACGAATAAGAGAGCCTTTAATCAGGACAGCAGTTATTGCCTGTTGTGTTCTTTGGAAAAACTTGATGATGAGGGCAATTTCAAAGGCAAGGCGGATATGTTCACGAAGCGTACCATTAAAAGGGCAGAGGTTGTCACAAGTGTGGATACCGCAAGTGAAGCGCTGGCAGTATCTTTAGCAGAGAAAGCCAAAATCGACCTTGATTATATGGGAGAGCTTACCGGAAGAGATAAGGATACACTTACCGAGGAACTTCGTGGTGTTATTTTCCAGAATCCGCTTACGGATGTGTGGGAGACAGCAGACCAGTATCTAAGTGGCAATGTGCGTGAGAAACTTGCCATAGCAACCACTTATGTGGAAAATCATCCGGAATATGCTCCAAATGTACAGGCTCTTACGCAGGTACAGCCGAGGGAGCTGGACGCATCGGAGATTGAGGTGCGTATCGGTGCCACATGGATTGATCCAAAGTATATCAATGATTTTATGCATGATATTTTCCAAACACCGGAACATTTATTCCGCAGGGATACGATTGGTGTGCAGTTTTCGGGTGTAACCGGAGAGTGGAATGTAAAGGGCAAAAATGCGGACTATGGCAATACGCTTGTCAACATGACATACGGTACAAGCCGGGTAAATGCCTATAAGATACTGGAAGATTCCCTGAACCTCAAAGATACGAGAGTATATGACACCATTGAGGAGGATGGAAAAGAAAAGAGAGTCCTCAATAAAAAGGAAACCATGATTGCAAGCCAGAAGCAGGAAGCAATAAGGGAGGCATTTAAGGACTGGGTATTCCGTGATCCGGAACGCAGGAAGACACTTGTGGCAAAATATAATGAGCTTTTCAATTCCACCAGACCAAGAGAATATGACGGTTCACATCTGAAATTTCCGGGTATGACACCGGATATTGAATTAAAGTCGCATCAGAAAAATGCGGTTGCCCATGTGCTGTATGGGGATAATACCCTGCTTGCACACTGCGTTGGTGCCGGAAAGACCTTTGAAATGACAGCGGCGGCAATGGAAAGCAAGCGTCTGGGACTATGCCAAAAGTCATTATTCGTGGTGCCGAACCACCTGACTGAACAATGGGCAAGTGATTTCCTTCGGTTATATCCCGGAGCAAATATCCTTGCGGCAACGAAAAAGGATTTTGAACCTGCCAACCGTAAGAAATTCTGTTCCCGTATTGCCACAGGCGATTATGATGCCGTTATCATCGGGCACAGTCAGTTTGAAAAAATCCCGTTATCACAGGAAAGACAGGCAGCTACAATCGAAAAACAGATTGATGAGATTGAGCTTGCTATTGATCAGGCAAAAAGAGACAACGGGGAGCGTTATACCATTAAGCAGATGGAAAAATCGAGGAAAGCATTGCAGGTGCGGCTTGACAAGTTAAATGACCAGAGCCGTAAGGATAATGTCGTGACTTTTGAGCAGTTGGGTGTAGACAGGCTGTTTGTGGATGAGAGCCACAATTACAAGAACCTGTTCCTTTATACGAAAATGAGGAATGTGGCAGGCATCGCACAGACAGAAGCACAGAAGTCCTCCGATATGTTTGCCAAGTGCCAGTATCTTGATGAAATCACAGGCGGCAAGGGTGTAACTTTTGCGACCGGAACGCCAATTTCCAACAGCATGACGGAGCTTTACACGAATATGCGTTATCTTCAGTATGGAACGCTCCAAAAGCTGGGACTGGGACATTTTGACGCATGGGCGGCTTCTTTTGGAGAAACACAGACCGCCATAGAGCTTGCACCGGAAGGAACCGGATACCGGGCAAAGACAAGATTTGCGAAGTTTTTTAATCTTCCGGAGCTGATTGCACTTTTCAAGGAGAGTGCGGACATTCAGACACCGGATATGTTAAAACTTCCTGTGCCGGAAGCAGAGTATGAAAATGTGGTATTAAAGCCGAGTGAATTTCAGAAAGAAATGGTGGCTTCTCTTGCGGAACGTGCTGAAGCAGTCCGGGACAGACAGGTGCAGCCTTACGAGGACAATATGCTAAAGATTACAAATGACGGAAGAAAGCTGGCACTTGACCAGAGGCTGCTCAACGATATGCTTCCGGATGAGGAAAATTCCAAAGCGGCAACCTGTGTGGAGAAAGCCTATGAGATATGGGAGAACACCAAAGAGCAGAAGTCAGCACAGTTGTTTTTCTGTGATCTTTCTACACCGAAAGGCGATGGCACTTTCAATGTGTATGAGGATATAAAAAATAAGCTCATGGAAAAGGGAGTGCCGGAGCAGGAGATCGCATTTATCCATGATGCCAATACAGAGCTTAGAAAAGCGGAGCTGTTTGCAAAGGTAAGAAGCGGACAGGTTCGTTTTTTATTAGGTTCCACAGCCAAAATGGGAGCCGGTACGAATGTGCAGGACAGATTGATTGCACTGCATCATCTGGATGTGCCCTGGCGTCCTTCTGATGTAGGACGGATTTTGCGGACATTCAAAATAAAAAAGAATGTGGAGGTAACAGACAATGGCAAAATCATTATTTGAGGAACTGGGCGGCAAATACGAAAGGCAAGGGGATTATTTGATACCGTGCTTAACTGTACCCGCCGAAGAAGAACAGGCAATAGGCATCTGGGGGCAACGGCATTTAGATTATCTAAAACAGTACCGTAAAGTTACATACACCAATCTTCTTACAAGCGGCAGGCTAAACGCCTACCTTGCCGACATCAACAGACAGGCACAGGAACGCTTTGAAAGGCTCATAGAGGGTATGAAACAGGCACAGGGCATAACGGAACAGCTAAAGGCAGAAAACGCCTTAGAATGGACAGGATGCCTCAATAACATAAGGGCTTGTGCGAGGGAGATTGTGGAAAAGGAAATTATTTTTGCATAAACAGATGATTAGTGGCAGGGGGAAATCCTGCCGCTTTTTCTGCTTTAGTTTGTCAGCTTGACAAATAAAGGGTTAAGGAATATAATTAGATTCAGTATTATACAAGGAGTTAATAAATATGCGGCAAGGTATTCTTAAATAAACTGTCAATTTGATAGTGGGAACAAAAAGTAGCAGTCCCGTTTCACTTTTAATATGGGGCTTAGTTTTTTGTACCCAGTTTAAGAATACTTTTATCATGTAATTTTATATGCCCGAAAACATATAAGTGTTTTGGGGCTATTGGAGTTATTTACCCAGTGATAGGAGTATTTATCACTGGGTATTTTTATGCCCTTTTTTGGGTGTTGATAGGAGGAAAATCACATGAAAATAATTAACTTAGGCATTCTGGCTCACGTTGACGCAGGAAAGACAACATTAACGGAGAGTTTATTGTATACCAGTGGTGCAATTGCAGAACTAGGGAGCGTAGATAAAGGCACAACAAGGACAGATACAATGAATTTGGAGCGTCAAAGGGGAATCACTATCCAGACAGCAGTGACATCTTTTCAGTGGGAGGATGTAAAAGTCAACATTATAGATACGCCAGGCCATATGGATTTTTTGGCGGAAGTATACCGTTCTTTATCCGTATTAGACGGAGCAGTATTATTAGTTTCTGCAAAGGATGGCATACAGGCACAGACCCGTATACTGTTTCATGCACTACAGATAATGAAGATTCCGACAATTTTTTTCATCAATAAAATTGACCAAGAGGGGATTGATTTGCCAATGGTATATCGGGAAATGAAAGCAAAGCTTTCTTCGGAAATTATAGTGAAGCAAAAGGTTGGGCAGCATCCCCATATAAATGTAACGGACAATGACGATATGGAACAGTGGGATGCGGTAATTATGGGAAACGATGAACTATTAGAGAAATATATGTCAGGGAAACCGTTTAAAATGTCAGAACTGGAACAGGAAGAAAACAGGAGATTCCAAAACGGAACGTTATTTCCCGTTTATCACGGAAGCGCTAAAAACAATCTGGGGATTCGGCAGCTTATAGAAGTAATTGCCAGTAAATTTTATTCATCAACGCCTGAAGGTCAATCTGAACTATGCGGGCAGGTTTTTAAGATTGAATATTCAGAGAAAAGGCGGCGTTTTGTTTATGTGCGTATATATAGCGGAACATTGCATTTGAGGGATGTTATTAGAATATCTGAAAAAGAGAAAATAAAAATCACAGAGATGTGTGTTCCGACAAACGGTGAATTATATTCATCCGATACAGCCTGCTCTGGTGATATTGTAATTTTACCAAATGATGTTTTGCAGCTAAACAGTATTTTGGGGAACGAAATGCTGTTGCCGCAGAGAAAATTTATTGAAAATCCTCTCCCTATGCTCCAAACAACGATTGCAGTAAAGAAATCTGAACAGCGGGAAATATTGCTTGGGGCACTTACAGAAATTTCAGATGGCGACCCTCTTTTAAAATATTATGTGGATACTACAACGCATGAGATTATACTTTCTTTTTTGGGGAATGTGCAGATGGAAGTCATTTGTGCCATCCTTGAGGAAAAATATCATGTGGAGGCAGAAATAAAAGAGCCTACTGTTATATATATGGAAAGACCGCTTAGAAAAGCAGAATATACCATCCACATAGAAGTCCCGCCAAATCCTTTCTGGGCTTCTGTCGGGTTGTCCATAGAGCCGCTCCCTATTGGAAGCGGAGTGCAGTATGAAAGCAGAGTTTCACTTGGATATTTAAATCAATCGTTCCAAAATGCGGTTATGGAGGGGGTTCTTTATGGCTGCGAGCAGGGGCTGTATGGATGGAAAGTGACAGACTGTAAAATCTGTTTTGAATATGGATTGTATTATAGTCCTGTAAGTACCCCCGCAGACTTTCGGCTGCTTTCCCCTATCGTATTGGAGCAGGCTTTAAAAAAAGCAGGGACAGAACTATTAGAGCCATATCTCCACTTTGAAATTTATGCACCGCAGGAATATCTCTCACGGGCGTATCATGATGCTCCAAGGTATTGTGCAGATATTGTAAGTACTCAGATAAAGAATGACGAGGTCATTCTGAAAGGAGAAATCCCTGCTAGATGTATTCAAGAATACAGGAACGATTTAACTTATTTCACAAATGGGCAGGGAGTCTGCTTGACAGAGTTAAAAGGATACCAGCCAGCTATTGGTAAATTTATTTGCCAACCCCGCCGCCCGAATAGCCGTATAGATAAGGTTCGGCATATGTTCCACAAGTTAGCTTAACAGCTTGCAAAAGTCATATAAAATGAGATTTGAAAGGATTAGAGACTAATTATGATGAAATGCGAATGGATATTGTGTCCTGTTTGTGGGAGCAAAACCCGTAATAAAATTAGGAAGGACACTGTTTTGGAGAATTATCCCCTTTATTGTCCAAAATGCAGACAAGAAAGATTGATTAAAGTTGACAACTTGAAGATAACTGTCATCAAAGAGCCAGACGCTTAAGACGCAGAGCCGATGAAATTGTGGAACAATTCACGAATCATCGGCTCTTTTTGTTTCGTATTTGAAAGAACAAACTCACCAAATAAAAAAAACGATATTCGGGTGGGTTATTTTGTTATACCCTAAATTACCCTCTGAATTTGTTTTTAAATTTGGAGGGATTTTTTTATGTCCTTTTTTCGGGCAGTTATCTATCTGCTCATACGAAGCAAAATTTATCAATACATAGCATATCAGAGAACGGCAGGAAACCAGTTAAAAAAATTTCTGCCAGTGCAACGGTACTTCTCACCTTGAAAGTAGAAGTACAATCTCCATACAATAGAATTACTATTTCCTATAACCGTAAAGGTCACAGAGCCTTTGCGGTTTTTCTTTTGTCGATTTTTGTTGGAAAGTGCCGTAGGGCTGTTTCTGATATGCGGTGTCGTTCTCCGCCTCTCCATCTGGATTTTTTACATTTCAAAAATTCAGATGGGAGGTATTTATGGTGAAATATGCACCAAGAAAGGTATATATCAGAGAAAGTGGCGGCTATGTGGAATTATCCTACACGGAGTTCTGCCGTTGCAGGGAATCCGACCAGACCTATATGGACAAGCTGTTTATCCCCATTCAAGGCTGTCTGCTTGAAGTCGTGAGGGAGCAATACACAGACTTCTACCGTGACAAGGAACGGTGGCGTTATCTGCAAAAATTAGATACAAAGAATAGACTGCTATCTCTCGACGGATTTACGGACAGCGAGGGGAATCCTCTGGACTTTATCACTGATGAAGCGGTGGACATTGCAGAAACCGTTGTCAATGCGGTCATGGTGGACAGGCTGAAAGCCGCCCTGCCTTTGCTGTCGGATAGTGAACAGGAGCTGATACAGGCAATCTTTTTTGACGGACTTTCCGAGCGTGAAGTCGGGGCGAGGTTGGGCATAACCCAGAGCGTTGTAAACAAACGCAAAGCCAGAATCCTAATAAAACTAAGAAAGATAATAGAAAATTAAAATTTAAGGCGTTCAGCCCCCTTGTTTTTTCCTTTGGGAAGATGAGGGGGCTTTTCTCTGCCCTCTCAATCAATTCTGATTGGAGGAAGTAAGAATGGCATACAACCACGGACGGGAGGACAGGAAATGGCGTATCTGGAAAGAAGCGGAGGAAAAGCTGCTGCGTGAGTGCGGCGTTGATGAAGCGACCATTGAGCAGATACGCATGGCGGACAGGGCAGACTTCAATTCCAACAGGCGGTTTTACCGATGGACGAATGACGTTGCGGAATATCTTGAGGACATGGCAGGCAGGGAGCGGCAGGCGGAAGTGGGTACGGTTGCGGAGTTACTGGAAGAGATTGAGAGCGAAAATCTCTATCAAGTATTAGTCACGGTGGACGGGCGTACCTTGAAAATCGTCCTGCTGAAAATGCAGGGGTATTCCACAAAGGAGATTGCCCCGCTTGTGCATTTGACGACTGGTGCCATCTATGCGAGGTTAGACCATCTGCGGAAGAAGCTGCGGAAAATTTTATAGCTTCTAAAACAGCCTGCCATCCTGCGGGCTACTGGGTGAGGGATGGAAATCCCCTCACTCATTTTTTGCAGGAGGACAACAGGATGGCATACAGGGTTAAGGCATACACGCTTCGGGAGGAATCCACGGAAAGCGGCACAAGGTATTTTATCAGCTTTAAGGACGGGCAGGGCAAATCCCACGAGTTGGAAGTGTCGGAACAGTTCTTTATGGAGTTTCGGCAGATGGAGCGCAGGAACAGGAATCTTTTCTAATGGGACGAGCGGCACAGGGAGTTTAACGAGGTATGGGACGAAACCCTTTACAGACGGGCGTTGCGTGTGCCTAAGAGCCTTGATGAACGCATGGTTGAGGAAGAACGGAATGAAACGCTCTATAAGGCGGTTGGGAGCCTTCCAGAGATACAAAGGCGGCGTTTCCTGCTCTACTACGAGTATGAGTTCAATTTTTACCAAATCGCCGCTATGGAGCATTGCACCGCTTCGGCAATACAGAAATCTGTTGCGATTGCAAAGGAGAAAGTAAAGGCGGAAATTGAAGAAATATCTCCAACCGTGACCGACACCGCCCGAAAAAGAAATCTGTTTTTTATTTGTGTGGGATTGGCGGCATTACATACTCTCACTTTTTTCCGTGGGAGTAAATCTATTTTTAAGGAGGTCAACGCCTATGTGCAACGAAAACAAAGACACCGCCCGAAAGGAGGAAAGCCATGCAGAAGTTACAGACAGTCAACGCCGAAACGCTCCTTTATGAACCGCTTGAGAAACCATCCTTTGTGGTGGACAGCCTTATCCCGACAGGCTTATCGCTGTTCTGCGGCTCACAGAAGATAGGCAAAAGCTGGCTCATGCTGAAGCTATGCTTATGCGTGTCGCAGGGAATCCCTTTATGGGATATGCCGACAATGGAGGGCGATGTGCTTTACCTCTGCCTTGAGGACACGTTCTGCCGCATACAGGACAGGTTATTTCGTTTGACGGACGAAGCAAGCGGGCGGCTCCACTTTGCCGTGGCAAGCTGCAAGCTGTCAGACGGTCTTATCGTGCAGCTTGAAGATTATCTGAAAGATTACCCAGACAGCAGGCTCATTGTCATTGATACCTTGCAGAAAGTCCGTACAGCTTCAAAAGACAATGCCTATGCAAGCGACTATGGGGACATCTCCCTCATCAAAGACTTTGCCGACAGGCACTCTCTGGCGGTCATTGTCGTACACCACATCCGAAAGCAGAATGACAGCGACGTGTTCAACAAGGTGTCTGGGACGACAGGATTAACGGGGAGTGCGGACGCTACCTTTGTTCTGGAAAAGGAGAAACGTGCGTCTGACACCGCCAAGCTGTATGTGACTGGCAGGGACACGCCTTATCAGGAATACACGCTGCGTTTCCGTGATTGCCGTTGGGAGCTTGTGGAGCGGAAAACGCAGGAGCAGCTTGCGAAAGAAACGATACCAGATGTCCTTTTTCGGTTGGTGGATTTTATGAGGGATAAGGAAGAATGGATAGGCACGGCAACGGAACTGTTAGCCGCTATGGGGGAAACGGAAACCATACCCACGGTGATTACGAAATGGCTGAATGAATACCGCACCACATTTTTAAGCGAGAACCGTATCTGCTACCAGTACAGCCGCAGGAAAGACGGCAGGCGGATTGCCCTTGCAAGGAGGGCGGGTGACAGCGGTGATGGTGGTGACAGCGATATTAGGATACCCCCCTGTTACTGTCATTGACGCTTAAAGCCATGTAAAGCTGGCGGCTCTGCCCTGCGGGTGACAGCAGTGACGGTGGTGACAGTGATTTTAGGATACCCTGCCGCTGTCATCCCTACGGGAGAACACCCCGTAAACGCAAAATGCAGGCGTGAGATTTACTCGCCCTTTTCGGTCGTGTAAAACCACCCCTGCGGTCAGAAAAATCATTCCGATTTTTCCGACTGCGTTTACAGGGTGTAACACACTACACTTTGCCCTGCAAAGTCGTGTGCCAGACGTTCCCTCTGGACTCCCTTAAGGCAGGGCTGTGCCCTGCTATCCTACGCCTTACGGCTTCGGATAAAAGAATGGCGGCATGACGGTGACGGCTCTTGCGAGGGGGGTATCCCAAAAACACCGTCATCATCGACATGACCGTCATGCAGGGGGTGAGGGTGACAGTTGCGGCAGTCGGCAGGGGGTATCCCAAAACTGCTGTCACCACCGTCACCGCTGTCACCCCAAAGGACGGTCACCCGCCGAAAGAAAGGAGGAATCCGCCTATGCCTTATGCAATCCTGCGTTTCCAGAAACGAAAAGCGGGCGGCGTTGCGGCTTGTGAACGCCACAACGAGCGGAAGAAAGAAGCCTACAAAAGCAACCCAGATATAGATATGGAACGCTCTAAAAACAATTACCATCTCATAGCACCACCAAAGTACACCTACAAGAAAGAGATTAACCGCATGGTAGCCGAAGCGGGGTGCAGGACAAGGAAAGACAGCGTGATGATGGTGGAAACGCTCATCACAGCTTCACCAGAATTTATGAACCAGTTACCGCCCGAAGAACAAAAAGCGTATTTCCAGACGGCTCTTGACTTCATTTCGGAGCGTGTTGGAAAGCAGAATATCCTCTCCGCTGTCGTCCATATGGACGAGAGAACGCCCCATATGCACCTCTGCTTTGTGCCGATTACGCCAGACAATAAGCTGTCAGCGAAAGCTATCTTAGGCAACCAGAAATCATTATCCGAGTGGCAGACCGCCTACCATGAGCGGATGTCCTCACGGTGGAATCAGCTTGAACGGGGGCAGTCCTCAATGGAAACCAAGCGGAAACACGTCCCCACATGGCTCTATAAATTAGGCGGCAGGCTTGATAAACAGTATGAAGAAATCGTGTCTGCCCTATCCGACATCAACGCCTTTAACGCAGGGAAGAAAAGGGATAAAGCGTTAGATTTACTCTCTGCATGGCTGCCAGACGTGGAGAAATTCTCTAAGGAAATCGGGAAACAGCAGGCGTATATCGACAGTTTGAAAGAGAGAATTGGGCAGGAATCAGACTATGCGGGGCGTATGCGTGATGAAAAGTACGAGCAGGAACTAAAGGTGCAGAAAGCGAATCAGAAGATATTTGAATTGCAGAGAACCAACGAGCAGATGGGGCGGCTGCTGTCAAAAATACCGCCCGAAGTGTTGGAAGAATTGCAGAAAAATCATAGAAGCAGAGCGAAAGAAAGGTAGATATGTGAATGAAGAAACAGGATTTTAAGGTGTTAAAGACCAAAGACTTGTACCCGTTCCCCGACAATCCGTTTCATGTGGCAGAAGATGAAACACTGTCAGAGTTAGCGGAAAGCATCAAGGAATTTGGCATTGTCACGCCGATAATCACACGCCCGAAAGAGGACGGGGACGGTTATGAAGTGATTGCAGGACAGCGGCGTGTCCGTGCTTCTGAACTTGCAGGGATAAATACCGTGCCTGCGTTTGTCCTGCCCTTAGACCGTGACCGAGCCATCATCACCCTTGTAGACAGCAATTTGCAGCGTGAGAATATCCTGCCATCGGAGCGGGCGTTTGCTTACAAGATGAAATCCGAAGCCATGAAGCGGCAGGGTTTCCGCACAGACTTAACCTCGTCACAAGTTGTGACGAAGTTGCGGACGGACGACAAGGTGGCACAGGGCTTCGGCGTGGGCAGGATGACCGTGCAGCGTTTTATCCGCCTGACGGAACTGATACCGCCGATTTTGCAGATGGTGGACGAGGGGAAAATCGCCCTCACGCCTGCGGTGGAACTGTCCTTCTTGAAGAAAGACGAGCAGGAAAACCTCTTTGCCACGATGGAGAGCGAAGAAGCAACGCCCTCACTCTCACAGGCACAGCGGATGAAACAGTTAAGCCAGAGCGGGCGGCTTGACATGGATACGATATTTGCGATTATGACGGAGGAAAAGGGCAACCAGAAAGAAACCTTGAAAATCAACACAAGCAAGCTGAAAAAATACTTTCCGAAGAACACAACGCCGAAGCAGATGGAGGAAACCATCATCAAACTTTTGGAGCGTGAGTTGCAGAGGAAACGCAACCGTGACAGCCGCTAATCTTCTTTTTTCGGGAAGTAAATACAGAGAGTTGAGGTATGGAGAATGAGAGAAATCCAGTATGAAATCGTAAAGGAAATCGCAGTATTGTCTACGGGCGACAGTGGCTACACAAAGGAAATCAATCTCATTTCATGGAATGGGAAAGAGCCGAAGTATGACATCCGCAGCTTATCCCCGAACCGTGAAAAGTGCGGCAAGGGAATCACGCTGAACGCTGATGAAGCGGCGGCACTCCTTAAAGCATTACAGAAAGAATTAAACAGCGAGGATTAATGGTATCTGATTGGCAGGGCGGGGACATTTCCAAACTCTTCCCTGCCCTGTCTGGAAAGGAAGATTTAAGTATGGGCGAGGATAAGAAAGCAGATAAAAAGAGAAAGCGTATCGTGCCAAAAGCACCAGTGCAGATGATAATCAGCCGTGAATATGTCGGCACACAGACCGTTACAGAAGCGTTTGTCCCGATTATCTCCGAGGATATTCGGAAGAAGATTGCCGAGGGCGACACCTTCGACAATGAGGGGCTGTCCGCTTAGAATGTACGCAATGGAACATGAAAACGTTAGGACAGATATGGAGGTTTTACAGTATGGCAGGAATCAAAGAAGAAAAGAAAATCTATTTAGTCGGCATTTATTGCCGCTTATCTAAAGACGATGGTACGGATAACGAGAGTGCGAGCATTGCGACACAGAAATCCATCCTCACGGATTATGTGAAAAAGCAGGGATGGCACATAGCAAAAACGTATGTGGACGATGGTTATTCTGGTACAAATTTCCAAAGACCAAGTTTCCAGAATATGATAAAAGACATTGAAAGCGGTCTGATAAACTGCGTGATTACGAAAGATTTATCCCGTC